>Ga0126381_100008672_pt1 | contig 11372 bp, 7 predicted proteins | sample PanSoiMetPlot_28_FD_96465 | JGI IMG/M metagenome (GOLD analysis project Ga0126381, IMG submission 96465) | Tropical forest soil microbial communities from Panama - MetaG Plot_28 | ecosystem: Environmental > Terrestrial > Soil > Tropical forest > Bulk soil | place: Panama | collected 2016-02-17 | reverse complement strand
AGGCTGGCCTGCACGTCGGCCTGACGCTGCGGCTGGCCGCTGATCCGGGCCGCGCGGAGGGCACGGCGCAGTTCGGCCAGCCCCTCGTCGATGTGGCCCAGGTCGCGCAGGGCGAGGCCGGCTGCCTGATGAGCCATGGAGGCCGCGGCCGGGCTGGCCCGCGGCCGGCGCGCCAGCAGCGCCCGAGCCGAGGTCAGTGCCTCGGCGGGCCGGGAGTGCGTGAGAACGAGAAGATGACCGGCCTCAGCGGTATCTGCGGCACCGTCTCCGCTCTCTGACATACGTCCATCATGGTAGAGATACGCATCTCCGGATAGAGACTCGTAGCTAGGGGGTTACCGATGACGGCGGACCATAACGACAGTGGTGACAGTTCAAGAGGAACTCCGACAATCGCGGAGATCTCGGAAATACAAGCGGCTTACATCCTGGAGAACCATCCCGACGCCGTGGTGTATCCGCCGCGGCAGCCCGGCGAGAAGAACCCGGCGTCGATTGAGTTCATCCACAGGAACCTCTACCTGCTCACCCGCGACACCGACCTGCCCGGCGTGCTCGGCGTTCTCCAGGACTCACCGGCCGAGGGGATCACCCATCCGATACCTGGACTCTCGCTCGTTCCGCTCAAGGGCCCCGACGATCCCGTCGGCCAGTCCCGGGTGCTGTTCGGCGCGCTGGAGGAGGTCAGGCAGCAGCTCGGCCCCGGCATCGCGGCGCCGGACCACCTGATCTCCATCACCGGGCCGCTTCCGCCGGCCACCGACTGCCCGGCGACCGAGCCCGACTGGGTTCCGCCCAACGCGGCTCCCCAGCCGGGGATCTCCAGGTCCTGCTGCGACGGCCGCGGCACCCGGGTCGCCGTGGTGGACACGGGGCTGGTGGAGGTTGCGCCGGCCTCGCATTCGTGGATGTACGGCGTGGTCGGCGACCGCGACCTTCAGGTGCGCGAGGGGATCTCGATCGAGCGGTACGGGGGCCATGGAACGTTCATCGCGAGCGAGATCAGGGCCATGGCCCCGCGGGCCGAGGTGCGGGTGGTGCGGGCCTTCGAGAAAGCGGGCGCGATCTTCGAGTCCGACATCGTCAAGATGCTCATCTCGGTGCTCGACTGGGCTCCCGACGTGATCAGCCTGTCCGCGGGAACCCACACCTGGCAGAACTACGGGCTGATGAGCTTCGAGGTCTTCGTGAACGGGCCGCTGCGCGAGGCCAGGAACACCGTCCTGGTCGCCGCGGCCGGCAACGACGGCGCGGACTGGAGGTTCTCCCCGGCCGACATGGACCCGGTCATAGGCGTGGGCGCGCTGGGCCCGCCCGGTGACGCGCTCGCCTGGTTCTCTGACTTCGGCGACTGGGTCAAGGTGTACGCGCCCGGCCAGGATCTCGTGCACGCCTTCGGCCGCGGCCTGTACCGGTACTACGAGGCCAGGCGGGGGGAGCAGGCGGAGTTCGCCGGCATGGCCAGGTGGAGCGGAACGTCGTTCTCGACACCCCTGGTGGCGGGCCTGATCGCCGCGCGGATGTCGGGAACTGGTGAGCGTGCGCGCGAGGCGGCGGACTCCCTGCTCCGCCTCGCGCGCGCTCAGGCGCTACCGGGCGTCGGCCCGGTGCTCCGTCCCGGCCAGGCCTGCCTGTGCCCGGACGAGCACCGCTAGGTCTCCTCGGCCTGCGCGAGTACGGCGAACGCCAGCTGGGCGCCGTTGAGCAGCACCACGCCCTGGTTCCCGTTGTCGTTGACCGTGACGGTGAGCAGGGTGCTGTCGTGCATGGCCGCCAAGATGGCCTGCTGGAGGGAGGCGAGGTCGGTGTCCGGGCCGGCCAGCACGTACCCGGGGGCGTGCGCGAGCACCCCCGCCGGACTCGGCAGGTACAGGTAGGGGGACGGCAGCTTGACGCACGGCACCCAGCCGCCCCCCGGCGGCACCGGGGACAGGGCGAGGCTGCCCGCGCGGCCGGGCGCGAGCAGCAGCGTGCCGGCCAGCGGCGTGACCACGGCGAGCGCGACCGGGTCGCCGGCCGTGAGCCAGGCCGGCTCGGCTATGTCGAGCTCGCTCAGGCCCCAGGAGGTGGGGTCGCCCTGGACGCGAAGCACACTGCGCGGCAGCGGGAGGTTATCTGTGGTGGGCGCCATAACGGCTCTCCTCTGGTTAGGTTCAGCCTGGCGCCGATCGTCGCGGCTTCTGTCCGGTTGCGCACGCCAAGCTTGTCAAGGATGCGAGACACGTGCACGGCGACCGTCCGGTCGCTGATGAACAGCGCCCTGGCGATCTGCCGGTTGCTCTCCCCGTTAGTCAGCAGGGCGAGCACCTCTCGTTCGCGGTCGGTGAGGTCGTACCGGGCACCGCCCGCGGACCGCACCTGGCCGGCCTGCTCGTCCGCCGGGCCGATCGCCAGCCTGGCCCGCCGCGCGAGGTCCTCGCCGAGGCTCAGCAGCGGAGCCGCGCCGAGCTGGCGAGCCAGCGCCGCGCACGCGCCGAGCGCGCGGGTGGCCTGGTCGCGGCGTCCGGCGCGGAGCGCCGCCTCTGCCTCGCGCAGCCGGGTATAGGCCTCACGGTACGGCTGGCCCGCGTCGTGCCAGGCGGCGGCCACCGCGCGCCACGTCGCCCGCCGGTCGGTGCCGTGCTCGCGGGCCTGCTCAGCGGCGGCCATTAGACCGAACGCGGCCACCTCAGGCTGCCCGCCGTCGGGAGTCCCGGTGATGGCCGCGGCGCGTCCGGCGAACGTCGCCGCGGCCCGGTCCCACTGATCCGCGAGCCTGGCCCCGGGCGCCGGGCGGGCCGGCCGAGGCAGCGCCGCCACATCGGCGGCCACCCTGGCGCCGGTCGCGAGCAGCCGGATCTCGTCCCCGGCCATGCCGTCGCCCGGCAGTACCGCCAGCCCGTCGAGTACCTCACCGGCCGCGGCGGCCAGGTCGCCGGCGTACAGTGCCTGCTCCGCGAGGCAGGCGTGCACCGGCCCGGTGATCCTGGGGTCGTCGGCCGCCTTCCGCAGCGCCGCGACCAGGTTGGCCGCTTCCTGGCCGTCGCCCTGGCCGACGGCCAGCTCCAGCTGCTGGAGTTGCAGGTATCTCGTCGCGTTGCCGGAAGACTGGCCGATCAGTTCCGCGAGAAGCAGGCCGGCTTCCCGCCATCGCCCTGTCGTTATGAGTATTGCGGCGGTGTTGTTGTCCAGCACCGAGGTCAGCGCGGTCGGCGTGTCCAGCGCCCGGGCCGTCCGCCGCCCTTCCTCGGCGACCGCGAGGGCCTCGGTGAAGCGGCCCGCCGTGCAGAGCAGGTACATGTGGTTGGCGGCGGCGCGGACCACGTCCTCGACGCTGCCGGCCTGCCGGGCCAGGGCGAATGAGGAGCGCAGGGCCGCGAGCCCGGCGTCGAGCGCGCCGCGCTGGGCCTGCACGATGCCCAGCGTCGCCAGCCCGTGTGCCTGCTCGGCCAGGGCGCCCGCCTGCGCGGCCACCTCGACGGCCCGCCCGGCGAGCGGGGACGCCGCGTCGAAGTCGCCGAGCAGCATCCGGACCGTGGCGTGCCCGGCCAGCACCCGGGCCTGCAGGGTGGACGGCGGCTCGCCGGTGAGCAGCGCGAGGGCCCGCTCGGTGGCGTCGGCGGCCGCCACGAGATCGCCCGCCTCCCAGCGATAGCGGCCCAGGCGTGCGAGCAGCCGGGCGCGGTCGGCCGCGGCGCTGGCGTCCGACTGGGCGATCGCCTCGGTCGCCCACCCCGCCGCGCGTTCCGGGTCCGCGGCCCAGCTGGCCGCCTGCGCCGCCTCTTCCAGCAGGCCTGGATCGGCTTCCCGCTGCCGGTCGGCCAGCTCGATGGCCAGCGCGTAGCAGCGCAGCGCCTCGGGAAAGGCGCGGGCCAGCACCGCGCCGCGGGCCGCGGTCAGCGCCGCCGCGGCGGCCAGGTCGGCCCGGCCGGCCAGGTGCCAGTGCTGGGCGAGGCTGCCGTGGTTCGGATGGGGACCGGCGGCGACGGCGGTGGCCAGGCGCCGGTGCAGGCGCCGCCGTTCCCCCGGCAGCAGCTGAGCGTAGAGCACCTGCCTGATCAGCTCGTGCCCGAACGCGTAACCGTCGCCGGCCGGGACCAGCAGTCCCGACTCGACGGCCTGCTGTGCGCAGGCCAGCAGCTGGTCTTCCGGCAGCTCGACGGTGGCGGCCACCAGTTCGTGTGACATGCCGCCGTCCGCGACGCAGACCTGGTCGGCCACCGCCCGGGCCGGCCCGGGCAGGCGCGCCGCCCTGGCCAGCACGGCCTCGGTGATCGAGGCCGGCGGTCCGGCCGGACCGGAGTCGGCCAGCTCCCTGGCGTACAGCGGATTGCCCGCGGCGGCGGTCACCACCGCGTTCAGCTCGTCGGTGCTGGCCTGCGGCGGCAGCAGGCCGGCCACGAGCTCGGCCACCTCGGCGTCGGCCAGCGGCGCCAGCCGCAGCCGGGTGACCGGCGGGCGGCGCTCCAGCTCGGTCAGCCACAGCCGGGTGCCCGCCTCCAGCTCCTGCTCGCGCATCGTGCCGACCACCAGCACCCGCTCGCCGCGCAGCCGGGTGGCCAGGAAGGCCAGCAGCTCACGGGACGAATCGTCGGCCCAGTGCAGGTCCTCGAGCACCAGCACCAGCGGAGCCCGGGCCGCGAGGCTGCCCAGCAGGCCGAACATCCGCAGGAACGTGCGGTGGCGCGCGGCGCGCATGTCGCCGGTCCTGGCGTAGCCGGTGCTGTCGTCGGCCAGCAGCCAGCCCGCCTGATCGCCCAGGGCGGCGACGAACGGCCCGTACGCGAGCGTCGCCCCGGCCAGCGGCGCCGACTCGCCCACCAGCACCTGCCCGTCGTCCGGCGCGGACCGCACCTGGCCGATGAGCTCTTCGACGAGCCTGCTCTTGCCGATCCCGGCCGGACCGGTCACCAGCATCACCTGCGACTGGCTCGCCACGGCCCGCGCATAGGCAGCCGACATGGCAGCTCGCTCAGCGACCCGCCCCACAATCGGCAACGATCCCGCCACACGGGAAGTCTCTCGCGCTCAGGGCCAAGTAATCAATTTCCGCCACGGGGCAGAATGCACCCATGGAGCTGATTGTCTCCGGCGCCGTCATCGTCACGATGGCAGCCGATGCCGGGTCTCGTGCTGAGAGCCTGCTGGTCCGCGATGACCGGATCGTCGCGGTGGGCAGCGCCGAGGCGGTGCGCGCGATGGCCGCGCCGGGCGCGAAGGTGATACGGCTGGACGGAGCCACCGTCGTTCCTGGCCTGATCGACGCGCACTGCCATGTGTCGGACGTCGGTTACCTGGCCGCCGCCGCCGACTGCGGCCAGCCGTCCGCGCCCGACATCCCCGCCATCCAGGCGCGGCTGCGCGAAGCCGCGGGCCGGACGCCGGCCGGCTCCTGGGTGAGCGGCGCCGGGTATGTCGAGTACAAGCTGCGCGAAGGCCGCCATCCCACCCGCGCGGACCTCGACCAGGCCGTCCCCGGCCGGCCGGCGGTGCTGTACCACACGTCGCTGCACGCCTGCGTGCTCAACTCGGCCGCGCTCCGCGCCGCCGGGTTCAGCGACGGGCAGCCGGATCCGCCGGGCGGCGCGCTGGGCCGTGACGAGCAGGGCAGGCTGGACGGGGTGGTGTACGAACGGCCCATGTTCGCGCTGTTCGAGCGCAACCTCGCCCGGGACATCTCCGCCATGGGCGCCACCCAGCGCGCCCGGCTGGCCGAGCAGGCCGGCCTCCGGCTGGCCGCGTTCGGCCTGACCGCGGCGTGTGACGCGGACACGCGCCGGGACACGCTCACCGGGTTCGCCGACGCGGACGCGGCCGGGGTGCTCCGCCAGCGGATCTACGGGCTGGTGGTGCACGACCAGGTCGACTGGCTGCTCGCCGCCGGCCTGCGCGGCCGCCGCTCGGACCGGCTCGCCGCGCAGGCGGTGAAGATCTGGGCCGACGGCGGGATGAGCAGCCGCACCGCGGCCATCCACGGGACCTACCCGGTGCCGCCGTACGGTTCCGGCATCTTGTCCTTCGAGCGGGCCGAACTGACCGCGATGGTCGCGGACTTCGATGCCCGCGGCTTCCAGGTGTGCATCCACGCCCAAGGGGACCGGGCCATCGAGACCACCCTCGACGCCTACGCCGCGGTACTGACGGCGGGCCAGGGCAACCCGCGCCGGCACCGGATCGAGCACGGCGGTGCCATGTATCCCGCGCTGGCCGCCCGGGCCGCCGCCCTGGGGATCGTCCTGGTGAGCCAGCCCGGATTCCTTTCCACCCTGGGCGACGGGTTCGCCGTGGCGTTCCCTGACCGGTGCGACCAGCTCTACGCCTTCGGCTCCTGGCTGCCTGACGGCATCACCGTGGCCGGATCGTCCGACGCCCCGGTCATCACCGCCGATCCGTTCCTCGGTATCAGGGACGCCATGCTGCGCCGCACCGGCGCGGGCCGCGTGCTGGGCTCGGGGGAGCGCCTCACCGCCGCCCAGGCGCTCGGCCTCTATACCAGGGCGGCCGCGTTCGCCATGCACCGCGAAGACGAGATCGGTTCGCTGGAGCCGGGCAAGCTGGCGGACTTCGTCGTCCTGGACAAGAACCCGCTCGAGGTCGATCCCGAGCAGATCACCGCCATCAACGTCCTGGCCACGATCTGCGGCGGCACGCTCACCTACCAGTCCAGCTCCATCTGGGCATGAGGGGCCCGGCCGTGGCCTGGCAGCGGCGGTTCGGCGCGCCGAAGCGCGTGTGGATGCGCGTTGATGGCGTGCTCGCCGCGGGCGAGGACCTGATCGACATCCGCTCCGGGGCGGCCTTCAGCGAGCCACCCTGGGAGTTCCTCGGCCTGCGGTCATGGTCGCTGCAGTGCTGGGAGCCGTGGCTGACCCCGGCCGGTGCCCAGGATCCGCGCGACGGGGACCACTGCGAGTCGCGGATGTGGGGCGGGCTGCTCGTGGTGGCCAAGCGGGGTGGAGTCTGGCCCGAGCCGACCCTGCTCGTGGAAGCGCGGGATGTGGCCAGCCGGGAGGTGGCCTGGCGGCACCGGGTGTCCGGGGTGGACGATTGCTCGATGTGGGAGGGCTGGCTGGCGGCCGTGGACGGCGCCGTGATCGAGCGCCAGGACGGGCACCGGCGGCTTGACTACCCTGCCCCGGAAAGCGGCAGCCGCCGCTGGTCACTGTCCTGGGACACCTGGACCTGGCCGGACACCTGGACCTGGCCGGACACCGAAGGGCCGGGGACCGAAGCCGGCCAGGTCGTTCCGGTCTTTGATTCCGGCCAGCCGGCCGTCGGTGGCGTCGCCGCTGGCAGCGGCACGATGGCGTGGCGGATTGACCTGTACGGGACCGTCCCGGTCGTGGTGCGCGCCTGCGGCGACTACGTTGTGGTGTGTTCGTTCCCCGCGGACATCAACCGCTTCGCGCCGGAGATCTCACATGCGCCGTCGCCGCCGATCAGCCTGGTGGGCGAGTGCACGTGCGAGTGGCGCGCCGGCCGCGCGGGCGACCCGAACACCTGCGCCCGGTGCGGCGGGTTCCTCGCGCCCTGGATGACCGTCACCGTGCACGACCGCCGCACCGGGACCGCCCGGTGGAGCCACCGGTGGCCCTGGTACGAGAACATGGCCATCCTGGCCTCGATCGAGGCCCTGGCGATCGTCAACTCGGCGGCCGGGCCGGTCATCGTCACCCAGGAAGGCGACTACCTGCGTGCCCGGCGGCTCGCCGACGGGAGCCGCGTGCGGACCATCGCGGCCGGCGACGTCCCGAGCGTGACCCGGCGGCTGAACGCTTTCCCCTTCGTCTTCCGGCAACCGGAACGGCGCGGGCTCATCAGCTGGATATGGCTCTATCAGGAGCGCGGGTCGGTCGCCGAGGGCACCAGGATGAGCGCCGACGTGCTCATCCATCCCGATACCGGCGAGCAGGTCGAGCTCACCAACCTGCTCTACGTCAGCGACGAAGGGCTAGCGGTCTGCGTGACCGGCGACACCATCACCTGCTACGCCCTCGGCCAGTGAGCGCCGTCCCATGCCGATTTGCGCCGCCCTGTGCCGTTCTGCCGGGCCCGGTCCGTGGCTGCCGCCGTGGGTGACCGGGGGTGGTGGGCCACAACCCCCGGTGCGTTATCCGCGGGCGGCGCGGCAGCCGGGCCGGCGCCCGCTTGGGTGGTCGGCAAGGGCTTTAGGAGGACGGCTGGGCGGATAGTCCGGCGCAGGTGCGCAGGCTGGCATAGTGCGCGGCGGCCTGCGCGGCGGCGGCGCCGGTGAGCGGGACCGGCTGGCCGGTGGGGGAGACCACGGCGGGGATGAACCTGGCGGTCAGCGGGGTGTGCTGGTGCAGGGTGAGCATGAGCACGCCGGTGGCCGTGCTGTAGGAGTTCTCCCACCACAAGAAGTTGGCCATGCCGTAGGCCACGAACGTGTGGCCCAGCCAGCCCGAGCCCTGCAGCATGTGGGCGTGGGCGCCGATGATGATGCTGGCTCCCGCGGCGGCCAGCTTGGGGGCGAGGGAGAGCTGGTTCGCGTCCGGGCACGACGTGCCTTCTGTTCCCCAGTGCATGAACACGATCACGACGGAGGCCTGCTTCTTCGCGGCACGGACCGCGCTGAGGGTACGGCCGAGGTCGATGGCGTGCGCCTCGCCCGGTCTGGTGCTGGTGGCCACCCAGGACGAGGCCAGCTCGGCGACCTGGGACACTCCGATGATCGCGATCTTGACGCCGTTGATCGTGGTGACGTACGGCGCCCACGCCTGCGCCGCGTTGGCGCCGATGCCGACGACGGGGAAGCGCGCGGCGCGGGCGGCGGCGAGCGTGTCCGCCAGGCCGGCCTGCCCGTAGTCGAGCACGTGGTTGTTGGCCATCGTGACCAGGTCGACGCCGGCGTCGCGGAGCGCCAGGAAAGCGGCCGGCTTGGCGCGGAAGTGGTACGTCTTCGGCTGCGGCGTGCCCCGGCTGGTCACGGCCGTCTCCAGGTTCAGCGCGGTCAGGTCCGCGGACTTGAGTACCGAGGAGATCGGGCCGAACGCCGTGGCGGGGTCGTCGAGCAGCGCGGCGGTCCGCCCGGTGAAGTGCACGTCCCCGGCGAAGGCCAGGGTGACAGAAGCGCTCCCGCTAACCCGGGCGGCGGGAACGGCCGCCGGCGATGTCCGCGAGCCGACGACAGCGGCGCGATGCCGCGAGGACGCCGGCGACGCCGGCGACCTCGCCTGCGTTGCCGACGTGCAGGCGGCCAGCGCCGCCGCCATCACCAGACAGCACGAGATCGCTAGCGGCCGTTTCTGTGGCACCAGGCCATGATAGGTGCCGGGTCGCTTACGCCTGGTCAACCGCATTGCGGCGCAACCGGAATTACGGCAGCGTTGTCGTAGCTGCCGAGCGATCCGGAGAAGTCAATGCCGACGAAACCGCTGGAGCCTGGCGATCCCTTGCGACTGGGCCGTTTCGAGCTACTCGGCCGGCTCGGCGAGGGCGGCCAGGGCGTGGTCTACCTGGGCCGTGGCGCGGGCCCGGGGGAGGAGCGGGTCGCCGTCAAGGTGCTCAGGTCGAGCGTCGACGCCCATGTGCTCGAGCGGCTGGCCCGTGAACTCGACGCGATCCACCAGGTACAGCCGTTCGTCACCGCGGGCGTGATCGAGGCCTCAGCGGACGGCGACCGGCGCTACGTGGTCAGCGAGTTCATCGACGGACCTTCGCTCCAGGAACGGGTGGACACCAGGGGCCCGCTGTCCGAGGGCGAACTGCGTCGGCTCGCGGTGGGAACGGCCACCGCGCTGACCGCCATCCACGGCGCAGGCGTGGTGCATCGCGACTTCAAGCCCGCCAACGTGCTGCTCGGGCCGGATGGTCCGCGCGTCGTCGACTTCGGCATCGCGCGTCTCACCGACGCCGCGACGATCACCAGCGGGGTGATCGGCACTCCTTCTTATATCGCCCCCGAGCAGCTGTCCGGCGCGCGGCCGACCAGTGCGGTCGACATCTTCGCCTGGGCGGTGACGATGACGTTCGCCGGCACCGGCCGGTCGGCGTTCGGCGCCGACAACGTCTCGGCCGTCATGCAGCGCATCCTGCATGAGGAGCCGGACGTGAGCGAGTTGCCGCCGTCGCTGCGGCCGGTGATCAGGCAGTGCCTCGAGAAGGACCCGCTCCGCCGGCCGAGTGCCCGTGACCTCCTGCTCCGCCTCGTCGACCCGTCGGTGTCACCCCAGCGCACCGAAGCCAACGTGCCGGTCCAGGCCGAGCCCACGTTCATTGGCTACGAACCGACCGAACTGTCCCAACCGGGCACGATGCCCCGCACGACCCAGCCGGCCTGGTCACGCCGTGGCCCGGTGCTCGCCGCGGCTGCCGGGGCGGCCGTGGTCGCCGCGGTCATCGTCGCGGTCGTCCTGCTGCTCACCCGGAGCTCGCCCCCGCACACCGCCGCTGGTACCGGCCACGACACCACCTCGCCGAGTACGACGCCCACGGCTACCCAGGCCGCGCAGACGGCCGGGCCCACCATCCCCACCGCGTTCGCGGGCAAGTGGAGCGGCACCGCCACGATGACCGCCATCGGCAGCAGCGGCGGCGGCCTGACCAGCTCCATCGAGTTCACGCTCAAGACCGGCGCCACGACCGCGTCCGAAGTCAACCAGAGCTGCGTCAACACGCTCACGCTGACCAGCAAGACGGCCACGGTGCTCACGTTCGACGAACCGCAGACCCCGCAGTGCCAGGGCGGCACCGTGACGTTCACCCGCCACGGGGCGAACCTGGCGTACCACTGGCTGGACGCCGCGGGACTCGCGCAGAACGACGGCACCCTGCACAAGACCGGGTAACCAGGGCAAGATGCGGGGGGTCGTGCGCTTCTCATAACATCACGGCATGCCTGCGCTCCCCCGGCGTGCGGATCGTCGCGGCGATCATCTCATTGTGTGCGGTGACGGGCCGCTTGCGTACCGCATCACCGAGGAGCTCACCAACCGGTACAACGAGCGGGTCACCGTCATCCTGCCCTCGCAGAAGCGGCACTACGGACCGCAGATCAGCGCGCTGCCGCGGGTCCGGGTGCGCGAGCACGCCGAGCTCAGCATCGCGGCCTTCACCGACGCGGATGTCCAGTCGGCCCGCGCTCTGGCCATCGTCTGGCAGGACGACGTCGGCAACTTCCACGCCGGCCTGCGCGCACAAGAACTCAATGCCGGGCTCCGCCTCGTCCTGGCCATCTTCAACCAGCGCCTGGGCGACCACGTCCGGCAGCTCTTTCCCGACTGCACGGTGCTGTCCGGCAACGCGATGTCCGCGCCGTCGTTCGTCGCGGCCGCCCTGGGTGAGCCGGCGCCCAGCCACATCCGGGTACAGCGGCGCACGATCTATGTCGCCCGGCCGGGCGACGTAGACCCCGGCCACGTGATATGCGGCCT
>Ga0126381_100008671_pt1 | contig 11372 bp, 5 predicted proteins | sample PanSoiMetPlot_28_FD_96465 | JGI IMG/M metagenome (GOLD analysis project Ga0126381, IMG submission 96465) | Tropical forest soil microbial communities from Panama - MetaG Plot_28 | ecosystem: Environmental > Terrestrial > Soil > Tropical forest > Bulk soil | place: Panama | collected 2016-02-17 | reverse complement strand
TGGTTGGAAAACCAAATTCAGATGGAGCAGGTCGAGGTGGACGCTGACGACTCGACGCTCACCGTGAGAGTCAGCTACAGCAACCGTAGCGATGGACAGAGGCAAGTCGACGAATTCACCCGCGCGACGTAGGAGAAGTGCTTGGACGTAGAAGAAAAATTATCGTGCAAAAACGATCAGGCCCGACGGGGGCTGGTGTTTGCTCGCACCGACCTCAACGGCATTGATTATGTCGAAGTGGAGGCGGCGAACCACCGCATCCTGCACGTCTTTTTTCTTCGCCCGGTGAAACCGCTGAACCCGGTAAATCCGCTCGATCCCAACGATGAGTACGGATTGAGCACCAACCTCACACCCATCACCATCAGCGGGGGGACACGGATCGTTGGGATCAAAGTCGTGATGTGCACGCGCCAACCGGGTGGTTCGCTGGTGATGACTGTCGATACGCCCGGCGATTATTCCACCTACACCCTCACCATCGATGTGCCGGGGCTCGACCGCCGCTTCAAGCAAGTTGATTTTTCTTTCATGGCAAGTTGTCCGTCGGATTTCGATTGCCGTCCGACCGCGATCTGTCCGCCGCGACAGCCTACGCAATTTCCGCTCGACTATCAGGCGAAGGACTATGCCAGCTTCCGCCGCATGCTGCTCGATTTGCTGCCGCGACTGAACCCAAATGCCATCGAGCGTAACGTTGCAGACCTCAGGATCGTTGTGACTGAGTTGTTGGCCTACACCGCTGACGGACTTTCCTATTTTCAGGACGCTGTCCCGAACGAAGCTTACCTGGCGACGGTCCGGCAGCGCATTTCAGCGCGTAGATTGGCGAAGCTGATCGATTACAAAATGCACGATGGCCGCAATGCCTGGGCTTATTTGTATGCTGAGGTGACTGCGTCGTTCACGTTGCTCCAAGGCTCCAAAGTGGTCAGCCACATAACCGCGCCCTTGCGCGGGGACGCGAAACCCCCCGGGGTTTTAATCAACGATTCCCGAATTACGGCGGACACGCTCGAAACCGATGCTGCGCTGGCTTCCGCCGTGGTTTTTGAAACCACTTTTCCCATCAACCTTGATCCAAAAAACAATCAGATCGCGATCCACACTTGGGGCGACGATGAATGCTGCCTGGCGTCAGGAACAACCGAAGCATTTTTGTACATGATCAAATCGGACAAAACCGCGGATGTCCCCCTGCTAAAAAAAGGAGACTTCCTGCTGTTTGAGGAATTGGTTGGGCCGGCTACCGGTTTAACGGCGGATGCCAATCCATTGCATCGCCAGGTCGTGCAGATCGATGAAGATCCGCAACTGGATGGCGACCCGCTTTTTAGCAACATCACAGTCAACGACATTCCTCAACCGATTCTCCCTCTCCAACCGGTGTTGCCGCTGCTACGCGTGCACTGGCGTATTCGGGATGCTCTTTCTTTTCCTCTCTGCATTTCGGCGCGGGTGGGGGACGACGTGGCGCGCAACGTCACAGTTGTCCGCGGCAACATCGTGCTGGCCGACCACGGCATCACCACCGAAGAAATCATTACTCCTGGGGAGCCGGTAACCGATGTCAATTTCGGGCTTACTCTCTCTCGCGGGCCTCTTACGATGGAGGCGGCTCCAGGAGTTACCTACGATACGTCCCTGGCCCCTGTCGAGCCTCCACGCAAAGACCTCACTGGCGACGCCCGCTCTGCAAAACCCGCGGTACGGCTAGCGATTTCTTTTCCCACTGAAGATGAATCGTGGACTCCCGTCGATGATCTGCTGGAGAGTTCTGGTTTCGACAGAAATTTTGTCGCTGAAATCAATAACTTCGGACAATGCCAGGCACGGTTCGGGGATGATGAATACGGCAAGTCAGCGTTGGGAGCCATCAAGTTCAAAGCGGGGTATCGCATTGGCAATGGCACGATAGGAAATTTGGGAGCAGAGGCGCTGGCTCATTTGGCGTTGCCGTCCGCGGCGCCAATCAAAACCGTAAGAAACCCTTTGCCCGCGGTTGGAGGCGTCGACCCGGAAAGCATCGCTGAAGTGCGGCAGTGGGCGCCGCAGGCCTTCCGCGTGGAACAATTTCGCGCGGTCACCGAAAGTGATTATGCAGTCATCGCCAAGAAACTTCCCCAGGTACAGAGCGCGGTCGCCAGTTTCCGCTGGACTGGAAGCTGGTATACGGTCTTTGTCGGGGTGCAACCCAGCAGCACGACCGACCTCATCCGCAAAACAAATGGCATCACGCTGCTGAGCGATACGCTGAGCGAAACTGTCTTCCAATTTCTTACTACTTACCGGCAGACAGGATATGACCTTGAAATCCGTCCGCCGCAATTCTTGCCCATTGAAATCAACCTCACGGTGTGCACCGCGCCGGATTTTTTTCGCGGCGATGTGGAGCAAGCGGTGCTTGATCGCTTGAGCAGCCGCATTCTCGCCGACGGCGCTCGCGGATTTTTTTATCCCGGCAACTGGGTGTTCGGGCAATCGCTGTATCTAAGTCAAATCTACGCAGCGGTGCAGGCGGTGCAAGGCGTGGATTCTCTGGAGATCACGCTGTTCCGCGAATTCGGCCGACCCGACAATGGAGAACTGTCGCGCGGAGTGATGCCTGCCGGCCCATGGCAGATTGTGCAGTTGGATAACGACCCCAACTTCATGGAACACGGCGTACTGCGCGTCAGCATGCTCGGAGGGAAGTCATGAATGGACTTTGCGGCTGCTGCCAACCGCCCGTGCAAGTGACACCGCTTGCCATCTACAACCGGCCGGGGTTGTCCGCTGTGGCTTATCGCATCGGTACTTATGCCAGTTTTCGCGAGAGCATGCTGGAAGCGATATCCCGCACCCCCGAACTTGCCGGCTTAGGCACGCGCCGCGATGATGATGACGCCATCACTTTCCTGGACCTTTGGGCTGCGGTGGCGGATGTTCTTACGTTTTATCAGGAACGTTACTTCAACGAAATACTCCTACGCACGGCGACACAGGAGGATTCGTTGCGCCGCCTGGCGGCATTGCTGGGTTATGATCCGCGACCCGGGGTCGCCGCCTTAGCGGAGCTTGCCTTTACCGCGGATTTCAACAAGGTCATTCAGGTCCCGATAGGATTGCGGGTGCAGAGCGTGCCCGCGCAAAACCAGCAGCCGCAAACTTTTGAAACGCTGGAAACAGGCACGGTAGATTGGCGCTTCAACAATCTGCGCGTCTTTCCCAAGCCGCTACCGCAGAACCCGCTGCTAAAGAATTCCGTTGAAGCCACGCTGACCCGCCTCCAAGGCCCGCAACAAGCAGCCGCTCTTGCGGCGAACGATCCGATCGTCATCTTCAATGATTTTGGTTTCGACCCGGTGGAAGAAAAAAAGGTCAAGCAGACGCGAGTTGAAGATGACCGCGTTATTGTCGGCTGGACACAGCCGGTGCAGGCATCCACCTGGGGCAGTTTCAGCTCTGTATGGAAGTTCAGGCGGAGGCTGCAATTCTTTGGCTACAACGTGCAGTCTCCATGGTTCCACGCACAAGCGGACAGCACGGTTCCGGGCGGCATCGCCTGGATTTTTGACACGAGCCTCCCATTTGTCATTCCTTCAGCCAACGTCCAATACCTCGATGCACGGTACTCCGATCTGGCGGCGGGAACTCCCTTACTGTTTCTGATTCCTGCTGGCAGCGGCATTCAGGCAATCCTCCGTACGGTGACCAATGTTCATCAGGTCCCGCGATCATTTGGACCGCTTAGCGACACGGTTACACGCATCGTTCTCGATGGCCCGCTTCCCAGTTTTGACAGAAGAAATGGCGGGATCTACGAACTGACCGGCGATTCGCTCTCGTTCTGGGCCGCGGAATACGCCTCCGAAATACATACTGGGACGCTCTATCTTCCAGGGATCCTGGTGAGGGATGACGGCGGCACCGGTGTCGAAGTCGGGCGCACTGTGCAACAAAATGCGTACGCGCCAGGTTTCGTGATTCATCCGGAGGACCTGGAAGTTGGACGCAAACTTCTATTGACCGATGCAAACAACCATCCCATCAAAGCCACTCTGCACTCGACGCCAGCCATCGATCCTCCGAGCGGGCTGCTCAATTCTTTCGTTCATCTCGTGTTGACGGTGGCCGCTGACAATGTTTCGTTGCAGACATCTTCCGCGCGGCTGTTGGGTAACGTGCTCATGGCCAGTCATGGTGAGACGGTCAACAACGAAGTACTTGGCAGCGGCGACGCCTCACAACAATTCCAACACTTCAGTTTGCAAAAACAACCACTCACTTACGTTCCCGGATCGGGGACGAATGGAGTCGTCAGCAGCCTCAGCGTGCGCGTGAATGGATTGCTTTGGCAGGAAGTACCAGGACTATATGAGCAACCGGCAAGCGCGCATGTTTTCTCCACCTCAACCGCGGAAGACATGCGCCGCGTCGTGCAACTTGGCGATGGCAATGTAGGTGGATCGGTGGTGCCCACCGGGCAGGCAAATATATCTGCCACGTACCGCGTGGGATCGGGAATTGCGGGACGCGTTGATGCGAATGCCCTGACTACACTGCTCGACAGTCTGCAGGGATTGACGGCGGTCACCAATCCACTCAGCGCGGAGGGCGGAGCTGATCCGGAAACACTGGACGCGATTCGCCAAAATGCGCCGACCACGGTCCGCACCTTTGGGCGCGCGGTTTCTCTACAGGATTTTGTCGACTTGATGACAGCCTCGGGTGAAGTGGCCAAAGCGGAAGCGATATGGGTTTGGGATGGGCTTGCTCCCGCCGTCTATCTCACCATCGCGGGTCAGGCGGCCGGCACTTTCTCCGAGCCGCAAAAGTTAGTTGCTGCGTTAAACAACGCGCGTGATCCCAATCATCGTTTGTTGGTGGGCAATTATCAAAGCGTCCCGATTCTGCTTTCCGCAACCGTGCTGGTCTCACCGGAATATGTACAGGCCGACGTATTAAAGGCCGCGAATCAAGCGGTGCTCGATGCGCTCGCATTTGACAATTTAAAGCTCGGACAGTCGCTTCATCTGAGCGGAATGGTCTCGGTATTGCAGAACGTACCCGGCGTGACCGCTGTGGACATCGACTTGTTTGCTTTCCGCCAGCCGGATGGCATGAGCGCGGCGGACTTCAACGCGTACCAGGACAGCCGCGGAGTCGAACGCATGCCCGATGGAAGTGTGTCGCCGACGCAAGGCCATCTGCGGATTTTTTCCGCGCGGCCCGATTCGGGCATCCCCGGCCATGTGTTTCCGGCGGAACTTGCAGCAATCCAGGTCCCGGGCCAGGACATTTCCATTACTGCACAAGGAAGTTGATTACACACATGGCATACGAGCGCAACACGTTATACAACCTGCTCCCCGCCATCTATCGCGAACGCGATGCTGAGTTGAACTATCCATTACGCGGGGTGTTGAATCTGATCGGCGATCACGCTGTGTTGCTTGACCAGAACATCGCCCAGACCCATCGGAACATATTCATCGAGACCTGCGAGAAATGGGTAATCCCATACATCGGCGACCTGGTCAGCAACAATCTGCTTTTCGATTCCAGCCGCATAGCCGATGCAAACGTAGCGCAAACTTTGTTCCCCGATTTGCAGGGACGCGACCTACGCCCGCCAGTGGCCGCACGTGTGCGCACCGACGTGGCCAGAACGATTTACTATCGCCGGCGCAAAGCAACTCCGCGCATGTTAGAACAACTGGCGCGTGACGTGACGGGATGGCCGGCCCACGTAGTGGAATTCTTTCAACACTTGGGTTGGAACCAGCACCTGGAGCATTTGCGTGACGAGTGCCAATGGGTTGACGTGCGTTCGCTGGATGCCATGGACCGCATCGACGAGGCCTTTGATGAAACCATGCACACAGTGGATGTACGCCGCATCGGCCAGCAGGAAGGCTGGTACAACATCCGCAACATTGGCTTTTTTTTATGGCGCATCCAGAGTTATCCGCTGACCAACGTGCCAGCGCGGCAGGCCAGCAGAAGCTGGCAATATCACTTTAGCCCGCTGGGGAACCCGGCCCCTCTGTTCTCCCGCCTGCGTCCTGAGCCAGGCACTGGATTAGTCACTGAGCTGGATATTTCAGCCCCGATCCGCCCGTTACTTTTTTATCAAGATCTTCAGGACTATCGGCTGACTCTGCCGCCACGCAACGACTCCACCGAACTTTATGGTTCGTTCGATGCCTCGCCGGTGGATCCCACGATATCCTCAGTCACCAGTTTTTTTATCGTACTCAACGCAACGCCGATTGGCCCGGCGCAAAACCCCAATGCGCCGATCCCGCTATTCCAGCCGCAGATCACATGCGCGGTTCTCGAACCGTGGCCGGCCGCACAGCCTGCGGGAAAGGTTATTGCTGTCGATGTGGCCAAGGGAAGGATGGCTATTGGTACCGGCTTTGGAGTCACCGGACCCGTGGATGTTTTCTTTCACTATGGTTTTAGTTGTGACATGGGCGGCGGCCCATACGACAGAAGAAAGTGGCTGGTGCGGCACGACCTAAACCCGGCCCCGAAAATTTATCAAGTGCAAGAGGGGGGAGTGGCGCCGATTTTTCCTACGCTCACGGCTGCGATTGCGCAGTGGGTGACCGACGCACGGCCCGACGCGATCATTAATATCCTTGATAGCCGCAACTACGCGCTGCCAGGTTCGATCACGTTGCGCAACGAAGGCTGGCTGGCTATTGAAGCAGCGGACCGGCAACGGCCCCTGTTGCAGACACCAGCGGCCGGGTTGGAGATCGACGTGCTGGCGCCAGTTACGCCCGGAGATCCCGACCGCAACGGCAGTTTGACCCTGAGCGGCGTGGTGATCGAAGGCTTTGTGGATGTCATCGGTGACCTCGGGCAATTGCGCTTGTTGCACTCCACGCTGGTGCCAGGCCGTCACCTAAAAGAAGATGGCACACCCTTCGGTCTTGATCCCAGCATGGTAGTGAAGCAGACCACGGTCACTGGCGCGGAAATCAACACGGAGTTGAAGATTGAAGCGGCCTACAGCATTCTGGGGCGGCTTGAGGTCCCAGACAATGTGAGTGGAATCTGGATTCTTGATTCCATCGTCGACGGTGTGGGCGCAAATGCCATCGGGCCTCCCGCTGGCTTCGCTCCTGGAGCCCATGCCGCGCCGCTCACCACCGAGCGTTCGACATTCTTTGGCCCAGTGCAGGTGAAGTCTCTGCACGCCAGCGAAGTCATTTTCACCGCGCCCGCCGATGCCCAACGCACGCAGGACGGTTGCGTACGATTCAGTCATGTTGCACCAGGTTCACATGTTCCGCGGCGCTATCGCTGCCAGCCCGACCTGGAAGTGGAAAGAGAACTTGCCGAAGCTTTCCAACGCAATCCGTTGCTGACCGTGGCGGAGCAAATCGAGATCACCAGCTTCGTCCAGAACTGGTTGGTGCCTTCATTCACGGCCCACAACTACGGTTCGCCGTTCTATGCGCAGCTGCATATGGGTTGTCCGGAACAAATTCGCACCGGAGCGGAGGACGGATCAGAGATGGGTGTATTCAGCCAAGTAAAACAAGCGCAACGGGAGAGCAATCTAAAAATTCGCTTGCAAGAGTATCTGCCCTTCGGGCTTGAAGCGGGAATCATCTACGCGACTTAACGACAGGAACGGGAAGGAACGCGATTATGGCCGGAGATTATACGCGCTTACGCTACAGCCCACTGAAAGACACCAGTGGTGTCTTTTTGCAACAGGGCCGGGTGATGCTCGAGCAGGACTTGAATCAGTACGTCCAACTAATTGACCGGCGTTGGCGAACCGAGACCACGGACATTATCGGGCGGGCCGTGGTGCCTTCCGATACTCCGCACGCATTTGAAATTCTGCTGGGCGGACCTACCTTCACTATTGGCGTCGGCCGCATGTACGTGGATGGACTGTTGGCGGAAAACCATGGTCTTGATCCCACTGATCCGACCAAGCGCACCTACGACCCCATTCTCGGTGAACTCGTCGGCAATTCGCCGATCCCTTACGAGCAGCAGCCGTATTTTCCCAATCCTCCCGCCATACCTGCTGGAGGCCCTTATTTGGTTTATTTGGATGTCCACCAGAGGGAACATACCTACCTGACAGATCTGGATATTATCGATAAGGCAGTCGCGGTCGATACCTGTACCGTGATGCAAACGGTATGGCAGGTAAAAGTTCTCGATGTTCCGCCCGGCACCAGTTGTTCTACGCCGCCGAGCAGTATCCCAGCGTGGGTGGCGGCAACTGCGCCTTCCGCGGGACAACTCACGACTGCCGCCGCGGGCGCTCCTAGCAGCACGGACCCATGCATTGTTCCGACTACTGGCGGCTATCGTGGATCAGGCAATCGCTATTATCGGATCGAAATCCACGATCCCGGCCCGCTAGGAGTTGCCACTTGCAAATACTCGACGGACAACGCCAGCGTTGCGTCAGCGGTGACCGGCATCAATGCGGCGCTTGACACGCTTACCGTGGTGATCACCAAACGTGATTCCGTTCTTCGCTTTAAACCCAACGACTGGGTGGAGGTCACTGATGAATTGCGTTATTTCCAAGGGCTACCTGGAGAGATGCATCAGGTGGCTGCCGTAGATGATGTTAACCGGACCATCCAGTTGAAGACCCCGCTCACTGCCGGAATGTTTGATGCCACGAAGGGGGAGCGCCGCACCCGCGTGATTCGCTGGGACCAGAAAGGCATTATTCGCGATACAACCGGTACTCCCATCGTGGATGTCGACACCTCGGGCGGCCTCATTCCCATACCTGCGGCGGGGACGACGATTGTGCTCGAAGACGGCATTCAGGTGACTTTCACTATCGATGCGACTCTGCCGGTCCCCGCTTTCCGCGCGCTTGATTACTGGAACTTTTATGCGCGCGTAATCGATGCCTCGGTTGAGATCCTTACCAAGGCACCGCCGCGCGGCGTTCTGCATCACTACGCGTGGCTCGGGTTTATCACTCTGCCTGGAGGCCCCACTCCGAGTTGCCGCATTCCCTGGCCGCCGGCCATGGACGCATGCTGCGACTGCACAATTTGCGTTAGTCCCAATTCTCATAACGGCGGGACGCTCACTATTCAAACAGCAGTGAATAAGATTCAGCTTACCGGTGGAAAAATCTGTCTGGCGCCGGGAAAATACTTCATACGTCAGACAATCGAAATCACGCGCGCCAGCAACATCGAGATCAGCGGGCACGGTTTGTCGAGCCTGATTGCAGTGGGTTTGGGAGACGGCCAGCCCATCATTCGCATTCTGGAAAGTTCGGATATCGACGTCGACGATGTGGCATTTGTTGGGCCTGAGCCATCGAATAATCCTCCCCCGATACCAGGTGTAACCATCGCAAACAGTCTGTTCACTCGTATCAACCACTGTTTGTTCCTGGGATTTTTAAGTCCGAGCGGGGAAAGCACGCTGTCTCCCGGCGTGGCGTACTCCGTGGGGGTCTGGAACAATCAGATTCACGACTCCCTTTTCTACAATACCGGCGTTGGCGTCGGATTCCGTCCCAACGAATCCTCCAAAACCTTGTTTGTTGCTTTCTCCTCCATCAAAAACAATGAATTCTTTTGTGTCGATGCTGGATTGAGATTTTCCACTAAAACCATTGCCACTGGTTTTCTGGACCTGGCCTTTGCCGACAACCTTGTTACAGGTCCGGTGGGATTCCAATTTGAGGGTCTGGGTCTGGATATTGCGGTGGAGCGAAATACCTTCATCATGAACTCGGTGAGCACGTTCGGAGGCGCGTTCCTCCCTAGCGCCGCTGTGGTTTGTAATGCAAGTCAAACCCGTATAAGTGATAACCAGATATTCGGCGACCCCGTCAGAAATTCTGCCAACGGCATTGTTTTTCCTGAGGGTGTCATGTACGGCACGCAAATCTTCCGCAACCGACTGGACGACCTTGCTGGCACTGGAATCTTGCAGGAGGCATCGAACCTGCTTCTGGGCACCACCATGGCCGACAATGAGCTATCGAACATTGGCGGACCTGGAATCTTGATGAACAGCGTGGCGATGGACCTCAATATTTCCAATAATTCGCTGGGCTTCGTTAGCCAGACCGTGACGCCGGCTTTTCCTGTCATGGCGGGTATCCAATTGAGATTTGTGTTCAATGTCAACTTAAACCAAAATGCCATCGAAGCTGTCGGTTTGAATCCTGCGATCGTAGCGTCGCGACGCGGTATTTTCCTCGATATCGCGATCGATGCGCGTGTCGAGGGGAATCGAATTCTGGATATCGGTCCGCCCAGCTTAGTGACTGGCTCATGGGGAATTCAAATCCGTTCCTATTTCGGACGGGCCCACGTTCTCAACAACGAAGTGCGGAGGGCTAGTGTGCCTCCCACCACCCTGGATACATCCCGCTGGCGCGCGCTCGATTTGCTGGCGCTAGGCGATGTGAACGTTCGGGGCAATCTGCTCGAATCGTTCGGAATCGTATCCACCGTCCGTCTGCTGGCAACAAACTCCTGTATCTTCGGCGAAAATCAGTGCTTCCTGGATAATCCAGCTGGTCCGTCCGTCTTTGCCATGGCCGTATTGGCCGCTGGCAACGTCATAGTCGCCCCGAATAATGTTGTGCAAGTCCCTGCCGCGAACGGGCAGGCCGTGATGCAGTTGGCCCCGAAGGATCCAAACCATAACCTAACTGTTTCAGGAAATATCACCAGCGGTCCAATCCAGCTGCTGCCGGGACCAGCTTCTCTGCCTCTCCCCTGGGTACCGCTCAACCTAATCAACGTTTAAAGAGCGCGGAGTCAATCATGCCATTTTCAATTTTCAAAGGCGAGAAGAGCCTCTCTGATCTGGTGTTTCGGTTGTTCGACATCAAAGGCCCCTCTGCGCAGTCGGAGGTGCAACAAGCCAGCGATGCGTTGCTCAGGGCCAACCCGCAACTGAAGGACTTGAGCAAGATTCCAGTGGGCACTCTGATCGCGATTCCCGCTACGACACCTCCAGTCCGTAGCGACCAGTTGGCCTCCGGGCCGGAGCTCATTCAGCTGTTGGCGCAACAAAATGTTCAAGCTATGTTTGAAAATTTTGCGCAGCGCTTGAGCGAGGTTGAAGCCACAGTCACCAGCAGACTTAAAAGCGGAATAGCACAGCTGCAAGCGTCGAAAGTTTCCGCAGCAGTCAAAGAGTTAACTGAACAGGGCACGCGCTTTGAGAATGAGGGCCCGGATGGCGAGCTGGACCTTGATCCGGTCAAAACGCTGCAACCAATACTGGATGCGTCGCAGGCCAGGCTACAGGCCCTTGGCCAAATCCGGGAGTCGCTCGTTTCGCTGAACACCGGCAGGGCATCTCAACCGGCTGAAACGACCAAAGACAAGAAATAAGGCGTCAAACCCAGC
>Ga0126381_100008670_pt1 | contig 11372 bp, 9 predicted proteins | sample PanSoiMetPlot_28_FD_96465 | JGI IMG/M metagenome (GOLD analysis project Ga0126381, IMG submission 96465) | Tropical forest soil microbial communities from Panama - MetaG Plot_28 | ecosystem: Environmental > Terrestrial > Soil > Tropical forest > Bulk soil | place: Panama | collected 2016-02-17 | reverse complement strand
CCAACCCGGAGCCGTCCACACATGGCCCATCGCGACGGATCAAGCATGTCCGCTTGATGACGGGGTTGGGAACATTCCTCACCCATCCGGACGTCCCTGGCACCGGGAACAGCACCCCCCTCCCGGGCACTGGGCTCTGAGGTCAGGAGCGTCGACTCTGTCGCCTAAAATCGCCATTGTTGAAAAAAGGGCTGCCTTATAACGCTGTTGGGTCCGCCTAAGCCTTTAGTTTTTATATCATCTACAGATATGCCAGTTTGGGAGTTAACAAACTTGCTTAGAATATCCGTCCGTTGCTTATCTACTTCATCACGCCTAGCAATTAGGGTTATAAGATCGTCCTTGGAAGTGGAATTGGATTTCGCTTGTTCGATTTTTCTGGAGAGATCGTCGAATTCATCTGAAAGCTGCTTGTACTTTGACTGCCAATCAGCAGGCAACGAAGAACTCGTCTGAGCAACTGCCGGGGTTACAAGCGTGAAGCTCAGTCGTTGCTGAGTGCCAAGTCCATTAGCGCCACTTGCCACGCAAAAAATTACCAGTGAATTAAGAACATAAAATATCGCCTTCACTATCATTGACTTGTCAGCGACTAATACCAAGAGACCAAACGCAAAGCTTAAGATGAGCGCCGTTAGAGCGCGGGGGATCGAGAAGCTAACACCCAATGAATTTGTTATCATCATTGTCAAAGCGCCAGCCGCACCTGGAGTTAGCATTGCTTCAGGCGTCAAAAACGAATCGAGGATGCTGTTGTTCGGTTTCCCCATGGACATCTCCCCTGATAGGCGCGCGTTCAACACAATCATAGCTTGTCGGTGAGATGTCTGCAATTGGCCACCGGGAGCTTGGTAGGCCATACACAATCCATGCTTGTACATCCCGACCCCAACTGAAATAAAATTGGGGTCGTATGACCCTGACCCTGACCAAAGGAGAACTGACATTAGTGATCGCACTCCCGCCGTAGGCTTGCTGGTCCTGACCGCGTCGAAGCGGATACGCAGCGCGCGCACCTGCTTCTGGCTCGCCATCACCCTCCTCTCGTTGTTCGCGTTGGCTGTGTTGATCGGTCTCGCTCCTGAGACGGACCATGATGCCCACCGGTCGGGACGACCTCAGAGCGAATAATCTTCAGTCCGAGCCTGGCGGCTGAGCCCTCCGGGGAGAGTACCCCAATAAACGATCGGCAAAGCTGCTCGGATGGGGAAGCCCGAGGTCGAACATGTATTTGTCGATTGCCTTAAACGGAGCAAGCACCGCGGGTTCATCGAATTTAAAGATTTCGCAGCGACGCTGCGGGGACCGCGTCGTATCCAGGACGGCATTCACCGCCCGCCGCCCCGCTTCGTTGGCGCCCTCCATCGTTGCAAGGTCGGTATTAGTCTTTACATAATCCGAGGCCAGGAACAGGTTTGCGATGCCGGTTCGCTCGGTGGGTCGGTTGGCCCAGGAGCCGACCGTGTTGATAAACAGCGGCTCCTTGTTCTCCGCTACGAGACGGTGCTTCACTTCCTCACTCAAACCGGCGGCGGCCGGCGAGAGTTGCCGGCTCCGTTTTTTGGAGGAGAACTCATCGACGGTCATCAATCCCAATAAAAACTTCTGATAGATCAGGGCCGGATCCAGGTACGATCCAGCAACGTCTTCTTGAGCAAGATTGATCCCGGCCATCGCCGTCAGATGGTCCTGGATCTCGAGGAAGGCCTCCTCGGCAACCTCCGCGGGGTCGCTGGCCTCCTTAGCCGTTCGTCCCGAGTGATTGCCGGGTGCAAACCAGTCGGAAATGATCGTGGAAATGGCCCCCTTGATCGACGGCTTTCCGTATTCATCAATTTTTTTTTCCCAGAACTGATTCTGCGAGATAGAGGTCAGCGCCCAGTTGGAGTTCAAGTACACGATGTGGCCGGGCGACATCGGCACATCCGACTTGGTTAGATAATACACCAAGCCGGACATCCAGTTGACTTTTAGCTGCTTGAGCAATTTCAATGAAGGAGAATGTTCGAGTATCTCAGGCGTCACTTCGAGCATGTCCTGCATCACTTCGACCGGGACGGCTGCGATGTAGAACGCGCCGGTATCGCTGCCCCCGGACTCTAGCTTGATCCCGGCAATTCGGCTCTCGGCTGAATCGAACGTGAAAGATGCGACAGCCTCCGCAGTCTTGAACTTCACGGCCGGCTTACTGGCTTCTGACTGTAGATATTGCACCCATGGATCGATCCACACTTCACTTGTGGGGCCATTGAGCACCCTGTCTATCGTGCTGTCGGGTGTCATCAAATCATTCAGCAGGCGCGCAAGTATATTGACTACAGACTTGGTGCTTGATTGCTTCGCTTTCATGGCTACGAAGTTTTGCGTAAGTCCGTTGACAACGACGGTCCGGTAGGCGTCCGAGCGATCGTCGGCCGCCATGTAATCCCACCATGTGACATCGTCCAGCTGTTCCTCCCGGCGTTCATCGCACATGGTCATGGCGTTGAAGATCTTCATGGCCGCAAAAGCCGCTTCCCCCAGGCCCAGGCCCAGACCCGGATCGTCGAACAGCTGCCGCACCGCCTGCACCAAATCGCTAGCGTTGCGCGGGAGCTCGGTGGGGAAGTTGAAGAAGGGCTTGTCATTCCGGGCAAAGACACCACGGTCAACCGTCACGAGGTTGTCGATAACATGTTTCCCACCGGGGAATGGGATACGGCGCATCGTGTGCGTCAAATGCCGGTAAAACCCCGGAAAGAACCGAAAGCCGTGCTCTGCCGGTAGGCCTATGATATCGTCAGCTTTTCCAAACCCGGTAACTCTCGTCTCAGGAACCGGGAAGCTGCGAGCCTTGCCGCCGCACCTAGCTTCCCTTTCGTAGACGACGACCTCAAAGCCACGCTCCTTGAGTTCGTGCGCCGCGGTCAACCCGGCGACGCCGCCGCCGACGATCACAACCTTGTTCGTAGCCTCCATTTCCCTGTTACTCCTTTGCGAACGTGCGGCCGACCAGACGATGCAGGCGAAGCGGATTTGAGACGTTCTTCATAAGATGTTCCCCCAAATCCCGCAGCTCGAAATCGCCTGCGATCCGCTCAGCCGTTGCCGCCCCCAGAACGATGCTGCCGTCGGTCGCAAACTCTCTCGCGCGCGCAGCGATGTTCACAGTCGATCCGGTGGCGTCGTACCGCCAGCTGGCGCCGGCTGCAGCTTCGATCGGCTGGAGGCCTATCGCCGCCATCCCCGAATTGATCCCGATGTTGACGATAATAGGAAGCCCAGTGGGTGAGCTGTATTGCGTCAAATGCGCGGCAGTGCGCTCGATGGCGAGCGCAGCATCCGCTGCGTTTCGGGCATGGCGTCTGGCGTCTTCGTCCTGGAAAACAATGAAAAGCTCGTCGCCTGTTATCCGCAAGAGCAAACCGTGGAAACGGTGAACATCATCGATAAAGTTGCCGAATGCACGATTTACAAGTTCGTCGATGCGGTGCTGTTCAAGCAATTCGCTCATGCGGGTATATCCCGCCAAATCCGCGAATAGAATCGAAATATCCTGTTGCTGCAAGGCAAGACCGGGATTGTGGGGATCTACGTCGATTTGCCTGGATGCGATGGCAGGGGCGAAGCGATGAAGATAATCGCGGTAGCGGCTGAGCGTGTTGCTCCATAGCGCCAAGCCGACTTCCGCGGCCAGGATCCGCAGCCACCGCAGTTTCTCCTCGTCGAACGCACCAGTAAGGCGGCGGTGCTCAAGATAGATGACGCCAAGCAATTCATGTTGGTTGATGACAGCCGCGCACATGAGCGATCTTGGCTGGTATCGTAGAAGATAGTCACAGTGGGCGAAGCGTGCGTCCAGCTGAGGATGATTCAGAATCAGATCTTTGCGCGTATGGACAACGTAATTGATGATCGGACTTGAGAAGCGGCCCAGCTGATCGGTATCGCCGCCGCCGCTCCTGGGGGTCGTTCCAGCGAAGGCCCCGGCTTCAACGCGGTAGGTGCCTTGTCGGCCCACGATCAACAGGGCGCTCTCGGCGCCGGCCTGTGCGCGGACGATCTGCATTAAATCAATGAGAACACGATCCTTTTCGCCCACCGCGATCGCCCGCGATGCCGCGGCTGCGGCAGCGATGTCGAACCGCTTTTCTGCAGGTCTCCCTCCCACATCGGTCGGCGCGGCCTCGCTTCGCGGTGGAGCGATCGTGCGCAGATCGCTGAATGTTTGATCGAGTGCCTCCACCTTGGCAGTAGCACCCCATTGCGCGTATGCGGCTTTTGCCGATGCGAGAAAGAACGTCGCTAGCCGGCGCTGCCCGTCAGCTAGGCAGGCGACGGCGGCACGCTCGTTGGCAAGTCCGCAGAGCTGCGGGAGCCTCCGCGCCTCGGCGGCTTCGACCGCCTCGTTATACAACGTCGAAGCCGACGCGTGCGCGCCGGACACGCGGGCCGATTCCGCTCTAAGCAGGAGCAGGTATGGTAGGAAATTCTCCGGGCAATTTCGCGCGAACAGTTCAAGGCGTTTGAGGCACCGCCGCACCACCCATTTGCGCCGCCCCGCCGGCGACGCATTGGCGGACAGGCTCGCCGCCGCCAGTCCTCGATAAAGATAGTGATCTGCGACCGTAATGTAGCCAGGCGCAGAGCCGATGACTGCTTCGTTGGACTCCGAGATGGCGAAAGCATCTTCGTAATGCCCGAACAGGTACTTAAGCTGCAGGCGCAGCGTGAGCTGATAGGATAACAGTGTCAAGTTGCCCGTCTTGCGATAGCGATCCTCCGCCGCCTGTTCGCTGTATGAATCGTTAGTTAGAGAGAAACAGGCATCGGTCCGGCCCAGCAACGCCAATGCACAGCTCTTCCACATCGAAAAGGACTCCATCGGAAACGCGTCTTTCGATGCCATGACGAAGTTTTCATGTTGACGGCAAAGGGCCAGGAAGTCGGCAAGCGGCGTGCCTCGGCTGAAGCGCAGCGAAAGTTCGCCGATAATCGTGTAGTTCACGTATTGGTGGTCGCCGACCCGAAGGGCCAGTCTTCGCGCCCGTTCGATAAGGGCGAACCCATCATCGATCGGATCACACCAGAACTTGATAAACTGCGAAAATATGACCAGGACCTTGCAGCGAACCGCGTCGTCCTGTCCTCTCTCCGCGAGTTCGACTGCAAATTTGCCGAACTCATAGCCCGCTTTGTGCCTATCGAGTGCAGCCCCGAGGCCAAGACCGTAAAGGACGAAACCGGTAGCTGCGAGCGGAGAGATCCCTTCACGCAGGGAGTAATTGACCACCTTCAGGCCCGTAAACATTAGAAGGTTTGGACTCAGGAAGTACGCGGTTGGGAAAAGCGCAACGAGTATCTTGAGGGCGGCGAGCTTCTCGGGATCCGTCAACACAAGAGCCTGCAGGAGTTCGTGCGGCCGGCGCCCTTGCATCCGTGCACGCGTATGAATGAACTCACGCGCGAGATGCAGCATCCCGGGATTGCGAACATAACGGACGCTGAGGAGCCGGAGCGCCCGAATTCCGATCCGGATGGCGTCCTCATAGCGCTCCTCGCTGGTATCCAGCAAAATTTTCGTGAGATAGATTGTCGTTTGATCCAGCGGCGATCGCGCCTTATTGACAAGAATCGTGAATAGTTCGTCGGCGCGTCCCAAAGCGCCGGTCAGGTATTCGCATTCCAGCGCATTGACGTGCAGATCGAAGGCAAGCTCGTAGCACGCCTGCCATGAGTCCTGCTTGAGCAGGCTCAAGCCAACACGCAGATATTGAAGCGCGTCTTGATATGCCAGGGCGTTTCGTGCTTTGCGGCCGGCGACCTGGTTGAGGCGCGCCAGTTCGAGCTTTTCCTCGGCGTCGGTGATCAGTTCCCAGGCATAATTGAGATTGTTAAGGACGTCGACCTGAGGAAGGTTCCTGTCGCCCGGACCGAGCTCCGCCAGCAATCGTCGGCCGATTCCAAGTCGGAATGGTTTTTTGTCCTGAGCAGGTACAAGATCGAACGCCGCCTGCTGGATCCGGTCATGAAGAAAACGGAACTGCCCGGACTGCGACGGCGGGACTGATCCGACCCTAGCCTCGTTTCCGAGGTCTTCCACCGACACCAGGAGGTCAGCACTGACACATTCAAGTAGACGTTCGGCAGCGTCAGGTTGAGCGGCGGCCAAGACCACCTTTTCGGAGTCGAACGTGCTACCGATGCATGCGGCGGTGCTCAGGACCTGTCTTGTTGGCGGAGGCAGCGCTCGCATCCGCATATCCAGAAGATCGAGTATATTGGTTGTGATCGCTGCCGCTTGAATCTCTCGGAGCTTCCATTGCCATCTGGCGCTTATATAGTCGAAGGTCACCAGACTCTTGTCGTGCAGGAAGTGTAGGAGCTGGGTGAGGTGCAGAGGATTGCCTTGGCTTCGAGAATGCAGCAGTTCGGCTACCGGCAAAATCTCGCTTGCAGACGGCGATAGTGTTTCGCTGACGAGGCGCACGACGTCTGCAATGCCGAGGTCGCTGAGCTCAATGGTCTGCACTCCAATGCTCGCATTCTTCAGAGCATGGATCGTCTGCGCCAACGGATGCGACGGCTCTACTTCACCGGAGCGGTATGCTCCCACGAACAGGAAGTTTTTCGTATCAGGCTCGGTAAGCACATGATTTAACAATTCTAGCGAAGCGCTGTCACTCCATTGCAGATCATCCATGAACAGGCACAGAGGATTGTCAGGCTGGGTGAGAGCCTGGATGAGGCGCGCAAAAACTCTGTTGAAACGATTGCGGGTTTCGTTTGGTGGCAGTCTTGGAACGGGCGGCTGCGGGCCGGTGATCAACTCTATCTCTGGGATGACATCGATGACTACTTGGGCGCTGTGTTCGGCCGCGGATAGAATTCTTGCTCTCCAGACCGCCATCTGGTCTTCGGGTCCGGCGAGCAGTTGGTCGACCAATTGGTGGAAGGCCTGAACCAGTGAAAAATGGGGCACATTGCGCTTGAACTGATCGAATTTTCCTGAAGCGAATCTGCCGTTCTCCCTGCGAACAAGGCTGGCAAGTTGACCGAGAAACGTCGATTTTCCAACGCCTGGCGGCCCGTTTACGAGCAGCACCGAGGGTTGAGCGCGCCGCGCGCTTCTGACGAAATCCTTCAGCAGGCCGGTATCATGTTCGCGGCCATAGAGCTTGGTAGGAATTTGCAGCGAAGCCGGGGCATCGTGTTGCCCGAGCGCGAAATCGCCAATCGCGCGCGTAAGGCGCCATTCCGAAAGACATCTGAGAAGATCAGCCCTGAGGCCGTTGGCGCTGAAGTACCGTGCGCCCGGCTCCTTCGCGAGACATTTCAAGATCAGGTTGACGAGTGGGCCCGGGAGACTGTTGAGGAGCTTCGGCGGAAACTTCGGCTCAATTGTCAGATGGGCATCGGCGACTCGGAGCGGATCGATCCCGTCAAAGGGAAGCTCTACGGTGAGCAGTCGAAAGAGAATGATACCGATTGCATAGATGTCGGTACGGTGGTCCACCCCTTGGGGAGTGCGGCCGGTCTGTTCGGGCGCCAAATAGCGGATGTCGGCAAGCCCTTCGAGGGTTTCGAAGGGGGAATCAACGGATGCTCGCGTGCGTCCAAAATCCAGGATCCGCACCGCAGCCGGTGCGGAAAACCACACCGTGCTCGTGTTGAGGTTTCCGTGGACTAGACGTTGCTTGTGCAACTCGTCTGCGGCGTCGGCCAGGGCGGAACCGATCAGTAACGCAGTATCGACTTGCAATGGTCCGCCGGCGAGAAGGGTCTCGAGGGGACCACCACCTTCATCAGCGTAAACGAGCGCTGGGCCGTCGTCGGCACGTTCGATGGCCAACACCTTGGCAGCACATTTCAATCGCGAAGTGTGCGTGATGTCATAATCGCGACTGATCCAGGAGGTGCTTTGCCCATTGCCGTTCCTGGACACCTTTATCAGAACGTACAGTTCCTTGTCTCTCAGCCGCCCTCGGAAAATCGCGGCCTGGTGACTCTCGCAACAAAGTTCGGTGATCTCATAGCTATCCAAGCCGCGGAGGAGCCATTTTATCCGACCCTGCACATTCGCAGTCGAACGATGCTCGTCTGGCTCATCCACTGTCATGGTTTGCGAGCCGACATGATGCTGTAGAACCAGCAGTCCTTCCTGAGTGTCTCGTACTGTCTGAGCGCACCGACAAAATTCCCATGTTGCAGATGGTCGCGAACGCCGGTCATTCGCAACAATAAGGCAAGCGGCAGTGCCCTACGAGCCTTTTGGTAGAGCCTTCGATGCGACGGAAGCGTGCAGCGCGTTACGTCCTGGATGCGGATGTCGGATAGTCCTGCCGCATGTGCAGCGTTTGCGTGCTGGCCCGCCGTCCAAAGGCCAGGCAGCTTCCAACCGTCAAGCCACTCATCGAGAAGCTTCTGATCCGGACCGCTTATCGATCCCCGGCTGAGCATGAAATCGGCGATCACGAGACGACCATTGGGCGCTAGAACCCGGGCGGCCTCGGCGAAAAATGCTGCCTTGTCAGTCGCGTGACAGAGGCTTTCCTGCGCCCAGACGACATCGAAGCTCTTCTTAACAAATGGCAGGACCGTGAAATCGGCGACCAGAAATTGCGCGCCATTCGAAACAGCGCGTCGCACGGCTTCGCTGCGTGCCGAGCCAATTTGATCGACGCCGAGCGCAATGCCTGTCACTTGCGCACGTCGGCGGCTTGCTAGCCACAGAGTGGTGCCGCCGAGGCCGCAGCCGGCATCTAGAACACGGTCGCCTGCAGAAACCTTCGCGATATCCGCTAGCACCTCCGTGGCGTTGGTGAGGGACGCCGAATGGCCCATAGTGTTGTCTTCCTGATAACCGAAATGCATAGCGAGATTTCGTCCATTCAGCCATGCCGCCCAATAGTCAGTGGCGGCGTGCGTATAATAGGATCGAATATCTCGATTGGTCACCTTTCTGGCGCTGAAGTTCATACTGCCCCCGGAAGTCCATTTGCGACAGAGGAAACGATAAAACGTCGAAGTGTTGTCACGCGTTGACCTCGCAGACCGGGGGCATACAGCGTTGGCGGGGTCTTGCATCTGAGCCAGCTAAGCTCTCCGCGAGGCGTAAAGCACTCACGAAATCGAATGGGTCCTGCCAAGCTCTCTAGCTTCATTTGGTCCGCAGAGGGTCCCGCGCCCGTTAGTGCAATAACCGCATTCAGCGACATGAATGCGCACGAGGCATTTGGTTGGCCGAGATTGTACGAATAGACATAATGCCGATCTGATTGCTCTTGCCCATGACGCATCACACGCCGTCCCCGACAAACAAACCCTTACGAGGGGCCGCCCTGCGGCCCTGATGGCCCCCTCTGGGATCAAACAGCTCTAAACCTAACTCTACACTATTGTGCTGTATAATGAAAGCCGCGACGGGCGCATCCGGATGGCAGCTATTGGCCGATTTTGTTGCAAGACCGCCAAAGCGCTGGGCCTGACTGTGGTCGGGACCGCCATCAATAAAATTTGGCGCTGATTTCATTGTCATTTCTCCTCTGTCGCCCTCACCTTTTTCGAGGTGAGGGAATAGAGGTTCGCATTCCGTTCGGATAACAGTGTGCCGGCAGCGTCCATGGCGAGCTTCTTCCGATTGGCATTGCGCGTGTAGAGCGCAGCCATCTTTCCGTTGCGCCAGCCGAACAGTGCATCAAGTTGCGCTTCGGTCGCGCCGTTGTCGGCGGCGCGGCACGCGCCAGCCTTTGCGCAGCCCATGTGCGCTACCGGGAACGCTGGCAGCATTGCACGCGCCGCGGAACCACGTCCTGAATGATTCCTTCTTCATAGGGCGCCCCTTCTCGCCTACGATGAACGTCAGGTCGCCAATCGGCCCCGCGTCCAACGTCTCCTGCAACGGCGGCAGTAGCGGGATCGTCACGACCTGGCCGGTCTTCTCCGTCCGGATCGTCGCGACACCGCGCTTGACGTGCGGCGACCGAGTTTCACTGCATCGCCTCGGCGTAGGCCCGTGTTTCGTCACCCCATGCGCGATGAGATGATCACTTTCAGCGACCTCGAAGGCCAGCTTACGTGCTCCGCGTCGACTGCGACCGATGCAACCGCCATGGGCGCTATCCGGTCGCCAAGCTCATCAAGGACCACGGCGGCGATGCCAAGCTCGGTGAGTGGTTCAGCAAACTCACCAAAGACTGTCCGCAGAAGAAGCGGCCCGGTGTCGTGGGCGTCTGCGATGCCACCATGCCGGACTTGCGAGGCGTTTGGGAAAACCTCAAGGACCGTTGAGAGACCGCACGATCAGTATCGCCGCCGCGCCATCCTCGCCGTCAGGTGCGAAGTGTCCCGCGTGGCTTGGCGCGTCACTTGAAGACTTCGCCGACCTCCGCGGGCGACTTCTGTATCGGGCGTGTGGTCAATACGGTCAATGGGATCAGACCAGCTAGCGGCCTCAAAAACGCCGGCGGCCCCAAAAACGCGGACAGCAGGACGGCCAAGAGCGCCAAGAAGATGTTCAGCGCGGCCTTCGACCGGCGCCACAAAAGCGCAACCGCAAGCACAATGTGGTAAGGGATGATGGTGAATTCGCCAGCCAGGTAGCCCAAGCGCTGCAACCCGACGTCCGTTAGCCCTCGGGCAAACGACGCGATGCCCATCGCGAGAGTCATTGCTGCAACCAAACCGAAGAACATGCCCATAAACGAGAAGATCAGGTACCAACCAAACGCCTGCAGCGCTGTCCGCTGATACGAGAAGTTCATGAGCTGTCGAAACATTGGGCTCCCCCCGGCGGCATGATCGAGAGTAATGAAGTAGACGCTCGCAGACAATGGAGCTCACTTCGATGTGCTCGATGGCAAGCGCGAGGTCGGCCGCATCTAGCGGATCAATGCCGCTACGAAAATCTGGTGGTGGGGCGTGTTGTTCATGCTGAGCTGTCGCGTCATTTTCTGTCATTTTTCATCGTGGCGGCGATCGCCTACTCGCCAATGCTGCTGATAGAAAGCATCCAGACCATCGAACCGATCGAGCCTTCGGAAGCTCTCAGCCAGGCCCTTTGGACATTGCTCGGGGGCGTCCTGCTGGTGGTGCTCCCCCAGCTCGGTGACGCGATCATCCTGCACGCGGCGTTTCAGGATATGCGCCGCCGGCCAGTCAGGCTGGTCGAATCGTTGAGTGTCGGCTTGAGCCGTTTCTTGCCTCTCGTCGGGATCGCATTTGTCCAGGGCTTGACGATTCTCCTGATCATTCCAGGCTTGATTCTCTACACGATGTGGTCTGTTGGGTTGCCGGCCTGTGTCGTCGAGGGTCTCGGGCCGTGGACGAGCTTGCGCCGAAGCCGGGAATTGACGAAGGGGTACCGCTGGAAGGTTTTTGCGTTGGTTGCGCTT
>Ga0126381_100008669_pt1 | contig 11373 bp, 9 predicted proteins | sample PanSoiMetPlot_28_FD_96465 | JGI IMG/M metagenome (GOLD analysis project Ga0126381, IMG submission 96465) | Tropical forest soil microbial communities from Panama - MetaG Plot_28 | ecosystem: Environmental > Terrestrial > Soil > Tropical forest > Bulk soil | place: Panama | collected 2016-02-17 | reverse complement strand
GCGGCCTTCGAATTTCGGCTCCTGCTCGACCTTGGCCACGGGGGCTACGTCGTCGCGCACCCGGTCAAGCAGCTTGAAGCCAAGCTCCTGGTGGGCCATCTCGCGGCCACGAAAACGCAACGTGACCTTGACCTTGTCGCCCTCGTCGAAGAACCGCCGGATCGAACGCATTTTCACGTCATAATCGTGATCATCGATCATCGGCCGGAACTTAATTTCCTTGACCTCGACGACCTTCTGTTTCTTGCGCGCCTCGGCAGCCTTCTTCTGTTCCTGGTACTTAAATTTACCGAAATCGAGGATCTTGCAGACGGGGGGGGACATGTTGGGGGCGACTTCGACGAGATCGAGTCCCGCCTCCAACGCAATGTCGAGCGCATCACGGAGGGCAATGACGCCGCGGTTTGTTCCTCCTTGGTCGATCAGTTGCACCTCTCGGACGCGAATGTCTTCGTTGACGCGCGGGCCGTCCTTGGTGACGGGCAGCGCTACCTTCATGGGACGACGAATGGCGAAAACCTCCTTGACTGTTTCCAGGACACCTTGGGCGAGATATTGGGCCTGCGTCGGAGCGGACGCGGCAACCTTATCGCGCTACTCGGATGCCAACGAAGATCGGGAGAATTGGTTAAGAAGTCAACGCCAAGAAAGACGCTTGCGCGCTGCTATTTCACCTCGCGGTGCAGCGCGGGAGCCGCCTGCTGGCCGGCCCCGGCTCGGACTTGAGCGCGGGCGGGCCGCTCAGAGGCCGATTGAGGTCGTCTGATCCAGGGGCGCCGCGGGGGGAGGCGGCGGAAAAAGTGGGCGTTACCAGACGGTTCGTCGCGCGGAGGTTGGTCCATGTGCGGCGAGCCTGCGGGGCTCAGGCGCTACCGCCGGCGAAGGGAGCGCCGTTTGTTTGTTGCATGAGCCCCAGCGGCAGACCGGGAGGCAATCCATGGACGAGGCGACGCAGTATTTGCCAGTCGGAGAGGGTGCGGGCGCGCGCCGCCTGGCGGTTCGCGCCGATCCGGGCGCGACGCCCGGGGTGTTCTGGCTTTGCGGCTTCAAATCCGACATGGGCGGCACCAAGGCCCAGGCACTCGCCTCCTGGGCGCGGACGGCCGGCCGTGCCTGCGTGCGCTTCGACTATTCGGGCCACGGGCACTCAGACGGAGAGTTTGCGGCAGGCACCATCGGCCGTTGGCTGGAGGAGAGTCTTGCGGTGTTCGACGCCTTTTGCCGCGGGCCGCAAGTCGTGGTCGGCTCGTCGATGGGCGGTTGGCTCGCCCTGCTGCTGCTGCGCGCGTTGCGTCGCCGGCCGCCGGCCGCCCGATTAGCAGTCGCGACCGGCGTGGTGCTGATCGCGCCGGCGGTGGATTTCACCGAGATGTTGATGTGGCAGCAATTCCCGGCCGAGGTCCAACAGATCATCACCCGCGAAGGCGCTTGGGAGCGGCCCTCGGCCTATGATGACCAGCCTTATCGAATCACCCGGCAGCTCATCGAAGAAGGGCGCCAGCATTTGCTGCTCGGCGGCATGATCGAGACGGGTTGTCCGGTGCGCATCCTCCAAGGGGTCGCAGATCCGGATGTGCCATGGGACCACAGCATCGAACTCGTCTCGCATCTGGCCCAAGACGATGTGGTGCTCACGCTGGTCAAGGACGGCGATCACCGGCTGTCACGACCGGAGGATATCGAGCGTCTTATCGCCGCGGTGGCAGCGTTCTAATTCGGCTCCCCGCCCGCGTGCGGCTCGCCTGCTGCAAACAGCGCCCGCAAGCCCTCGCGATACGTCGGATAGTGCAGCCGCACCGCCAGCGTTGTCTTGAGGCGCCCATTGGCGACGCGCCGGTTCTCGGCATAGAAGCTGCGCGCCAGCGGGCTCAGGCTTGCGGCTGCGTCGGCCCACGGGATCTGCGGTGGCGGCGGCCGTCCCAGGAGTGCGGCCGCAAAGCCCAGCACGTCCTGCGGGGGGGAGGGTTCGTCGTCGGCGACGTTGAACACCTCGGTCTGATGATGGATGAGCGCGGCATCGATCGCCTGGGCGATGTCGGCGACGTGGATGCGGTTGAAGACCTGGCCCGTCTTGAGGATCGCCCGCGCGCCGCCGCCGGCAACCTGGACGAGGGCGTTGCGGCCGGGTCCATAGATGCCCGCCAGTCTCAGCACTCCCACGGCCCGCCCGGTTTCCTGACCGAGCTTGCGCCACGCGGTCTCGGCCGCCAGCCGCACGCGGCTGCGCTCCGACGTCGGCCGCGGCGTCGTCGTCTCGTCGACCAGGGCGCCGTCATGATTGCCATAGACCCCGACCGATGAGAGATAGACGATCCCCCCCTTGGGCGGGGCGCGCGCGAGCGCGTCCGCGCAGGCTGACAAGACCGGGTCGCCGTGCTCGGTCGGCGGAATCGAGAGGAGGATGGCGTCGGCGTCGGCGATCGCGGCCGCAAGCGCCCCGCAAGCCGTCACGCCGTCGAACCGGCAGATGTCGGCCTGTGCGCCGAGCGGGCCGGTCGGGGGCGCGGCGCGCATCGTGGCAATCACCCGATGGTAGCGGCCGCCGTAACTGGCCACGTAATGGCGCGCCGAATAGCCGAAGCCGAAGCACAACAGCGTGCTCATGGGGCCTCGCGGTGCACGGTCGCGAGCGCGTTTTCCCATTCCTCGCGCACCATCGGATCGGGCTCGGCCGCCTGCGCGCTAAAGAGCGCGCCGAGGCGGTCGGGCACGAGCCGGGAGAGCGCCCAAACGGCGGCGCCGCGCACCAGGGGGGAGGAATCCCTGAGCCGGGGCTCGGCCGCCGCGGCCAGACGCGTGTCCCCGCAATTGCCGATCGCTATGAGCACGTTGCGCACAAAGCGATCGCGGCCAATACGCTTGACGGGCGACTTGGCAAACAGCGACCGGAAGGCCGTGTCGTCGAGCCCCACGAGATCCGCGAGCCGCGGCGCCCGCAGCCCCGTCCGGGCGGCGAGCTGCAGCTCGCGTCCGCTGTGGGCAAATTTGTTCCAGGGACAGACGGCCAGGCAATCGTCGCAACCAAAAATCCGGTTGCCCATCAGGGCGCGCAAGTCGCGGGGAATCGCGCCCTTGTGCTCGATCGTGAGATACGAGATGCAGCGCCGGGCATCGAGCCGGTAGGGGGCCGGAAACGCCGCGGTCGGGCACACGTCGAGACAGGCCCGGCAGCGTCCGCAATGATCCGGCTGCGGATCGTCGGCATCGAGCGCGAGCGTGGTGAAGATGGCACCCAGAAACAGCCACGAACCGAAGGCGCGGGAAACCAGATTGGTGTGCTTACCCTGCCAGCCCAGACCGGCCGCGGCGGCGAGCGGCTTTTCCATGACGGCGGCCGTATCGACGAACACCTTGACGTCGCCGCCGGCGGCGGCGATTAGCGCGCGGGCGACCTGCTTGAGGCGCGGTTTGATCACCGCGTGATAGTCATCACCGCGCGCGTAAACCGAGATCGCCCCGCGGTCGGGACTGCGAAGGACGAGCAGCGGGTTTTCGTCAGGGCCGTAATTGGTGCCCAGCATGATCACCGAGCGCACCTGCGGCCACAGCGCGCGTGGATCACAGCGCCGCTCGGCGCTGCTTTCAAGCCAGGTCATATCGCCGTGGAAGGCTTGTGCCAAAAACCCCTCAAGGTCGCGTTTGGCAGCCGCGATGCTCTCGGGACGCGCGATGCCCACGACGTCGAAACCGCAGGCCTGGGCGGCAGCCGCAAGCGTGCGCCGCAAACCCTCAGGGTTCAAAAATCCAGGTCCGCGTAGGTGGCCGAGGGCGGCGTCGCCGGCAACCGGTCGGCGAGGACCGCGCGAAACGTCGGGCGCGACTTCACCCGCGCGTACCAACTTTTGGCGCCTTCGTTCTCGCTCCACGGCACGTCGCCCAGATAGTCGGCGCAGCTCAAATGTGCGGCAGCCGCCAAGTCCGCGTAGCTGAGCCGATCGCCGGCGATCCAGTTCCGCGTGCGCATCAGCCAGCCAATGTAGGCGAGATGATAGCGGATGTTGTTGCGCGCAACCCGAATCGCCTGGGTGTCGGGCGGGCCGCCGCCTTGCTCCTGCGTCATGTAGCGCTTGTAGACTTTTTCGGTCACCAGGATCGACGACACCTCCTCGTAGAACTTGCCGTGAAACCAGCTGGTGAGCCGGCGCACCTCGACCCGCTCGCTCGGGCTCGGCGGCAACAGACGATTGTCGCCCAGTAAGGCCCCCCGGGTCTCGTCCAAATATTCGGCGATGATGTCGGCGCCCGGAACGGCCGGGCACCCCTCTTCGACCAGGACCGGGGTGGTGCCGGCGGGGTTGAGCACCAAAAACGCCTCGCGGCGCTCCCACACCCGTTCCTCGATCAATCGCACCGGCCAGCCGACTTCGCCGAGCAGCAAGCGGACGAAGCGGGAATGTGGGCAGAAGGGATGATGGAAGAGCATCAACGCGGCCGCATCGGAGGCCACGATGGTGTCCGCCTCAGTCGCGCTGCGCGTTTCGGTCACAGTTCACCCTAAGGCAAGCCGCCGGCCGCGGGCAATCCGGGGCCCGGGCGATGTCCACTGCTTTAGGCTAGCCGCAGCGGCAGCGTAAAGCCGGGGGCCGGTTGGATGCAAAAGCGGTGGTCCTCAAGCCACGCGGCGACGGAATTGGCCGGTCTTGCGGAACCGCCACAGATAGGCGGGCACGATGGCCGCCATCGCGGCCGGCCCAATGCCGAAGGCCGCGAGCGTGCGCTGGCTGAGCACGGCATCGGACGAGATCACGTTGTCGCGCCGTAACAGGGTGACCTGATCGGGCGTGAGCAGCGGGCGCGGCCAGAACTGCAGCACCAGCGACTGCCACTCGGCCAGCGTGAACGGGATCGGCACCAGCAGCCGGCGCCGCATGATCGTTGCCAGGATGAATTCCATGAGTTCCTTGAACGTTTTCACGTCCGGGCCACCCAACTCATAGGTGGTTGCCGGCGTGCCGGCCCCGTCCGCAGCCTGCGCCAGGGCGCTCGCCACATCGCCGACAAAGACCGGCTGGAACCGGGTCCGGCCGCCGCCGATGAGCGGCAGGACCGGAGAGATCCGCGCCAGCGAGGCAAACCGATTGAAGAAATCGTCTTCCGGACCAAACAAAATCGAGGGCCGAAAGATCATCGCCTCGGGGCAGGCCGCGAGCACGGCCGTTTCGCCCTGGGCTTTGGAGCGGGCATAGCGCGAAGGCGATTGCGCATCCGCCCCTAGCGCCGAGACATGGAGCATGCGTGCGCCAACGCGGGCGGCCGCGGCCGCGACCGTGCCGGCGCCTTGGGCCTGGATGGCCTCAAAGCGCTGCTGACCGCGTTCATACAAGATCCCGGTCAGGTTGATGACGATGGCGGCGTCATGCACGGCGGCGGCGACCGATGCCGGAAACCGCACGTTGGCCTGCACGGCATGGATCTGACCGACGAGGCCGAGCGGCTGCAAATGCCCGGCAAGGTCGGGACGGCGCACCGCAACGCGGATGCGGAACTGGCGGTGGGCCAGGGCCTGCACCAGGTGGCGGCCGAGGAATCCGGATCCGCCGAAGACGGTCACGAGGGTGTCGATGGGTTGGAGCATGCGCGCTCAATCGCGGCTTCGCGCCTCTGCGGCAGGGCCCGAATACAGGATCGCCGAGGGACTGTACAGAGGGAGTGCGGGGCGCTTTTGGCGGCGAGGCGAGAAGCCCTGTTTGCCGGATAGTCGTGGACGTTGACAACGCGAATCGCCAGCTTTTATGTGTCGCGCCGTGCCCAGGTGGCGGAATTGGTAGACGCGCTGGTTTCAGGTACCAGTGGTGCAAGCCGTGGAGGTTCGAGTCCTCTCCTGGGCACCATCAAGGCCGTGAGACACCCCGGTTGCGCTCAGGCCGGGCGAAGGGCGACGATCCGCGAACGCGCGGATACCAACAAGGCAACCGATTTTATGACGCGAAGTCAGCTAGCAAGCCGGCGGCTCCGGGCGGAGCGCGAATCATGACGATCCGGGTGCACCGCGGCGACCTGCCGGATTTGTCGCGCTATCGGGGTCCGGTCGCCATCGACACCGAAACCATGGGACTTGATCACCACCGCGACCGGTTGTGCCTCGTTCAGCTCTCGCCCGGGGACGGCTCCGCCGATGTCGTCGAGGTGTCGCGGGGCCAGCAGCACGCGCCTAACCTCGAGCAGTTGTTTGCTGACCCGGCGATCCTCAAAATCTTCCACTTCGCCCGCTTCGATTTGGCGGCGCTCTATCACGCGTTCGGGGTCATGCCCGCCCCGGTCTACTGCACCAAGATCGCCTCGCGGCTCACCCGCACGTACACCGACAAGCACGGTCTCAAAGACCTGGTGCGCGACCTCTTGGGTATCGAACTTTCCAAGCAGCAGCAGCTCTCGGACTGGGGCTCCGATCAGCTCTCCGAAGCGCAGCTGGCCTATGCGGCCTCCGACGTCCTGCACCTGCATGCGCTCAAGGAGCGGCTCGACCTGCTGTTGGCGCGTGAGGGCCGCGAGGCGCTGGCCGCCGCCTGTTTTGGGTTTCTGCCCGATCGGGCGCGCCTTGATCTCGCCGGCTGGGCGGCCGAGGATATCTTCGCGCATTCGTGAGAGAGCGTCGAAACCCCGCGCCGGGGGGCGGCGCTGTGCCGTCTGCATAACGGGGACACATTTTGGCCACATTTTGGCCTCGTGAGAAGCCATAAGGCATTGCATCGGGGTCTGCGTATCTGACCGGGGCGTGTTCCGCGCCGACGAGCGGCTTGAGAATGAACCGATTGACGCCGTTGCCCGGGACCACCCCGCACCGATCGCTCGGTTGGACGGGCGCAAATCGTGCGGACTTTGATCGGGCGATTCGGAGCGCTGCGCGGCATAGCGGCTGGGTACGGGCGCTGCGCGTGGCGGTGCCGGCCATGATGGTGCTGGTCGTCGTCGCGGCGGCGCTGGCCGCGTGGTTCAACCCGCTGCGGCTGATCACGCTTCCCGACGTTGCCGGCACGCTCGGGATTTCCGGCACGCGGATCACCATGCAGCTGCCGCGTCTCTCCGGTTTCACCCGCGATTCGCGTGCCTACGAGATGACGGCGCAAACGGCCGACCAAGACCTGACGCGGCCCGACGCGGTCGAGCTCAAGGGCATTGCGGCGCGGGTGCAGATGCAGGACCGCAGCACGGTGGAGATGAGCGCCGCTGCCGGCCTCTACAATACCAAAGCCGATACGGTTCTGCTGAGCAACGACGTCCGCCTGAAATCGTCGAGCGGCTATGAGGCACACCTGACCGAGGCGCTCGTCGATATGCACAGCGGCCATGTCACCTCGCAACGGCCCGTCGAGGTGAAACTGCTCAACGGGGTGCTCAACGCCAACGGCGTCGAGGTGGTCGATTCCGGCAATTTGATCCGATTCGATGGCGGCGTGGTGATGGACATGGCCCTCCCCAACGGGGCCGACCGCACGCTCGGGCCATGACGAGGTCCCCCCGCTGGGGACCGGCGCCGATCGGTGTCGAACGGGGAGCGCGCGCAAGCAGAGGAGCACCCATGCGACGGTGGCGTTGCGGTCGGGGAGCCGTCTTGATCGGCGCGACGAGCCTGCTCCTGATGACCGGCGCGATGGCCGAGCCGGCACATCAGGGCGCGCCAGCCGGCCCCACACCTTCCCCGGCGACCGCAACCGGCGTGCCCAATGCGCTGCAAGGCTTCTCGCAGAATCGCGACGAGCCGGTGCACATTACCTCCCGGCGACTGGAAGTGCGCGACAAGGACAAGATCGCAACGTTTCTGGGGGACGTGCATGTGACCCAGGGCGACACCAACATGACTTGTCAGACCCTGGTGGTGTTTTACGAGCAAAGTGCCGCGACCGGAACCGCGACCATTGCCACCCAGGCGACGGCGGGCGGTCAGCAACAGGTTCGCCGGCTGTTGGCGCAGGGCGGCGTCGTGGTCAACCGCAAGGATCAGACCGCAACCGGCCACGAGGGGGTCTTCGATATGAAGAGCAATACCGTGACGCTCGAGGGCGACGTGGTGGTGACCCAATGTCAGAATGTGGTGCACGGCGACCGGCTCACCGTCGACCTGACCAGCGGCGTGTCGCACATGGAGTCGGGCAAATTAAACCAGCGCCGCGTCGAGGGCCTGTTCGTCCCCGGACAGCAGTCGCATCAGACCGATACCCCCTGCCCGGACCCGGCCAAAGGCGCTCCCGCCGCGCCTGCGGCCCCCGCGCCTGCGGCCGCCACCCCCGCAAGGCCACATTGAATGCACCCCATTAAGCGACTATGACCACCGATCGACCGGCGTCACGCCGGTCCGTCTCCCGCATTTGAGCCTTTGAGGCTGGCGTGCTCGACAGCATTGTGGCGATGTTCAGGGGTCGGCGGGCGCGGGGAGGCGCGCGCGACCGAACACTTGACCGCCAGAGTCTGCACGCGGCGAACGCACGCGCCGCCGCGCCGGCGGCGTTCGATCGACATCCTGCGACCATGGCCATGACGCGGCGCCCCCGCTCGGCCGCTCCCGAACGCCGCGCGGCCGCGGGCTTCCTCGCCGTGCACGGGGTGGAAAAGAGCTTCGCCGGCCGCAAGGTGGTTCGCGGCGCGAGCCTCTATGTGCGGCAGGGGGAAGCGGTGGGTCTCTTGGGCCCCAACGGAGCGGGCAAGACCACCGTCTTCTATATGATCACCGGCCTGATCAAAGCGGACCGCGGCAGCATCGAGCTCGACGGCCACGACATTACGGGCCTGCCAATGTATCAGCGGGCGCGGCTGGGGATCGGCTATCTGCCCCAGGAGGCATCGATCTTTCGCGGCCTCAACGTCGCCGACAATATCCGCGCCGTGCTCGAGGTCATCGAGCCCGACCGGCGCAAGCGGGAGCGCGAGCTCGACGCGCTGCTTGAGGAATTCGACATTGCCCGGGTCCGCAACAGTCCCTCGATTGCCCTGTCGGGGGGCGAGCGACGACGGGTGGAGATTGCGCGGGCCCTCGCCACGCGTCCCTCCTACATGCTGCTCGATGAACCCTTTGCCGGGATCGATCCCAAGGCGGTCGGCGACATCCAGGCCCTGGTGCGCCACCTCAATGAGCGCGGCATCGGCGTGCTGATCACGGATCACAATGTGCGCGAGACCCTGGGACTCACCGACCGCGCCTATATCATCTATGCGGGCGAGGTATTGATGGAGGGGCGCGGGGAAGAGATCGTGGCCAACCCGGACGTGCGCCGGCTCTACCTGGGAGACGAGTTCCGCCTCTGACGGTCTATCCGGAAACATTTCCTTGAATCACGGACATTTCTCGCCCCGGGGACCCTACCGGCGCCCGAGTCGACCGGCAGCCGTGCCAGCGCCTGTTTGTCGAGCCGTCCAGGAAGGTACCACAGCGAGCGGACGGAGAAGTTGACGGCACGGCGGTAGGCTTCGAGCAGACGGCCGATCTCGTGCCGCTTCGTCGTGGTGGCAAACTCAAGCGGCAGGCGGGCTGGAGCATCGGTTCGGCGATTGCAGGGCGACTCGATCAGCGATCAAAGGACGACTCGAGGCACAGGGGTCGGACAGCGGGTTGCGCCCATCACCTACCGAAAATGGTGGGGGAGACTAAAATTCTCCGGATTGGGGCCTGTTGGGCGCCGCAACGGCTATGCTCGATCGGCTAAACGGGGTGCCGGTTTTCTTGCCCCTCGGGCCTCGCATCCATTCGCCTCAAGCATTGAAAGCTTTCTAGCCCAATACAATGTTTCCGGACGGTCCCGCCTGGGGGCCGACCCTAACTAGATGAAACTGCAAGTCGCTCCCCCTCTGGGGCCCGCTTGCGGCACGGCTGCGAGCGCGTGTGAAGAGGTCCGTGCCTCACTCAGTTTCCTATGAGGCACTGAGATGCCGCGGCGTCACGGCGATGTCGCCGGTGTCATGGCCCAGGCATTTTATGCCATACTTGATCCGTCGCGCGGCGCGGGGGATTGCGGGGTCAGAGGCGCCGTTAACGACCGGCCGAGAGAGATGCGCTAGATTGCATACTACCCAGGGTCCCGATTTGGCTGCGGCTATGCTCCCATGGCGCTGACACAGAAGCTCGAACTCCGCCAGAGCCAAGCGCTGGTCATGACGCCGCAGCTGATGCAGGCCATCAAGCTGCTGCAGCTCTCCAACCTCGATCTTGTCGCCTATGTGGATGCCGAGCTCGAACGCAACCCGTTATTGGAACGGCTCAACGAGGAGGCCGAGCCCCAAGGTCCCGAGCCGAGCGAACCGGAGCCCGGCCCCCCGGGGGATCCGGGCTCAGGCGATTGGCTGGGGCAGGACCTCGCCACCAGCCGCACGGCGATCGAGGATCAGCTCGGCACCAAGCTCGACAACGTATTTCCCGACGATGCCGGCTCCTCCCAGCCGCGCCCCGAGGCGCCGGCCGCCTATTCGGAATGGGCCGGGGTCGGGGCCGGCGGCCGCGACGAGGCCGACTACAATCTGGAGGCGTTTGTCTCTGCCGAGACCACGCTCGCCGATCATCTGGCCGAACAATTGGCACTGGCGGTGGCCGATCCGGCGCGGCGGATGATCGGCCAGTATCTGATCGATTTGGTCGACGAGGCCGGCTATCTGCCGCATGACCTCGGCGGCGTCGCCGACAAACTTGCCGCACCCCTCGCCGAGATCGAAGCGGTGCTCGCGGTCCTGCAAAGCTTCGATCCCCCGGGCGTGTGCGCACGCAATCTTAATGAGTGTTTGAGCATTCAGCTCAAAGAACGCGATCGTTTCGACCCGGCGATGCAGTGTTTGGTCAAGCATCTCGATTTGCTCGCCAAGCGGGATCTGCAGGGGCTGCGCAAGGTTTGCGGCGTCGATGATGAGGATCTAAGCGAAATGATCGCCGAGATCCGCCATCTCAATCCCAAGCCGGGTCTGGCCTTCGGTTCGACCGTGGTGCAGCCGATCGTGCCCGATGTCTTCGTGCATGCCGGGCCCGATGGCGGATGGTTGGTCGAGCTCAATTCCGATACCCTGCCCAAGGTTCTGGTCAATCAAAATTATTATGCGCAGATCATCAAGACCACGCGCGGCGACAAAGAAAAATCTTACCTGACCGATTGTCTGCAGACGGCTACCTGGCTGGTGCGGGCTCTCGATCAGCGCGCCCGCACCATCTTGAAAGTTGCGACCGAAATTGTTCGCCAGCAAGATGGGTTCTTTGCGCGCGGCGTGCAGCACTTGCGGCCGCTTAATCTCAAGGCCGTGGCCGACGCCATCGGCATGCACGAATCCACGGTTTCGCGCGTCACCGCCAACAAATATATGGCAACCAACCGGGGTATTTTCGAACTCAAATACTTCTTTACGTCGGCGATTGCCGCCGCCGACGGCGGCGAGGCGCATTCGGCCGAAGCCGTGCGGCAT
>Ga0126381_100008667_pt1 | contig 11373 bp, 14 predicted proteins | sample PanSoiMetPlot_28_FD_96465 | JGI IMG/M metagenome (GOLD analysis project Ga0126381, IMG submission 96465) | Tropical forest soil microbial communities from Panama - MetaG Plot_28 | ecosystem: Environmental > Terrestrial > Soil > Tropical forest > Bulk soil | place: Panama | collected 2016-02-17 | reverse complement strand
TGCTCAAACCGCGCACCCCGGGCCACGGAGACCGCTGGCTCGGCCCAGGCCGGTACCCCGGCGATAAGGCCGTTCAGCAGCATACCCTTGTCGACGCGACCGTGCAGCTGGACCCGTGGGCGGTGCTGGACCAGCGGGCATCCCACGAACAGGTCCCACGGCAGCGCCCACAGGTCGCCACGGCAGCGGTGTAGCTGCACCGGCCAGTGCGCCGATCCGGCCTTCGGTATTCGCCCGAGCACGACCACGTCACGTCCACTGCCGGCACACCCACCGACGCCCGACGCCAGCAGCATCAGCCGCACAGCCTCGGCGTCGGTCAGGTCACCCTTGACCTCTGCGTACTGTCCGGTCTCGAGCTCGAAGTCGGGTAGCCACGGTAGCTCGTCTCGGCCCACGCGCACCAGCAGACCCTCCAGCTCGTACGACCAGCCGATCTGCGCCGTGTTCAGGAACACAGCCCAGCGCGCCTCCAGCCGGGAGCGGAAGCGGCAGCCGTCGTACCGGGTCTCTATGGCTCGTGCGCCCATGGGCCTAGGGTAACTCCCGCCAGCCAGGGTATCATACCCACCATGGACCGCATCAGGCGCATCATCCGGCACGAGGCCGCTGCCGACCGCGACGACACAGCCATCTCCCGGCACCGCTGGCAGGCCGCACAGCTGATCTGGGAGGAACTTCAGACCGGCACCACGATGACGGCGCTGGGTGAGGCCATCGGCCGGTCACGACAGCATGTGCTGTATGCGTCACGGTGCTGGGAGCTGGCAGGCCAGAGCTACGACGAGGGCGACCTGCCACCGTTCAACACCATCTACCATTCGGTCGAGGTGCGTGGCTCACAGCACCCGCCCGTCATCGGCGATCAGCCCGCACGGGAGCAGCCCATCACGCAGGACCAGGTCGGTCCGCACACGGCACATGCGTGGGTGGAACAGGCGAGCGAGGCTGTCAGATCACTCACTGAGCACCAGGCAACGTGGCCGTTCCTGGATGCTAACGACATAGCGACACTTGCTAACCTGCCTAACCGCATCCAGGCGATCGTGGATCAGCTAGCCGTTAGCGTCCCTGCCTAACGCTAGCGTCTGTGTTTCGCCAGCGTATAGCTATCTTTAGCACTTGATATATACGGATTAGCTATTCCGAGCTAACCTTGGCTACGTGAAGACAAAGTACGTCCTGATCGCCGACAGGTACCGCAGCAGGCTAAAGCCTGGTGACCGGCTGCCGACGCTGCGCCAGCTAGCGGACGACAACGGCGTGTCTGTGGTGACCGCTCGTAAGGCACGAGATCAGCTCGTGGCTGAGGGTCTGATCAGCGAGGATGGCTGGTTCCGCACGAGCCAGCGGCTCCGGCTGCACGCATTCCCGATTGACGAAAGTCTAAGCTGGGCAGCCGATACACGGGAGCAGGATACCGACACGTTCGTCAAGGTCAGGAAGGGTCCGCCGCTCGTGCGGCAGGTCAGGCGATCCTGGAATGGCATACCGCACAATTATGCTGAGTGGACGTTCACGGCGCGCGTAGTGGCGCGAATGCCAGAGCTACGCAGCGAGACAGACATACCGAGCGGCACTGTTGCATTGCTGGAGGCACTGGAATGGCCGGACGTAGAGCAGGACATAACGCTGATCTCACGGATGCCGTCACCAGCGGAGAAGGCGCTACTGGGCATGTCGCGCCTGATAGGGGTGCCGATATGGGTGGAGAATCGGGTGGGGAGGCAGTACGACCAGACGCTGTTCTGGGCGTATCGGATCCTCCGTGCGGACAGGATCGAATGGGTGCGGTGATCATGCCATGGACCGAGATGGACATAGTTCCTATGCTGGGGGAGCACGACATGGGAGCATATTCTGCATACCCGGACGAGGCGTACCGATGCGATCCCTGACCAGCCGCTTTCTCTGGCTCGTGGTGCTGACGCCGATCCTGGCGATCAGTGGCTTCTCGCTGTTCTACGTAGCTCGGCACCTGGGCGTACCAGCATGGATCGCTGTCGGGCTGTCTACCTGCTATGATGGCGCCGCGCTGAAGTGCGCCGACTACTCTCTGAAGTATGCGCAGGAGCGCATGCCCAGCGCCGTACCGCGCATCGCTGTGTGGGCGTTCGCCCTGACCGGCGCGTATCTACAGACGCTACATGCCCGGCTAGGGAACGAGCCAGCCCAGAGCTGGCTGCTGTGGGCTAGCCTGCCGGTAATCGCCGTAGTGGTGTACGAGGTTCACATCCGGTACGAGCGCCGCAAGGCACTGGCGAAGGCTGGCGTGGCGTACCCAGCCCCGCTGCCTAGCTTCGGCTTCGTCAGCTGGGTTCTGTTTCCGTACAAGACCACGACCAGCCTGCGGGGTATTGTCGAGAACCGATCCGCCGCCATAGTTACCCACGCGAAGCAGGCCGCTATATTCCCTCCGAAGCCGACAAAGACAGTTGCTATTGAAGCGGAGCACGATGATAGCCCGACTCTAACGCTGGTTGCCGGCAGCACTAACGCTAGGCACGCTAACGCTAGGCACGCTAACGCTAAGCAAGTTAGGGCATGGGCAAAGGCTAACGGCTATGACATAGGTGACCGTGCTCGCATCCCGGGCAAGGTGTGGGAGGACTACGAGGCCGCGCATCGGCCGAAGCCAGAGCAGGAGGCGAGTGATGAACGCGCAGCACCTGACTCATGACGCGAGCGCGCTGCTTCATACGCTGCGCGTCTGGTCTTATCCGCTGACGCTAGTCGGCTACTACCTAGCCGCAGCCATGGCGACGTTTGACGGTGTGTTCCGGGAGCTGATGGGACATCACGGCCGGCACAGCAAGCTGCATCGTCTACTCTGGCAGTGGCATACCGGCATGCACGTGCACCCGTTCCGGAGCTACGGCGACGAGAAGCGTCTTAAGCGCACCGCGAGCAGCTCGCAGCGTGCCACACCCGAGGGCAGCATCGTCTACTGGTCTAAGTGGAAGCGACCGCACCGGGCTGCCCGAGCCAACCTGATCACCGTGGCCGTCCTTAGTACGCTATGGGGTCTGGTGTTCGCGACAGAGATCGTCATCGTGACGCTGTCCGTGTTCTGTACGGTGATGGCGTCCGCGCTCCTGGGACTGCTCGTGTATCGGCTGCGGAAGCGCGTAGCGGCTCGGGGTCCGCGCATCATCAGGACCAAGGCGTTCGTACGCTCGCCTATCAAGGTGACCGAGCCGGAGCCGACAGTGGCGCAGGGTGGTGAGACCATGGCCAGGCCGCAGCTAATCCGGGAAGGCGGAGTGCCTACGTCGGTGCTGGCCGGGCTGCTCGCCGATCCCATCGGATGTAGCACGGCCGAGACAGAGAAGCGGCTGACGGTAACCTCGGAAGAGGGCAAGCTGGTCCTGCCGGATCACTTCGCTGCGCTGACACGGCAGAAGGAGATCGTGGAGGAAATCATCCGCAATAACTCGCCGGGCGACGTGTCGTTTCGCTGGAGCACGAGCAGCAGCCCGCGCACGCTCGCATGGAAGCCGGTTGTCACCGCGCTACCCGACGTGTCCTGGTTCCACGAGTGGACGACCCAGATGGAGGCTCTGGACATTGACGTGTTCGGAGTAGGACTGAACGCGGCACGGCAGATGTACGTCCAGAGCCACCAGGGTGACCGGCCGTGGGCGCTGTGCTCTATGAACTCGGGTACCGGAAAGAGCACAAAGTTCCAGGTCAAGCTGGCGCAGATCTGCCACAAGGACCCGAACGCCGAAGTGTACTGTGTTGACACCAAGCAGGTCAGCTTCCACGACATGGGCGGTATCCCGGGCGTGCACATCTTCGACGACCCGGTGGACAATATGGGCGCCATCTATGAGGTGCCCTATGTGCTTACCGGCATCATGAAGCAGCGGTATAAGGCCGTCCGCACCGGAAAGGCTAGGGTGGAGGACTTCAGCAACATCTGGTTGCTGATGGACGAGGGAAACGACTTCTCCACCGCGTGCCGCATCTGGTATGAGCAGAACATCAAGCAATCCGGTGACCCGGCTACGCCCAAGATGTGGCGCGAGGCGTTCGCTCCGCTCATCCAGCAGGGACGCGAGGTCGGCATCCGGGGCGAGCTGATGTTCCAGAACATGACCGATAACGCGCTGGGCGGCATTAGCCTGCGGGACGCCTTCCCCGAGATCGGCATGGCAGGCTTCAAGAAGAACCAGTGGACCCGCATAATCGGCAGCAAGCCACCCGATCTGCGCGTCGGCCCGGGCAGAATATGCATGGTGCTCGGCCCACGGGAAGAATGGGTGCAGGGATTCTACGACACGCCAAAGTTCCTGCGCGACTACGCGCTGGCCGGAAGGGAAGAGGTAGCGGCATGATGACCGAGCGAGCCGCGCTGCTCGTGTACTGGTACGCGATACACAACGTCACTCGAGCCATTAATCGCGGGTACGGTGAGCGTATGCTGCGGTGGCAGCGTCGTGTGCACAGGCTACTGGGCGGAGGCTACCGCCCGATGACCGACGAGGACCGCATCGCCGAGATCCGCAAGGTGCTGGCCCAGCTGGAGCGGATCACCAAGGAAGGACCTGAGTTCTGATGAGAGAGCGAATGCTGCGTCCGTACCGAGAAGGCCATGCGCAGTGCAACCCTGCCTTGTTCGTCCTGGCGTTCTTCGTCGTGGTCGGGCTGCTGGGCTATCACTACCGGGCCGTTGTGGCGAGCTACGTCATTACGACGCTGCTGGCCATTGCGGCCGCGCTAGCGAGCGCAGCGCTGGTGCTCGCCGTGCGCGAGATCCGCATGTGGCACCGCGTCCCGGCTCCTGCTCCGGTCGAAGAGCCGCAGCATGTTGATGCGGTCACGCCTGTTCCGAGTAGCATGGTGTCGGGCCAGGGCAAGTCAGTCGTAGCTGTCAGCTCCGGCCCAGGTAAGGAGGCCGAGGACGTGCTCAGCGCAGCCGAGCGCGTGGTGAGCGAGGCGCTCGGAAAGATCCAGGCGGAGGAGGCATAACGTGCTCGATGTGGAGGCTGTGGCTGCCATCGCGCACGGCGCGAACGCCGCGCTCCAGGACTGGGCCCGTGATCCGTACGCGGCTGTGCCGTGGTTCGGCGCTACGCCGCACACCCGGGATAGCTACATGTCTGGTATCCGCTTCGCGCTGGATTACCTACGCGACAACAGCCGACTGCCCACGGCCCGGGAACAGCACGAGCGCTGGCTAGCCTGGCACGCAGAACGCGGATGGAGCTGGGGCGACGCGGTAGATGAGCGCGAGAAGACGCACTCGGATATGGTGCCTTGGGAGGAGCTGAGCCGCGCACAGCAGCTCAAGGACGAACTATTCCTTCACATTGTTCTCTGGGCCGTTATCATAGGCGTCAACGGCCGTCACCCTACAACCGAAAGGTCATCATGAGGTCAATGGCCCTAGCGCTCGTGCTTAGTACCGGCGCGGTGCTTACGCCCACACACGTCACAACGGTCCACCTACCCGGGCACCGGCTACGCTGCCAGGACATCTCCTACGTGTACCACGGCGTCTACTACATGTCCGACGCCAGCAACCGTCGCGTAGACCGCATCGCCGTCCGCACCGGACAGGCGCTCTCTCCACTCGGCAATGGCCTGTTCTCCGGCCCAGCTGGCTGTCGGCAGTTCGATTTCAGCAGGGAGGGTCCACAGGGTCTGTTCGCCCAGAATCACACGCTCTGGGTCGGCGACGGCAGCAGCGTTCTCCGCGCATTCGATCTGCGGACCGGACAGCTGCTCGCTAGCGTGAGCACAGGCGGGCAGTTCCGGGCCGACGAGATCGCCGGCAACCACCAGGCCGTCCTGGTGACTAACCCGGACGACAGCTCACCGTTCCTCACGCTGGTGAGCCAGAGCACAAAGCAGATCCTCCGGAAGATCGTTCTACCCGGGGTGACTAGCTACGAGCAACCGCAGTGGAATCCGATCACGCAGCAGTGGTTCGTCAACGTGTTCAGCCAGACCGGAAGCCCAGACGGTGCGGTGGCCGTGCTGGCCCGGAACGGTGACCTGGTGCGCATGATACCTACGCCTGGGTGTAACCCCGGTGGACTAGCGCTAAACCTACGCGACCGCACTATGGCGCTCGGGTGTGACTTCGGCCAGGCGAGCCTCATCATGAGCTGGGACGGCACCGTCCTACACGCACTACCTGACGCAGCGGGTACGGACGAGGTTTGGCCGGTACGCGGATTCTTCCTATTCGGTAGCTTCCAGAGCGGCGCATGCGTTGTGGTTAGCCGGGACGGCATCACGGTTGCGTCGGTACCGTCAGCGCATGGTGGCATCGGCTTCCACGCTTGCGCTGGCGCGTGGCTAGGCCACACACTGCGCGCGTTCGTCCCTGGCCTACCCGGCGTCGCGATCTGGGATCTAAACTAGCTTCTGCATAATCCATGGCGTATACTTCCCGGGTAGGCAATCCCAGGCGAAGGAGGAACCGTGAAGGTTCGCAAGCTAGTACGTAAGGTCGGGAAGTACGACAATCACCGGCACGAGGCTCGCATCATAATCGATGGCGAAACACATGGGATCGGCGTCGTCGGCGACGTTATCGGTACCGACCCGGTGTGGGCCGTTATCGAGACGCGTCGACCGGACGAGCCGACCAGCACCGTCCTAACGAGCGAGCTCATGGACATGCTGCGGGACCGCGATCAGCATGGCAAGGCAGAAATCTACCACCGCAGCGAGCCAGGCTTCGTCGAAGCCTGGTACGAGATCGACAAGGTCCTGCACGACGACGAGACCGACATCACGTATCTGTCGGCCGGGGACGTCATCGCTACTGGCAGCTAGCCACGAGCGGCGGCACGGCCCGGGAATTTGTGCGGTGAGACTTCCGGGCCGTGCCGCTTTACTTCTGCACAAACTGGAGTTACAATTGCTCCATGAACGAGACCCCAGGCGAGGCAAGGGATTGGGTTGACGTGCTGCTGACCGTTGTTACCCTTCCGATCAGGATCGTGGAGCTGACGCTCCCGAAGGACCAGCGAGGCACGCGATGAGCGTAAGAGTCACCACAGACGGGCAGCGCGTTCTGCTGCGTAGCCCGTTCGGCTACAAGGACCGCGCCAAGGCCGTCCACGGCGCCAAGTGGGACGGCGAGCGTAAGGTGTGGACGTATCCCCTGAGCATGGACACGTGTCGCACGCTACGCCGCGTGTTCGGGCAGGAGCTGCTGATCGCGGCTCCGCTGGCCGACTGGGCTCGGAGCGAGCTGAAGGCCGAGCAGGCTCTGAACCGAGTGCGGTCCGGAGCGGAATCAGCCCGGCTCGACAACGTGTACGTGCGGACGCCCGATCTGTACAACGCGATAGCCAATCGAAGCTACCAGCTGACCGGCGCTGCGGTGATCGAGCGCGCGGGTGCGCTGCTCCTCGGCGACCAGCCCGGTCTCGGCAAGACACTTCAGGCGCTAGCTGCGCTCGTGGAGCGCGGCGCACAGCGGATCCTGGTGTTCTGCCCGCGCACGGCTACGCGGTCCGTGTGGATGCGCGAGACGGCCCGGTGGGCACCGCACATCACCACCTACGTGGCGCAGGGCAGCCGAGCGCAGCGCGAGAAGGCATTTGGCGAGTACTGGATTCACGGCGTCCGCCAGGATGGCTCGATCCAGTCCGGACCGAAGATGCTGATCTGCAACACCGAGATGGCGCGCGTGATCCCGGAGCGCTGCCCCGACGGTCCACTGAAGAAGTGCCTGACCGGAGAGATCAAGGGCAGCCACGAGCACGAGCACGATGTTGCGGCGTGGCCGTTCCTGATGCGAGGCCGGTACGACGCGATCGTGATGGACGAGTCACACGACAGCCTCGCAAGCCGCTACAACGTCCAGAGCAAGAACATTACGCAGGTGCGGTACGGCGCGATGAAGCTGCGCCGGATGCTAGCGCCGAACGGCATAGCACTCGCGATGAGCGGCACACCGGCTCGGAGCAAGCTGGAGCGCTTCTGGGGCACGCTGAACTGGCTGGACCCAGCGAAGTTCTCCTCATTCTGGCGCTTCGCGGAGACGCACTTTGAGGTGACGGAGGGCAAATGGGGACGCGAGATCGGCACCTACGACCCACAGGCAGGCCGCAAGATCGCCGTCCCGCTAGACCCGGAGACCTTCAGCGCGACGCTGCAGCCTTACTACCTCGCGCGGACGAAGGCCGACGTAGCGCAGGACCTGCCGCCGATCCAGTACGCGGGCACCCCGATCAACGGCGGAGACCAGAACTACGTCCAGATCGACATGGAGGCCGCGCAGGCTAAGGCGTACGACGAGATGCGGGCGTGGGCCGAGACGAAGCTAGGTGATGAGCGGCTGACGGCTACCGGCGTGCTCGCGGTGCTGACCCGGCTGCGCCAGTTCGCCCTGAGCAAAGGCCGGATCGTAATCGATCCGGAGGGCGAGAAGGCCGACCGCTTCGTGCCGGACCTGCCGAGCGCCAAGCTTGAGTGGATTCTCGACTTCATGGCGGAGCACGAGACCGGCAAGGTGGTCATCGCGTCCTCGTTCACGGCCTGGATCGAGCTGCTGAGCGAGAAGCTGGCAGAGGCTGGGTACGAGAACATGACGCTCACCGGTAAGACCTCCGACCGGCAGCGCGCCGAGCTGGTGCGCCGCTTCCAGGACCCGGACGACACCGCCCGCATAGCCATCATCAACACGAAGGCAGGCGGCACGGCCATCACGCTGGACGCGGCGGATGACATGATCATAACGGACCTGCCGTGGACCGCCGACGACGAGGAGCAAGTCACCGACCGGATCCACCGCGTCTCCCGGATTCACCAGGTTACCGTGTACCGGCTGGTGTCTGAGGGTACGGTGGACGCCTGGATGGCCGGATTGACCGAGGTTCAGCGGGAGGCACTGCGGACGCTGCGGCCGGACCGAGATCTGCTGGCGGGAGCTGTAGCGCACTGACGTGCAGAACGGTATATTTCTAGGAAGCAGTACACACCGACCCGAGGAAGGACAGACCAATGCCCAGAGGAGAGCGCAGGGGCAGGACCGCTCCCGCACCCGAGGCCGAGGCCAACGGCAGGGATTACAGCGTCTACAAGGACAAGCCGGTCACGGCGACCATGGCGCACGCGACGGAGTGGCTGAGCGAGAAGACCGGCTATCAGCTGGACGAGCGCTCGGTGGCCATCGCCGTCACGCTGTACCACGACTTCCAGGCCAGCCCGGAGAACAGGCAGGCCAAGGCCGACCGCAAGGCAGCCAGGGAGGCCGGCAGCGACGGCTCCGAGGAGGTGGCGACTCCGCGCCAGACCCGAGGCCGCAAGCCAGCGACCGACGCCCCCAAGGCCACCACCACTCGAGGCCGCAAGCCGCGCGCCACGGCTGGTGCGAGCACCGGCGCGAGCACCAGCACCGGCCGCAGGCGCGGCAAGGCAACCACGGCACCGTTCTAGTCCGAAACGACCCTGTTTCGACGGAGGGTCGGAGTAGGCTAGCTAGCAGCAAGAACAACCAGGTTCCAGGCGAGAGGCCAGGAGAGGTCATGGCCAAGAAGACGGGTGCCGAGGCGCTGGACGAGTACGTCGCGACAGCCAAGACAGCTATTCTGCAATGCCGCACCGGGCGGCACACGTTCCCATTCCTAGACACCATGCACATCACGCGGCCGAAGGAGCTAGCGGGCAACTACCTCGCGGAAGGCTACTGCGAGAACGAATGCGGCACGCACGTCGAGCGCCAGTACAGCCCGCGTGGCTACCTGATCGGCGGGACGCGGTCCGGCTACGTCTACCACGACAGCGACTACCTGCTTCCGAAGGACGTTACGCAGGACCCCGACATCACGCAGACCGACGTCAACGCGGCCTGCCGCCTAGAGCTGATGAAGCGCGGAGGCGCGCTGTGAGCGTAGGCCGACCAGTAACATCGCATAGCACTTCTGCGCAAGCTAAGCGTTGCAGGTCTGTTCGTGGTCCTGCGAAGGATCAGCTTTGCGCCAGACACGCTGAAGACGGGATAGCGGAACAGGCACGAGATTGGGCTCACGTACACACTGAAACGGGCAATGATCCATGGTCTGACTTCGTATCGTTGTGCCGGTCATGTCACGTACGCTATGATCAGGACACTCGCTGGAGAGATCCGGTGTACAGGGCTAAGGTGTCTTCGGCCATCAGTGATAGGATGAAGAAGCGCTGGGCAGATCCTGATATGCGTCAGAAGATGCTTATGCAGCCCAGGGGCGCAATGGGTCCTGAAGCAAGGCGTAAACTCAGCGAGCGTTCAATAGGCAATCGTTATGCCGCTGGCCTAGAACGAGATGAGAGGGGGAGATTCACATGACAGCGCCAAGCCGCCTTCCTCTGCTGACCACAACAGAGCGATCTACATTCCGGCGCTGTCCGTTACCGTGGCTGTGGTGGCAGCGGTATCGCATGGGCTATGTGAAGAAGAACCACAGCCCGGATTCCCTCTGGTTCGGTATAGGTGTACATCTGGCGCTGGCCAACTGGTACCAGGGTGGCAAGATTCGCGGCCCGCATCCGGCTCAGACGTTTGCTGAGTGGGCCGGGGATGAGTTCCGCGAGATCCGCGTCAGGGAGACCTGGGACGACGAGCCTAGGTACGTTGATGCCTGCGAGCTGGGCGTCGCGATGCTGGAGCACTACGTTGAGCACTACGGCCGGGACGACCACTGGGACGTGCTCGCGGTGGAGCGGCCATTCAACGTGATCGTGCGGGATCACGGTCGCGCCATAGCGCGGGTGATGAGCCGGTGGGACGGTGTAGCCCGGGATGAGCGGGACGGCGAGCTGTATCTGCTGGAGCACAAGACCGCGAGCTCGATCGCCACTGCCTACCTGGAGCTGGACGACCAGGCCGGGCTGTACTGGGCCGTGGCGAGCCAGGTACTCCGCAGGGAAGGCGTGCTGGGCCGGAGGGAGCACATCTCCGGTATCGTGTACAACTTCCTGCGCAAGCAGTTCCCGGACGAGCGGGATCAGGACGAAGAAGGCCGCTACCTCAACAAGGATGGCTCCGTTAGCAAGAAGCAGCCCGCACCCTATTTTGTACGCGAGGTAATAGAGCGGCAGCCCAAGGAGCAGCTAGCCCAGCTGGAGCGCCTAACTGACGAGGTGACCGTGATGAACGCGGTACGCTCCGGCAAGATCCCGCTCTGGAAGAACACGACCAAAGACTGCACGTTCTGCCCTATGGTCGGGCCGTGTAAGCTACATGAGCGCGGTGGGAACGCCTACCAGGATCTGCTCGCAGCTCAGTACGACCAGGAGGACCCCTACGCAAACTACAGGAAGAGCGCGGCCGGATGAGGACAGAGGAAAGGCCGTGGGACGATGCGCCGTGTAGGCTGCACGGGAAGCGAGAGTGCCTGCGGTGTATGCCGCCAGACGATTACTACC
>Ga0126381_100008666_pt1 | contig 11375 bp, 10 predicted proteins | sample PanSoiMetPlot_28_FD_96465 | JGI IMG/M metagenome (GOLD analysis project Ga0126381, IMG submission 96465) | Tropical forest soil microbial communities from Panama - MetaG Plot_28 | ecosystem: Environmental > Terrestrial > Soil > Tropical forest > Bulk soil | place: Panama | collected 2016-02-17 | reverse complement strand
GTTCGGCATGGCCGTCGGCGCGGCATTCGCCGCAGTCCTGTTCGTCACAGCCGCGATCGTGGCTATCGTGATTGCTCCGCTTGCTACGGAGCTCCAGCATCTACTGCAAGCGATCCCCGGATACGTGAGCGGTCTTCAAGACCAGTTCGTCACGCTACAGCGTTTCGTAAAAAACTATGAGTTTTCCAGACAGTTGGCCGGAACGCTCGCTAACAGCGCCGGCGGGTTCGTCAGTGCGTTCGGTTCCCATCTCGTTAGCGGCACCGCGTTAGTTGTGAGTTTGGTCGCGAACGTAGGCGTCATACTCCTGCTTGCCGTCGGCTGGGCGCTTTCCGCAAAAGACATCGAGGATTTTACGCTGAGCCTTTTGCCGTCGGCGGCCCGGAACGATTGGAAACGCGCGCTCGACGTAACGGGCGCGCGCCTCGGTGCCTACGTGCAGGGCGTAGTGATCAATGGAGCGGTCGTCGGCGTCGTAATGGGCGTGTCGTTAATGCTTCTGGGCGTTCCCTACGCACTGTTGCTCGGATGTATTGCCGCCGCCCTACAGGCTATTCCGATGGTTGGAGCGGTCATTTCCGGTCCGATCATCTTGATCGTTGTGTTGGCGACGAGTGGCTGGGCAAAGATGCTGATCGTTCTCGCTATTTTTGCCGTCGTCCAAATCCTCGATCAAAACGTGCTCTCTCCCATCATCTTCGGACAGCGAGTGCGACTGAGCTTTCTGCTCATCATATTTTCGACGGTCGTCGGAGGCACGCTGTTAGGCATTCCCGGAGCTTTCCTCGCCGTTCCGGTCGCAGCCGCGTTGCAGACGCTCGTTGAGGAAATCGTAGCGCCGGCGATCCGCAAGGCAAACAACGTCTAGCGGGCGCTCATTCGCTAACACACGTTCGCTTGGTGCTATGATGTTCTCATCACAAGGTCGGACTATTCTCGTGATTGGAGGATTCTGATGAGAGCTGTGGTTGGGGACGTCGCAAATTCCATAAGCGAAGCGCACAAGCTGTGGGGCTGGTACCTCGCCCTGGGCATCGTACTCATCGTCGCCGGCCTTTACTGTATCTGGGCGGAAACGCTAGCTACGTTTGCGGCTGTCTTCGCTCTTGGCGCCGTGCTGGCGATCGCAGGAATCGCGCAGCTGATAAGCGCGTTTATGGCTCGCGGCGCCGGACACGTGATCTTACTTCTACTTGTTGGCGCACTCGACATCATCGTCGGCTTGATGCTTCTAGAGCATCCCGGTCTCGGCGCACTCGGCATTACGCTGTTGGTCGCCGCGGTGCTGGTTTTTGGGGGGATTTTCCGCTTCGTCTCCGCGCTCTGGCTTCAGTTTCCGCAGTACGGCTGGGTGGCGTTTAGTGGGATCCTGGCCGTTCTTTTGGGCTTTCTGCTCTGGGCGCAGTGGCCCGTCTCGGCGTTTTGGTTCATCGGTTTTGCTGTAGGTCTCAACTTTGTTTTCTCGGGCGTTGCCTGGACATCGCTCGCCCTAAAATTGAAGGCTTTACCGGGCTAAATCGCAGCGAGACGGGCGATTGCTACAATCGCCCGCCTCATTTACTAAACTCCTTTAGTTTAGAACAGATTCCACAGATACTGGTTGTAGACTTCGTGATGGTACTGCACTTCTTGCGCCTTCACGAACGAGCCGAGTAATCGCGGACAACGATCGGCGCTGGCCTGCTTGAGGTCGGCGTAGCGCGTCTTCACGTCGTCGCCGAGAAGCTCCGTCGTCCAGTTCGATCCGCGGAAGTCGTCGAGCGCGTCGTAGATGTTGTCGGGTAGATAGTGCTCGGCTTGCCGCAGGCCCCTTTCGCTGCTGATGTTTCCTTGTAGACCGGTCTTGAAGACCGCCAACAGAACCATGTACGGGTTTGCGTCGGGCGCAACCGAACGCACTTCGGTACGCATGCTGCGTTCGTTGCCCACCGGAATGCGCACCATCGAACCGCGATCGACCGCCGAGGCTTTGATTTGATTCGGCGCTTCGAAGTGCGGATCGAGACGGCGATAGGCGTTGACGCTGGCGTTGAGCATCAAACAGATATCGCGACCGTGCGTGAGGATGCGGTCGACGAACTGCCATCCGAACTCGCTGAGCTTCTCCTCGCCTTTGGGATCCCAGAAGAGATTCTTGCCGTCCTTGCTCACCGACACGTTGGTGTGCATACCGCTGCCGTTCACGCCGACGACCGGCTTGGGCAGGAAACTGGCCGTCATACCCAATCGCGTGGCGACTTGGCGGCAGATGAGCTTGTAGAGCTGAATTTGGTCGGCAGCCGCGACGACTTCGCCGTAGCTATAATTGATTTCGAACTGCGACGGCGCGACTTCGGGATGATCCTTCTCGTTTTGGAATCCCATCGCGCGCTGCACTTCGGCGACGGTGTCGATGAACGTTCGTAACGGATCGCCCGGCAGCGAGTGGTAGTAGCCGCCGGTGTTGACGTAGTCGAATTTTCCGGTTTCGTGGAAGCGCCGTTCGGCATCGAGCCCTTCAAAGAGGAAGCCCTCGATTTCGTTGGCGGCGTTGAGCGTATAGCCTTGGTTCGCGTAGCAGTCCTTCGAGAGCTGCTTGAGCGCGCCGCGGATGTCGCCGGCAAACGGCGCCCCCTCGCGATCCAGAACGTCGCCGAAAACGAGCACCTTTCCGGGCCCGAAAATATCCGACGGCGCCCAATAGAACGCGCTCCAATCGAGAACCAGACGCAAATCGCTTTCACGCTGCGCCGTGAAGCCGCGAATCGACGACCCGTCGAACGTCAGGTTGTCGTGCGAGCCCAGTAAGAACTTTTTGTCGTAATCGAGCATATGCAAGCGGCCTTCCAGGTCGCTGAACAACACGGTTACGGCTTTGATTCGTTTTTCGTCCGTGAGATATTTGAGGCGCTGTTCGGCCAGCTGATGCGCGGCGACGCGCTCTTTACGTTGTTGCTTGGCGGCGAGATTCAGATCCTCGAGTTCCGTATACGTCAACTCGAGAAAATCGCGCAGATCGGACGACATCGGCTGTCTGTGAACTCCTTCGGTCGGCTTCATCGGTGTTATCCTTCCCCAGCGGTGCGTTGCTATCGGTTTCGCCGGGGCACCTTCGGGTTACGCTGGCCCGCTACACAATCCGGTGATGCCGCGATTATGCATTCGGTAAACGCCCCCTGTGCATAACCCGTCTGCGCTAGGGATTCAGGTACTTTGCCAGCCAGTCGAGCATGATGTGCAGCCGCTCGACGCGGTGGATCGGCGACCCGGTCCGCGAGAGATCGTGGTTTTCATCGGGTACCGCTACGTACTCTACGGTTTGGCCGAGCACTTTGAGCGACGTAAACTCTTGCAGAGTCTGATCGATCGGCGCGCGCGTGTCTTCGTCGGAGTGCAGCAAGAGCAGCGGTGTGTGAACGCCCTCGACGTACGTGAGCGGCGAGAACTTCGCGTAATCGGTGCTTGCGGGACTCCAGGCCGGACCCCACGTGTAGTAGCCTCCGCCTAGGCCGCCCTTCCCGGCGAAATCGGCCGCTAAGTTCTCGCTGACCAGATTACTAACGCCGCGCTCTGCGATGCCCACTTTATAGCGATCCGTATGCGCGACTACCCACATCGTTGCGTAGCCGCCGTACGAGCCGCCGGAAACGCCTAATCGCGTAGCATCAACTTCAGGGCGCTGCACGGCAGCGTCCATGACGGCCTGCACGTCTTGGAACATGGCGTCGCCGTAGTTGCTTTCCAGCGCTTCTTCGAACGCATACCCGTGTCCGGTGCTGCCGGCCGGATCGGAGAAAACGACGTTATAGCCTTGCGACGTATAGAGCTGGAACTCGTGGAAGAACGTATCGCCGAACTGCGTTTCCGGACCGCCGTGAATGTCGAGCAGCGTCGGATGCTTCGCGCCGGGTTTTCCACCGGTCGCCGGCATGAACCACGCTTGCACCGTGTTTCCGGACGGATCTTTAACGCTAAACTCCTGCGGAGTCGAAAGCGTTATGGACTTGAGATAGGCGTCGTTGACCCGTGTGAGCTGACGCGGCGTCCCGTTTGCAACTTCAGCGACGAACAGGTCGGCGGGATGCGCAAAATCGCTGTAGAGATAGGCGACGCGCTTTCCGTCGTGCGAAACCGAACACGCCCAGGCTTCGCCCTTGGGCGGCGTCAAATCGCGGAACGTTCCGCTCGAAAGATCTAAAATGCGAAGGTTCGCGTAGCCCGGTCCGTCGACGTTGAGCAGCGCCGACTCCGACGACGGCAACACGTTGCCGCACAGACCGCCGCCCTCTTTCATGTCTGCGAGCAGGGAATCGCCCCACGACGCCGAGTTCAGCGCTACTACGGTTCGTCCGTCGCTTCCGTCGGGTTTGGCGACGGCGAGCGCCGGAAGCTGCGCCGCGTCTTTCACTCCGCCCGTGAGATAATAAACGCGGCTGCCGTCGTTGCTGAAGAACATCGCAAAATTGGAAGGCTGCGACGAGTTCAACTTCTGCATAGCGCCGCCGGTCGAAGGGATCGTGTATACGTCGCTGTCCGCGCCGTCGACCGGCTCGTACCGAGTCGAGCTAAATAGAATCGTTCGATCGTCGGGCGACCAGCCGGCGAAGGCCTCGGAATATTGGCCGCTTGTGATCGCTTTGGCATTCGATCCGTCGGCGTCGACCGTCCAGATGTGCTGGTGAGCTTGATACGTGTAACCGGCACCGTTTGCTTGGAAGAACAGTTGTCCGATCGTGTGAATGTCGGTGTTCTTCTGATCCGGTTTCGGTGTAAAGCCGGCTTTCGGGAAATCGATGTACGCAGCGTGCGGAGGATCGATTTGCGTTACCGTCAGCGCGATGCGCTTGCCGTCGTGCGCAACGACCGGCCCCGAGACGCCGTCTTTCACGTGCGTCAACTGGACGACGGTTCCGGTCGCGAGCGTGTAGCGATAGAGCTGCGGCTTCTGCTTCGGCATCGTCCGGACGAAGACGAAGCTCTTGCCGTCGGGCATCCAGTCGTAGTCGCCGTCGCCCAAGTGCTTCGTGACGTTATGCGTCAAGGCGCCCGAGGCCACGTCGACGAGCTCGATCGAGCGATCGTACGAATTCTTCGGACCGTTCATGGTCGAGGACACGACCAGGACGTGAGTCCCGTCGGGTGAGATCAACGCGCTGCTGAGGAAGTTCAGCTTGAACAGATCCTCGGGTGCGATCGTCGCGGCCATCGCGGGCGCGGCACAGCAGATCGTAAAACAGCAGGTCGCTAGTAGCTTGCGCATGACGTTCATACGCATCGCCTTCGGCGCGCGCTTCGCGTTGCCTAGCGATATAAAACCTTCAGAAGCGGTTTTTATATTCTTTTGAGGAAGACCGAGCGATGACGCCGCAGTTGCTGCGCCGCCTCAACGTCTTCGATCTCGCGCTGATCTCCATCGGGATGGTTATCGGATCGGGGATTTTCCGCACCCCGTCGGTTGTCGCGCAGCGCGCGCATGTCCCGGCATTCGCGCTCGCGTGCTGGTTTGCCGGCGGGATCATCGCGCTGATCGGGGCCTTCATTTTCAGCGAGCTCGCGGCCCGGCGCCCAGTCGACGGAGGGATCTACGGCTACCTCAAGGATGCGTACCATCCCGTCGTCGGCTTCGTCTTCGGATGGACGTTCATGCTCATCGTCAGCACCGGCTCGAATGCCGCTGCGGCAGTCCTCTTTGCCGGTTACCTCGAGCCGCTGACCGGAATGACGATCGACGGCCGGATCGTCGCCGCCGGAACGCTCGTCCTGCTTGCTTGCATCAATCTGCTCGGCGTGCGTCAGGGCAGTAACTGGCAAAACGCGCTGAGCATACTGAAGGTCGGCGCGCTCCTCGCATTGATCGTGGTCTGTTTGACCGCCCATCCGACCGCTCACGCCGCCGTACCGCAAGGTCTCAGCGACCAAGTGGGACTTCTCGGTGCGCTGGGCGTCGCTATGCTTCCCGTTCTTTTTAGTTACAACGGCTTTCAAAACGCGACGCTCATTACCGCCGAAACCGTCGAGCCGGCGCGCACCATTCCGCGTGCACTGCTCGTGGGCGTGCTCGCAGTTGCCGTGATCTACGTGTTGGCGAACGTCGGATATCTGCACGTGCTGGGAGCGAGCGGACTTGCAGCCAGCAAAGTTCCGGCCGCAGCGGCAATGGATGCAGTCGTCGGTCCTATCGGCGAAAAACTGATCGCCATCGCGATCGCACTGTCGACGCTCGGATACCTGAGCGCGTGCATGCTCGTGCATCCGCGCCTTTACTACCAGATGGCCGCAGACGGTCTATTCTTCCGCCAGTTGGCGTGGGTTAGCCCCGCCCGGCGCGTGCCGGTGGTCGCAATCCTCATTCAAGCGATAATCGGATCCGTCATCGCGCTGAGCGGAAGCTACGAGCAGATCATCAACTGGGTCGTCTTGCCGCAGTGGCTTTTTTCCGGTCTCGCGGCGATTGCGCTCTTCATCTTCCGCCGGCGCGATGCGGGAAAGTCCGCACCGTTCGTGCGCGTCCCCGGACATCCGTACACCACTGCGATTTTCATTGCAGCGCTCGCCGGCATTTTCGTCTCGGAAATCGTCATCTATCCGCGCGACACGATGTACGGAGCCGCGGTGATCGCAAGTGGAGTTATCGTTTTTGCGGCGTGGCAGCGCTGGGCGCCGGTTCGGCAGCAGACAGCGCCGTAAGCCCCTCGGCAACCGAAGCATACCTGCGATAGTCGATCTGCTTCTGCTGCACGTGGCCCCAGCCGTGAAAGATAAACGTGTGGCCGTTATATTGCTGTTCGGTTACCGTGACGTCCCATAAGTCCGGAAGCACTTGTCCGAACGCAACGCTGATATCTGCGGAGTCGGTGTGCGCCGGCAGCACGCTGGGATGAAAGTGCAGCGCAACAAAATGCGCCGGCGAACCATCGATCCACATCGTCCCGTCGCCGTGCTCGTCGTCGCGCTTGAGGCTCGTAAAATCGACGGCAACCGCTCCCGGCGGGCATCGGTCGCACGCGGCCGTCCCGGCCGTAAAGCGATATTCTGTCAAATACTTCGTCTCGATCGGCAGGTGGTAGTCGTCCTCCACGTAGGTCGGCTTGTTGGAATCGTCTCCGAACGCGCGCATCTTCACCACGGCCCCGTCGTCGCGCAACACGACTGCACGTGCCGATCGATCGACGTTATGTGCCGGGCCGTGCTCGGTGTAACGGTACGCAAGCGAGAATGCGGTAACGCCGTGACGTCCCGCGGCAAGCGTGCGTGCGGCATCTTCGACGAGCGTGACGCTTCCCGGTGCGGGCGAAGCCCCGACTGCGGCGACGGCGGCTAGGAACGCGAGCTTCGGCCACATGCGAACAGGCTTCTACGAACGGCCCTGCGTAATCCGCCGTGCATGAGCAGCGTACGCGTATTAGTGGGCACCCGAAAGGGGGCGTTCGTTCTGAGCGCCGACGGAGCGAGAAAAAATTGGCAGGTCGATGGACCGTTTTTCCCGGGTTGGGAGATCTACCACGTTAACGGTTCGCCGGCGGATCCGAACCGGCTCTACGCCTCGCAAACCAGTGGCTGGTTCGGACAGCAGATGCAGCGCTCCGACGACGGCGGCAAGACGTGGAATCCTATCGGAAATAAATTTCTGTACGACGGCGAGACCGGGACCCATCAGTGGTACGACGGCACGCAGAAGCCGTGGGAGTTCAAGCGCATTTGGCACCTCGAGCCGTCGGCAAGCAATCCCGACGTCCTGTACGCGGGCGCCGAGGACGCCGCGCTGTTTCGTTCGAGCGACGGCGGACAAACGTGGAACGAGCTGCCGGCGCTGCGTAACCACGAATCCGCTCCGCAGTGGCAGCCGGGTGCGGGCGGCATGTGTCTGCACACCATCATCGTCGATCCGAAAGATCCCAAACGTATCTTCATCGCCATCTCTGCCGCGGGCGCTTTCCGCACCGACGACGGCGGCGAATCGTGGAAGCCTATCAATCGTGGGCTCGTCTCGCAGTACATTCCGGATCCCGACGCGCAAACCGGTCACTGCGTGCACCGGCTGGCGATGAACCCTTCGCGCCCGAACGTGCTCTTTATGCAGAAGCATTGGGACGTGATGCGTACCGACGATGCGGGCGAGTCGTGGACGGAGATCAGCGGCGATTTGCCGACCGACTTCGGCTTTGCAATCGACGTACACGCACACGAGCCCGATACGGTTTACGTCGTTCCTATCAAGAGCGACGAACAGCATTTTCCGCTCGACGGCGCGCTACGCGTCTATCGCAGCCGCAGCGGCGGAAACGAGTGGGAGGCGTTGACCAAGGGACTCCCACAGCAAAACTGTTACGTCAACGTCTTGCGCGACGCCATGGCCGTCGACCGTCTCGACTCGTGCGGCATCTATTTCGGCACGACCGGCGGCCAAGTCTACGCGTCGGCCGATGGCGGAGATACGTGGTCGGCGATCGTGCACGACCTTCCCGCGGTGCTTTCGGTCGAGGTACAGACGCTGAAGTGATCCGCGTCGTGTTGCCGTCACACCTTCGAACTCTCGCGCGTATTGACACCGCAGAGGTAAGGCTGGACGTGGACGGCGATGCGACGCAGGCGACGGTGCTCGACGCGCTGGAGGCACGCTATCCCGTGCTATGCGGTGCGATCCGCGACCACACCAGCAAGCGCCGGAGGCCGTTCATCCGATTCTTTGCCTGCGAGCGCGACCTGTCGCACGATTCTCCGGACGCACCGCTTCCCGGTGCGGTTCGCGGCGGCGACGAGCCCCTTTTAATCGTCGGCGCCATTGCCGGTGGGTAGGAAATGCTCGTTGGGCGTGCATATTCTGGACGTATCGAGAGGGAGGTTCATGCCGTGGCTGGGACGCCTCATTATCGCCTTGCGTTGTTCACCGTCGCTTTCGGAGCGTTCGCCGTGCTCTGCACGACTGCCGCGCCCGCCGCGCTCGACATGGCAATCGGCGACAAAAAGACCGTATCGAATCAATCGGACAGCGACTGCAACACGCGCGCTCAGGCCGCACTAACGTCGGTTCTCGCGCGCCCCGATGAAATCAATCCCGGCGAGTGGCGCGCCATTGCGAAGGTCGAACCGCCGGCCACTCCGCCGCAGGCAGCTTCGATTCATTGCTTCCCCGACGGCAACGGTTACACCGCGACGTTCGAATGTGCGGTTGAGATCCCGCCGAGTGCGATGTCCGCTGCAGACCTGTGCTCGAAGCTCGGCGCAGCGTTCGACGCCAAGCAGTCTGCGTACGGAAGCAACGCGAGCCCGGGAGGTAAGAAGTGATCGCAAAGAGGAGAGTCGTAACCGGTATCGCACTTGCTGCGCTCGTATTCGCCATCGCGGCTCCGGCGCGCGCCGGAGTCGACATGAATACCGGCATCCGTTACGTGTACAATCTCGGCTCCATTGCGGACTGTGGGGTGAAAGCGAAAGCAGCGCTCAACGCGTACCTTCAGAACGCCACGGAAAAGACTCCCGGCAGCGGCGAATGGTTAGCGTACGCAAAACCCACCAACGGACAGAACACCGCCGCCGCAGTCATCCAATGCGGAACGGCGGGGAAAGGTTACTTCGTCACGTTCACCTGCGCGGTGCAAAAGCCGGGCAACTCCTTCGACGCCGATGCGCTCTGCCTCAACATCGCGCATAACTTCTCCGGTAAAACGGTAACGACGCTCGCGACGCCGACGCCGGTGCCGAGCGGATGCAGCACGACGAATCTCGTCGGTACGTGGGTATCCGATAGCAACTCCAAACTCGTTCTCACTATGGACACCGAAGGCGGCCTTAGCGATCCCGACGGCGTCTCGGGCAATTGGTATCTCGTGGGAACCACCGTAACGCTCACATATTACGGAAACAAGACGTTGACGCTGTCGGCCGACGGCAAACACATGAGCGGATCGGGAGCCAGCTACACGCGCAAGTGTTAGCCGAAGGCGCGCCCGTACGCTGCTAGCGCCCGCTGCCGAGCCGTGGCATGATCCACGATCGGCGGCGGGTATTTTTTTGGCGGAGCGGTCGAGCGCCACGGCGCGTGGACGTGCTTTGAAGGAACGTCGCGCAGTTCGGGAATTACGCTGTTGACGAACGTCCCGCCCGGAGCGAAGCGCTCGCCCTCCGTGACCGGATGAAAGATGCGGAAGTACGGAACGGCATCGGTTCCGGTTGAGGCACACCATTGCCATCCGCCGTTGTTTTGGGCGACGTCGCCATCGGCCAGTCGCTGCTCGAAGTAGCGCTCGCCCTTGCGCCAATCGATCAGCAGGTCTTTGGTGAGAAACGAAGCGACGATCATGCGAAGACGATTGTGCATCCAGCCGGTTTCGTTGAGCACGCGCATCGCGGCGTCGACGATCGGATAACCGGTCTCGCCACTGCACCATGCCGCAAAATCGGTTTCGGAATCGCGCCATTCGATCCGTGAACCTTGCGAAAGAAACGGACCGTCTGCAACGTTCGGAAAGTTCGCGAGAATGGCTTGGTAAAATTCGCGCCAGACGAGTTCGTTCAACCAGGCGGGCCCGCGTTTCGCGGCCTCGACGCACGTACGAATACCGATCGTGCCGGCGCGGAGCTGCGGCGACAGGTGTGACGTCGCATCGAGCGCGGGAAAGTCGCGCCGTTTCCCGTAGTCCTCGAGACCCGACCGCACGAAACTCTCGAACAGATTGTGCGCGGCGCGCTCCGAACAGGCCGGATAACGTGAACTCGAATTGAATCCAAAGTCTTCTGGCGTCCCCACTTCGTGAGTGTGTCCGATAACGTCGGCCGGCAAGAGCCTGTCGCGTAGTCGCCTGAGCGACGCGACCGCGGGGCGCGGGCGCTCCCACAGCGCGGCGAGCCACTGTTTTCGATACGGCGTGTAGACCTTATAGGACGATCCGTCGCTGCGAACGATCTCGCTCGCGCCGAAATATACGTGGTCTAAACACGAATGCGCCGCTATGCCGTTTCGTTCGAGCGCGTCGCAGACGCGTGCATCGCGCGCACGCGCAAACGGCTCGTAGTCCTCGTTGAAAAACACGCTGTCCGCGCCCGCCGAACGCGCGAAACGTACGAGCTCCTCTGCCGGATCGCCGCATAGAACGGCCAAATCGCTGCCGCGTTCGCGAAGATCCGCCCGCAGCGCGGCCGCGGCGCCGAAGAAGCACTGCACGATGGACGAGCTCATCCGGCGGCTGTGCAAGAGCACGGGATCGACGACGAACGCCAGCGCAACTTCCTCGGCGGACTTGCACGCTTGAGCTATCGCGACGTTGTCCCGAAGTCGCAGATCGCGTCTGAGCCATACGATGCTTCTCAAAATCTGACTTTATTCTTACACCGGGACATGAACGCCAAACCGTCCAACTCATCCTTCATGATACGCGTGTGCGTTGCCGGAGCGACCG
>Ga0126381_100008665_pt1 | contig 11376 bp, 13 predicted proteins | sample PanSoiMetPlot_28_FD_96465 | JGI IMG/M metagenome (GOLD analysis project Ga0126381, IMG submission 96465) | Tropical forest soil microbial communities from Panama - MetaG Plot_28 | ecosystem: Environmental > Terrestrial > Soil > Tropical forest > Bulk soil | place: Panama | collected 2016-02-17 | reverse complement strand
ATTGTCGGCAAGCTTCAGTATGACCGGGCCGCTGGCTGCCTTGATGTACAGCGTATTGCCCTCGACCTTATCGAGGGTGCCGGCAACGCGCTGGGCCGTCGGCTGTTGCGCCGACGCGGTGGAAACCGCAAACACCGCCACCAGGGCGGCGGCCGTCATGATCCGCATTGTGCTCATGTCTGTTCTCCCAATAAGGCAACGCGCGGCCGAGCATACACCGATCGGCCCCAATGGCGAAGCAGGCGCAGAGGGGGCGCGGCTCTCCGCGCGATTGCCGGGGAGTGTATCCTCCATGGGCCGCCTGGTAACGGGTTCGCAGCATTATCGACGGCGCTTTCTGAGCCCGGTTGTGGCCCCTCTCGACCTTCCTGGCGGCAAGGAACTACGGACGCTAACGGGGGTGGAGTAGCCGTCAGGGGGCGTGCTCTGGGAGGCGTGCTCATGACCCGAAGCAGGCCTCGTCCGGCCGTTTTTGTTGTGACGGCACAATCGTGGTCCAGCGGACACGGCGAGCGAACGCGATGTCGACGACATGTTTGCGGCGTTTGCCCGGAAGCCGGTCAATGCCCTGATCGTCCAGGTCGGGCCGGTGACGAACAGCTTCGTGAAACAGATCACGGTGCAGGCAGCGCGGCGCTGGCAGGCGGTCAGCTAAGCCAAGTGCAGGAAAACCGATTTAGTGCTCGCGCTGTCGCCACGCCGTGTCCCAGCGACAACGTGCAAGGGGTTGTCGGCGCGTGTGATGCCATATGCCTGACCTTATCGAGCTGAGCTCGGCACTTGAGTCCGAATCCGGACCGACAACATTCTCGGGTTGCGGTACAAAGTAGCCGCCTTGGGCCCAGCCCCCGGTCGCTACCGATGGCCTGCCGGACATCGGCAGCGCGGCAAGCCTTTCAGATCGTCATCAAGCGCTCGTGTAGCGGCCTATTGACCTATCAGTGTCCATCTTAAGCGACGGATGCCAGTGGGTGCGTAGTTGGGCGACTCCAATCATAGAACAGTGAGAAAGCGCCCGGCGGGGCTGCGCGCGTTGGGAGACAACGATCCAGCAGAGCAGGTCATGGTGCGTGGCGCGACCTATCGAAGGGTCGAGATTCTAAAGCACGACTCGTGGGCTGCCACCGCGATTTATCGCAATGAGGCAAACGAGCGGATCGTTTGTAAGTTTGGCCGATCAGCACCTATCGTCGGGATTCCGATGGCGTGGGTCGGGCGAGTTTTAGCTCTGCGCGAGGCACGGTTCCTGCGGCGGCTTGCTGACCTTGAAACGATTCCCAACGATTTGGGCCAGGTGAGCATCGACGGGCGTCACCTACCCAACGCCTTGGCTCGTTGCTATATCGATGGCGAGCCATTGCGGGTCAAACAGAAAATAGATCCGCGTATTTTCGAGGAGTTGCATGGCTTGCTTCAAGCCCTGCACAAACGAAATATAGCCTACGTCGATTTGCATAAGCTGGAAAATATTATTGTCGGCCACGGCGATCGCCCCCATCTCATCGATTTTCAGGTTTGCTTTGGCCTGTCTGAACGTTGGCCTGGAAATGGACGATTGGCGAGGTACTGCTTGGCCAGATTGCAAGAACTCGACATGTATCACTTCAACAAGCACCTCTGGCGGTGCCTACCAGAAACGTTAACAGCTGAGGAAATTCGCCAAAAGTCGAGAATTCCGCTACTCATTCGCATCCATCGCCTGTTTGCAGTGCCGCTCAGGACCGCCCGACGCAGATTGCTCGTGCTGATTCGCGTCCGCGATGCTGAAGGATCCGCGTCTTCAGAACTTGAGCCGGAGGACGCTTTTCGTGCCGGGTCTGCCCGACGACAATAATTCGGTCCTCGATTCCTTGGCACTTGAACTCCCGCCTTCCGAATCTGATGCTGTGGACCCGGCACGCGGGAAGATGATCCTGAGCCGACATCCTACGCTTGGTTACTGCAATCCATGATAGTGTCGTATGCGGACCGATGCGCAATTTCGCGAGGCATAAAGAGCGCCAAGGCGTTCGGCCTCACGGTGCCGCCGACGCTGCTCGCCATCGCTGACGAGGTCATCGAGTGGAGCGAAAAAGCGGGGAGTTGCTGCGATGCAATGACTTCCGCTCCTGGCCCTGAGCGGTCAATGTGGTCCGCCATTCCGCACTTCTGCTTTCGAGGGCGAAGCGGAAGTCTTATGCTCGATCTGAGGTTTACTGCTCATGACCCGAAGCGCCCTTCGCCGGGCCAGCTTTTGCTGTGACGCACAACACACCCCTTGATTGATGATGTGGTAGGCTGCGCCCTGGTTGGACGGCTCCCATGAACCGTCGCGACTTCGTCACTCTGCTCGGCGGAACAGCCGCGGCTTGGCCGCTTGCGGCGCGGGCGCAGCAGGGCGGTGCGCCGGTGATCGGATATCTCAACCCAGAGACGCCGGCTGCTAATGCGGACCGCCTGCGCCTCTTCCTGCAAGGCCTGAGTGAGGCCGGTTATGTCGCGGGCCGCAATGTGTCGATCGAATTCCGTTCGGCCGACGATAGTTACGGCCGATTGCCGGAAATGGCGGCGGAACTGGCGCACCTTCGGCCGGCCGTCATCTTTACCCCCGGCGTCCCTGCGACCACGGCCGCAAAAGCGGCGACCGCGACGGTCCCCATCGTTTTTTTGATGGGGGCAGACCCCGTCGCATCCGGGCTTGTTGCCAGCCTCAATCGCCCAGGCGCCAATCTCACGGGCGTATCAACACTCAGTGCTGCGCTCGGACAGAAGCAGGTCGAGCTGCTGCACGAGTTGGCTCCGGCGGCGACCGTGCTGGCCCTGCTCATCAATCCGGAGAACCCCTCGGCGGAAGCCGTGACCGGCGAGGTGGAAGGGGCAGCCCGCAAGCTCGGCCTCATGCTCCGCCTCCTGCGCGCGCGCACAGAACGCGACCTCGATACGGCCTTTGCAAACTTTGACGAATTGAAAGCCGGCGGGCTAATTATTTCCAACGAAGGACTTTTCCTTAACCGGAACCGGCAGCTTGCGGCATTGACGGTCCGCCATGCGGTTCCCGCCATTCACGTGGTCCCGGAATTTGCCGCGGCCGGCGGCTTGATGAGCTATGGCGGCAGCGGGGTCGAGGCGGCGCACCAGGTCGGAGCGTACATCGGGCGCATTCTCAAGGGCGAGAGGCCGGGCGACTTGCCGGTCCAGCAGGTGACGAAGTTCGAGCTGATCCTCAACATGAAAACCGCCAAGGCGCTCGGCTTGAGCGTGCCACCGATCCTGCAGGCCACCGCCGACGAGGTGATCGAATAGTTTGCTGCGATGCAATGATGTCTGCTGTTGGCCCCGACCCTCCGTCGCGGCGAGCCGGTCGGCACGGAAGCTCTGGGGGTGAAGCTTCCGTCGGGGCTGACCTCGGTTTGAGCGTGATCCCTTGAGGGCGGCGTGTGGTAGGTTTCGATGATCGACGGACACAGGGAAACTGACAGGGATGATCCCAACGGCGCAGGTGGCCGAGCTGCAAGCCGAGGTGACTATCTCCCTTCGCGAAGTTGTCGCGGAGATGGCTACGGCCTTCGAGAAGCGGACCGGCCATAAGGTCAGGATGACCGTTGCCGCTCCAGGGGAGATTGTGGGCGCCCTCCAAGCCGGCCGGCACGCCGATGTCGTGGTCATCACCGATGGCGCGTTGGCTGAGCTCCAAGACAAAGGCCTTGTTCGGCGCGGAGGCGTACCGCTCGGCAGCGAAGGCTTCGGCTTGGCGACGCGCAGCACCGACCACGTCCCGGATATCTCGACACCTGAAGCGCTCCGCGCTGTGCTGCTGGTAGCAAGCAAGGTCATATACAGCGACCCCAATGTCACGCCATCGGGCCAGCTGCTGTTGCGCACCGCGGAGCGGCTGGGCGTAGCTGATCAGGTCAAGGCCAAGTCCCAGGTCGTGGCCCCGGGCACCAACGTCAGCACGCTGGCCAAAGACACAAGCCCAGGAATTGTCATCGCCCTTGGCGTCTTGCCCCAGATTGCGGGCCATCCGGGCGCGAAGCTGGTGGGGCCGCTGCCGAAGGAGTTGCAGGCCCCAGTGACCGTCTTTGTTGCGCTGGGTGCACATCCCCAGGATGAAGCCGCAGCCCAGGCGTTCCTACACGAACTCGCCAGCGAAAAGGCTAAGAAAGCCTGCGTCGCGATTGGATTGGAGGTCGAGTAATAGGTGTCCACCTTTTCTCGGCATCTTCCGCTTCTGGCCCCGAGCGTCGATTCGGTTCGCCGGTCCGAACTTGCGCTATTGAGGGTGAAGCGGAAATGTTATGCTCACTCTGAGGTTTGCGGCTTTTGACCGATGCTGTCGAAAAAGGGCTCGACGGAGGCCGCAAACGCTGATTCCTGTTGGCTGGGGTCGGCGCGAGGTTCGGAGAGTTCGATGTCCAAATTCCCATTCATGCGCATTGCCGCCGCAGCCCTGTGCTCCTTCGGTGCTCTGTGGCCTGCTTTCGGCGCCGAGGGGACCGGACACGAAGCAGCATCTATTCCAAATTTTGGTCCGGACCCCGCCACCGGTTGGAACCTGGATCGTCCGGCCGGCGACGACTGGCTGCCGCCGCCGAGTGGGCCCGGCCCGGTCGTGTTCGACAAGGAGCACCCCTATGTTCCCAATGGCCAGGGCCAGTCGACCTACCGCGTCGCGGACCTCACCAATCCGATTCTGAAGCCCTGGGTCATCGAGCAGATGCGAAAGGCCAACGAAAGGGTGCTTGCCGGAAAAATTCCGTTCATCGCCCGCGAGCGATGCTGGCCTGCCGGCGTACCCAGCGTGGATATCTATAACCGGGGCCAGCCCGTCCATTTTATCCAGACGCCCAAAATGGTCGTCATCATCAATGAGCTTTACCCGCAAATCCGTCATGTCTATCTGGACGTGCCGCATTCGGCTCAGGTGAAACCGTCGTGGTACGGCGAATCAGTCGGGCATTACGAAGGCGACGAATTGGTTGTCGACACGATCGGGCTGAATGACCGGACGTTCGTCGACAATTATCGCACCCCCCACACCGAACAGTTGCACGTCGTCGAGCGTTTCAAGATGGTCGACGGCGGCAAGACGCTGCAAGTGTTCGTCACCGTTGACGATCCGGGCGCTTTCAACATGCCCTGGTCGGCGATCCAGCATTGGCGGCGTGTCAACAGCGGCCCACTGGAAGAAGACATTTGCGAGCCCAACCACGCCTCGTACCACGGCTATGAGGTCGCGCCGATTCCGCAGGCCGACCGGCCGGATTTCTGATGGCTCCAGACACCACCCGCCTTTCGGGCGGATTTTAAATGCCTCTGTCCCCGAATTGGCGCGATTGTATATCGGTGGATGGGGGGACGGACTCTTTTCGCACATGGCAGCTCTTGGCCCAGAGCGTCGATTTGATCCGTCGGTTCTGACTTCCGCTATTGGGGATGAAGCGGAAGTCCGAGCGTTGGCCGAATGAGTGGGTAAGGTCCAGCGCATGGGAAGCGACGGCACCATCGGCTATCTGGTCGGCAAGTTCGATGTCCTCCGGGTCGAGTGTGCGCGTCGCAATCGCTTCGGCCACTACAGAGTGGCCAATTTGGTCGCGGAGCGCGGCTCCGATGCGAAGCTGACCGATTGGATAAGCGAGCGGACCCGGGACTGCCCGCAGAAAATTCAAGCCGGGCTCAAACTATTGCTGGTCGTAGATGAGCCGGCACTGGCCACGGTTCGCCACCGCCTGTCCCCACGAGCACCATGCGCGTTTGCCCTGTCGCCCGGCGCCCGCTCCGAGACGTTGAAACGGAAGCATTGGCGCGCGGCTCGCAAGAAAAAGGCCACCTGAGGCAGCGCCACGATCCGCATTGGGCATATACCCTAAGGTTTTGGCCGACGGTAACCGCGCAAGAGAATCGAGGTATGTTGATAGGCTTTGGTACGCTGGTATCCCGTACCAAAAATGGGCCTCGCCGGTTCACAAGGTCAGCCCGGCGAGGCCCTCTGGCTGGTTTAACGCTCTCACATTTGACCCAATCACAGAGGAAGGCCGCCGGCGCGCAGGAGGCTGACCATAGGCGCGCCGGCAGATGCTCGGACGGGCCCGGGAGCTTTCCGGTGACAGCCTTCCGAGCACATCTCACCATTAGCGAATCTGAGACAGGCGATTTTGATCTAGGTCAAACGGATTAACCACAACGTCGCGGCGCGACGCCGCTACAGCAAAGTCCCTAGGGACGTTTCCTTCAGCTTGAGAAAAGTCCCCGTGTGGCGGGGCTGATTATCCCTTCTTGTCAATTGCGTCGTCTTCTCGGCTTGCTTCTCTTGCATCAAGAATCTCCTCCCGCGCGCCGAGCATTTGTTCGCAAATCTCATGATAATCTCGGAGCAACCTTTCAAGTGGCGTCTTAGATTCCCGCGGAGGCTCCATTTTGACGGTCTCTTCCCATTCCTCGATTGCATCTTCAACCCGTTCCTTAAGGGCCGATCTTTGGTCGTCGGAAAGGGCATCCAAATTGTGAAACCCAAGCATAGTCGTGGCTATTAAGTCAGACACCTGCTTGAACTTTGCCACTCTGAGTTCTTCGAGCTGTTCCAGCGTGTCAGACATATGTGCCTCCTACTTTCCGTGAAGGCTGGGAAGCGTGGCCATCCTCTTCAATCGCTACTGTCTTGACGCGATGCCAACGTCGCGCGCCGATCGGCCGGCCCGCCGAGCAGCCACGTAGCGAACCACAAGAGCGATCAGGCGGCATCGGGCCTATAAATTATCGCAGCAACCCACGCGCCTGCCCTCGCATCAAACCAGATACGATAAGGCGACCAGCCTCTTTCTCGAAGCGCAAGAGAAACTTCCGCAGGCTCGGCTCTTGAAGGCACATCAATCCCAGCAGGAAGTCGTAGTTGGTCCATTTCTATCAGTACAGGGCATGCGCGTGACACGACACGTCCCCCTTGATTGAGGGATACAATCATGGATGCCAGAAAGCATCAGGTGTATGAATTACAGCGACAACCCACGCATCTGCCATCCCATCAAACCAGACACGATAAGGCGACCAACCTTTGTCTCTAAGGGAAAGAAACACTTCCGCCGGGCCGGCCCTTAACGGCACATCAATGCCGGCAGGAAGTCGCTGTTGGTCCATTTCAATCAGGACCGGGCGTACGCGCTGCTGCTCGATTTCCTCGGCCAAACGCTCGATACGTAACATGACGGGTCCCCTCGATTAAGGAACACACGTCCCGCGCGCGGAGGAGATTAATCTATTTGTTGGTCGTTGAAAACCCCGCACGGAAATACCTCAGTTTGATGGTTTGGGCTTTTTGCCCTGCTGCTCCATCCTCTCGGCCAAAAACTCGCGCGTTTCTACAATGTGCAGCCAAGGTGCGCTTTTGGAGGTTCTTCGCTCCCTCCCCAGCAATCAACCCTCCGCAGAACAGAAGGGGCCGCAGTCGGATTTTGCGCCCTCGTTTGTGTGAATATCTTGCAACGCTGCCGGCGTGGTATCACAGTGGGCTATGCCGCTAACGTCTGACCGCCGCCGCGCCCTCGCCATCCTCGCCGGCAGCCCGAACGGCTGCACTGAGGCGCTGATGCTCTCGCGCGGGTTCACGCGCGGCATGCTCGCCAAGCTGATCCTCGCCGGGCTCGCAACCGCTGAAACCGGACCTGTGTTTGCGGGCCGAAGGGTGCGGCGCATCAAGATCACGGATGCCGGGCTACGGGTGGCGCTGGAAAGCTGAAAGCATTGCTTTCAGGCACTCTGCGGAACAAAGCGCCGGCCGCCGCGGCTTCGAAAAGGTCTGCTTTCGGGGGTGAACCGGACAAGATATGCTCAGTCTGACCTTTACCGCTTTTGACCCGAAGCCGCCATCGGTTGCCGTTTTTTGCTGTGATGCACAGCACAGCTCTCGATGCTGGATGTGGTAGGTTCCCTGTCGCAGTACCCGATCTGACACCAGGGGCAGCCCAGCTCATGCGGCGACGAGATTTCATTACCCTGGTCGGTGGCGTAGCGACGGCGTGGCCGCTGGCGGCGCACGCGCAGCAGTCCGCAGTACCGGTGATCGGGTTCCTTAGCGGGAGGTCGCTCACCTCCGATGCACATCTCGTGGCGGCATTCCGCCGAGGACTGCGTGAAACCGGCCACATCGAGGGCCAGAATGTTTCGATCGAATACAGGTGGGCCGAGAGTCAATTTGACCGGCTGTCGGGGATGGCCGCCGATCTTGTCAGCCGCCGTGTGGCCTTGATCTTCCTGGGCGGCGCCGACATCAAGATGCGCTCTCTGACAGCCGCAATCCCGGCGATTCCAATCGTGTTCACGGCTGCGGGCGATCCGATTGAGATGGGTCTCGTCGCCAGTCTGAATCGACCGGGTGGCAACGCCACGGGTCTGACGTTGATCAGTGCAGAGCTTTGGCCAAAACGATTGGATTTGGTGCGCAAGCTCGTAGGCTCGGCAAAAGCGGTTGCGCTGCTGATCGATTCCGACGATCCGAATGCCGAGCGCTCGACAAGAGACGTGCAGGTGGCGGCTCATACTCTGGACATGCAAGTTCGAGTCTTGGATGCCCGCTCCGAACGCGATTTCGAAGGAGCTTTCGCGACGCTTGCCCAAGAGCGGGCGGGTGCGCTGTTGGTGACCTCAAATGCACTGTTCAACAACCAGCGCGAAAAGCTCGTCGGCTTCGCGCAGCGCTATGCGGTGCCGGCGATTTACGATCGGCGCGAGTTCGTCGATGCCGGGGGCCTGGTGAGCTACGGTGCCAGCAACGTGGAGGAGTATCGTCAAGCCGGTATTTACGCTGGCCGGATTCTCAGCGGCGAGAAACCTGCCGACCTGCCAGTCATCCAGCCGACTAATTTTGAATTTGTCATCAACCTCAAGACCGCCAAGGCACTCGGACTCACCGTGCCGGATACGCTGCTCGCCATCGCCGACGAAGTCATCGAATAACTTTAGTAATGACTGCTTTTGGCTCTAATCGTCGACTGGGTCCGCAGCTCCTAACTTCCGCTGTTGGGTGCAAAGCGGAAGGCATTCAAAGAGTCAGGAAACGACGTGTGGCGTGCGTCTTTGCAGTACCGAACAGCACCTCCAAGAGTGATGTCCAGGGCGATCGCTGTTTCAAGATCCCCCCGCAAGCGACAATGGAGCGCCGCGTTCGAAAGGAGGTCGCTTAGACTCTTGCCGGCGGCCCGGCCTGGGACGTCGCCGGGAGCCGAGCCCCCAACGAGCGCGGCAACCCGTGTGCGTTGCTGACATCTTTTGGCGATTGATTGAGTTCTTTGAGCTGCTGAGCTCGTGTTTCCTCGATCTCCCGCCTTGCCGCCTCGCTCTTCGGGTTCTTCATCTTGAGCCAGTACGGCGATCGCCCCGAGATATAGCGGGAGTCCTTGCGCTTCGACACGATGCCGTCAACGCCCAACCCGCAGGCGCGCGCAAATACCGTTGCGCCATCGGATTCACTGCCATCAATCCATTCATTGAATGCCAAGCCCGGCGCTGACTTCGACAGCAGCCGCAAGAGGTCGAGCTTGCGGGATTCAAGCGGATCACGGCGCCGATCGTCATGGTCCAGCTCGATGAGATCGAAGGCGTAGAGGAACGCCTGCTCGTCCCGTTCGCCATGACGAAGCAGCTTGAACGATCCGATTCCGCGTTCATCGCAGACGACCGCCTCGCCATCGATCGTGCAGGTCGGCAGGCGCGCCATCGCGTCGACGATCAGCGGGAAGCGTTCGGTCAAGTCGTCACCCGTCAGGCCATAGAGCCTTATCCGTCCGCCATCGTTGCGGGCGAGAACGCGAAAACCGTCGTGCTTGATCTCGTGCAGCCACAGCGGCCCTGACGGCGGACGAGGAGCCATCATGGGCAGGCATGGCGCGATGAAGCCCGCCGGCAGTGTCAGGTCGCGGCGGTGGGTCGCAATGCTGGAGGTCAAAGAAACGTCGGGCATAATGCGGAGGATCATAACTCGGAGAGCGGCGATCATGGTTGCACCGGCCTACCGTTCGATGATCCCACCACGCTACCTGCATGTCACACGCCAATGGCGTTCCACCACCGGCGACGGACGGCTCCGGTTGGCAGGTGTTTGGCCTAAGGTCCTTATCGCGTGCCCTTCACCCGCATACCCGGATGCACTTCTCAGCAAGGCACAAGTGACAACCGACCTAACGTTTCCGGCCGTCATTTAAGACGACGATGCGAGTACCAACGAATTTCGCGCGGTGTCGAGCTATCCAACCAATTTTGACCTCCACCGCAACGGCGGCGAGGCACAGCCCATCATCCAGCGCCTCGAGAATCCAGCGCTGTCGCTTAGGGACGTAGCCAAGGCGCACGCCGCGATGGCAATAAGCCACAGCGTGATCGGTGTTCCGATCGGCGGACTCGCGGACGAGCTCGAGTGCTTCGCCCGGCCCAATGTGCTCATAGGCATAGCGGCGCCTGTCGATCCCGTCGGGCGATTTGCGCGTCAACTCTGCTATCCAGCTCGGGTAGGAGCGGACGCTACTTTCCTCCAGCAGGGCCAACGCGTCGGCCCTCCGCTGCTGTTGCGGGGAAGGTCTGGACTTACGCCGGACGAGCAGGGCGTGGATTGTCGGCAACACGAGCAGAGGCCAGGCCACGAGCGCGCAGACGAAACCGTAGAGATACCAGCGTATCAGCGCGCGGCGCTTGAGAGCGGCAATCAGCCCCGGCACGAATCCGCCGGCAAGCGCTATCCAAATTCGAGAAGGTTGCAGCAACCAGGGGATCAGCGTGTCTTCGTTCATGCCGCGGTGCCGCTTGCTTCCATCGAGCACCGGGCTGTCGACGAAGTGCTCGATGAATGCGCGCGCCTTTCGCTTGGAGGATTGGGCAGATGTTGAAGCGGGCAGCGACCGGAATCCTGGCATGGGTTGCGTGATACCGGCGGCAGACCACTACCGGTGATCGAAAAATCTGGTGGATAAGCTCGGCGTCGCTCACGTTTTTTGTTGTAGGGTCGCCGCCGTGCATCTTCTGCGCAGCTGCCGATGAGTTCGCGCCGCCGATCGGGCTCCCACGAACCTGATCGCGCTCGGCGTCACCGTGCTGGGTTGCTGAATAGCTGCTGTGACGGGTCGTTGGCTTCGTGCTCCAGCGCGGGCCGGATGATCACGGTTTGCCAGGGCTTTTCCAACATCTGGCGTCTGTTCAGATGGTCTCCCGCTGATTCAACTCAAGTTATGACCGCCGACCGGAAAACACGGTCGAGGGTTGGATGTGTTTGTGTCACACCGCCCGCAAATCTATGACAGGTCGGATAGCACCGGCAATTTACATGGCTTGGGTGCTATAGGCTCGCGCACGACGCACGGCCTTCCCTATCAACACCATGCATCCGGAAAGGCGAATTTTGCGTGGCCGGGCGTT
>Ga0126381_100008662_pt1 | contig 11380 bp, 6 predicted proteins | sample PanSoiMetPlot_28_FD_96465 | JGI IMG/M metagenome (GOLD analysis project Ga0126381, IMG submission 96465) | Tropical forest soil microbial communities from Panama - MetaG Plot_28 | ecosystem: Environmental > Terrestrial > Soil > Tropical forest > Bulk soil | place: Panama | collected 2016-02-17 | reverse complement strand
CTGGGGCACATGGAGCACGACGCTTTTCGCCTCTCCGGCCGCCAGGTGGATGCGATCAAAAGCCGCCAGACCCCGCACGGGGAAGGCAACACGGGGAGGCCGGTCTGTCGGGGCACTCAGATAGGCTTGCGGCACTTCATCGCCGTCTTGTGGGCCCGTGTTCTTAAGTTCAAAACGCACATCCAGGCCACCATCGGCCGATTTGATGACTGCCAGCCCAGAATAGACGAAGCTGCTGTAGCTGAGGCCATGGCCGAACTCAAAGAGCGGTGCGATTTTCATCGCGTCGAACCAGCGATAACCCACGTTCACGCCTTCGCTGTAGACGGTCTTGTTGTTCACGCCCGCTGCCGAACGCTCGGGAAAGCGGGGATCGTTGGCGGGATAATCCTCAAGGCGGCGGCCCCAGGTTACCGGCAGGCGACCGGCCGGATTGGCCTTGCCCAGTAGCAGATTGGCCGTCGCCCATCCACCTTCATCGCCGGGCCACCACATTTCCAGAATCGCTTTCACGCGATCCGCCCACGGCATGGCGACCGGTTGGCTGGTATTCAGCACCACGATCGTATTCGGGTTGACCGTCAACACATCCTCAACCAGACGGTTCTGCTCTCCAGGAATGACAAAAGCGGGAACGCGTCTCGCCCAAACAAAGACGATTGCCGTTTTGGCACGTTTGGCTGCAGCGATGGCCGCCTGATAATCCTTGTTGCGCCGATCCGGTGTGTACCAGCTGAGCCGAAGCTGCACCGGCATCCTTGAGGTGTCCGGACTGATGACAATCTTGATCGCATGCGGGCCGGCGCTCAGGTCTATAGCGTGGCGCACATTGTCCAGCCCGTCGGTGGTGGGGATCACGTTGTCCTGGTTTGCTTGCAAGATGTCCCCATGCACATCGCCTTGAAATGTGCCTGTCACTCCAATGCGCTTGCCATCGACATAGAGGCTGGCATCCGTGCCAAGGACTTGCAGATAAAGCCAATAGGTCCCGCTTTTGGCGACGGCAAGCGTGCCGGTCCAGATCGCTTTGGTGTCGGCGGGCAGGGCATTGCCACCCTTTACGGTGAAGTCGATCCTGCAGTCGGCGTGCATCCCATCTTGGTCGCGATATTCCAGTCCCGGCTTACCGTCGTGGCTCAAGGCTTCGGAAGGAATGGGTTCTCCGGTCATGTCATCCGCCACCGCAAACGAAATATTGGAATTGCCGGAAATACGTTTGAATGCGTCGAGCGGCCCCACTTGACGCCCAGTAAGGCCCATGGAGCGTTCTCCGTTGATTCCAATGGCATCGACCTGCCCGGCGGTAGGGCCGATCAGCACGACGGAATCGAGATCTGCTGGCTTCAGGGGCAGGTCGCCGCCCACATTCTTCAGCAGCACCGCCGCCCTTTCTCCCGTCTGCTCAATGATCCGGGCATTGGCTTCGACGGATTGCGGGGTCACATCATGCTTCGACCCGCCGTCCAGCAGGCCAAAACGATTCATCTCGTACAGAATGTGTCCAGCGGCGCGGGTAACCGTCGCCTCACTGACCGATCCGTCGGCCAACGCCTGAGCGATGGTCTTTGGCACAACTTTCATGCCGATATCAGCGTCGTTGGTGGCGACCACAGCTTCTTCCGGTATCGTCCCGCCATAAATGTCACCCATAGTTTCGCCATTGGGATCGGCGGGCGGCGGCACTGCGGCAGGCTCGGCGCCTAGAAACGCGGGTTCCTGTTTGCCCTCACTGTCAGGCCCGTCGATCATTTCCATGTCGAGCCCGTCATTCATGAATTCCGCGGAATGGGTGGCGCCCCAGTCCGAGATCAATATTCCCTTGAAGCCGAACCGGTCGCGCAGAACGCCCGTCAGCAAAGAGCGATTGCCACAGGCATAGGGCCCGTTGAGATGATTGTAGGAGCACATCACTGCCGCCACGTCCGCTTTCACGGCGGCCTCGAAGGGAGGCAGATAAATTTGATGCAGCGTCTGCTCGTCGATCCACACATCGGTGGCAGTGGTGTCATAGCCTATGAAATGCTTGGCCACCGCCATCACATGCTGGGACTGGATACCCCGGATGACGGCCGCGCCCATCTCGCTGGTGAGCAGCGGGTCCTCGCCATAGGTGTTGTATGCCCGGCGGAAGGCCAGATCGCGATCAATATTGATGTAGGGCTGGAGCGCCACGTCGATTCCCAGCGCGCGGGCTTCGCGGCCGATCACCACACCATTCTGTTCCGCCAGCGAGACGTCGAAGGTGGCGGCAACGCCCATGGTCGCCGATTCGGCTTGGGAGGGATGGCGTGTGAGCACGCCCGGCGGCCCATCAGCAAGACGCAATCCCGGAATGCCCAGCCGGGGCACGCCGGCGATATACCCGGCCTGGCCTTGGTAATCGTGCGGATCCTCCCGGCTGTCATGGATCAGTGTCAGCTTCTCTTGCAGCGTCATCCTGCTGAGCAGCTCGTCTACCCGTGCGTCGCCCATGACAACGGGCACACTGTCCTGCGCGAACGCCAAATGCGCGCCGCAGACCAAGGCGGCAAGAGCAGAAAGAATTTTCGGGAAATGGTTCAGTGTGCGCTCGCTCTCGCCACGTTCGTAAAGTGACCAATAAATCGGATAGCGTAACGCCCGAATCCGGTCAGGTGCCCGAAATAGCGCGAGGCATTTTCTTTTGGCAAGTTCCGGTACATCCCCTGATGCTCCAGAATAGCAAACGGATTGCCCGGTGAAAGCCGTTCAGGAGCGGCTGCAAGGAAAAAGTGGCACGGTTCGAGTGCCAGCCAACCCCGGTATTTTTTGGTTCGGGAGCGGACCAGGCGTGCCGTAACGATGTCGCAGACAAGGCGCCGGTTCCACAATCAGACCGGTGGATAGTGCTTGCTTTGGTGCAGAGCGGGATTATTAATTACCGCGTATAGAAATAGTACCAAATTACGTCGCTGTACCTGTTTTCAGTATGGGAAAGCGTTAGGCGCGCCCTGGGTTCGACGCACCTGTTGATGTGTTCGCTTATTACAGCTTGGCCGCCGGAATTTGGGCTGGCCGCTCGAACAACCTCCGGGGTGTGGAATGGATGGACTAAAGACCAAGCAAACCAGCAACGCCCTCCAAAGTGTCGTGTGGAACTGCATGGTCCGCACCCTCTCCCTGACGGCCGAGGAAGCGAACGCTGTGCGGACCGGCATGGGGCCGGCCGAGAACGCACCGCCCGGGAGCGAACTTGCGAAGGATGATGTTTTCTCGGAACTTCGGTCGCCGCGAATCCTTTTGCAAGGTTGGGCCGCCGAGCAGCAGGTATTGGGCGATGGCCGACGGCAGATATTCCGCTTTGTTTTGCCAGGCGATGTTTTCGGCTTGCAGATGACGCCCCATGCTTCAATGGCCAACGTGACTGCGGTTTCGGCCGTCACCCACGCGCCCCTTCGATTGTCCAGCCCGTTAGCCGAAGAAGGAGGACCCACGCCCGTATTTGCCAAAATAGCGGACATCTTATTGGCCGAATTCATCCGGGAATTGCAAAATCAGGTTGTGCGCCTAGGGCAATTGTCGGCCTATGAGCGTGTAGCTCATCTAATGCTGGAGCTGTATTTTCGCTTGGACCGTGTGGGGCTTACCAAGGGTCTGACTTTCGAAATGCCCTTGTCTCAAGAGATTCTGGCGGACGCGCTTGGCCTGAGCGCGGTGCACACGAACCGCGTCTTGCAGAAGTTGCGAAGCGATGGGCTGCTCGAGATACAGCGCAACACCTATTGTCTGATGGATCTGAGAAAGCTTGCGCTGATAGCCGATTACGGTGCGCTTCGGCGGCCAATTTAGTCCTAGGCGCGCCAGTGAACGGATTGTGTTGGCGAAGGCGTGCGCCGGGGCGCATAATGCCCGAAACAAGCGGGCGTCCCGCGGCATAATCGAGCGATTACCGAGGCATATCCAGATGGCAGGCGATTTATCGAAGCATCAAGGGGCGCCTCGCACCACCGTCGTCGGAGTGGGTGCGTCGGCAGGCGGCGTAGCCGCCCTGAGCAACTTGTTGGAAGCGCTTCCCTCCGATCTCGGCGCGGCGGTAGTGGTGATCGTCCATCTTGATCCCAAGTCTCGCAGCGAACTGCCCCACATTCTGGAATCGCATAGCCGCATGCCCGTCGTGCAAGTCGCCAGCAGCACGCCGTTGGAGGCGAACCGCGTCTATGTGATTCCTCCCGACCGGGAACTGCAGATCGACGACAATGAGATATCTGCAGTGCCATTTGCCGAGCCGCGCGGCCAACGTGCGCCCATCGACAGTTTTTTCCGCTCTCTCGCAAGCGAACATGGTGACGGTTTCGCTGTCATCCTGACCGGGGGAGGATCGGATGGCGCAGTGGGGGTCAAGGCGGTCAAGGAGTCGGGCGGCATCATCCTGGTGCAGGATCCGGCCGAGGCAGAGCATCCGTCAATGCCTTCGGCCGCCATTGCCACCGAAGTCGCGGACTTCGTTCTTCCCGTTCGGCAGATGGCGGAACGGCTGGTCGAACTGATCAAGGTTAAGGACCATGTCGTGGACGGTCAGAAAAACCTTGACGAGGAAGAGGATTTGCGCCGCATCCTGGCGCATCTGCGCGTGCGAACAGGCCATGATTTCTCGCACTACAAGCGCTCCACGATCATGCGACGCATCTTGCGGCGCATGCAGGTGACGCGGAAGGAGAAGCTGGGCGACTATTACGCGCAACTGCGCGACAATATGGAGGAAGTCCAAGCCTTGTTGGCCGACCTTCTGATCTCGGTCACCACGTTCTTTCGCGATCCCAAAGCCTGGGAAGGGCTCGCCGCAAACGTCATCCCGCAGCTGTTTCGCAACGATCAGCGCAATCCGGTGCGGGTATGGGTAGCGGGCTGCGCGACCGGCGAGGAAGCTTATTCCATCGCCATGCTGATGATGGAGGAAGGATCCAAGCACGAATTCCGGCCCGAAATCCAAGTCTTCGGTTCGGACCTGGACACCAGGGCTCTCAATATCGCTCGCGAGGGCCGCTATCCGGCGTCCATCGAAGCGGATGTCAGCGAGGACCGGCTCAGGCGCTTCTTCACCCGCGATGGCGAGCATTACCGCGTGAAGCGCGAGCTGCGCGACGCGGTCCTGTTCGCAAATCACAGCCTCCTCAAAGACCCGCCATTCTCCCGGCTGGATTTGGTGACCTGCCGCAATCTTCTCATCTACCTCGATCGCGACCTGCAGCAGCAGGTGCTGGCGACACTGCATTACGGCCTCAACCCAAGCGGATACCTGTTCCTGGGCTCGTCGGAAGCAGGCGAGCATCCCGATGGCCTGTTCCGGGTGGTGGACCGGGATTCCCGCATCTATCAATCGGCAGGCCGCGTGGCGGAGCGGCTGCCGGCGCTTCCCCGGATTTTGGGCATACCGACCGAGCATCTCGGCCTCTCGACGGCGCCTATACCGCTCAGCGCGCGCGGTGCTCAAACCGCGCACAGGGAAGCATTGGAGGCAAACGCCCCGCCTAGCGTGCTGGTGGATGAGACCAACAGGGTCCTGCATCTTTCGGAAAATGCCGGCCGCTACTTGCAGCCATCCGCCGGTCCCCTGACCAATGATGTCACGGATCTCGTGCGCCAGGAACTACGCTTCGAGTTGCGCGGCGCCCTGCATCGCGCGTTCGACCGGGGCGAGTTCACGCTCTCCGGCGCCATCTATGCGCGCTTCAACGGCGCCGCCAACAGGGTCTATCTGCAGGTACGGCCCTTGGTGGAAGACGATGAGAAGAAAATCTCTCGCGCGCTGATCTTCTTCATCGAGGGGGAACTCGACAAATATGGCGCTGGTCTGGTCGAAACTGGCGAGCCATCCAGCGAAATGATGGAACGGCTCAAACAAGAGCTGGAGCTTTCCCAAGCGCGCCTTCGCACCACCCGCGAGGAGTCAGAGGCGGCCAACGAGGAATTGCGCGCCGCCAACGAAGAACTGCAATCCATCAACGAGGAGTATCGCTCTACCGCCGAGGAACTGGAAACCAGCAAGGAAGAACTCCAGTCCATCAATGAGGAATTGCAGACGGTCAACAGCGAATTGAAGCTGAAATTGGAGACGGTATCGCGCGCGAATTCCGACCTTCAAAATCTGATGGCGGCAATGGATTTCGGCACCCTGTTCCTGGATCCCGGCCTGCGTATCAAGCGCTTCACGCCAAGGCTCGCTGACCTTTTCAGCATCACGCCCGGCGACGTGGGCCGGCCAATCACCGATTTCACACACCAACTGGATTACGAGGGACTGGTGACGGACGCGCGCACTGTGCTGGATGACCTTGCGCCGATCGAGCGTGAAATCAGAAGTCGCAAGGGCGGCTGGTATCTGGCGCGGATCCGGCCCTATCGCACGGTTGACGACAAGATCGACGGAGTCGTCGCCACCTTCATCGACGTGACCGAAAGGCGGGAGATGGAGGACGCGCTCAGGACCAGCGAGGAAAGATTGCGGCAGGAAATGCGGCTGGTGGAATTGTCCCGCGCCCCAATCGTCGTGTGGGAACTGGATGGCGGCATCCTGCAATGGAACCGAGGGAGCGAGGAGCTTTACGGCTACAGCCGCGAAGAGGCCCTGGGCAAAAGCAAGGAAAGCCTGCTTGAGACCAATGTGCCGGGTTCCTCATTCGACAAGGTCAAGGAGGCGCTGCTGCGCGAGGGCAGTTGGAAAGGGAAACTCAACCGGACAGCCAAAAACGGCAAGAAAATAGCCGTAGAAAGTCATTTGGAGTTGATCCAGACGGGCGGACGCCGCTCAGTCCTCGAGAGCAGCCGCGAGATCTCGGAGAATTAGGAGAAATAAAAGGCAGCTATTCGGCCGCCTTTTCGACGGCGATCTTGCTTTCGCCGCCCTCGGGATGGACCCAATCCGCCTTAAGCAAAAGTTGGACAGCTTCTTCGCGCTCGGCGGCTTGTCTGGCAGCGTCGTCCCAAAGCCGGGCCGACCACTCGTTCTCGTTCCCGGAAGCGTACTGTTTCTTGGCGAGATCGCGGCATAAACGCACCCGCTCATTCAGCAACCGCTGCACCTTCGAAATACAGTTTCCCAGCAAGTCCAACTGGGTGGCCGCCAGGACCTCAGCGGTCATCACATGCCCGATATGGCAGCGAAGAGAGATCAGGCTTCCGACATTCTCTCGCCGCATGGCGCCGCCGCATTCCGGACAGGTTTGCGCGATCGGTTCGGTAAGCGCAAATCCCTGTTCCATGGGATGCCCTCCATAGACACCGCCTTTCTCCCCACCGGGCTCGTGCGCTAACCGCACAAGCAGGCGCGCAATCTCGGAAAGCGGTAAACAATAGTCCACTGAGACATTCTCCAGCGCGCTCCTGGGCATCTCTGGGGACATGGCGTCGGATGGCGTTTGTACGATCGCGACCCCACCCCGCCGCTTGATTTCGTAAAGACCGGCAGTTCCATCATTCAACCGCCCGCTCAACACGACCCCGATCGCATCGGAACCGTAGGCGGCCGCTGCGCTGCGAAATAGCGGGTCAACCGCCGGCCGCGCCCAATTCTCCCGAGGTCCGCGTGACAATTCTATGTGGTCATCGCGCAGCAGCATGTGACGGTCGGGGGGCGCGATATAAATGTGGCCCGCTTCGACCCGTTCGCCGTTGCGTGCGAATGCAGCTTTCAGGCCATCGATATCGTTCAGAATGGAGGGAAGAACGCTGTCTGCAGCACCGATATGCAAAACGACCAGAATCGGAACCGGGAAATCGGTGGGAAGCCCACCAACAAGTTTGTGAAGGGCCTCGACCCCGCCCTGCGAAGTTCCAATCGTCACGATCCGGTCCATGAATGGCCTTCCCGCCTAATCTGGCAACGTTTGAATCCCGTTTTTGGTCGCACCGCGAGTTGCATCGGAAACGCACTGCACGCGTCGCCGGCAGCTGGTACAATCGCGCGAGTCTACCGGAAGCCGGTACAATAAGGTCGTCAAGGGAGACGCTGCATGCCGCGCTATTATTTCAACTTCCGTCAGAATGGCCATCTCACTCCGGATACTTTGGGAAGCGAGTTTCTCAGCGCCGAAAATGCCTACCTTGAGGCCTTCAATGCGGCGCAAGAGATGTGGACAGAGCTGCTGAGCGAGCGCCACGATCCTAGGCGCTGCTCCTTTGAAATCCATGATGAGGACGGCAATCTCTTATTTGTTCTGCCCTTCTGGGAAATCCTGGAATCCTGCCACGACTATCGGCCCGAAAGACCCGCGATACTCGAGACGTTCCGGGAGTCGGTGGCGACTGTCACTTATCTCAGGCGGGCACATGGCGAATTCTTGCGCGAAATGGCAAGCGCGCAAAACACCCTTCGTGAGTCGGCGGCACTGATCGCCGCGCCGCTTTGAAGGCGGTTGTGCGCGTTAGACCCTAGGCTTCACGTCCGTTCTGGTAACGTTGACCGGCATCCGCCTGCTTCGTTCCTTGAGATCCGCCAACTCGGTCCAGGCTCGGGCGACATACGCCCAAGTGTCTGCGTTCGAACGGTGCCACGGATGGTTGGCGAAGAGGCTGGCCGCAAAAGCGTGAGTCCGACAATAGCGCGGATCGCGCGATATGCTTAAGGCAGGAGAGGGTTGGTCCACGGCCACTCTCTGATAAAGGGCAGCGAAACCATATTAATCGCCCAATGCTTCCGGCGTCCAGCCCTGACTTCGTTTCCACCGTGCTTGATTTCCCGAGCGCTCATTCGATTTCCGTATTCTGCGCCGCGGCGATGGTCTCGCGATTCGCTCAATGGAAGCAGTTCCGCCCCAAGCTCATTGACATAGACACTCGCCAAGGTTGCGCTTTTCGCTATACTGGACGGCGTTGGGCTTGGGGTCGTCATCATGCATCTTATTCTCGTAGGCGGCATTGTCGCCGCAATCGTTGTTTTGCTTGTCCTGATTTCGGTGTCGTTCCGCGTCGTGGTTCCTACCAACGCGGTTCACATCGTCCAGAGCGCCAAAAAGTCCACGCCATACGGCAAGGACATGGGCGGCAACACTTATTATAAGTGGCCCGCCTGGCTTCCCGGCATCGGCGTCAAGGTCAGCGTTCTTCCTCTGTCCGTTTTCCGCGTCGAGCTTGAAAATTATGCCGCCTATGACAAGGGCAGGCTGCCCTTCATGCTCGATGTTCTCGCGTTCTTCAGGATCGCCGATCCCGCCAAGGCGGCCGAACGCCTGAGTTCGATCGCCGAACTTGACGGTCAGTTGCAAGGGATCATGCAGGGCGTCGTGCGCACCATTCTGGCCAATGCTTTGATAGAAGACATTCTCGGCAAACGCGCCGAATTCAGTGAAGCCTTCACGCGTGAGGTTGAAGCCCAGCTTCCCCAGTGGGGCATAGAGACCGTCAAGAACATAGAATTGATGGATATTCGCGATGCCCAGGGCTCGCAGGTCATCCAGCAGATCATGAACAAGAAGAAGTCCGAGATCGAGAAGGAATCCCGGATCGCGGTGGCTATGAACCAGCAATCCGCCGAGACCGCCGAGATCGAAGCCTCCAGGACCGTGGCTACCAACAAGGCCGCGGCCGAGGAAACGGTGGGCATCCGCAATGCGCAGCGAGATCAGATGATCGGCATCCAGAACCAGAAGGCGCAGCAGGCCATCAAGGACGAAGAAAAGAACACCGCCGAAAAGGAGATGGCGGTGAAGCTGGTTCAATCCGTCCGCCAGGCGGAAATCGACCGCAATGTTCAGGTGGTGAATGCCGACAGGGACAAGCAGGTCGCCATCGTCGCCGCCGACCGTGATAAACAGGTTGCCGTCACCAAGGCGGAAGGCCAGAAGCAGCAGGTCACGACGGTTGCCGAGGGCGATCTCGCCGCCGCCAAGCTGACGGCACAGGGCATCCAGGCCAAGGGCGAAGCGGAAGGCGCGGCGGAAACCGCCCGCCAGATGGCGACCGTCAATCCCCAGATCACCTTAGCCAAAGAGATCGGAGAGAATGAGGGGTATCAGACCTATCTGATCCGCGTGAAACAAGTCGAGGCGACCCGCGATATCGGTATTGTCCAGGCGGGCGCGCTAGAGAAGGCCGATGTAAAGGTCATCGCACAGACCGGAGCACCATCCGATGGCCTCAACGCGGTGGGAGAATTATTCTCAGCCAAGGGCGGCCAGGCCATCGGCTCGGCGCTGGAAGGGTTCAAGAATACCGAAGCCGGCGCCGCCATTCTCCATGCCGTTACCGGAGGGAATAAGTGAGGAGTTGGTTAGCGTAAGTATTTGAAATTGCTGGCGCGCCCGACAAGATTCGAACTTGTGACCTCTGCCTTCGGAGGGCAGCACTCTATCCAGCTGAGCTACGGGCGCTTGAGCTGAATGGCTATAGCCAAAAATTTAAAGCGTCGCCAGCGCCCTTGTCACGACACGCTTGGCCAGGAAAACCGCCAAAGCCGGTTGAAGCTCAAGCCGTGCCACGACGAGGTCGATCCCGGGCTTGAATTCCTTGAGCGCCCGTGCAGGCCCCTGATCCGCAGCATCTTCCACCTTGCTCCGGCGGTTCCTGGCCACGGCCAGAACGCGCAATTTGCGAACTTGGGCCAAGTCCTCGGTGACGATCGCGCGTAGCATGTCGAACGACCAGCTCCCCCGGGCCGCCGGGTCTTCCAGGATCATTCCATCCTCATTTACCCGCCGCCCCCACGCAAAGCCGAAGGGATTGAACGCATGAATGAGGACCAGTCTAGTCCCCGTCAGCGGGATCACCTGCCTATCCAACAATGCCGTGAGAAAACGCGAGCCCAAGAGCCCGCACCCGCCATCGCAGCCCGTAATCACCAAAAGCGCCTTCTTCGCTGCGCGTGATCCGAACGCGACAGAATCGATGAAAAGGGGCTTGCCATCCGGGCCCGTTGCCGTGGGATGCACCCTGGTGATGCTGTCGCCGTGGGCTCGGTCGCAAGCCTGGATAAAAGCTTTGCGGGCGCGGCGATAGGCGTTGGCAAAAGAGACTTCTGATTTTTCCACCATTGCCGCTACTCTAGCGGCTGCCATGGGGAAGGGAAGATGACGCGGTTCGGTATGCTCGAGGCGCTGCGCGCCCGCACTATCACCGATCAGTCGGCCGCGCGGGAGGCGCGCAAGGACTTCCGCCCGCGCATCCCCATCCGGCGAGACAATGAATATTATGGTGAGGCAATGGTCGAAGCGCGCGACCTTGGCCTCAACGGCACCAACTATTATGCCAGCTCCTACAATCCACCCTATTGGCAGCCCATCGCCGGCTCGACGCAGATGCTCCTATTGCGCCGCACTGTTGCTGAGAAATTGCTCATAGTGAATGCACGCGCGGGTCAAGCGGGGCTGGAATTATTTCTGTTCGATGCCTGGCGGCCCAGGGCGGCTCAGGCTTATTTCCACGACCTTTG
>Ga0126381_100008661_pt1 | contig 11380 bp, 12 predicted proteins | sample PanSoiMetPlot_28_FD_96465 | JGI IMG/M metagenome (GOLD analysis project Ga0126381, IMG submission 96465) | Tropical forest soil microbial communities from Panama - MetaG Plot_28 | ecosystem: Environmental > Terrestrial > Soil > Tropical forest > Bulk soil | place: Panama | collected 2016-02-17 | reverse complement strand
TGAGGCTCAGAATGAACTGATCGAGCGGACGATCCGTGCTTGTCACGGCAATCGATCCGCCGCGGCGCGGACGCTGCGCATCTCGCGCGGTACCTTGTACAATAAGCTAAAGCGCCGATGACGAGGCCGCGATCAACTGCCGCGATAGGTCGCGCTAACGGCGGACCTGTTCTTGTGCTTTTTGGTTTTGGAGCGCGGCTTTGCTGTCATCGATAACGACCGTAACGCTCCAGCACCTCGATCCTGTAGCCGTCCGGGTCCACAATGAAGAAGAAACGTGCCAGCAGCGCGCCGTTTCGGTGAAGTTCCTTGATCTCTCCCGGGTCCAGTCCTAGACTGGAAAGGCGCTGCCGTTCTGCTTGGCAGTCTTCCACACACACCGCAAGGTGGCCGTAACCATCGTCATGTCCATATGGCTTGGAGCGTCCATGGTTTACTGTCAGCTCGAGCTCGAAGTCGCTTTCTTCGTTGCGTAGATACACCAGCGTGAAGTCGTCGAAGTCGAACCGCTCGGATATCCGTAGCCCAAGAGCTTGGGCGTAAAAATCCATTGCACGCTGGAGATCCAGCACTCGGAGCATGGAATGAATCATCTTGGCCATATTGTCCTTCCTACGGAACAAGAATCGACTACACGTCCTTGACAAAGGCACCAGCTTGGCTTGTATCCAGATCATTGTAGTTGGTTTCGTGCGGAATCTGCACGCCGTTGGCGCAGCCAGGGCGTTGGGCGATAGCCGCCATCCAGCGGCGCAGATTCGGCAAATCGTCGACCGCCACCCCCGCCCAATTGTGGATCCGGCACCAACACCGGTTGGCAATGTCCGCGATGGAGAAATCCGTTGCTAGCCACTCGTTGTCAGCTAAACGCCGGTCGAGGACACCATACAATCTTCTGACCTCGTTCTGGTAGCGCACGATGGCGGCCGGCAACCGCTCGGGAAAGTAGCGAAAAAACACGTTTGCCTGATCCTGCATCGATCCTACACCGCCCATCTGAAACATCAACCATTGAACTACGAGCGAGCGCGCCTTGAACTCAGCTGGCAAAAGACGACCGGCCTTCTCAGCAAGGTAGATCATGATAGCACTCGACTCGAACACTGAAAAATTCCCAACGTCATGGTCGACAATAGTTGGGATCTTTGGGTTGGGATTCAGTGCCAAATACTCCGGCACCCGCTTTTGACCTTTCCTGATGTCCACCGAATAAACCGTATAGGGGATTGCGAGCTCTTCCGGAGTGCAGGGCGCTTTCTAGCCATTTGGAGTGGCCCTGGAATAAAGATCAATACCTGTTGTGTTCATGTGCTTTCAGCTTACCAAAAAAACGGTGGCGACATTGGATGGCGAAAATGCCGACTGACTCGGTGGATCGACTAGAGGTGCTACCTGGGACGGCCGTTCCGACGAAGGCGCGCCGCGGGAATGAGGTGCCCGCGGCTGCCTCCCTAGGCCGCAACTGGCATCGGAGATCCATCTGGCAGGTGAGTGGGCAAGCTCTGCCGCACACTTTCGCGTAGTTGCACCTCGTCATACCAGCGCTTCACGTAGGGGCAATCGTCGGGAATCTGCATTTCCAGCGCATGACCAAAGTCCACCACGGTGATCGTGGTGATATCGGCGACGGAGAACCTGTCTCCGGCTACGAACTTGTTTCTCGAGAGCTGTTCGTTGAATTTTCTATGGAATCGTGCAACCCGCAGCTTTCCGCGGTCAATCAACCCCGATATCTGTGGGACGGGTTCTCGGTGACCTGGCAGTCCGCGGTCGACGAACTTGGGATGAGAGTTCCGGAAGATCTCGGCGTGACCGACCATGCCCTCATCGTACGCTCGACGCTCCCAGGCGCTGATCGTAGCCTTTTCCAACGCTGTAGTGCCCATCAGCGGTGGTTCCGGGTGGAGCGTCTCGAGATATATCCAGATTGACAAGGCTTCACCGATCTGGGCGCCATCGTCCAACTCGAGCATCGGCACCATCGCATGCTCATACTTCGCAAGATAAGGGTCTTTTAGGACGATGTTCGAAGTAATACACTCCTCCTTTGGAACCTCGATGCCCTTTTCCAACAAGAACATCCGGACACGCCGACAGTTCGGTGCAAAGTCCCACTCGTATAGCTTCATCATTTCCTCCCTTCAGAGATGCGGCGCCCGGCCATGCCGCTACCGTGCGTTTCTGGCCTGTGCTGCTCCAGTTGCTTTGTCACGTGCGACTGAGCTTAGGCATTTTTACGGCACGCCCCGGAACACACGTACGCCAATGTGTAGCAAGCGATGTGCCGCCGAGAACTGCAGGTAGGTTTCGCCGGCTATAGTGTTGAGTTCATTAAAGGGATCTGGTGGTTAGAACGCCGGAACGCTAATCAACAACCGCCAAGTCCGGTCAAGACCTGAACAGTGGGTGTGCGGAAATTGCACATAACCATCGCGGAGCGTAGCATCGGTTCATTCGCTTCTGTGAGGTCGCGCTACGCAGCCGGCGACAGGCCCGCCCTCGTCGCCAACGAACTGGTAAGTGCGAACGGGTAACGACTGTCGGTAGACTCTTGTTCGACCCACCCTATCTCCTGGTTCTCCGCAACAGACAGCACCGTGCCTGTCGTCTTACAGAAGGTACGATCGTTCCGCCCGTTGTAGAGGTATAGGATAGCCTACCCAGGGAGGCCCCCCGGCTCTGCCGGGGAGGCAAAAGTTTGACATATAGAGTAGTCCACCGACTAGAAAAGTAGTCCCCCGACGAAGCTCCCGACCGTGAGCTGCCAAAGCAAACGAGCGGGGAAGCAGCTCGATGGACCAAGTATCGTAGTTAGGCCAGACCAAGTGGCTATGCCCGAGGCGCAGTCGTCATGGTAAGGTTGAAGAGTACACTTCCGGCGTCGGACTAATTGGGGGAGCGCCAGTGACCCCCAAACAGCCGCTTTGAGCGGCTGAAATTATAAAGTTCCCGGCTTTGCCGGGCGATAGTTACTATATTTAACTATATAGTGTGTGCAGGCCCGACAATAGACGGTCGCTATCAAGTCGATCGGGGAATGATATCTTAGGTGGATTGCACCCACGATTAGTGCAGGACGCTTACGCGACGACGTGTTCAGGACCAAGAGGGAATTCAACAATGTCGACCAAGACTATGAGCTCGCGCGCGCTAGCAGGCGCTTTCACCACTGCCCTTGCGTTGACGGTTGGCCCCGGCCAGGCCGGCCCGAAACCTCCGGAGCCTACTAAGGACAAGTGCTTCGGCATTGCGGTTAAGGGAGATAACGATTGCGCGGCCGGCCCCGGGACGACTTGTGCCGGTACGTCGACTGTCGATTACCAGGGCAATTCATGGAAATACGTGGCAAAGGGCACCTGCGATACCGTCAAAACGCCGCTCGGCAATGGCTCGCTGCAGCCAATCAAGCGCTCCTGAGTGTCGCCGTCGGAGTTCACGCCCTTGCCTTACCAGGATGCGGGCTAGGCTTATGGCACCCGGACAGCCCCGGTCTCGCATAAGGAATTGCGGACATCATGGTGGGTCCAACGAATGAACTGATTTCGTGCCGGACGCCTCGCGACGGATCCATTCCGGCCGGTGCTGGCGTAGGTCTCAAGCATGAGCACGCGCGGGACATTCTCGAACGTAGGGTGTGTGTCGATTTCTTCGAGGTCCACGCGGAAAACTACATGGGCAAAGGAGGCCCGCCTCACGACCTGCTTTCTCGCATCCGCGCCGAGTACCCAGTGTCGGTCCATGGTGTCGGGCTCTCAATCGGCGGGGCGGGACCGCTCGACCGGACCCATCTCAGCCGCCTGCGGACGTTGCTCGACCGCTACCAGCCGGGCCTGTTTTCCGAGCATCTGGCGTGGTCGAGCCACGGCGACCTATTTCTCAACGATCTCCTGCCTTTGCCGTATCACGAGGGAACGTTGCGGCGCGTCTGTGACCATATCGACCAGGTCCAAGACACACTTGCGACCCGCATGCTGCTGGAGAATCCCTCAACCTACCTCGCGTTCGAAACCACGAGCATGAGTGAGATCGAATTCCTGCGCGAGGTGGTCCGGCGCACCGGATGCGGCCTTTTGCTCGACGTGAACAACGTCTATGTCTGCGCGATCAATCACGGTTTTGCGCCCGAGCAATATATTGATGCGTTCCCGGTTGAGCATGTCGGCGAGATCCATCTCGGAGGGTTTGCCGAGGACGGCGACGGCGAATGCCGCCTCCTGATCGACGACCATGGAAGACCGGTAGCGGATGCCGTGTGGGCACTCTATCGGCGAGCGCTTACCCGAACTGGGCCAGTGGCGACCTTGATCGAATGGGACAACAACGTTCCGGCATTCGCGGCGCTCGCTGAGGAGGTGGTGCGTGCCAAGGTGGCGCTTGGGGTTGGCCGGGCGACTGCACGCAAGCCCAGCAGTGGCGGGAGGCCTCGCAAAGAAGATGGCGTGCTAGATCGGCCGGACGCCGAGGATCACTTTGCCGCGTCGCTCCTCGACCCGGAAGCTCCGCTGCCGATTTCGCTCTCGAGCGCAGACGGGCGCTCGGTCCGAAGACGTTTTGCGGTCCATCGTAACAATGTCGCAGCCGGCCTCATCAACGCCCTTGCCTCTCGCTATCCAGTGGTTCAACGCCTCGTCGGCGAGGATTTCTTCCGCGCGATGGCGCGGCTCTATGTGACCAGCGACCCGCCACGCTCGCCGATTCTGTTGTCCTATGGTGAGACGTTCCCGGCCTTCCTGGAGACCTTCCCGCCGGCGACCGCGATCGAATACCTCGCTGACGTGGCGCGGCTGGAATTCGCGCGCGGGCGCGCCTATCACGCCGCGGATCGGTTGCCATTGGGCAACGAGGTATTCACATCGCTTGACCTTGCCGGGCTCGCAAAGTTGCGGTTCTTGCTGCATCCGTCCCTGTCCCTCGTGAGGTCGCGGTTTCCCATCGTTTCGATCTGGAAAACCCATCAGGGTGACGAAATCGGCCCGATCGAGGACTGGCGGTCCGAAGCGGCGCTGGTCATCCGGCCGGTTCTCGAGGTCGAGGTGTGGCGGTTGCCGCCCGGCGGCTTTTCGTTCCTGAGCCGTCTCGCGGACGGGGCGACGCTGTCGTCGGCCGTCGAAGCCGGATCGGCCGCGGCGGCGGATTTCGATGTGACCGCAAACCTCGCTGTGCTGTTCGGCGCGAAAGCGGCCGTGGGCGTCTCAACCGCCGCATCTGGTTACGTCCGCGTTACCGGACTGCATGCCCGGTCACACAACCGCGGCTGACCGCAGCGTAAAATGGCCGCAAACCAGCAACCAGGCGACAGGTCGTGCGCATCGGAATCCGGCTCACCATATCAACCCTCGTGCTCGGATCGATCCTTGTCAGTGCTGCAGGGGTCCATGCCCTTTGGTGGCGCACCGCCGAAACCAACAGTCGGCTGCTCGCAGCCACCATCAACCCGCAGATCGTCGCCACCGTCGAAAAGGAGATCGCCACGATCGACACCGAGGCCCGCTCGGCTCACGCGGCGATAAGGACGTTGTTCTATCAGCACGTCCTCGAAACACGCGAAGCCGACAAGCGCGAATTCGTCTTTCTCGCACAGTTGCAGGCCCATCCCACTTTATCCTGGATCGCGTTCGGCTGGCCCGACGGATCGTTCTTCGCTGCTCACAAGCTCGGTGACGAGCGATTAGAGATGATGGAAATCTCTATGGTCGACGGCGTGCTGAAGCGACGGATCGACCGATACCTGGTAGTCGTCGGCGATATCGAGTTCGAACAGCGCCGCTTCGAGAAATCCGAGTACCGCGTGAGCGAGCAGACCTGGTTCCGGTCAGCACTCGGCGCCGACACTCCCAGCTGGTTCGATGTTTCGGTCCATCCGAATGGAACGCATCCGGCGATCGCGTTCGCCGGTCCGATTGACGTCTACCAGAAGCGGGAAGGCGTCCTTGCCGTCATCATAGAGCGGGCCCGCTTGTCGCGTTTCCTTTCCGAACTTGCGGTGGGGCGAACGGGGGCTGCGTTCATCCTGGGAACGGACGGAGCCATCATTGCGGTCCCGGATTCTGAAGCGGACGAGTTGCACATGCAGCGGACGGCTGGGCAAAAGCTCCTCACGGTCGCCAGCCGTGCTGCGGCTCGTGCGGCCAGTCCGGGTTGGAACGCCGACGCGCGGGTCAGCCTCGAGATGCGTGAAGTCGTGGCAGGAGAAGCCTATGCGGCTACCTTAACGCCGCTCGCGTTCCCGAACTGGACGCTTGCGACCGTTATCCCCGAGCGCGAGTTTCTCGGTCCGGTAGAGCAAACGACGCGACGGTTGCTTGCGGGCCTCCTCGGGCTTGTCGTGCTGGCCGGCATGCTGTCCGCGTGGCTCGGGCGCCGGGTCATCGCGGCGCCGCTCGTCAAGGTTGCCGCCGAACTGCAGCACGTCGAGCGGTTCGATCTCGACCATGTGCGCCGTCATCCTTCGCGCCTTGCCGAGATCGACAACCTTTCCAACGCAATCGCCGACATGTCGAACGGCCTTGCAGCCTTCCGCAAATATCTGCCCGGAGACGTGGTCAAGTTGCTCGTATCAGCCGGCGTCCAGGCACAGCCTGGCGGCTCGGTGCGATCCATGACTGTACTGTTTGCCGACCTTGCGGGCTTCACTGGACTGTCTGAGCGCCTCGGCGACCGGATCGTCCCGCTGCTCGGCGCCTATTTCGACGCCATGTCACGCGAGATTCAGACTGAGTCCGGAACCATCGACAAGTTTATCGGCGACGCCGTCATGGCGTTCTGGGGCGCGCCAGTCGAGAATCCCGATCATGCGGTAGCGGCGTGCCGTGCGGCGCTCGCCTGCCAGCACAAGCTCGGTTTGACTGACGACCACGGCCGTCCGTTGCGGGTACGGATTGGTATCAATTCTGGCAATATGCTAGTCGGGAACATCGGGTCCGATGTGCGACTCAACTACACGGTCATCGGCGACGCCGTGAATGTCGCGAGCCGGCTTGAAAGCGCCAACAAGCAATATGGAACCGACATCATCATCGGTGAGCAAACGCGCCATCTTGCCGGCGATCGAATCCTCGTCCGCGAACTCGATCGCGTGGCCGTCTATGGACGCCAGGAGGGCCTAAGGATCTTCGAGCTCATCGCTGTCACCGACGATGACGCTTCTCCGCCCGACTGGGCGGCGCTCTACGAAGCCGGACTCGCTGCATACCGCGAGCGGAAGTTCGCTGCCGCCATCGGTTTCTTTCAAAAGTTGATTGCCGTGCGGGAGGGCGATGGGGCTTCCCGTTTTATGATTGATCGCTGTCAGGCCCTGATCGAGGTTCCGCCGGGCGACGACTGGAAGGCGACGACCGAAATGAGCGCCAAATAGCACCGGCTTGGAGGCGGCGTGCTGGCTCCATATTTCTGCCAGCCCACGGGACGTCATCAGTCGGCACGCGAGCCGTCGCTAGGTAGGTCTCCAAGATGGCTTCAGACCATCGCCGGAGAAGTGTGCCAAAAAACGTTAATCTTGCCCTGTGAGGCGCAAATAGACTATCCGAGGCCTTTTGTGGTCGACAGATGCACGGCCTCTCGTCGCTGCGACCACACCTCGGAGATAAGGTGTCGCTTCTCAAAACTCCAACCGCATGCTCACGACGCCGGTGATAGGGCCCTCAAAATCCGCAACAGGTCGGTCCCGCTCAGCGATCCGATGTTTTTCACACATGTGACGGAAAATCGCTGAAGGCGGCGTTGGTGGTCTGCGTCGTCGCGCAGGCAAAACGCGCAGAGCGGATGCCGTGGCTTCTGTGCCGAAGGCTTGACGCCGATTGAGCATGTGCGCAACGTGGTGGGCCTCTGATCCAACCTGCCGCCAAAGAATCGACTGTGCACGCTGATGCTGTTAGCCGACGCGCTACAGCGACGGCTGATGCCACACTCAGGGACTCACTCTGGCAATCCGAATACATTGATGCGTCGCTATGACACCACACATGCGCCAAATACGACGTTCTCGAAATCGGAGGCCCGGCGAGTGCCGTTGCAGCAAATGTTGCGACACGATGCGTGAGAATGCGCGACCAAGACCCGATGTTGTGAATCCAACCGCGCCTTTCGAAAGTGCGATTGCAGACGATCGCGGCAGCTTGGTTCCGTCCCAATGCGCGCCATGTCTGCGACCCCTGGCCTCCATGCGAGACCGGCATGTAGCGGGAGACGGTAACCTGCGAGACGGCGATTCCGAGTTTCAGCAGCTCGCGTCAACGACATCGCGCCGCTGATCGGCCAACCGATCAAGCGAGCCCCAACCACGACGGCGAGTACGGCCGAGAGCACCGACCACCAGAAGCCCGGCGCTCGTTTCAACCAGAACGTCGTTATCAGGCCCCGTGACCATACAGGCGTTTGCGGTCTACCTTTATTGGCTCCCATACGCTTATTTCGCGCTCACCCTCCAATACCCTCGGCAGCGCGTCATGCCACGCCCGCCGATAGGATCGCTTCAATTGCTCATTAACAACGTCATCGTGACTTTCCCACGTCTCATAGAGCATGAAGATGTTCTCAGACTGCGGATCTCGGTGCAAGATTGCCTCGTAATACGCAGGCTCGCTTTTCATCTCCGCCAATACATACTGAAGACGCTCCAGAAATTCTTCCCGGCTGTCGGGCACAACTCGAAAGGTGATGACATACGTGACAGGCATGACGCTGCTCCGCTTTTATCTGAGGCCTACGTAGGCGCCGACGCCTATCGACGCCTGCGTGCTCCTTAAAGTCGCCTTTGTGAATTTGCCGCCCTGGGGCTGGCCAGGCGCTGCGACCTTGGCGGCCTAGGTCGCGAACGTGCGCTCCCGCGCCATCCGCAGGGATGCATCGATCAAGGCTGTGTCGCAGGTGCCGGCGCCGCATCCGTGAAGCCAATCACTGACTTGAGGCGACCATCGTCGGAGATAACGGCGAAGTCTGTCCCCTTGATGTAGAGCGGCGCTTCCGCCGTGCCGCCTGCCACCCAACTGAATCGGACATAGTCGTGATGCGCTTCGATGCGGCTCGCGAGATAGAGGCTGTAGCCGGGGAATTGAGCTTGGGCCTTGGCAATCATCGCGTCGATGCCGTCATGGCCGCGCCCCTCCCGGACTCTGTCGATGTAGGTTCCGTCCTCGGTAAAAGTCTGGCCCACGAGGTCGCGCCGCCGCTTGCCGTCCCGCTCGCTCCAAGCCTTGAGATAACGCACCACAGCTTCGTTGGCATTGCTCATCGGATTTCTCCTCTCGCTGACGCGCTCGGCCGCAATAACCTTTGATGACATGGGCAACAATCCAACGGCGACAGGCACAAATGCTGCCGCCTTAAGAACATTTCGCCTGTCCATCGCGTTCTCCTTATCGGCGCACCCGGCAGACGTCCCGATCGCCAGCAAACGCGTTGAAAGCATCCTTCCTTCGACGCGAGCAAGACTAGCTCCGCAGGGCGGTGACAATCGATGACCTCAGAGGTCAAAAACCACCCCCGATGGATCGAATCTGGGGAACGCGTAGTCGCATCTCCAGCGAAGGTGAAGCGATCGTTCGACGTCTGCACATCGCCCAAGGCTGTCGGGGCGGGGGAATTTCAAATTGGTGGGGCAATAACGCGGTGATGGGGTAGTCAATGCGTTTGCTTCCACCGCGTGGAGTGGAAATGTAATAACAACAACGAACGAAACGGAAATCAAAAATGGCCGCGAAAACAGACCTACTCCAAGAGCCAGGAGAACTCCGAGAGCAAATCCAGGAACTTCAAGCGCAGCGACAACCTGATGAGATAGATTCGTTTTTAAATGACAGAATGCCAGAGCCATTCTATAGTCAGGCGATCGCTCAGAAGATTCCTCCACATTTCGCCACGAATCGCCTCAAGATCACCCGCTTAATTGTCGATAACGGTCTCCAAACAGCTTTTGACTATGCGATAGGCTCGATACGCGGCCAAAAGCCTCGAGGCAATATCGACTTTCAACTGTCTATGGCGAGAGCCGCAGTGGGGAAGGTGAGCTTCGAGCTTCACTACAAGATCGCTCAAGACATTCGAGAACAGGCAGTAAAGCCCCTTCCGGCTTGGAAACGTAAACAAATGTAAGTGGCATGACTCTTACTCTGCCCGTATCTGAAAAACAATTCGGCCACCAGAGGGAGGCTCCTCCACGTCATATCTTGGCGAATATTACGGACTTGATCACAGTAGAGGGCGCGTGCGAGCCCCATTTCGTCTCGCACGCGTCCTCAGGGCCTCGCATACCGGGGGTGGCAAAAGCGAGGCCCCAAGGTGCAAGCCCCAAGACAGCTCGAAGCACCGCCTCGGAGGAGGGGTGGCTTCCCTGGCTCCCGAGAGTGACCGTCTTAGAGGCTCACCCCTTTGCGAGTAACGGCTCCTCCCCTCACTCGTACGCTACGCAAGTGCCTCCCGACCATCGCACACGCCTACGGACGGCTCGGCGGGTTTGGCGGACAGTGATTCTGGCAACGCAGACGCCATTGACAACTGTCCTCCCCGGCCCGCGGCGGGCAATGACTGGTGCTATGCTATCCGGATGAATCGGCGCGGGTGTTATTGCTTGCGCCGACGGGCGACCGCTAAGGTAAAACCAGCGGCAGCAATAAACTTGATCATTGTCATTTCCTCCTCCGTTATGTTCTTTTTATGGGCTATGCCCTGTTTTTATTGGCAGCGCAATTATGGAACAGCCGCGATGAACGACGAATGAACCAACGCGAAATCGCGGCCTCGGTACTTGCGGCCAGCTGGCCGCAAGTACCTCCACATACCGTCACTTCTGCGGTCTTTTTGTTTTGTTTTTGCGTCCGTACCAACCGGGAAACGAAGAAGGTTTCAGCGCAGGTTGGAAGGGCGACCCGCGCTTCCGCGTGCCCGTCAACCGCTCGGTAAGGAAGTCTAAATCCGTGCCCGCTCAGCGCCACAGTCCGAGCGTCTTCGTGGCAGATCATCTTTGCAGCCGATAGAGCTTCAGCCCACGATTGACCCGTCAACTGATGGAGCCGTCGGGCGACCGATACAATATGGGTTTCCCGGGGCGGTCGCCTTCCGGCCAAACGGGGTTTCCATTGAAAGGTGCTTGGAATTTCGCCTATGGGTGGGAAGCGGCGTGGCCGGTTCAGAGAGGGCCATCCGTAGGAACGGGACATTCGGCCCGGATAGGCGGGCTTCAACCGCAACAGCTAAAGTGGGCGGGATGCACCGCTACCGAAGCTTTCAAGAAATCCGAGATTCCTTGTCGGACTGGCAAAGCCTCGATCGTCCTCGGGGCATGGACTGGCAATTCATGGGAGCAAGGGCCATGTCGCAACGAGCCGGAGCTGCTGAATCCGAGTTCAGGGCGCTCATCGAAGCTTGGGCCGTCCGGCGGCATGAC
>Ga0126381_100008659_pt1 | contig 11382 bp, 9 predicted proteins | sample PanSoiMetPlot_28_FD_96465 | JGI IMG/M metagenome (GOLD analysis project Ga0126381, IMG submission 96465) | Tropical forest soil microbial communities from Panama - MetaG Plot_28 | ecosystem: Environmental > Terrestrial > Soil > Tropical forest > Bulk soil | place: Panama | collected 2016-02-17 | reverse complement strand
CCCTTGCCGCAGCGGGCTCGTCCGCGTCCGCGAGAGCGCGACGAGTCGGTTGAATTCCTTCGCGAACTCCACGATGCCCTGCCAGGGATCGCCTGGTGTCGCGAAGTCGGCGGGTCTGAGCGGCACGACGTCCACGTCGCGGTCGTATCCGCCTGACTCCGCCACGTCGACGGTGGAGGCGATTCGAACACCCGCAAACTCCGCCTCGCCGTTGAGCAACCAGGCGAGCAGCGCGCCGAAGGTGATCGAGCCCCCGACCGCGGCGGCGTAGCGGGCATTCAGCGCGTCGCGCAGTGCGAAGACCGGCGAGAAATCGACGAACACGAGCATCTGGTCCACGTCGCGTTCGCCGGCGCATGAACAGAGGCGAGGCTCCATGAACGGCCGGCCGCCATCTGCTGTCGGAAACGCGACAGGCTCCGCCGCGCCCCACGCCTGTTCGAGTCCGGCTACAAGTTCTTGAAGCGGCACGCCGTCAAGACCGACATGGTGGGCGCTCACCCAGACGTCTACGCTCGAGCCGTCCCCGGCAAGACGCATCACGACCGCGAGGAAGCCGAACCCGAGCGTTCGCCTGGCGCGGAAGTCCGGCGGCCGGAAACGTCTCGGCGAATCTGAAAGATCGACAGCTTCAAACGAGAGACAGCAGGCGCCGAGCAGCCGATGCGCGTATCGCATCATCTCGCGCGCGGCGTGGCTGTGGCCAGACGACGAACAGGCCGCGTCGACGTCCTTCTGCAGCCGAAGCGGGCGATCGATTTCCGGAAGCATCCGTGTGCGGTTGTACGCCGCCACGATGGCCTGATGGACCACGCTTCGCAACCCCTCTTCGAGCGTGATCACCGGGGCGCCCGCGAGGTGCGGCTCTATGCGAACGAGATCGCCGTCGTCATCAAAACGAAGCAATACGACGTCAACTGATATGTAGCGCCGCCGGATGGTGACTGCATCACGCCACTCGAGCCGGAAATGCGCATCCGGCTGGCTGGACAGGTACGCGTGCAGTCGTTCGGCGATTCGGCTTTCGGTGGATTCGGAGTGCTGATTCGGTGTGGATGCGGCGGGAACGCGCACTCCGAAGGCCGACAGCGCAAATCGAGTCGGCTCCGAGCGCAACAGGACACCGAGCGTTCGACGCCAGCCTTCCGGCGGACGGCGAAGCCGGCAGGCGATCAGCGTCTTTCCCGCGACGACCGAACCGAGCCCGACAAGGCTCGCGCCCAGCCGCTCGAAAGCGGACGGCTTGTCTGTTGTCACCGTGAAGGCCGCCCATTATAGCGGCAGAACAGCCTTGCGCAATCTCAATGGGCGATCGATTGATGTTCGGCAGCCTTCTGACGCTGCTCGAAGAAGCTTTTCCAGAAAAAGCCGTTCTGAAACGCGACGAGGTACACCATTAGCTTGCCCCTGGTGAACGCCCCAGTCAGCGCGAGATCGCTGGTGATCGTCAGCAGCGGAATGAAGACGATTGGCGAGGCGAAGATGGGCATGAGGAACTCCAGCGGCTCGAACGAGAGCTGCTTGTCGCCACGCTCGCCCTGCTTGTAGAAGTACTGGGCGATCATCCCGAGCACCATCGACCCATAGCACAGCGCCATCGCCACGCCTTCTTGAACCGCGCCTTTGGTTTCGATCTCGTAGTCCTGGAGCGCGAAGTGAGCGCCAACGATCGCGACCGACAGGGCCGCCGTGAACGTAGCGAACCTCACGCGCCTCGGGCGCGCGCGCACCAGATCGCGATAGCCGATCAGGAGTGTCAACCCCACGACCGAGCCCAGCAACGCTGTCGATAACTCGCGCGACATGTTCGCTCTCCTGTCGTTCCGGCGTCCTACTGCACGAACACGAAATCGCCGTCGCTGCCCGTCGGACTGAGGTCGACAAAGAGCGGCGTCAGCTCGCGGTGGACCGTCTCGGCTTCCTTGAACACGGCGTTCAAGAGCCACACGTAGAGTCCCCGACTCGTGACGATGCGGTTGTGGTAGGGGTCGGCGTCGCGCTGCAGCCCTCGAATCAGCGTCTGGGTGAACATGCTGCCTCCCCATTTCGGGCCGCCAAAAGACTCCTGTCCCTTGTTCCCAGCCGTCAGCAGATAGCGCGCCGACCCTTTCGACAGACGATCCAGCGCCTCGCGATCGAGCTTTGGGTCCGCGGATCTGATCGCGTACGACTGCAACACCGCCCCTTGTGTCGCCAACCCGCTGAAGCACGTGTCGAGAATGACGAGCAGGTGCCCGACCTTCAGCCCTTTCATCCAGGACACCAGACTGTCCATGGGAATCGACGACCGGTGGTCGCCGGCGGGTACTTCGTTGATCATCGGCAAGTAGCCTCGGGTCTTCCCGCCGACAGTGTCCTCCGCGCCGTGGCCTGAGTAATAAAACAGGAAGCGGTCATTGGGCCCGAGCTTGTTCGTGAAGTATTTCTGTGGCTCCCGCAGCTTGTCGACGGTGACGGTGTCTTCGGAGGGCGTCACCACCTCGTCGAACCCTTGTGCGACCAGATATTCCTTCATCTTCTTGACGTCGGACGCGGGCCACTCGAGCGGCGGAAGATGCTGATAGTGTTCGACGCCGATGAGCAGCGCGTAGCTCTTGTCGAACGCCGGCGGCGCCCCGAAGTACTTGTTCCAGGTCTGCCGCAGCTTTTCCGTGAAGCTCGGTGCGTCGGGAGCGCGCGTGGCCACGCCGTTGCCCTTCGTTTCGAGCATCTGCGGAGGCCGCCCGGAAGCTTCCAGCCACATCCCTCCCGTTTGCGTCGACGGATCTTGTCCCGGAGGACGCACGAAGAAGACCAACCCGTTCTTCGTCTGCCCCGGCTGCACGTCGCCATCTCTGAGCTGTCGCGCGTTCAGCACCGCGGCGATCTGTCCGGGAAGAAATCCGCTGAAGTTGTTGGTGAGAAATCGCAAGATCGCGGGAACGCGTTTCGTGTCGAACACTTCCTGAGCGGCCGCGTCGGGTGTGACCGGCGCCAGCACCTGAGCCCCACCCAGGTGGAGGCGCAATTGTGCGGCGTTGAATGCGACCGGTTGCGCCGACAGATTGCGGACCGTGAACTCCATCGGCAACACGAGCGAGCCGGCGAGCAGCGGGTCCACGCTGTAGGGATCGGCGTACTCCACACGCACGTCAAGCTGATTCTCCAGTCCGCCCGACGAGAACCGCATCGTGCGTGACGTCTGCGCGAAGACCGGCGTGCCCGCCAGCAGGAGCAGCGTCAGAGACGAGATGGTGTGCAGTCGCACGGCACACCTCAGAAGCCGAAGTTGCCCTGAAAGAAGATCGAGTGTGCCGTGACGTCGCCAGAGACGGTGTGCTTGTATCCGATGTCAATCGGCGTCAGCCCGCCGACCAGATACGAGACGCTGACCATGAAACTGGTCAAGGCTGGCCGGCCAGCGATGCCTGAATCGGCAGGCAGCGTCTGAAGCAGCTTCCCGTTCAACGATGTGGTCCGGTTGAGCGCGTATCCACCGACGACGCCGTAGGAGAAATCCCACTGCAGGCCGCGACTGTTGAACGCCTCGGCGAGCGCCGCGGCATCTCCACCTTCCGGAAGGAGTCCCACCGGCACGTGACTCTCGGTGCCGCCGAACATCGCGCCGCCGGCGAGACGGACACGGCTGAAGTCCTTGCGCGCCGACGTCCAGACGCCGCCACCCGCGTCGACGGTGCCGAAGTCGAGCGTACTCGCCCGAGCGACGAAAATGCCGCCATGCGCGTCCGCGCCGACGCGCACGTCGTACTCGTCGTTGATCGCGATCGACGGATGGTAATCGGCAGTCAGGTTGATGGATTTGCTGGACGTGGCTGTCACGGGAACGGTAATGGGCGCGCTGTTCTCGGTTTCCTGCGTGTACCGCGCGAGCACCGTGACCTGACGAGGCAATCTGACGAGCGTCTGGAAGCCCGACCCATCGCGCGCGTCGCCGCTGTAATGTTCCACCTCGAAAAGGCCGCCGGCCTCCGACACCTGCCGCCGTCCCGCTCGACCTTCGGACGTCGTCGGAATTCCAAGAATCACGCTCTGCATGATCTCCTGAGCGTTGTTGCTGGTGACATCTCTGCCGGACACGGCTTCAGAGAGACCCGCGGGGAAAAACGCGTTTACAAGCGCGTTGGCATTCGCCGTCACCCACGAGGTGAACGCGGCTCGAGACGTGCCCAGCTGCGCCGTCGGGAAACTGATGATGGGATTCCCGCGCCGATCTCGAATCTCGAACGCGAGCACTTGGTCGCGATCGCTCAGGTTCAGCTTGTTGTTGTCCCCGTCCTGCACTTGCGCAAACACGATGGCGCCGAACAGGCGTCCGTTCATCGTCTGGAGGTTGCCTGCTGTCCCTGAGGTGCTGTTCCACAACGCAATCACGGCGTTGCCGATCGCGCTTTGCGCCGAAGCCGGGATCACCCCCGCCAGCAGCGCGACCACGACGAGCGCACTACAGAGTGCTGACCGGTTGAGAGACGTATGAGTTGATGTCGTCACGGCGGGTCCCTCCTGTTTTGGCGTCGCACGTAGACGCTTCGTTCTGGGATGCGTGCTGACGTTAAACGCGCGTAAGGAAGGGTGGCGGGCTCAGTTCCGCGCGCACGTGCGCTCGAGCTCTACAGGGATCTACCTGAGCAATATTCAATCGAAGTTGCGGGGTCCGCCTAACGGCGGACACTCCATTCGCACACTACGATCGCAGGAAAGCGAGAAGTCCCGTGGTCAGCCACGGCACGTACGTGATCACGAGCACACCGATACCGAGAATCGCCATGAACGGCAACGCGGCGCGACAGACCTCGAGCACTGGGCGCTTGAAACGGTACGACGCGAGAAAGATGTTGATGCCCACGAGCGGTGTCAAGAATCCCAGCTCGAGATTGGCCACGAAGATAATTCCGAGGTGGACGGGATTGATTCCGAACGCTGCGCCGAGCGGCACGATCAGTGGAACGACGACCACAATCGCGGCGAAGATCTCCATCAACCAGCCGACGACGAGCAGGAAGACGTTCAACGCGAGCAGAAACGCGAGCCGTGATTCGATGTGCCCCTGCACCCAATTCACGAGTTTCGCCGGCAGTTGAACGCCGACGAGATAGTTCGTCAGCCCGACCGCCACACCGAGAATCACCAGCACGCCGCCGATCACGATCACGCACTCCACGAACACGCGCACGAGATCGCGACGGATCGACAGGTCGCGATGGACGACCGTCTGAATCAGCAGCGCGTACAACGCCGTCACGGCCGCAGCTTCGACGGCGGTGGCAAGGCCGCTGAACATCGCCACGATAACGACGAGCGGCATCGCCAGCTCCCACTTCGCTGCCCACAACGACGCCGCGGCTTCGCCCGCGCGGAACGGATGCCGCGTCGTGGCAAACCGCAACCCCTCGCGCACGCCCCACGCGGCAATCATCGATGTCAGCAGAATGCCGGGAAGGATTCCACCGATGAACAGGTCCTCGATTGGAATCTGCGCGACGACGGCGTAGAGGATCAGCGGCAGCGACGGCGGCAACAGCAAGCCCAGCGAACCCGAGGTCGTCAACAGGCCGAGTGAAAACCGATCGCGATAGCCTTCCTTGAGGAGCGCTGGAAACAAGACACCGCCGACAGCGAGAATCGTGACGCCCGAGCCGCCTGTGAACGCCGTGAAAAACGTACAGAGAATCGCGCAGACGACGGCGGTGCCGCCGGGAATCCAGCCGAACCACGCGCGGAACACGCGCAAGAGCCGCGAGGACGCGTGACCTTCGGCCAGGATGAAGCCCGCGAGCGTGAAGAGCGGAATGGCAGGCAACGTCGGCGACACGCTGAGCGAGTACGTCTCGATGAGCACCGTCGCCGGCGTCACGCCGTCGCGCATGAACAACAGCACAGCGGCGCCGCCGAGAATCGAGAAGATCGGCGCGCCCACAGCGGCCGCGAGCAACACGATCACGAGTCCCGGCCACGCCGACCGGTGCTCGATAAGAGACGGATATCGGATCAACGCCAGGCCAACTGCGATGCCGGCGAATCCGAGCAACCGTCCTACCCATCCTGCCCATCCCGCCTGTCCTGCCGATCCCGCCCTTCCTGCCCTTCCTGCCTGTCCTGCCCTTCCTGCCTGTCCTGCCAGTTCCTCCAGTCCCGTCGGTGCTGCCTCGCCTGCCTGTTCCGTTGTCCCCGCCCGCCAGGCTAGCCGCAGCGCGATCAACGTGAATCCGATCGGCAGCGCCAACTCCCCGACCCACGTTGGCACTCCGGCCGCGATGATCGAGCCGACCTCGCGCTCGCTGACGACGAGCTGCACTGCTCCCCAGGCAAGAATCGTCGAAATGCACGCGGCGACCGACGATGCGAACGCCGACGCAATCTGTCGTGGGCGTCCTTCAGGAATGAAGGTTCCGGTGGCGAGCGACAGCAGCTTGCCTTCGCGCGCGGCGATCGCGGCGCCGAGAAACCCGATCCATAGTGTCAGGTGTTGAACGAACGGACCGGAGCCGGGGATGCCCACGCCGAACAGCCGGCGGACGATGATCTCGGCAATCGGCAAGACGACCATCGCGGCCAGCGCCAAGGCAGCGATGCCGTCTTCGAGCGCCGAGAAGATCCGAATCACTTGGCGGAGTGTTTCTTGCGGTAGGCGTCGCGCGCTTTGAGCGCGAGGTCGAACATGTCCCGCGGCACCATCTCGCCGCGCATCGTGGCGGCGAGACCGTCCACTTCCTTGCGCCACTCAGGGCCGGAGGCTTTCGTCACGGTGAGGCCGCGTCGCTGCATTTCGGCGATCGCCGCCGCCTCCGTCTTCGGCACCTCAGACTCCAGGTGCTTCTGGACGCCTGCCGCCAACGAGAGGATCTTCGATCGGTCGGCCGGTGAAATCGCGTTCCACGCTTTCTTCGTCACGACTGTCGCGCCGACGACCGGGGCCAGGCCGATGTCGAGCATATTTGGCGTCTGTTTGTACCACTGATAGCCCAGCGCGGCGATGGGCGTCGTCGGCACGGCTTCGACCATACCGGTCGTCAGGCCAGTCATGATGTCGGTCATGGCCATGGCGCGCGGCTCGAAGCCATTCGCCTTGAACCACTGCACCATGCGGTCGTTGCCCGCCGACGTCCAGAGCTTCGACTTCTTCAGTTCGGCGACACTGTTCACCGGTTTCTTCGTGAAGATCTGCGTCCAGCCGCCGTTGCCCCAGTTGACGAGGATGTATCCCTTCGCGTCGAGACGCTTCGCGAGCGTCGGTGTCAGCGCGGCCGTCACGGCGTTGAGCTCGTCGTACGACTCGAAAAAGAACGGCACGTCGAAGACATTGAAGGCCGAGTCGATCGATCCGAGGCCGATGCCGGTGAGCGCGGCGGCCTGCAGCGCGTCGAGCCGCATCTTCCGCAGCACGGTCGGCTCATCGCCCTGCGACCCGCCGAGAAAAACGGTCAGCGCTACCCGTCCGCCAGTTTGCTGCGAGACTTCGGTGGCCATCTGCCTGAGGCTGTTGGCCCAGATGGAAATCTCGGGCACGACCGACGCAAGCTTCACGGTCGTCGTCTGCGCAGACGGAACGCGCGGGCTCGCAACGACGAGCGCAGCAACAGCCAGCGCGACGACGGAGTGTTTCAGCGAGTGATCCAGGGTTTGAACTGCTCTTCTTTTTGAAGTCGTGCCGCTATGGCTTCGGCCTCGCGCTTCGTCTTGAACTTGCCAACTCGCACGCGATAACGCATCGGCGTGGTCTCGGTGAGGGGCAGGACAAACGCGCTATAGCCTTTCGATGAAAGACGCCTGGCCATGGCGTTGGCGTCGCCCTGATCGAGTGGCGCCGCAACTTGAATCGCGTAGCCATCGCCCGCGGGCGCGGCCGGCGCCGGCTGAGGTGCGACCGTTGTGCTGGCTACGGTCGCCGTCGACGCAACAGGCGGCTGGGGCTTCGGCAGTGCCGGCGCGGTGTGAGCCGCCGGCGGAGCTTTCAACTCCTCCACGGCGGGGGCTTGCTTGTCGAGCCGGTTGAAGTAGCTCAGGTCGTCGACTGTCGGCGGCGGCGCTGCTGTCGTCGGATCGGAGCCAGCAGGTGTTGCGGCAGCGGGCGGTGTGGGTCGAGGCGCTGGTTCAATCGTCGCGACGCTGGCGTCGTTGCTCGTAGCGGCGCGTTCGGCTTTTACGTCGCGGCCGACGAGCACGCCGCAGAGGAAAATGACCACCGACACGACCGTCGCCGCCATGAACAGAAACACCAGCTGTTTGCCATTCAGTTGGATCTCATGGAAGCCGTCATCCGGCGTCTCGGTTGCCACGGCATGCAAATAGTAGCATTTCGCCACGCCGAGTACCAGTGCGTACTCGGCACGAATCAACACGAGTCCGACACAAGTCGACACAGGTCATGACGCGTCGACACGGGTCTTAGGGTCGACGACGAGTCGGAGAGGGGTCAGGTACGAGTCGCGGCCGAGTCGGCTGGTCGGAATCGAGAGCCGATGAATGCGGCGATGACGAACGGCAGGCTGAGGATCGACGAGAAGACTACGGTCAGTGGCCACAGTCCGCCGATCTCGCCGTGACTCACCATCATGGTCGTGACCTGGCTCGGGACGATCAACGCCGTCCAGATCCAATCATTGCTCCGCGAGCTGTAGCCGACTACGGCCGAGATGACGGCCGCGGCCGGAAGGCCTATCACCCAAAACTGCGGACTGTCCCACGCCTCTCGTCGTCCGGTCAGTAGATGGAAGCCGATTTCGAGCACTACGCCAGTGACGACCGCGGCGACAATCACGCCTCGCTTGTCGAGCATGACGTTATGTCGGGACAATCGTGACGGTCATCGCGCACTGATCGCTGCCGGTGGCTCGACACGACGTGACGTCGATGTTCGCCTTCACATCGAACAGCTTGAAGAGCCGCGCGATGGCCGCCGTGTAGAAACCGCAGAGCGCGTGTGCCACCGGTTCGCGGACGTCGCAGAAGACGCAGTCGCGGAGGTCGAGCGTCGCCGTACCCTTCCGCATCTTGAAACGCAGCCGGCCGCGACGGAAGCTGCTCTGCACCAGCCGGTCGGCCAGGCGCAGGACGAGGCGCGGGCGCAGCGCATCGGGAGCCCGCTTCAGCAGCTCGCGCTCGAGCCGCCCATAGACTCCACGGTCCACTCGGCGGCGTACTCGCCCGCGCTCGTCGTAATCCGCCTGTACGGCTCGCCTTCCTGCCTGAGAAAACTCAGGACGGCATAGAGTGGCGCGAGGCCGATGGTGCCGTCGCGCAGCCCCTCGGCGTGCAGCCAGCTCTCGTAGAAGCCCAGCCGCGCCGGCAGGACGTCTGCAATGCCCTGATGGAGGCTCGCTACGAGGACGCGACCGATGCCCGCGTCACGCATAAAGAACTAGGGATAGGATGGGTTCGAGGCCTGGATGCATTCCGCAGCCATCCTTATCGGCGGTAAAGGCACGCGCTTTGAGGGACGTGACAAAAGTTCCCTCATTGGCGAACGCGGATATCATCCTTGGTATGCCGTCGACACGCGAACGCGTCTGGAACCGGGGTCCATGCGCGCCGTGACCGTAGACGCGCTTGCCAGCAGAATGCCATCGTAGCACGCGCCGGCCGTCCTCTGTTTCCGTCACCCACTCATGATTCTTACCGTTCAGCAGCAGGTCCACGATCAGGTCGCCGCCGCCATCCGCGCACAGTTCGGCCTGACGGCCGTCCCGCCGTTCGCTCTCGAGGTCCCCCCGAACCGCGCGCTCGGCGACCTCGCCGTGACCGCCGCGTTCCAGCTCGCGCGAACATTGCGCAAAGCGCCGAAGGTGATTGCACAAGAGCTGGCCGCCGCGCTCGGCACGCCGCCCGGGATCACTCGAGTCGTCCCTGCACCCAACGGGTACTTGAATCTGTACCTCGACCGCCGTCCGTTCGTGCTCGATCGTCTTCACGGACGCGTCGCCGCGGTGCCCGCGACTGACGGCAAGACGGTCGTCGAGCACACCGCAATCAATCCGAACAAGGCCGCGCACATCGGCCACCTGCGCAACGCGACACTCGGCGACACGATGGTCCGCGTGCTGCGCTTCCGCGGAACGCCCGTCGAAGTCCAGAACTACATCGACGACCTCGGCGTCCAGGTCGCCGACATCGTCGTCGGCTTCCGCCAGATCGAGCACAAAGACCTCGACGCCGTCCGGCACATCGCGAACTCCACGAGATTCGACTACTACTGCTGGGATCTCTATTCACGCGTCGCCGACTGGTACGACGCTGACAAAGAGCGGCCAGCCGTGCGTGCCCGAACGCTGCACGAACTCGAGGAAGGCGGCAACGACGCTGCCACGATGGCCGCATTCATCGTGGATCGCATCGTGCGGGCGCACTTGCAGACGATGGCCCGGCTGAATATCGCGTACGACCTGCTGACGTACGAAGGCGACATCCTCAAGCTGCGATTCTGGGCGCAGGCGTTCGAGATTCTGAAAGGCCAGGGCGCCGTCTTCCTGCAGACCGAGGGCAAGCTCGCGGGCTGCTGGGTGATGACGATTGAAGAAGACGAAAGCGGCAGTGATGATGATCTCGAAGATGTCGTCAAGGATGTCGTCGAGCGCGAGAAGGTAATCGTTCGATCGAATGGCGTCGTCACCTACGTCGGCAAAGACATCGCGAACCAGTTCTGGAAGTTCGGACTGCTCGGCAAGGACTTCCGCTATCGACGTTTCTCGACGCAGTGGAACGGCCAGCCACTCTGGGCGACGACGTCGAACGAGACGGATTCGAGCGCCCCGCCGTTCGGACACGCCAGGCGCATCTACAACGTCATCGACTCGCGGCAGATGTATCTGCAGGCGCTGCTCAAACAGGCGCTGCAGACGCTCGGTCATCCGGAAGAAGCCGAGCGCTCAATTCATTTCTCGTACGAGATGGTCGCGCTGTCGCACGCGACGGCCAGGGAACTCGGCTACGCGATCACCGACGACGCCGCGCAGAAGCCCTTCGTGGAGGTGTCGGGACGCAAGGGCCTCGGCGTCAAGATCGACGATCTGCTCGACCTGCTCATCGCCAAGGCGACCCAGGAAGTCGCGAAACGCAACCCCGAGCTCTCCCCTGACGAGCAGGCGCGCACGGCGTCGAAGATCGCCGTCGCCGCGATTCGCTACTTCATGCTGAAGTTTTCGCGCGGCAAGCTGATCGTCTTCGACATCGAAGAGGCGCTCAGCTTCGAGGGCGAAACCGGTCCCTATCTTCAGTACGCGGTCGTTCGCGCGAACAATATCTTCAACAAGCTTCGCGAGCGGGAAGGCCTGTCGTCGCTGGACGTGGTCCGGGGGCTCGACGGAGCGCCGCCCGAGGAACTCCTTGCGGACGGAGAGGGCGAGGGCGGCAGCCTGTGGTCGGTGGTGTTCGAGGCGTCTCGGCTCGATG
>Ga0126381_100008657_pt1 | contig 11382 bp, 12 predicted proteins | sample PanSoiMetPlot_28_FD_96465 | JGI IMG/M metagenome (GOLD analysis project Ga0126381, IMG submission 96465) | Tropical forest soil microbial communities from Panama - MetaG Plot_28 | ecosystem: Environmental > Terrestrial > Soil > Tropical forest > Bulk soil | place: Panama | collected 2016-02-17 | reverse complement strand
GTCCCAGGTGGTGCTCATGAAAGACATCGTGCCGTCCATGCCAACCGAACGCCATACCGAATCGGACTTCGCGAATCGTCGACTGATTCGTCCCGCGCTCAACCATAACAGCCACGCGGTCGCAAACCACGGCGCCATCAACCACGGTGGTGCAAGCCCGGGTGGACGCGAGCGTTCCGAGCGATCCAACGGCGCACGCAAGAGCCCACCGCCGGACCAGACCAATGCCGAAAATTTCTATTTCCAAAAGCAGATGCAGTCGAAAACGGCAATGGTGATCGTGCTTTCCGACGGCGAAGAGGTGCACGGCACGATTGAGTGGTACGATAAGACGTGCATCAAAGTGAACCGCACCGGGGCTCCCAACCTGATGATCTACAAACCCTCGATCAAATACCTGTACAAGGAAGGCGAGGGAAGGAAATAATTCTGCTTCTGAAAACCTGCGGCAAATGAGAGCAAAGATCAGGGACTATTTCGCCTTAACGAAGCCGGAAGTTAATCTGTTGATCCTGATGACCACGTCTGCCGGATACTATCTCGGCGAGCGCGGAGGTCTTTACCTGCTGGGGCTGGTAAACACTCTGTTCGGCACCTTGCTGGTGGCTAGCGGGACCGCAACACTAAACCAATGGATGGAGCGAGTTTGGGATGGGCGGATGCGCCGCACCGCGCGGCGTCCGCTGCCTCGGGGCAGCGTCAGGCCAGGGGAAGCTCTGGTTTTCGGGACCTTACTCAGCATCGGTGGGGCGCTCTTCCTATACGCTTTTGTCAATCCTCTTTCCTCCCTGCTGGCAGCCTCGACTTTACTGAGCTATCTCCTCATTTACACTCCGCTCAAGCGCCATACCCCCCTGTGCACTTTATTGGGAGCCATTCCTGGCGCCATGCCCGTCCTGATTGGTTGGGCCGGCGCTCGAAATAGCCTAAGCAGCGCGGCAATGCTGCTCTTTGCAGTTTTGTTTCTGTGGCAGTTCCCCCATTTCCTTGCCATTGCCCTGATGTATCGAGAAGATTACGAGCGTGCCGGCTACCGGATGCTTCCCCGGTTTGACGCGGATTCGAGATTTACCAGAGGGGAAATCCTAGTCTTTACGGCGGCGTTGATCCTCACCACAACCTTGCCGCTCACGGCGTGGGGAATGGGCTACGTATTGGCGATGCTCCTGGCGGGGGGATTCTTGGCGTATTACTCCTGGCAGCTGGCGGCCAGCGCAACCCGCGTGGCTGCAAATCGCCTGCTGCACGCCTCGGTGATGTACCTTCCCGTCGTCCTCGCGATCCTGGTAGCAGGCAAGCGCTAGCCCCTCTGGTTGATCGGAAACTGCTTAGAGCTTGGCCGACTGCATGCACTTCAACGTGATCATCTGACGGGTCAAGCGGTCATAACTCTCTGCCAGCGCCTGTGGAAGCGAGCCCGCGCCCGGGACCAGGGCGGCGAAGTACAACCGCGGGAGAGTTTGCCAGGCATACAACCGTAGCCGAAAAGCGTTGTCCTGCAGGCTTTCCGCCGAGGCGACCATCTGACGGTCGGCGTTCTGCTTCGCCGCCTCGGCTAATCGAATGAGAATTCCAGCATTGCGAGCCGCGCCCCAAACGTACTCTGAAGCCGCGAGCATCCGTTCCCGATGAACCGCCCGAAACTCGTGAGGCGGCAAATGTTGCCGCAAGTACAGCTCTTCGGGTTCACTCATGAGGTTTCGAAATGCACCGATGTCAATCGGCTGCAACTGTTCGGCGAGATTTTCCCTGGGCTGTCCCGACCGCAGGCGCCCCGCTGCCAACCATAAAACGGCAGCAATCACGAAAACTGCGATTGCGAGGATTACCAGACCAGGAATCATCGCTGCACCATCCTTTGAAGTTCATGGTCCCAGAATTCTATTTCCGATTTCTCCAGCCTGGGGCCCGATACCGCCAGAGAACGATCTGGCAAGAGAACGTATACGAGCCAGACGGTGGCGCAGATCAAGAATGCCGACATGCGAATGACATCCACCGGGATCAGGCTCTTGGCACCGAAAATTGAGACTAACGCAGACGAAGCCATCTCCAGGCCGGAGGTGATTCCAAAACCCAAGGCTAGTCCAGCGGAGAGACTCCGCCAGGGAACCTGGAGAGCGTGGCTAAACAGAAGCAAGACCAAAAGGATACCAACGACGATGAGATGAGAGGCAAAGTTCAGCATCTCAAAGACGTTCAGGGCGCGATCCATACCCGGATGGGCAAGCAAAGCCGACAGCGCGGCCGCAATCAGGAGAAGAACCGCGCCGCTCCAGCGCAGCAACCTACGCAAGGTCGCTCGCAACAGGGAGCGAGAGAGAATGAGTTTGTCCGCCAATTCGTACAACACCGCCAGCTCGACAGAGGTGCGGATCACGTCGCCGTAGACAACTGCCCATTGGTAAGTGGCACTAGAAACCAGGGAGCGCAGCAGCAGGCAACCGAGCGTATACGTGACCAGGAAGATTACCAGCTCGCAAACCGCATAGGCGAAAAATATCGGGTATTGTTGCCACCGGTGCCGGCGGACGAACGCCACCAGGCACGCCGCCAAAATGACGTGCGCAGCGATGAACAGATACCAAGCAAGCAGTTGCACGGCTGCCTGGTATGGTACCTCTCGCCCCAGCAGCCAACAATAGTTTTTTCTTAGAGCTAGCTTATCGGATGTTGCCTCCGCACTTTGCTCCACGTGGACAGATAGGGGCTTGCGTGCTTGTCTTGGGAAAGGCGCTCGCAGAACTCAACAAAAGCGCCAAGGCGGCTAACAACACTGTTTTCTTCACAATGAAGACTCCCTCTTGAAGTTGGCGTGCCGGGTGATACTCCCTCTTGAAGTGGGCGTTGCTGCGTGATAGTGTGGCCGCGGGAAGGGGCGCGCACGAAAATCGCAATCCCGTTAAACTTTCCAAAAGCGTAACGCGAAACCCAATGACGTTCAAATCCGCTTTCGATGACCTTTCCCGCATCACGCTTCGAGCCATCTCGGGCTGTCTACAAAAGCTGGAGTATCTGGCGGGATTGAGATCTCGGCGGGGCGAGTACGCGCACTGGGGTTTCGGCAAAGTTTACGGACAGGCGACCGCAAACAAGACTCTCGAGGCGGCCCACCGCGAGACCGTCTCCAAGGTGCTGTCGACTCCGTTAGCGGAATTGCTGGAGGATGTCGAATCCGCCAGTCGCACCGGACATGAGGGAGTCGAAACTTACCTGAAACGGTTAGCCGGGCAAAAAGAGGACCTGTTGCCGAAGAATCCCGGGGCGGGTTCGGCGCGCCATCTTAATTCAGTGCTTCACGCTCTTTTGGGACTAGTGCGGAATCGGCAACGGAACGCCACTCGCCGAGCCTCATAGCCACGCCCACCACTTGGCCAACAATTTCTGTTTGTGAATTTCGCACCACCCGCGGCGCCACCGGCGAGAGCGGATGCGATTGCAGGATTGTCTCTTCGCGGCCTACCGCGCACCAGCAGCAGGTGTACCCTTCGCGCGTCTCGACGAAGTAGATCGGCCGCTCATACTCCGAGCGCCAGCCCCCCTCGAGGACTTTGTTCCTGGCTTCATCTACTTGGATGAAACTGCCCGGCGGGAGTATCGGATACATAGTCAAATCCTCGCTGCCGACGTACCCATACGTATAGTTGACCTTGGAGAACTGTTCGAGGTACATGAGAGGCACTGTGCCCCATTGCTCCACCATACGACCGAAGTTCATGGTCTTGCGGGCGTCAAATCCCGGATCCAGTCGCACCGGCATCTGCACGGTTTGGGTATTGACCAGGGCTTGCGAAAGATGGGAACGGGGAGGGGAGGAAACGTCGAGGTCCGCTATCGGAACGTTGAGATCAACGCCGTACCAACATAGCAACTCACGGAAGTCGCGGCGGTAGATCACCGCCAGCGAATACAGGCGGTAGATACTGGGAATTACTCCTTTGGTTTCAAAATCCGAGAGTCGGCTGATCGGAATCAGGTACTCTTCATTTTTCTTTTGCCGCGCAATGCGATCACTGGCGGTTTCAATGTCGCGCATGGTGAGCCCGAGCTTCTCACGCAAAACGCGTAGATTTTGTCCCCCTGTTATCATTGTTACTCCGCCCCGTAGACGACATAATAAACAACTTGTGGCCGCTTAAGAACCACCAACCCGTGAATTTTACGAAATTCCTTTCCCCCCTCTGCTTCTAGCTCATATCGGGAATGAGAGAATCCCGTCCGCGCTTGTTCCGAATTCGTAACAAGATCTTTAAATCGCAACTTTAGGTATTGGACGCAACAGTAAGCAGTGCAGGATTATGCATGCTTTTGGCGTAGAAACGCAACGGCCCCGCTGCGGACGTTGGTCTTGGGGGACAGAACCCTAACGGCGAGTAAATATGCCGCAAAAGGAGTAGCCGGCGGCCAACCCCAGCAACGCCGACGTGACGTACACCAATGGACCGTGCTGTCTTAGGTTGTTCTTGAGATCGAGAGATTTGTTGAGGCGCGCTTTCAGTTCAGTTACCGAGTCGTGAAGGCGCTGCCTCTCATCCGCAGCTTTTAATTCGAGGTCATAGCTGGGAAGAGCGCTCATACTTTACCCCCTGGCTTGATTTTGCAGCCAAGTCTTATCAGCCTTCAGGACTTCAATCGTCCGCTTAGGAAAGTGTCCGCGGCCGCGAAACTGATTCGCGACAAAGAATGCGCTCAGCGCGCCGAAAGCTACTACGCAGACTCCCACGATTAAGAAGGCATAGAACCAGGCATAGGTGCTGCCGGCGAAAGCCGATGCCGCCAGGCTTACCAAGGACAAGGTCAGCAGCAGCAACCCGGTGACAAGTAATGCCACAGCGAGCACCGCCAGCGGAATTGCGGTTTTCACCGCTCCCAGGGTTTCCCGGAACTCTGATTTCGCCATTTGTACCCGAGTGTCGAGAAACTCGCTCAATTGGCTTCCGATTTCGCGGAGGATGTTTCGCAGAGTTCTTTCGTGGTTGCCACCGAAGACGCGAGTCTCGCTTTCGACATGCTCATTCATAGTGGCTCCTCCATAACCTTAGTCCTACACCAGCCAGAAAAGCTGCAACGGCCACTCCTAGCACCAACTGTAGAGGCTTCTCGTCCGCCACATAACGGAGCTTGCGCCGGGCATCGGCGATCGCGTCGAGGACAGTCTTTCGCGCAGCTCCATACCCACGCTCGGCACGAGCCCTGGTGGAAGTTCTCTTGGTTTTTGGCACCAGAGTTGGACGAGGATCTACGCTTTCTTCTGGCCGTGTTTCGACCGTGCCCAGCGGATACCTATGAATGGAAAGCGGCCGTATGGCTTCAGGGTCGGCCATAAGATCCTTTCGGTAACGGCTTATTGGATGAAGGAAAGGTGGGTAGCGTCCACTCGGAAAGCAGGGTTCCAGGCCGGGTGCTTCTCTCGTCTAGGGAAAAAACGGCTGGCATCCGCCAGCCTCTTAGAACCCACTCTGGTGATTGGTTGCTTTAGTCAGCGGCTTGAGAGACTCTCTCCCGGGCACTGACCAGCGGAGTGTCGACGAGGTGTTCACTTAGGAACCACGCTTCGAGTTCATGGGTGCGAAGTACGTCGCTGACGACCATGTCGTTGGTGCCAGCGTCTCCAAGTTTGGCCGAGCGTTCTGCCAGTTCACGGCATTCGCGGATAATGACCTGGTGGGCATCCAGCAGCCGCGAAATCACGACCGGCACTTCCTCCCTGCCCCGCGGAGGGCGCTCGATCTGGGTGGTTTCAGCGACATCGTGAGCCATGGCGATCGCCAGCCCACCGAGCAATTGAATACGCTCCGCGATTGTGTCTACGATCTCGACCTGCTCGCTGAAGTGCTTATCGAAGAGCAGATGCAACTGGTAAAACGTTGGGCCGGCAACCTGCCAGTGCGCTTTCTTATACAGGTCGCGCAGAGTCTCGGAATCCGCCAGCAATTGATTGAGCCGCTCTGTCATTTCCAAACGGATCGGTTCTTCCAGTTCCAGGTGAAACGCGTGGGTTACGGTTCCGTATCGCTGAATCTCCGGCGCGCGCTGATGAGTTCGCGGCTCAGAGCTCAGTAGGGAGGGGTTTTCAGAGCTGCTTCTCTTTGCCATGTGGTCATCTCCTGGTCGGCTCATTGGATGACTCCCGAGGCGGTGGCGGCGCGCGGAAGTTTCCTCTGTGATCGCTATTCCATACTCAATCAGACAATGGCGACGGCAGCGTTGAGTTACCCACATTCTGAGCACTTCCTCAGCAGAAAATCGAATTATCTTTTATGATGAGAAGTTCTCATAAACTTCGTGGGAGAAGCAGCATTGGCTCAGACCCCTGTCCTGACGGAACCGCAGAGGGCTTCAGCGACATCGTCGAATAACGACGGACTAGAAGTCCTCGAAACCCGCGAGTGGCTGGATTCACTCGATTATGTGCTCGCCAAAGGCGGCCCCGAACGCGCTGGGCGGCTCCTGCAACAGCTTCAACTTCATGCCCGCAGGTCGGCGGGAATCAATCTTCCCTTCGTAGCCACTACTCCCTACCAGAATACGATTCCAATCCGACACCAGGCGCCCTTTCCCGGCAGCCAGGAAATGGAACGGCGCATTAAAAGCCTGGTGCGCTGGAACGCAATGGCGATGGTGGTGCGCGCAAATCGCGTGGAAAGCGGAATCGGCGGCCACATTTCGACCTATGCCTCCGCCGCGACTCTGTACGAAGTTGCCTTCAATCACTTCCTCCGCGCCAACACCGAGACCGGCGATCGCGATATCGTCTACTTCCAGGGCCACGCCGCGCCCGGCATGTACTCACGCGCGTTTCTCGAAGGACGACTCTCGCAAGAGAAACTGGAGAATTTTCGCCGCGAATTGAAGTCGGGAGGCGGCCTGTCGTCTTATCCCCACCCGTGGCTGATGCCGGATTTCTGGCAGTTCCCTACCGTCAGCATGGGCCTCGGCCCCATCCAGTCGATCTATCAGGCACGCTTCATCAAGTACATGGAAAATCGCGGGCTGAAGACCAGCACCGGGGGAAAGGTCTGGGCATTTCTCGGTGATGGAGAGATGGATGAGCCCGAGTCTCTGGGCTCGATCACGCTGGCTTCGCGCGAGAAGCTGGACAACCTGATTTGGGTTATCAACTGCAATCTGCAGCGCCTCGATGGCCCCGTGCGCGGCAACGGCAAAATCATTCAAGAACTCGAAGCCATTTTCCGTGGCGCGGGATGGAACGTTATCAAAGTCATCTGGGGCAGCGATTGGGACAATCTCATTCAGAACGATCGCGATGGTCTGCTGGTGCGCCGGCTGGGCGAAGTCACCGACGGGCAGTACCAGAAGTTCCTGGTCGAAAGCGGAGCTTACTTCCGACAGAACCTGTTCGGTACCGATCCTCGGCTGCTACGCATGGTGGAGCATCTTTCCGACGAGCAACTCTCGCGTATGCGGCTGGGCGGACACGATCCGATCAAGGTGCACGCGGCTTACAAATCCGCGGCTGAGCACCTGGGCTCGCCGACCGTCGTCCTCGCCAAAACCATCAAAGGCTACGGTCTCGGGGAAGCTGGCGAAGGCAAGAACATCACGCACCAGCAGAAGAAGCTCAATGAAGACGAACTGCGTGTGTTCCGCTCGCGATTCGGCATTCCCATCGCTGACGAGCAGTTGCACGAAGCGCCGTTCTATCGGCCGGCGGACGACAGCGCGGAAATCCGCTACATGCAGGAAAGGCGAAAGCAGCTGGGCGGATACCTGCCGGAGCGAAAAGTACGGTCTACACCCATCAAGCCGGTTTCGGAATCGCACTTCGAGGAGTTCTATAAGGGCACCGAGGGCCGCGAAGTTTCAACCACCATGGTTTTCGTGCGCCTGTTGGCGAAGCTCCTCCGCGATCCGGAGATCGGGAAGTTGATCGTGCCCATTATTCCCGACGAAGCCCGCACCTTCGGCATGGAAGCTTTGTTCCGCCAGGTGGGAATCTACTCCAACGTTGGCCAACTCTATGAACCGGTCGACATGGACACGCTGCTCTACTACAAGGAAGCGAAAGATGGGCAGATTCTCGAAGAGGGCATTACCGAGGCAGGTTCGATCAGCTCGTTTATCGCCGCCGGCACCGCTTACGCCAATCACGGGATCAACACGATCCCGTTTTTTATTTACTACTCGATGTTCGGGTTCCAGCGCATTGGCGACCTGATCTGGGCCGCCGCGGACATGCGCGTTCGCGGATTCCTGCTCGGCGGCACCGCCGGTCGCACCACCCTCGCCGGGGAAGGCCTGCAGCATCAGGACGGCCACAGCCACGTGCTCGCATTGCCCGTCCCCAATCTGCTCGCCTACGATCCCTCATTCGCGTTTGAGATCGGCATCATCATTCAGGATGGCATCAAGCGCATGTACCTGGACCAGGAGTCGGTTTTCTATTATTTGACGCTTGGCAATGAACCCCTGCCCATGCCGGCGATGCCGGAGGGCAACCATGTGCGCGAAGGCATTCTGAAAGGGATGTATCTGTTCAAGCCGTCCGAAAAAACTGACACAAAGCTCCGCGCGCAATTGTTCGGCAGTGGTTCGATCATGTTCGAGGTGCTCAAGGCGCAGGCGATTCTGGAGAAATACGGCGTCTCCGCCGACGTGTGGAGCGTTACCAGCTACAAGCAGCTGTACCGCGACGGCAATGACTGCGAGCGCTGGAACATGCTGCATCCGGGGGAGAAGCCGAGGGTGCCGTTCGTCACTGAGCAGCTAAAGAACACGGAAGGCGTGCTAGTCGCTGCTTCCGACTACATGAAGGTATTGCCGGAATCGATTGCGCAGTGGATGCCGCGTCCGCTGGTGGCGCTCGGAACCGATGGTTTCGGCCGCAGCGAAGGGCGGGCCTCGTTGCGCGACTTCTTCGAAGTGGATGCCAAGCACATCACCCTCGGAACCCTGCACGCTCTCGCGCGCGAAAAGAAAATCGAATCCAAAACCGTTCAGCAGGCAATCAAAGAACTCGGAATTAACCCGGAGAAAGCGAATCCGGCAATCAGTTAAGTTGCTTAGTGGCTGGTTGTCCATTGGTAGCCAAGCACATTGAACTTTGTATCTAGCCTCTAACAACGAGCCCCTAGCAACTGGAGACTTGCGTGACTGAATTCAAACTCCCCGAGCTTGGCGAAAACGTGCATCAAGGCGACCTGGTGCGACTGATGATCGCGCCGGGCACGACTGTCGCCGAAGGCCAGCCGGTGATGGAACTCGAGACCGATAAAGCGGTCGTCGAGGTACCCTCGTCGGTTGCCGGGACGGTGAAAGATGTACTCGTGAAGCAGGGCGAAAAGATCAAGGTCGGCCAAGTGATCTTCACGGTCGAGAACGGGGCTGGCGGAAAGCGCAGCGAAGGCCGCGCTCAGGTGCCCGCCCAGGCCACTTCCGGCGGGCCCGATCAACCGACTCCCGCCGCACCGAGCGCTCCTCGAGTAAGCACGGCTGCGCCGCCGCCCTCCCCGGCGAGCGCAGCGCCGGAAGCGGTGGAATCCGCCGAATTCAAGCTCCCTGAACTTGGCGAGAACATTCATCAGGGCGACCTGGTGCGGCTCATGGTTTCTCCCGGCATGCAGATTTCCGCCGGACAGCCAGTCATGGAACTGGAGACTGACAAGGCGGTTGTCGAAGTGCCGGCTTCCGTGACCGGGACCATCAAGAACGTGCTCGTGAAGCAAGGCGAGAAGATCAAAGTGGGCCAGGTCATCTTCACCATGGAGCCCGGGGGGACGACGACCGCAAAACCGCAGCAACCCTCACCCTCCGACCAGTCGCATGTCGAAGAAGCTCGCCGCACGTTCCAGGCGGCGATCCAGTCCGAAGGCAAGAGCGAAGAGCAGGCACTGCCGCCGGAGCAGCCGCGCATTCCCACCGTCCATACCTTCACCATGCCTTTGGATCTGAACCGCTCTGCGGGCGTGGAGCATCGGGATCCTGTTCCCGCGGCTCCGCACGTGCGTCGACTGGCGCGCGAGCTAGGCGTCGACATCCACAACGTCCCCGGCGCCGGACCCGGCGGGCGGATCAGCGAAGATGACGTTAAGGCCTACGCGAAAAACCTGCTGGCCTCCTCGGCGGCCGCCGGCGGGGTCATGCCGACCCACCTCCCCCAGCCTAAGCTTCCCGACTTCAGCCATTGGGGGAAGATCGAGCGCGTCTCCATGCGCGGCGTGCGGCGCAAGACCGCCGAGCACATGTGGGAGGCTTGGACGTCGATTCCGCACGTCACCCAGAACGACAAAGCCGATATCACAGAGCTCGAGCAGTTGCGAGCGCGCTTTGCGCCGAAAGCAGCCGAAGCCGGCGGAAAAATGACCGTCACCGCGATCGCGCTGAAAGTGTGCGCTTCGGCGCTGAAGATTTTCCCGCAGTTCAATGCCAGCATCGATATGGAGCTCGAAGAGATCGTTTACAAGCAGTACATCAACATCGGCGTGGCCGTCGATACCGATCGCGGGTTGCTGGTTCCGGTGATTCGCGATGTGGACAAGAAGAATATTGTGGAGCTGGCAGCAGAGCTGACCCAGCTTTCCAAGAAAGCGCGCGAAAAGAAGCTCAGCCCGAATGATATGGAGGGCGGGACGTTCACCATCACCAATCTCGGGGGCATTGGCGGCACCGGTTTTTCGCCCATTGTGAATTATCCCGAGGTCGCGATTCTGGGGCTGTCGCGTTCCAGCATGGAGCCGGTGTGGATGAATGGCAAGTTCGAACCACGCATGGTGCTGCCCCTGTCCCTGTCCTATGATCATCGGCTCATTGACGGCGCGGATGCGGCCCGCTTCTTGCGCTGGATCGCCGAAGCTTTCGAGCAGCCGTTCTTGCTCTCGGTGCAGGGATAAACCGCGTGCCGGCCACTCCGGACATCAGCAAAGAACGCGACCTGCTGATGTTCGTATATGCGGCGTTTAACCGAAGGGACATCGACGCGATCCTTCCAAAGATGCACCCCGAAGTGGAGTGGCCGAACGGCATGGAAGGCGGGTGGGTACACGGGCGCGAAGGGGTCCGCGCGTATTGGACGCGCCAGTGGACCATGATTGATCCCCATGTCGAGCCCGTTCGGATTGAGAGAGCACAGGATGGGCAGGTCATGGTCGATGTGCATCAGGTGATTCGCGATCTAACTGGGTCGGTGCTTTTGGACCGAATGGTTCAGCACCTTTACTCGATCAACGACGGCTTAATTCAGCGCATGGAAATCCTCGATTAGACTCGGCGGTTCGGATTCGCTTTCCAAAGAACCATGGCAGACAACTCAAAATTGAATATTGCAGTCGTGGGCGCAGGACCCGGCGGCTACGCGGCCGCCTTTCTGGCCGCCGACCTGGGAATGAAAGTCACCCTGATCGATCGGGACGAGAACCCCGGCGG
>Ga0126381_100008654_pt1 | contig 11384 bp, 12 predicted proteins | sample PanSoiMetPlot_28_FD_96465 | JGI IMG/M metagenome (GOLD analysis project Ga0126381, IMG submission 96465) | Tropical forest soil microbial communities from Panama - MetaG Plot_28 | ecosystem: Environmental > Terrestrial > Soil > Tropical forest > Bulk soil | place: Panama | collected 2016-02-17 | reverse complement strand
CGCCCGTAGAGACCACGTGGAAGTCAGCCCGCTTTCGCGTGGGGTGACGTTTAAAACCCCTATCCGAACCATTACAGCCCGGCGTTCGCTTTCTCCACCATCCTCTACCCGCACTTCCGTCGGCCTTTCTTACGATCGGCTTGCCTGCGAGACAACTTCGCTCGCAGGCGGAAATACGGGCTTACCCAGTTCCATACCGGCAACACGAACAGGTTAGGTCCTGCCTCTCCACCGGTGGCGCTTACGTCGACGTGTCCCTGTATCAGAGAGAGACAGCCGGCCACTTACCTTTTGGTCGGGGCGTATTCCGCTGCTTCCGCCCGGCTTTGATAACGGTGTTTATCGGCAATTCACTTGCGTTGACCGTACTGCTCAGCCTGGCCCCTTGTCCGTGTGCAGCACACGAACGCATCCCAATCCCTCGCGGGATCGAGTATCTCCTTCGATGAGGCGTTGTCGGGGCGCTTCGCACGCGACCGTTGCCAGTCACGCACTGCCCGTAGGCTACGTCTGGTCGAACAGACGGTTCCCTTCCGCCCGTAAGGGCGGTGGAACCATTGCCGGCATGGCTTTCGCCACACCACGTTTGGCGTATTAGGCCAAACTTCTCTGAGGCTGCTGTTTTATGGCTCTAAGTCCACCGGTCGAACCGGAGGGAGAGGCAGCTTCCCCATAGTGGCGCGACCACTGGTCGCACCTGATCGTCAAATCGGCGCGTCGACCTCGGTCCATCGTCCCGGCGCGACGCGCGAGGTGATCGCGTCGACCTGCGGCTGCGGTTCGCCTCGTGGCACGCCTATTTGGCGCGGCCGTAGCATGAGCAGCCTTCTTAGTGTACCGGCCGGCTCCCGAAAGTCAATCGTTGAGCTTGGCGAGAAGCGCCGAGAGTTTGTTCGGATCGTCGCTCTTTCGCATGCGCTCGACTAGCGGCGTGATCTTGCTCACGTCAGTGGTAAGCACGCGCTGCTTGATAGCCAGCAGGTGCGCGGGGTGCATGGAGAAGTTGCGTAGCCCCATGCCCAGCAGCAACCGTGTCATCTGCGCCTCCCCTGCCATCTCACCGCAGACCGCGATGGGAACACCGGCTTTGGAAGCGGTCGAGATCGCCATCGCCACGAGCTTTACCACCGCAGGATGCAATGGATCGTACAGGTGCGACACGGTGTCGTCGCCGCGATCAACGGCAAGCGTGTACTGGATCAGGTCGTTGGTGCCAATCGACAGGAAGTCCAGCCTGCTTAAGAACATGCCTATGGCCAATACGGCGGCAGGAATCTCGATCATGCCGCCGACCTCGATGTCGGCGTCGAAGGGCAGTCCCTGCTCGCGCAAGCTCTCTTTGGCGCGGGCGATCATGCCGAGTGTTTGATCGACCTCCGCGCCGGAGACGATCATGGGTATCAGGATCTTGACGTTGCCGTAGTGGGACGCTCTAAGGATCGCGCGCAGCTGCGTGTGGAACAGACGCGGCTCAGCCAGGCAGAAGCGCACCGCGCGCAAGCCGAGAGCAGGATTCGGCGCGACCCGCGCCAGTCCCTCCAGGCCTTCCTTGTCCTTGTCGGCACCCAGATCGAAGGTGCGGATCGTGACCGGCTTGCCGTCCATGCCTTGCGCAACCTTGCGATACGCTTCGAACTGCTCGTCTTCGGTGGGAAGGCCGTCGCGGTTCAGGAACAGAAACTCGCTGCGGAACAGGCCGACGCCGGCGGCACCTGCTTCGAGGGCGCGATCGAGATCTTCGGGCAGCTCGATGTTGGCGAGCAGTTCGACCGACTGCCCATCGAGCGTCGTTGCCCGTGTGGTGATGAGCCGCTCGAGTTTTTTCTGCTCGAGGGCGAATTCGCCCTGCTTGAGCCGGTACTCGGCCAGAACCGATCGGTCCGGATCGACGATGACGACGTTCCTTGCGCCGTCGACAATAAGCAACTCGTCGTCGCGGATGAGCGCACGGGCATTGTGCGTTGCAACCACCGCCGGCACGTTCAAGCTGCGCGCGACGATCGCGGTGTGCGAGGTCACCCCGCCGAGATCGGTCAGGAATGCGGCGAAATGGTGCCCCTTGAACTGGATGATGTCGGCGGGAGAGAGGTCGTGTGCGACCAGAATTGTCTGTTCTTCAGCGCCGGTATGGGGCACGACACCGGGTTTGCCCAGCAGTACTTTGAGAACGCGCTCGACGACCTGCACCACGTCTGCCTTGCGCTCGCGCAAGTAAGGATCTTCGATGGTGTCGAATTGCTCGATCAACACGCCCATCTGCTGGGTGAGTGCCCATTCGGCATTGCAGCGCCGCTCCGCGACCATCTGTTTGGACGCTTCGGCGAGCGTCGGGTCCGTCAGGATCATCCAGTGCACGTCGAGGAAGGCGCCGAATTCGGCCGGCGCGTCGTCTGCCGTCATCGCACCGTGCAGGCTCTCGAGTTCCCTCTGCACCGCGCGAAATGCCTGGGTGAGTCGCTCGATCTCCGCGCCTATCTGGTCGGGCGCAATCGTGTAATGCGCTACTTCGAGCGTCGCGTGGGAAACGAGTTGAGCGCGTCCGATCGCGATGCCGCCGGAAACACCGATGCCGTGTAGGAAGAAACTCACGGCGCTCCCAATCCGAGAGTTGGAAATCGAACTTGCATCAATCGAGACGCGCTTGCAGCCCGGTTGGTCAGCCGCTGTCGGCGCAAGTTCACTTTCTTACAATTGCGACGATGATGCGGTGCGTCATTGGCCCTCGCCGAAGTAGTCGTTGATGAGGGCGACGATCGCGTCCATGGCTTCGACTTCGTCCGGACCATCGGTTTCGAGCGTAACCTTCACCCCCTTGCCTGCCGCCAGCATCATTACGCCCATGATGCTCTTGGCGTTGATTTTGCGGCCGTTGCGGCCGAGCGCGACTTCGCTTTGGTATTTGCCCGCGAGCTGGGTCAGTTTGGCCGCCGCGCGCGCATGCAGCCCCAGCTTGTTGATGATTTCAACTTCGCGTTGCTGCATAGACAGGGTTCACTTCCAGGTGCAGGACGCCGTCGCAGCCTCCGCTGATCGCTTTTTTGATCATGGTCTCCATGCCTTTCTCGCGGTAGGTGAAGGCCCGCACCAGCATGGGCAGGTTCACCCCGGCGACGCCTTCGACGCGGCCGGGATTCAACAGCTTGCCAGCGAGGTTGCAAGGTGTAGCCCCGTAGATGTCCGAAAAGATCAGCACGCCGTCACCCGTGTCTAGACTGTTGACCAGCTCGCGCGCCTTCGGCAACAGATTGAAAGGATCGTCGCTCGCCGCGACGCCCAGGCATTCGAACTGCGGCGGTCGGGCGCCCAAGACATGCGAGACTGCCCCGGCGAGGCTGTCGCCCAACGTGTCGTGGGCGACGATGAGGATCCCGATCATGATGACCACCCCCGAGGCGGGCCGCTCGTCTCCCTTCGCGGCGCAAGCGCATGTTGAGGTTATGGTAGCACGCGCGCAGCACCGCCCGGCCGCGCACGGGCGAGTCTGTCAAGGCGCCGCGGTGGAAGCAGCCCGCTCCAGCGCTTCAACGAAACGAGCTCCCACATCGAGCCCCGTTTGCTCCGAAATCTCCACCAAGCACGTGGGACTGGTCACGTTGATTTCGGTGAGGTAGTCGCCGATGACGTCTAGACCCACGACGAGCAATCCCTCGCCCCAGAGCCGCGGCCCGAGCGCCGCCGCGATCTCGAGGTCCCGACGCGAGAGCGGCCGCGCCACTCCTCGGCCCCCGGCCGCGAGATTGCCGCGCGTCTCGCCGGGCTTGGGAATTCGCGCAAGGGCGTAGGGAACTGCTTCGCCGGCGATCAGAAGGATGCGCTTGTCTCCCTCGGTGATCTCGGGAATGAAGCGCTGCGCCATCACGCTTCGCTTTCCGTAATGGCCGACGGTTTCGATGATCACGTTGCGATTGGGATCGGCCTCGCGAACGCGAAAAATCGACGCCCCGCCCATCCCGTCGAGGGGCTTCAAGATGACGTCCTCGTGGGTGTCGATGAACTCGTTTAAGAGTTCGGCGTCGCGGGTCACCAGCGTCGGGGCGGTGAACTCGCGGAATTGGGCGATCGCCATCTTTTCGTTGTGATCGCGGATCGCCCGCGGCCGGTTGTAGACGCGGGCACCCTCGCGTTCCGCCGCTTCGAGCACATAGGTGGAATAGACGTATTCCATGTCAAACGGCGGATCCTTGCGCATGAGCACGGCGCTGAAGGAGGAAAGGGGGCGGACCAGCGGCTCCCCCATGCCATACCACTCGTGGTTGTCGGGGGTCACTGTGAGAGCACGTACTCGCGCGCAGGTGATGCCGTCCTGCCAGAAAACATCGGATTGCTCCAACGCGAACAGCGTGTGGCCGCGCGCCTGGGCAGCACGCATCATCGAAACGCTAGAGTCCTTGTAGGCCCTGAGCGAATCGAGCGGATCGACAATGAATGCGAATTCCACGAAAAGAGCCGGCGCCGGAGGGGACGCTAATGCTACCGCAAAGCATGGCACGACGGCGCTAGGGAGGGTTGCTGCTTTACTTCTCGCCGATAACGTCGACGCCGGCGATGGTGCCGGATCGATTCGGCGCATATCCCGGCAGCGCTCGCGCGATGCGCTCGAATTCCCGCCCGCGCAGCAGCTTGAGAAGTCTCGCCATCGGGTCCGAGCTGATCGTTGCGGCGCGGACGGCGAGGTAGTAGCGCTCACGTACCAGAGAGACAAAGGCGAGGCCGTGCTCCGCCGCCGCCGCGCGTAGCCCGAAGCCGGCGTCCGCGGCGCCCGAAGCAACGGTTGCTGCCACCGCGGCGTGAGTGAACTCCTCGCGCGTGTAGCCGACCAAGTTCTCCGGGCGAACGCCTTCGGCTGCGGCGATGCGCTCGATCAAGAGCCGCGTTCCGGACCCCGATTGTCGATTGACAAAGCGAAGCCCCTTGCGGGCGACATCCCTAAGATTACGCACTCGTGCGGGATTGCGGCGCGCAAGCAGCAATCCCTGCTCGCGATCGACGAAGCGGATCAGGCGGTCGCGTCGCAGCTTAAGCCAGCGGCGGAAGGGAGCGATCTGTCCGGCTTCGCCGGCACCGAGCGCGACGTGAAAGCCCGCCACCAAGGCGCGCCCCTCGTCGAAGCGCTGCAGCGCGTCCAAGCTGCCCATGAAAGAGACGTCAAGCACCATTCCGGCCTGCAGCGGTGCCATGTCTCGCAGCGCGAGGAGGGCAAGGTCATGACTCGCACAGACTGCAAGATTGATATTCGGCGCGCTCGGCCTGCGCGCGCTGCCGAATTCGAGGTCCACGGCGTAACGGGACAAGAGCTGCTTCAGTTGCCGCTCCACTCGGCGTTGCGCCCTTAGCAATCGCGCGCCCGCTGGAGCCAGTTGCGCGCCCCGGCCGCGCTCGAGCTGCGCCAGCGCGGTGCCGAATCTGCCCTCGTAATCACGCAGTAGTCCCCACGCAGCGCGATACGACAAACCGCAAGTATCGACCGCCGCGGAAAGCGACCCCGTCGTGGAGATGGCCTTGAGCAGGGGAACCAGTCGCGAGTCGAGCGGCGCTCCGTCGACGCCGGCAACCCTCCAGCGCAGCTCCGGAATCAGCCGCATTTATGCAGCTCGATACATATTTGGAAAACGCAGTTCTTAGGCTATCTTCGGATATTTGGCGGCCTGCTGTTGCAAAGTTTTTTATGCATGCAGCAGCATATTATCGCGGGTCACTCGCACAGGCGCAAACCGGATGAATACGCTGAGTGCCGCAGGCTTGCAGGCGATACAACTGATCACCTCAGCCGATCCGAAGCTGTTCGAGATCGTTGTCTTGAGCCTCAAGGTAAGCCTGACCGCTGTGGCCATTGCTTGCGCGATCGGATTGCCTCTGGGCGCGATTATCGCGGTCGGGCGCTTCCCCGGACGCCATTCGGTCATCGTTCTTCTCAATGCAATGATGGGGCTTCCGCCGGTGGTTGTCGGACTTCTGGTGTATCTCCTTCTGTCACGGGCCGGTCCTTTGGGCGCGATGGGATTGCTGTTTACGCCGGCTGCCATGGTGATCGCCCAGGCCATCCTGATCACTCCGATCATCGCGGCTCTGTCCCGGCAGGTTGTCGAAGACGCGTGGGGCGAGTATCGCGAGCAGTTGCGCTCGCTCGGCGAAACTAAGCTCGGAGCGGCGATGACCTTGCTTTGGGACCTCCGCCATTCGCTGGTCACCATCGTGCTTTCTGGCTTTGGACGAGCCGCGGCCGAGGTTGGCGCCGTGATGATCGTCGGTGGCAACATCGACGGCGTAACGCGGGTGATGACCACTACGATCGCGCTGGAAACCAGTAAAGGCGACCTGCCCCTCGCATTAGGACTGGGGGTTGTGCTTTTGGCGATCGTGCTGGCCTTGAACGCCACTGCGTACGTCATCAAGGAATCGGCAATTCGACGTTATGGATGACGGGCGAATCGGAGTGCACGGACCGGCGAGCTTGTTGCCGCTTTCGCTGGACCGCGTCGTCTTCGCGGCAGGCGAGCGCCGCATCATCGACGGCGTCAGTTTCACCCTCAACCCGGGCCTGCGCTGCATGATCGTCGGTCCGAATGGCGCGGGAAAGAGCGTGCTGCTGCGCCTGTGTCACGGCCTGCTGCGTCCCACATCGGGAGCAATTCGCTGGAACGCGCCGGAGTACGACGGAGCGCCGCGGCGTCAGGCGATGGTGTTCCAGCGCCCAGTGATGCTGCGGCGCTCAGCGCTGTCCAATGTGGTCTATGCGCTGAAGATCGCGCGCGTGCCTCCGGAGCTGCGCATCGATCGGGCGCGCGAGGCGCTGCGAAAGGTGGGCCTGGAGTCGCTGGCCGCCAGCCCAGCTCGTGTGCTCTCCGGCGGCGAGCAACAGAGGCTCGCCTTGGCTCGCGTGTGGGCGCTCAGGCCTGAGGTCCTATTCCTCGACGAGCCGACCGCGAATCTCGACCCCGGTGCCACGCACGAGATCGAAAGAGTCATCGAAGCCATGCACACTGCAGGCACGAAAATCGTGATGGTGACTCATAACCTGGGCCAGGCGCGCCGTCTGGGAGACGAGATTCTGTTCCTTCATCAGGGATGTCTGATCGAGCGCACACCTGCGGCGCGTTTTTTCAGGCACCCCCAATCACGGGAGGCCGCTCAATTCCTCGAAGGAGAATTGCCATGGTAGTCGCCCGCCGAGCCGTACTGACCCTTTTTGTTGCGCTCTGTGTCCTGCCGTTGCACGCACAGGAACGTTACATCACCGTTGCGTCCACAACATCGACAGAGCAATCCGGACTATTCGGTTATTTATTGCCCATTTTCGAGCAGCAGACGGGTATCAAGGTTCGCGTCGTCGCGGTTGGAACGGGGCAGGCGCTCGACATCGGACGCCGGGGCGACGCCGACGTCGTCTTCGTACACGCCCGCGCGGCTGAGGAAAAATTTCTTGCCGAAGGCCAAGGTGTCAAGCGCTTTCCGGTGATGTACAACGATTTCGTGCTTATCGGACCGAAAAACGACCCGGCTAAGATCGCGGGGGGGAAGGATATTCTGGCAGCCATGAGCAAGATCGAGGCAGCGCACGCGCCCTTTGTCTCGCGTGGCGACCGCAGCGGTACGCACATGGCCGAACTCGAACTGTGGAAGAGCGCCGGCATCGATCTGGACAAGGTCAAGGGCCCCTGGTACCGCGATACGGGACAGGGCATGGGGCCGGCACTCAACACCGCAGCGTCGATGAACGCATATATCCTGGCCGATCGCGGAACGTGGCTGGCATTCAAGAATCGCGGCGATCTCCAGATCCTGGTGGAGGGCGACAAACGCCTGTTCAATCAGTACGGGGTCATGCTAGTCAATCCCGACAAGCATCCCAACGTCAAAAAGGAACTGGGTCAGCAATTCATCGACTGGCTTATTTCGCCCACCGGGCAAAAAGCGATCGCCGGCTACAAGATCAACGGCGAGCAGCTTTTCTATCCGAATGCAAATGACGCCAGCGCCTAGCGTGCGCGCGCTGGTTGTCGTTTTGGCTTTTGTTCTTGCGGATAGGGTCGGTGCTGAGGAGCCGGTGCGCGTTTACGCCGCCGGCAGCCTCCGGGCGGTGATGGCCGAAATGGCGCGATCGTTCTCACACGCCGGCGGAACGCCGCTGACTGCCACATTCGGGGCATCCGGTCTTCTGAGAGAGCGCCTCGAAAACGGCGAAGCCGCTGACGTGTTCGCGTCGGCGGACGTTGCCAACGTGGAGGCTCTCCACCGTGCCGGCCGTGCGCGGCCGCCGATCGTCTTTGCCCGGAACTGGCTGTGTGCCCTCGCGGCTCCTGGCGCGGACGTCACGACTGCAACGCTGCTTGATCGCATGCTGGATGCCGGGGTGAAGCTCGGCACGTCCACGCCAAAGGCTGACCCCTCAGGTGACTACGCTTGGCAATTATTCGAGAAAGCCGACAAGCTGATCCCGGGCGCTTTCGCGAAACTGGATGGCAAGGCACTGAAGCTTGTCGGTGGACGTGATTCGCCGCAACCGCCGCCAAACCGCTCGTTGTATGGGCTATTGATTACCGAGCGCAAGGCCGACATCTTTCTGACCTATTGCACCAACGCCATCGAGGCTGCCCGCGAGATCTCCGGCGCCAGCGTCGTCACCCTGCCTGAGTCCCTCGCTGTCGGCGCAAGCTACGCGCTTGTGGTGATGCGGGACGCACGTCTGAACGCCGAGCGGTTTGCGCTGTTTGTCATCTCAATCCCTGGTCAGGAGATCCTTGGCCGCTATGGATTTACGCCAGTGGCGACTCCCTGACTGCACTCGTTCAATCGGAGACGACGCGCAATTCGATGCTTTTCACCCACTTCACGTGACGTGGCCCAGGCTTGGTGTCCTTGAGCGATACGACGGCCAAGGGACCCTCGCTGTCCGGCAACGGCCGGTCGTCTCTCTCGTAGACCACCAGCGCGCCGTCACCGATCGGCGACAGGTAGAGCTCCGCCCAGGAAAACACCGCGCGATAACCGTCGCTCGCGGTCACGATGACGATGCTTTTGCGGAAGTCCATCCGATTTTTCTCGACCGGCCTGGCCCGATCAAGCACATCGCGCAACAGGCAGCCGGTATAGCGCCTAGCCATCTCGGTGGAAGACGAAGCGCCTGCCGTTTCGCGCACCAGGCGCACATCTTCGAGCCGTTGCGCCGGGAGCTGCTTCAGGTCACCGATCGAGAGATTCAGCTCCCGCTCGACGCTCCCCTTGATCGTCAAAGTCGCGGTCGCGGGCTCGGTTGCCGTCGAGACGTGCAGGAACGCCGCGGCGGCGAACGCGAGGACACCACCAGCAGCAATGCGGCGCATCGCTGCCTTAGTCGACGGCAACGACCACGCTGCTCGCTTTTATCAGGGCATAGCCGCGCTTGCCTATGGCGAGGCCGAGCATCTCTGCCGATCGCGTACTGATCACGGCGACGACGTTAATGCCTGGGGCGATTTCGAGCGTTATTTCGGTGCTGACCGGACCCTTGGTGAGGTCTTTGACGATACCCGAGAACTGATTACGCGCGCTTGTTTTCATTCGTTTCTCTTTGAATGCGACCACAATGTCGCTGCGTCGAAGAATGGTCGGGATTGCCCGGTGCGTCAATATGCAGATGCTTGCCGATAGGGGGTAAAGCCATGCCGGTTGTCCGTCGTTATATCCAGCAGTATATTGCGCTTGATTTCATTCGCGGTTTCGGGAAGGTTTTAATGCCCCGGGTCTTGGCGTCGTTGATCGCAGTATCGGCAATCATGATGACCGTTGCCCACGATGCCGAAGCACTCACCGTCTTCGCGGCGGCGAGCCTCAAGGAAGCGCTGGACGAACAGGCTCGCGGGTTCGAGCGCGACACCGGCGAGAAAGTGACGATTTCGTATGCAGGCAGTAATACTCTGGCCAAACAGATCGAAGCGGGCGCTCCTGCCGACGTTTTTATCTCGGCCGACATCGACTGGATGGAGTATCTCAACAAGCGCGGGCTGCTTGTGCCCGGCACCCGCGCGGACCTGTTGAGCAACCGTCTGGTATTGATCGAGCCCGCGAGCAGTCGATCTAAACTGGCCATTGTTCCAGGCTTTTCGCTCGCGATCGCACTGGGGACCGGGAAGCTCGCGATGGCAAATCCGGATACCGTCCCCGCCGGCAGGTACGGCAAGGCCGCACTGATGTCGCTCGGTGTCTGGTCAAGCGTGCAGGATCAGGTCGCACAGACCGAGAATGTCCGCGCAGCGCTGACGCTGGTCGCGCGCGGCGAAGCTCCCTTCGGCATTGTGTACGCCACCGATGCGCTGGTCGACCCAAGGTCCACGTCGTCGATTCCTTCCCGCCGAACACTCATGCTCCCATCGTCTATCCGCTCGCCGTGGTCGCAGCGAGTCCGGCGCCCGCGCGATCGAGGGCGTTCGTTGCATATCTCGCGTCGGATGTGGCACGCGCAACGTGGCGCCGTTACGGCTTCACCGTTATCGAGCGCGGACGATCGTGAGCGTCGACGAGCTCGGGATCGTTCTGCTCAGTCTCAAAGTGGCGGTAGCGAGCGTCGTTTTCAGCCTGCCTGTCGCCGTCTTTTTTGCGTACGTGCTGGCACGCGCGGATTTTCCAGGCAAGATCCTGCTCGATGCGCTAGTCCATCTGCCGCTCGTGCTGCCTCCCGTGGTGGTGGGGTTCGTCCTGCTGCTGCTGTTCGGCAAGCAGGGCTTTCTCGGCCGGTGGCTTGCCGAATGGTTCGGCATCGTCTTCGCGTTTCGATGGACAGGCGCGGCGCTCGCATCGGCGATCATGGGGTTTCCGTTGATGGTACGCGCTATCCGCCTGTCGATCTCCGCCATCGATCAGCGCCTGGAAACCGTAGCCCGAACCCTGGGCGGCTCGCGTACCTGGGTGTTTGTTTCGGTGACTTTGCCGCTTGCGCTGCCGGGTGTGGTGACCGGCGTATTGCTCTCTTTCGCGCGCAGCCTCGGCGAATTCGGCGCGACCATCACCTTCGTGTCCAACATTCCCGGCGAGACCGAGACGCTGCCGCTCGGGATCTATTCCCTCGTGCAATCCCCTGGGGGCGACGCCCTGGCGCTTCGCCTGAGTCTGATCGCGGTGATCCTATCCATCGCCGCGTTGGTCGTATCGGAATGGTTGACCCGTCGCGCGCAGCCGGCGCGCAGAGCATGATCGACGTCGACATCGAGCAGACGCTGGGTGCATTCGAGTTGGCGGTCTCGTTTCGCGCCGAAGCGCCCGTGGTTGGCCTGTTCGGGCGTTCCGGGTCTGGCAAGACCAGCGTGGTCAACGCCTTCGCCGGGGTTAGCCGGCCGCGACGCGGCCACATCATCGTCAACGGAGAAGCGCTGTTCGACAGCGACCGCGGCATCGACCTGCCGCCTGAGCGG
>Ga0126381_100008653_pt1 | contig 11385 bp, 10 predicted proteins | sample PanSoiMetPlot_28_FD_96465 | JGI IMG/M metagenome (GOLD analysis project Ga0126381, IMG submission 96465) | Tropical forest soil microbial communities from Panama - MetaG Plot_28 | ecosystem: Environmental > Terrestrial > Soil > Tropical forest > Bulk soil | place: Panama | collected 2016-02-17 | reverse complement strand
CATCTGATACCACCCAACAGCATGTAACCCTTCCTGCGCCGGACGGCCGAAATGTCTCGGCCTACGGCGGCGTACCTTTCGCGTTTGGTGTACTTCACGCCATAGCCGATCTAGCGTGGCCTGTGAGGAGGGCATCTCCGTTTCGGCTGGAAGGAAGGTGTCGTGAAGCGATCCCTTGTCATCACAGGAGCTGTCGGGATAGTCGTGGCACTCGCGACCTACGGTCCGTTCGCTGGCGCCGCGACCGGCGCGACAAATCACCCGCTCGCGCCGCACGCTGCGTCGAGTAACTACGGCGACCAAGATCCCTACTGCGCGAGCGCAACCGCGACCTGCGCAGACCCGGCCACCGGCCAGGGCGGCCAGTATGTCGGCCACGATGAGCCGTCGGTCGAATACAAGTCAGGGGTGCCTGGCTCAGGCAACGACATGACCTACGTCGTTACCCTGCCGACCGACCCGAAGCAGCAGCCCAACGCGATCGGAGCCGGCAGCACGACCTGGAACTTCCAGCTGCGCCCGACGTTCTGGTTCGGGCTCACGATGTGCGACACGGAATCAGCGCCAGAATTCACCAAGACGTGCACGCCGGACTCTGACGCGAACAACCTGGTCGGCTCGGACCCGAATGCGCCGGACTATATCGGCAAGCACCCGGGGACCGCGTTCATGGAACTGCAGTTCTACGGTCCTGGGTATGTACCGCAGTTCGAGGGATTCGGCTGCGGCGCCACCGTGTACTGCGCGGCGATGACCATCGACAGCCGGACACTCGACCAGAACAACGGAGTGTTCAACACCCGGGCCTGCAACGCCTTCATCATCGGCGGGCAGGAACCGATCAACTGGGCCTACATCACAAGGAGCGGCGTCTCGCAGGCTCCGGCTAACCCCCTGTTCACCGGGACCTTCTCGGCGCCCAACTTCGCCGCGGTGAACCCGGACCTGTCCAAGGACCTGGTGATGAACCCGGGTGACCGGATCCGGATCCACATGCACGACACGCCGGACGGCTTCCGGGTCGACATGACCGACATCACCACCGGCCAGGACGGTTCGATGACCGCGTCGATGGCCAACGGGTTCGGGCACGTCCTGTTCACGCCCGGCTCCACGACGTGCCAGGAAGCGCCCTACGCGTTCCACCCGGCCTACAGCACGGCCAACCCGCGTGGCAACGTCTGGACCGCGCACACCTACAACGTGGCATTCTCCGATGAGATCGGCCACTTCGAGAACTGCCTGGCGCTTGACGCGAACTTCAACTGCTCGTCGGCCGGGTCGCAGGACCCGACGCTGGACGGCGACGACACCAACTGCGTCCCTGGCACCGACTCCGCCCTCGTGAAAATCGACGGGTGCTTCAACCCCGACAACGACTACGACGGCCAGTCCTACCAACTCGACTGGCCGGGGACCAACCCCGTTCCTGGCCAGGACAGGAAGCTGCACCCAAGCCCGGTGATATTCACCAGCCCGCTGATAGGCGGCTCCATCAATTACTCGACCGTCGCGTTCGAGACGGACCTGCCGCGAATCGAGGCCTCTGACTCGCAAGCCAGCCCGCCGTTCTGTAACTCAAGCACCGGTGCGAATTGCGTGAACCCGCCGACGGGCGCGCAGTTCTACCCGTTCTTCTCGACCAGAATTGACAACGGTAGCTGCGCCTGGCAGGAAGGCGGCCGCTTCATCCCCGGTACCAGGAACGACTTCGGGGGCAACTCGACCAGCGAGTTCGGCCCGCTGCTGTTCACGCTGTTCCCGAGGAGCGGATTCAAGGCCACACTGGCCACCGACGACTTCAATAGCGGGAACATGCCAAATCCCTGCCCGGTCCGCTAGCAGACCCGATCGCAGCGCTCAGGGGCGGCCTTCGCGGCCGCCCCTGAGCCGCGTCATGGGTCGGACGGAGCGGTCTCCTCTTCGACGGTGATGCCCAGGGCCTCGGCGAAGATGCGCGCGAGCGTGAGCGCGTCCGAACTGGTGATGATCGCGCCGCGCAGGCTGGTGACGCCGGATATGCCGGTCAGGTCGCAGCCGGCGAACTTGGCGCCGGTCAGCGTCGCGCCGCTTAGCTGAGCACCGGTCAGGTCGCAGTGGTCGAACTCGACGCCGGATAGAACGGCGTCGCCGAAGTTGGCCTGATCGAGCCGGCAGTTGATGAACGTCGCGCTGGCAAACCTGCACCCGAAGAACGACGTGAGGTCCATCCGGCAGTCGCGAAACGCGACATCGCGCACGGTGCTGGTCAGAAGTGCCGCGCCGGTCATCCGGCTCGCTTGGACCGCCACCCTGATCAGTGAGCTGTCGCGGGCGAGCAAGTTGGCCAGGTCGCAGCGGCTGAACTCGACATCCCTGATCGTCGCGCGGCGCAGCCTGACGTCGGCGAAGGTCACGGCGGTGTACCGGCACTGATCGAACTCGACCCCGGCGGCCTCCCGGCCGGACAAGTCGATGTCGGTCACCGCCAGGCCAGCGTGCACGGCACCGTCACCGAGTTCGGCATCAGGCGACGACGCCTTATCCAGGTCATCAGGGATGTCAGGCGGCGCGGGCTCGCGCACCGTGGCGCGCCGCCCGCTGGCGGTGCGATAGGTGCGGCCGGCCACCGGGCAATGGTATCGGTGCTGGGCACGGGACTACATTGCGACTGGATAGAGACTGCTACGGCAGCGACGGACTGACCTCGCCGTGATGAACTTCGTTGGACGTGTACCGATACTTCATGCCTTAAGTCTTCGCAGCAGGGGTGGGATCAGTCTTGAATCTCAGAACTATTGGCCGCCGAGCGCGGCTCATGATGGCAGTTGGCCTCGGCGGCGCCGCCGCTCTCGTGGCCATTTCCGGCTCGGCCGCCACGATTGCGGGGCCAAGCTGCCAGCCCGGTTCCGGGAAGCAGCTCGCCGGACGACATCTCAGCAGCTCCGACATCTCGGGCTTTCAGCCCGGCGATCTGCGCTGCGCCAACCTGGCCGGTGCCGACCTATCCGGATTGAGCCTGGGTCAGGTCGACTTCACGGGCGCGATCTTGCGCAACGCCGACCTGCAGCACGCCGACTTGACCCAGGCCACACTGGACTTCGCCGACCTTTCCGGCGCCAATCTGACCGACGCGACCATGATTCAGGCCGAGGCCAAGCAGGCCAAGCTGGCCGGGGCGAACCTATCCGGCGTCGACCTCACCCAGGCCGACCTGACCGGCGCCGACCTGTCCAAGGCGAAGCTAAGCGGCACGAGCTTCACCCAGGCCACGCTTGATCACACGACGTTCACGGGGGCGACAGGAGTGCCGCCGTGGAACCTGTACGTGCTGATCGTCGCGGTGGTGATCTTCGCGCTGCTCCTCCTTGGGTCCATCAGGCGCAGCGCACGCAACACTCGCAACGCTGGCGGCTTCGCCTTCGCCAGCGCGTCGGGGAACCGGACTGGCTCGCTACTCGCGCGCGGGGTGATCGGGTCGTTCATCGCGGCGCTTGGCCTCAGCCTGTTTGTCGGCGGACTACTTGGCGAGGTGCTCAGCGCGTCCGGACCTCCGGTCACTCAGACCTGCGTCGGCGCCTTGTGCAAGGTCGGCGTTGCCAGCGGCTTCATCGGCCTATTCGGCGGCGTGTTCGTCTGCATCATCGGCTTCGCGATTCGCGCATCGGGACGCCGGCGCAACCAGCCTGCCAGCTTCGGCCCGACCCTGCAGGGCGGAGGGTTCATCGGAGGGCCGTTCAACTGACTCGCCGCCAGGCCGGGCCGTGCGAGTCAACCGACGCGGCCCGCCTGGACGGGAGTCCGGCCGCGGATCGCCGCGCACGCCTGCGGCTTCGCGCCGTAGTCGCGGCAGTCGCCGAGCAAGTCGGTGATCTTGCATTCGTAGAGCCTGGCCAGCCGGTCGAGTGTCTCGAGCGACGGGGCATGGCCGGTTTGCCCTGGCCACTGCTCCCAGTAAGAGAAGTTCTTGAACGTCTTAGGGTCGTCAGGCCAGATCTCGGTCCAGCGTTCGGCCGCCTGCGGCTGGCTCCAGCCGTGCGCCTGGCGCATTGCGACCCGCGGGTTGACACGGTACGTCGCCTGAAAGACGACCCCAACTTCCGCCCAAGTGCGACCTTGTTTGCGCAATTGCGCAGAATGCAACGCTTGTACCTGCCGAACACTACGCGGCTTACTACCCACAGCTGCTTCCTTCGCAACCGGTCTCGTATGTGCCCTGACATTAGTGTCTCAGCTTTGGACACTTCTGTCGCGCCTCACGGCAATGCTCTACGGATGCTGGCTGCTGACCGAGATGACCTCGCCGGTCAAGTAGGACGCGTAGTCGCTGGCCAGGAACACCATCACGTTGGCGACCTCCCACGGCTCGGCTGACCGGCCGAACGCCTCCTTGGCCGCCAGTTCGTCGAGCACGTCCTGGCTCATCACCTTGGCGAGGAACGGGTGCATGGCCAGACTCGGCGCCACCGCGTTGACCCTGATCCCGTGCTCGGCGACGTCCATTGCGGCGCACCTGGTCAAGGCCATCACGCCGGCCTTCGCCGCCGCATAGTGCGCCTGGCCGGGTTGCGCCCGCCAGCCGAGCACCGACGCGTTGTTTACTACGGCACCGCCGCCGCCCTGCTCGATCATCCGCCGCAGCACTGCGCGCGTGCAGCGGAACGTCCCGTTCAGCGTCACGTCGAGCACCCGAGCCCACTGCTCGTCCGTCATCTCGACGACCGACGCGGTCCCGCCGAGCCCGGCATTATTGATCATGACGTCGATCCGGCCGAACCGGCCTGCCGCCCCGTCGACCAGGGCCTGGACCTGCTGCTCGCTGGTGACATCGCACATGGCCGACCACACCCGGTCGGCGCCGTAGGCCTGCTCAAGCTCGGCGCGCGTGACGGCCAGCCGCCCCTCGTGGGCGTCGCTCAGCGCGAGGCTGGCGCCCTCGTCGAGGCACCTCCTCGCCACGGCTCCGCCGATGCCAGTCCCAGCCGCCGCAGTCAGGACAACGACCTTCCCGGCCAGCAGGTCCCGCCCAGCCGCCGGGATCACCTCCGCCCCCTAGCCGGCTCTGGCGCCAGGCCGAGTGCGCGGCTGGCGATGATGCCGAGTTGTATCTCGTCTGACCCGCCGTAGATCGTGTCGGCCCGGCTGAACAGGTACAGCCGCTGCCACGCCTCGAGCTCGTAGGGCGCCGCCTTAGCGACCATTCCGCTCGCTCCCTGCACGTCCATCGCCAGCTCCCCGAGCGCTTTATGCCAACGAGCCCACAGCAGTTTCATAACGGAAGCTTCCGCACCGGTCTGGCTGGCTGAGAAGCTGTTCAGCGCGTACGCGCGCAGGACCTCGAGCCCGACCCAGGCCCGTGCGATGCGGTCGCGCACCAGCGGGTCGGTGGCAGAACCCGATCGCCGCGCGTGCGCCATGACGTCGTCGAGCTCGCGCCTGAACTGAATCAGCTGGCCGAACATCGCGGCGCCGCGCTCAACCCCGAGCATGAACCTGGCTACACGCCAGCCATCGCCTGGGTCCCCGAGCACTAGGTCGGCGTCGGTGCGCGCCCCGTCGAAGAACACCTCGTTGAACTCGCTGGTCCCGGTGAGCTGGCGGATCGGCCGCACCGTGATGCCGGGCTGGCGCATGGGGACGAGCAGCAGCGACAGGCCAGCGCTGCGGGTCGAGCCCGCCCGAGTCCTGGCGAGCACGAAACACCAGTCGGCGACGTGCGCGAGCGAGGTCCAGACCTTCTGCCCGGTGATCTCCCAGTGGTCGCCGTCGAGCCGGGCCGAGGTGCTGACCGAGGCAAGGTCGGAGCCAGCGCCCGGCTCGGAGAAGCCCTGGCACCACAGCTCGGCGACCGACGCGATCGGAGGCAGGAACCTGCGCCGCTGCTCGGCCGTGCCGAACTCGATCATGGTCGGCCCCAGCAGCTGCTCGCCGATATGACTGACCCTGGCGGGGGCGGCGGCACGCGCGTACTCCTCATGGAAGATGAGCTGCTGCGCCAGTGACGCGCCGCGGCCGCCGTGCTCGCGCGGCCAGCTCAGCGGCGTCCAGCCTGCCTCGTGGAGCTGCCGGTCCCAGGCCAGCCGCTCCTCGAACGCCTCGTGCTCGCTGCCGGGCCCGCCCGCGCCGCGCAGGCCAGCGAATTCGCCGGTCAGGTGCTTAGCCAGCCAGTCACGAACCAGCAAGCGGAACTCTTCGTCGGTCACGGTAGTAACGCTAGCGCGCCGCCAGCTAGGCTCCCTACCAAGCACTTGCTTGCTCGGTAGGGAGGCTGCTTGCCCACCATTCCGTCGGCCGTGCAGACCGCTGCGCGTGAGTTCGCGGACGCGGTCGCCGTGGCTGAGCCTGACGGTGTCACGCTCACCTACCGCCAGCTGCTCGACGGGGTGCGCGAGGTCGCCGGAGCGTTTATCGCCAGCGGAATCGAGCCTGGGGACCGGGTCGCGATCTGGTCGCCGAACACGCATCACTGGATACTCGGCGCGCTCGGGGCGATGTACGCGGGCGCGACTTTGGTCCCGGTGAACACGAGGTACACCGGCCACGAGGCGCTCGACGTGCTCGCGCGGGCCCGGGTTCGCGCGCTGCTCGTGGCTGGCCCGTTCCTCGGCGTTGACCGGCTTGAACTGCTAGCCGACGCCGTTGCGGAGGCTGGACCGGAGGCTGAGCCGCCCAAGCTCGTCGTGCGCATCCCGGTCGAGGCGGGAGGTCTGGCCATCCAGGCCGGGGTCACCTGGGCGGAGTTCACCGGCCGGGCATCGCAGGCCGACCCAGCGCTCGCCGAGCAACGGGCGGCGGCCGTCGGGCCGGAAGACGTCAGCGACATCTTGTTCACATCCGGCACGACCGGCGCGAGCAAGGGCGCGATGTCGGCACACGGGCAAGCGCTCGACGTGGCTGCGGCCTGGGCCGACTGCGCCGAGCTGACCAGCGCGGACCGCTACCTGATCGTCAACCCGTTCTTCCACAGCTTCGGCTACAAGGCCGGCATACTCGCCTGCCTGCAGACCGGCGCCACGATGATCCCGCAGCTTGTCTTCGACCCCGGGGCAGCGATCAGGCTGATCGAGAAGGAACGGGTGACCGTGCTCCCGGGCGCGCCGACGCTCTACACCTCGATACTCGATCACCCAGGCCGAGACGCCCATGACCTGTCCAGCCTTCGCCTCGCTGTCACCGGCGCGGCGGTGGTCCCGGTCGCCCTCGTCGAGCGGATGCGCGCCGAGCTGAGCTTTGACACCGTGCTGACCGCGTACGGTCTGACCGAGGCCGTCGTCGCGACCATGTGCCGGTCAGGCGACGATGACGAGACGATCGCGACGACGTCCGGGCGCGCGGCGGCGGGCTTCGACGTCAGGATCGACGGCGCGGACAAGCCAGGCGACTCCGGGGAGATCTTGCTGCGCGGGCCGAACGTGATGCTCGGCTATCTCGACGACCAGGCCGCCACCGCAGACGCGGTCGACGGCGACGGCTGGCTGCACACCGGCGACATCGGCCACCTGGACGAACGCGGGTACCTGACGATCACCGACCGGCTCAAGGACATGTACATCTGCGGTGGCTTCAACGTCTATCCGGCCGAAATCGAGCAGGCGCTGGCCAGGCATCCGAAGGTGGCCGAGTCCGCCGTCGTCGGCGTCCACGACGAGCGGCTCGGCGAGGTAGGCAAGGCGTTCGTGGTGCCGCGGCCAGGCACTGATCCGTCCGCGGACGAGCTGATCGAGTTCTGCCGGGAGCGGCTCGCCAACTTCAAGGTGCCCAGGCAGATTGAGTTCCGTACCGGCCTGCCGCGCAATCCGTCAGGCAAGACGCTGAAGCGAGTGCTCAGAGGAGAAGGTGGATGACTGACGAGCCAGTCGTGCTCTACGAGCGGCGCGGCAGCACCGCGCTGATCACGCTGAACCGGCCGCGCTACCGGAACGCGCAGAACTCGGTGATGACATACGCCCTCGACGCGGCGTTCGAGCAGGCCGTGAACGACAACGAGGTCAAGGTGCTCGTGCTCGCTGGAGCGGGCGATCACTTCTGCGCCGGCCACGATATCGGCACACCGGGCAGGGACGTGCACGTCAGCTACGACCGCAAGGCCGTGCTGTGGTGGGACCACACCGATAAGGAAGGCGCCGACGCCAGGTACGCCAGGGAGATGGAGGTCTACCTCGGCATGTGCCGGCGGTGGCGCGAGATGCCCAAGCCGTCGATCGCGATGGTGCACGGCGCCTGCATCGCAGGCGGGCTCATGCTCGCGTGGGTCTGCGACCTGATCGTCGCATCGGACGACGCGTTCTTCGCTGACCCCGTGGTGCGGATGGGGATTCCAGGCGTGGAGTACTTCGCCCATCCCTGGGTGCTCGGGCCGAGATTCGCCAAGGAAGCGCTGTTTACCGGAGACAGGTTCGGCGCGCAGCGGGCGTACGAGGTCGGCATGGTCAACCGGGTGGTGCCGCGCGGTGAGCTGGAGGAGACGGCATTCGCCCTGGCTGACAAGATCGCCGCCATGCCATCTTTCGGCCTATCCCTCGTCAAGCGGGCCGTGAATCAGTGCGAAGACCTGATGGGCATGCGGCCGGGAATGGACTCGGTGTTTGGCCTGCACCACGTCGCCCACGCGCACAACGCGGAGACCTCGGCCGACTCCCTTGCCGGGATGGACGCCAGGTCAATGAAAGTCGTGCCGGAGGCGCGCACGAGCAACACGGCGGGCACGTAACCGGTGGAACTCGACTACTCCCCGGCCGATGAGGCGTTTCGGGCCGAGGTTCGGGCGTGGCTGGCGGAGCACGTGCCTGACCCGCCGCTTCGGTCAGTGAATACGGCTGCCGGCTTCGCCGCACACCGGGAGTGGGAGCGGGAACTCGCCGCTGCCAGGCTGGCGGTGATCTCGTGGCCCGAGTGCTATGGCGGGCGGGACGCGTCGCTGACCCGGTGGCTGGTGTTCGAGGAGGAGTACTACCGCGCCGGCGGGCCGGTCCGGGTCGGCCAGAACGGGCTGTTCCTGCTCGCGCCGACGCTGTTCGCGCACGGCACGACCGAGCAGCTTGACCGGGTGCTGCCGCCGATGGCCACGGCCGACCAGGTGTGGGCGCAGGCCTGGTCAGAGCCTGGCGCGGGCAGTGATCTGGCGGCGATCCGGTCAGCGGCGGCGCGCGTCGATGGGGGCTGGCTGCTGTCGGGGCAGAAGACGTGGAGCTCGCGGGCCGCGTTCGCTGACCGGGCGTTCGGGTTGTTCAGGTCCGACGCACGCGCAGAGAAACATCGCGGGCTCACCTATCTCATGTTCGATCTGAGGGCGCCCGGGGTGACTGTCCGTCCGATCGCCCAGCTCGATGGCGAGCCTGGGTTCGCTGAGATCTTCCTCGACGAGGTGTTCGTGCCCGACGCCGACGTGATCGGGGAAGCTGGTCAAGGCTGGCGGGTGGCGATGTCGACTGCCAGCCATGAGCGCGGGCTTTCGCTGCGCAGTCCTGGCCGGTTCCTCGCCGCCGCGGACCGGCTGCTCAGGCTGTGGCAGCACAGCGCGGTGGCCGGCCGGGACGCACTCGGCGAGCGGGTGGCCGATGCGTGGATCGCTGCCCGCGCGTACCAGCTGCACACTTTCGGCATCGTGGAGGCGCTCGAAGCCGGCGGCACGCTTGGCGCCGAGGGCAGCCTGGGCAAGGTGTTCTGGTCCGAGCTGGATGTCAGCATCTGCGAGACGGCGCTCGATCTGCTCGGCCCGGCCGGCGAGGTCAGCGAGCCTGACAATCCCTGGCCCCGTGGTGGATGGCCACGCAGCTACCTGTTCTCGCTGGCCGGGCCCATCTACGCGGGTACGAACGAGATCCAGCGCTCGGTGATCGCCGAGCGGCTGCTCGGGATGCCGCGATGAGGTTCGCGCTCAGCCAGGAGCAGCGGCAGTTCGGCGCTGCCGTGCACGAGCTGCTGGCCGACGCCGACGTTCCTGGTGCGGCGCGAGCGTGGGCGGACGGCGATCACGCGCCTGGCCTTCATGTCTGGCAGGCGCTCGCCAAGGCCGGGGTGACGGGGCTCGCGGTGCCGGAACCCTACGGCGGCCTCGGGGCCGGCCCGGTCGACGTCGTTGTCGCATGCGAGGAACTCGGGCATCACCCGGTCCCCGGCCCGATCGCCGAGTCCGTTGCCGCTGTTCCCGTTCTGCTTGGGGCGCTGCCCGCCGCCCGTGGGCCAGAACATGGCTCGGTTTCGGAGTGGCTGGCTGGGCTGGCGGACGGCGAGTTGATCTCGACGATCGCCATCCCGCCATCGCTGCCTTACGCGCTCGACGCCGATGTCGCCGGGCTGGTGCTGCTGGCCGATGGCGGGCGCGCGTGGCTGGCTTCGGCGCGGGCTCGGCTCACGTCGATCGATGCGGCCAGGCGGCTGTTCGAGGTTGAGCCGACCGATGCGGTGGCCGCCGACGCCGGCCCCGCGGTGGCGGCCGCGCTGAGGCTCGGCACGCTCGCCAGCGCCGCGCTGCTGCTCGGTGCCGGGCGCGGGCTGCTCGAGACGGCCGCCGAGCACGCGAGGACCAGGGAGCAGTTCGGCCGGCCGATCGGAGCGTTCCAGGCGGTCAAGCATGCCCTGGCCGACGTGCTGATAGGGCTGGAGTTCGCCAGGCCGCTGCTCTACGCGGCCGCGATCGCAGTCGGCCACGACGCGGCGACCGCGGCGCGTGACGTGACGGCCGCCAGGATCGCGTGCGCCGATGCGGCCAGGCGGGCCGCCAGGACGGCGCTGCAAGTCCATGGCGCGATCGGTTATAGCGACGAGTGCGACGTCAGCTTGTGGCTGGCCAAGGTGACGGCGCTATCGTCGGCTTGGGGCAGCCAGGCCGAGCATCGCGCGACCGTACTCGCCGCGCTGGCCGAGCCTGACACTGGCCCATGGAGCTAACCGCCGGGGAGCTAACACCGTGGAGCTGACCAGCGAGCAGCAGGCGTTGCGTGAATCAGTCGCCGACCTGCTGCGCCGCCATCCGCCCGTGCGCGATCCGGTGGCTGAGCCCGAAGCCGACCGTGCGCTTTGGCGGCAGCTCTGCGACATCGGCGTCGCTGGCCTGGCCATTCCCGAGCGCTACGGCGGCGCAGGCGCAGGCCAGGTAGAAGTCCACGTGGTGGCTGAGGAACTCGGCCGTGTGCTCGCGCCGACGCCGATGCTCGGGTCGGCGGTTCTCGCCGCCCAGGCGATTCTTGGCTCCGACGACGCTGAGGCGTGCGAGCGGTTGCTGCCGGGCATCTGCTCGGGCACCGTCGTCGCGCTGGCGTGGACGGGCCGCGAGGGCGGCTGGGATCCAGGCCAGGCCGCCTGCTACGCGGCGAGCCGAAGCGGCGGCGGCTGGACACTGACTGGTGTGGCGCACTACGTGCTCGACGGCGACATAGCTGACGTCCTGATCGTCGCCGCGACGAT
>Ga0126381_100008652_pt1 | contig 11385 bp, 8 predicted proteins | sample PanSoiMetPlot_28_FD_96465 | JGI IMG/M metagenome (GOLD analysis project Ga0126381, IMG submission 96465) | Tropical forest soil microbial communities from Panama - MetaG Plot_28 | ecosystem: Environmental > Terrestrial > Soil > Tropical forest > Bulk soil | place: Panama | collected 2016-02-17 | reverse complement strand
CGTGGCGCGCGAGGTCCGTGACCGGGAACTCGCGATCGTCAGGGCCATCGAGCACCCCGACCTCTCCGGGCAGCCGGAAACAGCCGAAGCCGGCACCCTGGAGACGCGGCGGCTCTGAGCATCACCTCCCTGTTGCGGCTTCCGGCCGGATGGTGTGTACCTACGTACAATGCAACGACACATTCTTCGTCCGGCCGGACGAAGAATCCAGGCATGCCGGCTCAAAGGATGCTCGTAAGCACGCTGCCCGGGGTGGCGCGGCGAGGCGGTCCTACCCGTAACCTCGGCACACAGCAGACATGGCCGGAGGTAGCTAGCGAGATGGCGCCGTTCGCCCCCCATCGGCTGGTGAACGAGGCTTTCGACGGCTTGGTTTTGTCCGGTCTTGCTGCAGCGGGGCGGCAGCGCGGGAGTGAGCCCCAGCACGTCCAGGCTCGTCGCAGGCTGGCCTAGCTCGTGGCCACGGTCCAGCTCCCGACGGCAGCCAGGTGGCACGCTCCCCCGTGGCTGCGGTTCGCGGTTCGCCGGCTCGCCCGCCTCGCGGTCTCGCTGCTCCTGCTGGTATCGGCCGCCTTCGCCATGATCCATGCCATCCCGGGCGATCCGGTGCGGGCAGCGCTCGGGCTGACGGCGCCCCAGTCGCTGGTGAACGCCGAACGGCGGGAACTGGGTCTTGACCGGCCGTTCTGGCAGCAGTACCTCGCCTTCATCCACGGTGCTGTCACCGGGCATCTCGGTACTTCCATCAGCACCAAGCTGCCGGTGACCACTCTCATCGCCGACCGCCTGCCGGCGACCATGAAGATCGCGGGGCTGGCGTTCGTGACGGTACTCGTCGTTGCGCTGCCGCTGGGCATGAGCGTTGCCGCCCTGACCCGCAACGGCAGGAGACCGCGTACTGAGCTCGTCTTCGGCGGTGTAACCGGCGTGTTCGCATCGATCCCGGACTTCCTGCTGGGAGTCGCCCTGGTCTTCGTGTTCGCAGTGACCCTCAAGGTGCTGCCCGTCGCCGGCGACTCCGGGCCCGCATCGTTCGTGCTGCCGGTGGTGGCCCTCGCCGCCGGGCCTGCCGCGGTGCTGGCGCGCATCGTCCGGGCGGAGACACTGCGGGTTCTCGGCGAGGATTACATGCGTACGGCCCGGGCGAAACAGCTTCCCGCGCGGCTGATCTACCTCAGGCATGCGCTGCCCAACGTGATGACCGCCACCCTCACCCTGTCCGGGCTGTTGCTGTCGAGCCTGCTGGCCGGCACCGTGCTGGTCGAGACCATTTTCGCGTTGCCCGGGATCGGCACGCTCCTGACCCAGTCGGTGCCGAACAAGGACTATCCCGTCGTACAGGGCCTGGCCCTGGTGTACGGCGGACTGGTGCTGCTGATCAACCTCGTGGTCGACGCGCTGATCGTCATCGTCGATCCCAGATCCGCTCTGCGGGACCGTTGATGACCCCCGATCGGCAGCGATCCGCCTGGGCCGGCGCGCTCCGCACACCGACCGGAGCCGCGGCGGCGGTGCTGCTCGTGCTGGTGGCCCTGGTCGCGATCGTGGCGCCTGTCGCCCTGCACGGTGCGGCCAGCCGCGTCGACGTCGCAGCAGTCAACAAGGGCGTCTCGGCGAGCCACTGGCTGGGCACAGACGGACTCGGCCGCGACGTACTCGCGCGGACGCTGGTCGCGACCCGGCTTTCACTCGAGCTGGCGCTGCTGGCCACCGCCATCGGTACCGTGACGGGGGTAGCGCTGGGCGCACTGCCCACGGTGCTCGGCCGGAATGCCGGCCGGCTGGTATCGGGACTGATCAACCTGCTGGTTGCGTTCCCCGGGCTCCTGCTGGCCATATTCCTCGTGGTGATCTTCGGTGTCGGCGAGCGTGGAGCGGTGCTCGCGATAGGGCTCGCCAGCGCTCCAAGCTTTGCCCGGTTCACCGAGCCGCTCGCCGCATCAGTCGCCCACTCAGACTATGTAGCGGCGGCGCGGCTGCTCGGCGTGAGGAGGCACCGGATCACCACCCGGCATGTGCTGCCCAACGTCGCCGAGCCCCTGCTGATCCTCGCGACCATCGCCGTAGGCAGCGCCCTGCTCGCCTTCGCCGGACTTTCTTTCCTCGGCTTTGGCGTCCAGCCGCCAGCCTACGACTGGGGGCAGATGCTCAACAGCGGCCTGCCCGACATCTATATCAACCCTGCGGCGGCGCTCGCACCCGGGATCGCGGTCGTCATCGCCGGGGTGGCGTTCAATTTCTTCGGTGAGGCCGCAGCGAGCGTGGCAGGGGTGCGGGTCGAGCAGAAGTGGATCGTGCCGCACCGCAGAGCCGACCTGACCGCCCGGGATGGCCAGCCAGCCGGGACACCCGATGTCGGCGCCGCTGGTGCGCCAGTCTTGCGCGTCGATGGCCTCACGGTCGCGTTCCCGTCTCCGGCTGGTCCGGTGACTCCGGTCACCGATGTCAGTTTCGATCTTGACGCCGGACAGATCACTGGGCTTGTCGGCGAATCCGGTTCAGGCAAAAGCCTCACCGCCGCTGGCATAGGCGGTCTCGTACCGCACCCCGGGACAGCCTGGGCACGCCGTCTCGAACTGGCGGGAATCGAATTGCAGCAGCTTCCCGAGGCTCGCCGCAAGGCTGTGCTTGGCACCGGGTTGGCGACAGTATTCCAGGACCCGATGTCAGCGCTGAACCCGGCGCTCAGGGTCGGCGGACAACTGGCCGAGGTCGGTGAGGTGCATTACGGCATGACCCGGCGCGCAGCCCTGAAACGAGCGGTGGAACGGCTGCACGCGGTCCGGATTTCGGCACCGGAACGGCGGGCCCGCCAGTACCCGCAGGAATTCTCCGGCGGGATGCGGCAACGGGCGGTGATCGGGATGGGGCTGATGGGAGAGCCAGCGCTCATCCTCGCCGACGAGCCCACAACTGGCCTCGATGTCGCAGTCCAGCGGCAGGTGCTGGACCTGCTCCGCCAGGCGTGCACCGACCGGAGGGCTGCGGTGCTGCTGATCAGCCATGACATCAGCGTCGTGGCCACCCTGGCCCGCCGTGTACTTGTCATGTACGGCGGACGGATCGTTGAGGACCTTCCGGCCCGCTCACTGCTGGCCGGCGCCGCGCACCCATACACCCGGGCGCTGGTGGCAAGCGTCCCCGACATGGCCGCTGACCGCGGACAGCCGCTGGCGACAATTCCTGGCCGCCCTCCAGATCCTGCCGCCCCGCCGTCGGGCTGCGCTTTTCACCCCCGCTGCCCGCTCGCCGACGCGCGCTGCGGGACCGAACGACCCTCACTTGAGCCCTCCCCCAGCGGCGGGAGAGTAGCTTGCTGGCACCCGCGCCTCAGCGCCGGGCACAAAGCGCCCGCAGCCGGGTCAGCCGGGAAAGGCGTACCGGGATGAGCGGGCTTGAACTATGTGGCCTGCGGGTGCGATTCGGCGTCGGCCGCAAGGCCCTCTGCGCTGTGGACGGCGTTGACCTGCACGTGCCGACGGGCACGGTTGTCGGACTGGTGGGTGAATCAGGCTCGGGAAAGACGACGCTGGCCAAAGCCGTCGTGGGCCTCGCGCCGGTCAGCGACGGCCGGATACTGCTCGACGGCCAGGTGCTCGCTCCCGGCCGCGGCCGTTCGGTCATACGCCGCCGTCGGAGCGTCCAGCTGGTGTTCCAGGATCCGTATTCCTCCCTCAACCCGCGTATGCGGGTTGGCGAGTCGATCGCCGAAGCGATCCGCGCCGCCGACGCGAGCAGTCGCAGCGAGCAGGCCGCGGAAGTGCGCAGGCTGCTCGAGCTGGTCAGCCTGGAACCGGACCACGCCCTCCTGCTGCCCCGACGTCTGTCCGGGGGGCAACGCCAGCGCGCCGCGCTGGCCCGCGCGCTTGCCGCGCGCCCCTCACTCTTGATTGCCGACGAGATGACCTCCGCGCTTGACGTGTCGGTGCAGGGCACCGTACTCAACCTCGTGCGCGATATTCAGCGGCGGCTGGGCCTGTCAATGCTGTTCATTTCGCACAACCTCGCCGTCGTGCGCTACATGGCTGACGTCATCGCGGTCATGTACTGCGGACAACTGGTCGAGATCGCGCCCACGGAGGAACTGACGTACCAGCCACGCCACCCCTACACCCGGGAACTGGTTGCCAGCGTGCCCGGCCTTCGTAGCGCCGGCGCTGATGCACAGGCACTGGCAGATGCCGGGTCCCCGCTGTTCGAAGCCGAGCCCGCTGACCCCCACCACCCGCCAGACGGCTGCCGGTTCCACCCGCGCTGCCCCATCGGCCCGGTGCGGCACGCCGGCCGGGACATGTGCCGTCAGGCAGACCCGATGACCGCGGCTGCGGACCGGCCGCACAAGGTTGCTTGCTTTTTCGCGGAGCCATCAAGCCATGAGTCAAGATAACGTCAGGACCTCCAGAGCTTTCGCATCAGATCACGTCCGGACCAGGACGTTGCCAGCCGCAGGGGCACGGCATGAACGGTGAGCCCGCCACCGAAGCGATCCGCGTCCATGCCAGTCTGGGCCGGGTGCTCGACCACCTGGGCACCACCGTTCTCGACATTGTCGCGGGTAACCCTGACAAGAACGTCGAGATCAGCGGCCTAGTCATTTACGACCCGCTCGATGAGCCGACCCTGTCCCCCGGATGCCTGGTCCTCGGTGTCGGCATTCAAGATTCTGACCAGGTGGCTGACCTGCTGGAAAAGATCGGGGCAGGCGGAGCCGTGGGCCTGGTGGTGCGGGCTCCCGCGCCCACCGGACCTGCCGTGCAGAAGGCGGTCTCCCGCACCGGGACCGTGCTCTTCGAGGTGACCAGGGGCGCGTCCTGGAATCAGCTTGCCGCCCTGCTGCGCTCGCTACTGGCCGAGGGCGATGTGCAGGCAGTCGGGGAGGAGGCGATCGGCGGTCTTCCCGCCGGCGACCTCTTCGCGCTGGCAAACGCCCTGGCCTCGCTCCTCGACGCGCCGGTTACGTTCGAGGACCGCAGTTCCCGCCTGCTGGCGTTCTCCGGGCGGCAGGATGACGTGGACGCCTTCAGGGTGGAAACGATCCTGGGGCGGCAGGTACCTGAACGGCTGACGCGCATGCTCAAAGACAGTGGCGTTTTCCGTGCCCTGTACGGCCGGGACAAACCGATCTTCATTGACCCCAGCGCAGCAGGCATGCCAGGGGCGGTGATTCCGCGCGTAGCCATAGCGGTGCGCGCCGGCCCCGAGATTCTGGGCTCGATCTGGGTCGCGGTCCATGAGCCGCTGTCGCCGGAGCGGGAGCAGGCGCTCGAAGATGCGGCCAAGCTGCTCGCGCTCCACCTTCTTCGCCGCCGGGCCGGCGCCGACGTGGAACGACGGCTTCGCGTTGACCTGGTAGCTACGGTTCTCGAAGGCGGGCCCGGCGCGACGGACGCGGCCACCCGGCTTGGCCTTTCCGACCGGCCAGCCGTGGTGCTGGCGATGGATCTGCCGGATCCCGGCGGTGAGGGGGTTGTGTCGCTAGCAGGGCTGGAAGCGGACCGCCAGCGCGCCGCGGATGCGCTGGCCCTGCACCTGTCCGCGATGCAAAACGGCGCCGCGGTCGCCCTGCTGGCCGGAGTGGCGTACGCGATCGTCCCCATGCCGCAGCACAGGAAGTCCGCCGACGAACGCGTGGCCGCCATCGCCCGCGACTTCCTCCAGCGCGCCGGACGCCCTGACGGGCTCATCGGAGTAGGGCGGCTTGCCGAGCACACTGCCGATCTTCCTAGCTCGCGGGCCGACGCCGACCGCGCCCTGCGCGTTCTGCGTTCACGGAAGGAGGGACTCCGCGTGGCCCGTGCCGCCGACGTCCATCTGGAGTCGCTGCTACTCGAACTCGCCGATACTGCCGGAGCAGACGGGTGGCTGCCGACCGGCCCGGTCGCCCGGCTACTCGCATACGACGCCAGGCACGGCAGTCAGCTGGTAGAGACCCTGCGGGCCTGGCTAGAGAACTTCGGTGATGTGATCGCGGCCTCGGCGGCCATGTGCATGCACCCGAACACGTTCCGCTATCGCCTGCGACGGCTGGCCGAGGTAAGCGAACTCGACCTCACCGACGCCGATGCGCGGTTCGCGGCCATGCTGCAACTGCGCCTGCTGCGGGTGACCGGAGACCCCGGCCGGCAGTTGCCCCCTGCTCCGCGGTAGCCGGAGCCAGGCATCAGCGCGTTCCCCCTGCGATTCGTCACCACGAAGGCATCCCCCAGCCCCCAGCCGATCGACGGGGTCGGGATTCAGGCCTGCAGTATCCGCTGAATAAGCCCGGCCGCGAGCGCCGATCTCTCCCCCATGGCGGGCAGCGATGTCCATTCGCCTTCCGCGTGAGCGTTGCCGCCGACGGCGCCCAGACCGTCCAGCGTCGGGATACCAGCGGCGGCGGTGAAGTTACCATCCGATCCGCCGCCGGCCTCAGCTCCGGAAAGCGGCGGCAAGCCAAGAGCCCCAGCCGCTTCGCGGGCCTGCGTGAACAGATCCCGCGACGCAGCCTTCTCAAGAGGCGGCGCTTGCGCCCGCAGGTTTACCGACAGTTCCGCCCCGGCGAGCCGGGGGCGCAGCCTGCGCAAGGCCGCGTCCACCCGTTCCTGCTCGGACCGCGTGCGGGCGCGGACATCCACTGCCACCGAGGCAGCGGCCGGAACCGCATTCGCCACTGTGCCCGCGGCAACTACCGTCGGGGTGACGGTCGTTCCGGCGGGAGGATCGCCCAGCGCCGCGATCGCCAGCAGCTGATGCGCCGCCTCGATCGCCGCGTTGATGCCGCGCTCCGGTTCCAGGCCTGCATGCGCCGCCCGGCCGGTAATCAAGACCTGGTAGTGCGAGACACCCTTTCTAGCCACCTTGAGAGCGGCCCCGGTGGCGGGCTCGAACACGAGCACGGCGTCAGCATCGCGCGCGGTCTCCGCGATCAGCGGCCTGGACGTCGGGGAGCCAAGCTCCTCGTCCGAGGTGATCAGCACCCAGACTCCATCCGGGTCGTCGAGCTGGGCCACCGCGGCAAGCATCTGGACAAGGCCGGCCTTCATGTCGAACACCCCGGGCCCGGTTGCCTGGTCGCCGTGAATCTCGAACGGCCACCGGGCAAGGGTTCCGATCGGCCAGACCGTATCGAGGTGACCGAGCAGCAGCACCCGGCAGCGCCGGCCGAGGCGCCATCGCAGATGGGTGCGGCCGTCCGTCCTCAATTCCTCAGGCGGGGCATCCAGCCACCCGGCGCCGATGCGCGCCGCCAGCCGGGCGCAGGATGCCGTTGCTTCGATATCGCTGGAGGGCGACTCGCACCCAACGAGGGCAGCCAGTTCGTCGGTGAGCCGATCGAGAGCGGGCATGAGACAGTGAATCGGCATGATCTCAGTCTTAGTTCCCCGGCGGGGATAGTGTTCGTACCTCGGTAAGAAGGATCGTGGCAGAACTTGTCTCACCGTCCATGGCCCGGCCAAAGATCGTGAGCCAGGTGGTCGCCGCGTTGGGAGCGGCGCACAGTCGTGTACGCGGGTTTCGTCTCGGCGCACAAGTCTGGCCAGGCCCGGCGATGAAACGCTGAGGTCCACACAGGCAGATCCGCAGGGAGGACTCGTGAACTCGCCCATTGATCTCCACGGTAGCCAGGAAGGCTCGCGGGCCGTCGAAGTGCAAGGCAGCGGCTCTGCGGTGTTGATTCCTCGATGCAACTTCGAATGGGACCAAGCTGTCATCGACGCTCTGGCCGGGCAGTTCACCGTCATCGTCGCATCCCCGCGTGGCTTCGGCAGGAGTGCACGGCTCCAGCCGCCGGATACTTATGATCTGGCGACCTTGGAACGTGACCTGCTTGAAGCGTGCGACGAGGCAGGCTTCAGCCGGTTTTCCGTGCTTGGTTACTCGTTCGCCAGCGTGGTTGCCCTACTGCTGGCGAACAGTACAGGGCGAGTCGACGCGGTCATCGCTGGCGGATTCCCGTACGGAGGGGGCTATTCCAACCTCTCCGCTTATGTTGAAAATAATATCCATGAAATTCAAGGACCTGGAACATACGAGGTACCCGACGGCAATTTTGACTCTCGCGCGCTGGTCGCCATTTACCGGCATCTCGCGACCCTTCCGGAGAGCGGACTGATTACGCACCTTCGATGCCCGCTCCTCGCCTTCTGGGGCAGCGACGATGAGGTCGTTGGCATGGCGGACAGCGTTGAGGCACAGCAGGCCGCCGCCGATGCCGAAGGTGCAACGACGGTCGTTCTCGAAGGCCTCGACCACGACGGAGCACTGGCTGAGATTCCCGCATGCGCCCCGCAGATCGTCAAGTGGCTGGACACGCAACTTGCCAGACAGCAATGAGGCGCTGTGCGGATGGTCGGCCCGGATCGGCAGGCCGGGCTGCCTTGGGGCCCCTAGCGGGCAATGCCGGTGAACGGACGCGGCCAGATGCCGATCGGGCGGCGCATCACGATCGATCAACTAGACGCCGACCCGTTCCCCCTCTACGCCAGGCTCCGCCGGGACGAGCCCGTGGCGTGGGTGCCGTCCGCACATACCCACTGGGTCACGCGCTGGGACGATGTCCAGCGCGTGACGCGGGACAGGGCCGTCTTCAGCGCCGCGGTGCATGACTCGCCGCTAACCGCTGCTCTCGGGCCGAACATGCTGCATGCCCATGGTGCCCACCACGCCGTGCTGCGCGGCCTGCTCACAAAGCGGCTCCGCCCGTCAGCGATCCGGGAACGAATAGACGAGGTGATCCTTCGGCTCTCCGCCGAGCTGCTCGATGGTTTGGACGGTCGGACCGAGGCAGACCTTGTCGCCGAGTTCGCCCAGCCTCTCGCGATCCGTGCGCTCATGGAGGTAACCGGGCTGCGAGCCACGCCTGTTGCTACCGCCGTGCGATGGGTGAACGGGATCGGGGCGGGCGCCGCCAACTACGAGCGCGATGCCAAGAAGGCGGCAATGGCGGCGCAGGCCGGCGCGGAAATCGATGCGGCTGTCCGTACGGAGCTGGCACGCGGTCCAGCCGACGGCAGTCTCCTCGAAGGGCTGGCGGCGGGCCTGGCCGATCGATCCGTCAGCCTGGCCGACATCACCTCGACGGTCAAGCTGCTGATCATCGGCGGGATGCAAGAGCCGCGTGACCTGTTCGGCATCGCGCTGGCGGCATACCTGACCTCAGGTACCATCCGCCGGGCAGTAGACGGGCGGCCCGAGCTTATCGACAGACTGATCGAGGAGGCACTGCGCTGGGGATCACCGGTCGGGACGGTGACCCGCGTGGTGACGGAGACCGTCGAGCTCAGCGGCACACGGCTGAAGTCAGGCACGGTCGTCGCGGCCGTGCTGGCCTCGGCCAACCGGGACGAGGAACGCTGGGATCACCCGGATGACTTCGACATTGCGCGCGAGGATCATCGCCACCATCTGGCCTTCGGAGCCGGCGTCCATGCGTGCGTGGGTGCGGCACTCGCTCGGGCAGAGGTGAAGCTGGCCCTCTCGGCAGTCATCGAACGCCTGCCCGCCCTGGAACTGACCTCGGCCCCGGTATCCCAGGGCTGGGAGTTCCGCGGTCCGGCATCGTTGCCCGTCCGATGGGCTCGCAGTGGCGAGGGCTAGACGTTCATCGTTTCCGAGGCGGGAAGGGGGGCGCGGCTAACTCGCGCGCGTCAGCGCTTGGCTGGCTGAAGGCGCTGCTTGCCTGATCAAGGTTCTGGGCGACGCCAACGGCTGTCAGCAAGGGGAGCGCATCATGGTAGCCAGGCAGACGTGGAAGAAGGGCTCGGCCGACCCCTCGACCCGCCGCCTCCTGGCAGCATTCAGTATCGGCGCACGTGACGAAGGTGGGCGCGGATGTCGGAAGAGACGATTCCTGTTCCTATCGAGAAGGAACTCGACGCGCTGTTCGGCCAGTATGTCGTGGCGGACCAGTCCCGCGGCCTGGTGTACGGCCTCACCACGGCGGACGGCCTGTTCCATTCCGCGGGGTTCGGTGTCGCCGACGATGCGGGCCAGGTTCCAGACGCGGATACCGTCTTCCCCATTGCCTCGATGTCCAAGAGCTTCGTCGCCTGCGCTGCCCTCATCGCCCGCGACCAGGGTTTCCTCTCGCTGTCTGATCCGATCACGAAGTATGTCCCGCAGTTCCGTGTCGTCGGTGATGGGATCGCGCCGGATGACGTCCCCACTGTCGAGATGCTGTTCAGCATGTGTGGCGGCCTGACCGAGGACAACTCGTGGGTCGACCCGTTTATCGGCATGCCGACCGACGTCCTGCTCGGGAAAGTCGCGAAAGGTATTCGGCTCAGTCGCGTTCCGGGTGCCGATTTTGAGTATTCGAATCTCGGTTACGCAATCGCCAGCCTGGCGGTAAGCCGGGCCGTCGGCCAGCCGCTCGAGGAATTCGTGCGGGACGAACTCCTGGTACCGCTCGGTCTTACGTCCACCTTTTTCGACAGCGCGGTGCCGCCGGGCGCAGGCCGCGCGGTCGGGTATTCCCTGGATGCGAACGGGGCCTGGGTGGGCTATCCGCCGCAGGCCTCGGATGCGTTCGCCGGAGCGGGCGGGATCGTGAGCACGGTCCGCGACCTGGCCGCGTGGATAACCTGGCTCGGCTCGGCGTTCCGCGCGCCGCGCGACGGCGACGTGGCCGTACTGAGCCGCGCTTCGCGCCGAGAGCTCCAACGGATGCACATTCCCTATCCGCCGTCGCTCGGCCTGACCTCAGCCGGCGACATGCGGATGACCGTGGGCGGCTATGCGCTGGGGCTGGCGATCGCGATCGATCTGCACCGCGGGACGTTTGTCTCCCATTCCGGTGGCCTGCCGGGATTCGTGCTCCACATGCGCTGGCACCCGGATTCCGGCCACGGTGTCGTCGTGCTCACCAACAGCCATCGCGGCGACCCCGTCACGCTGGCCACCGAAGCCCTCGGCCGGGTACTTGCCCGCGACCGCGTGCCGGCTTCGACCGTCTCGCTGTGGCCCGAGACCATCTCGCTCCGCGACGAGGCAGACCGTCTCATCCGGAACTGGGACGACCAGGTGGCCGCGCGCATCTTTGCCGACAACGTCGACTTCGATCGCCCACTCGCGCAGCGCCGGGCCGAAATCGAGCGGCTCGTCGCCGAGGTGGGCCCCCTCCTCGCCCCTGGACCGTCGTCCGGCATGGTGTCGTCGGTTAGCGCGGCCGACGTCACCTGGTCCATCCCCGGGGAGAATGGTGAGCTGCTGTGCATGATCCACTTGACGCCGGTTGAACCGGCCCAGATCCAGGAAATCGTGATCAGGGCCTTCCCGGCCGACCGTCCCCGGGCGGCAACTCCGGTCGACATCTCGACGCGGCACACGCGATTGGGCGAGGCATTCATCACGCCGATCACGAACGTGAGGGTGCTGTTCCCTGACCGGTGAAGGCACGTAGAGCAT
>Ga0126381_100008651_pt1 | contig 11386 bp, 9 predicted proteins | sample PanSoiMetPlot_28_FD_96465 | JGI IMG/M metagenome (GOLD analysis project Ga0126381, IMG submission 96465) | Tropical forest soil microbial communities from Panama - MetaG Plot_28 | ecosystem: Environmental > Terrestrial > Soil > Tropical forest > Bulk soil | place: Panama | collected 2016-02-17 | reverse complement strand
TGGCGGCACGTGGCAGATCGTCGCCACGTCAATGACGAACGCCAAGAGCGGCAAGTGACACATCGCTGGATCCGGCGAGAGAAAGCGCCGACTTCCAGTCGAGCCAACGCGCCATAGACTTGTCTTACCGGTGGGCCCGCGACATTCCCGTGTCGTGGGCCGCTTTTTCTCTGAGAAGCCACCCGCTACATCCAGCCGCTGCCGGAACGTTCCCGAAAGACGCGCCGATCCGTGGGAATTTCGCGCTGGCGCGCCGGCCGGTGCGACCGCGGCACGCTTTAGTATGACGCCGCATTGTGGGCAGCCTGATGAATATGCAGCGCCGCACCGCCGGATTAGCACTCGCATTGTGTTGGTCGCTCGGGCTGGCCGCGGCACCGCCCGCCACGATGAAGCTGACCACGTCCGACACGATCATCGTCGCCGGAATTGCGGACAGCAGTGGCGCAGGTCTGCAGCGCGCCTTGAGAGAGGCGCTGCGTGCAGCGCTGGATGAATCGCCATACCTGAACCTCGTGCCGGATACCGCAATCGCAGCGGCGCAGCGCGCACACCCGGCGTCCCTCGCGGCCGCACAGCTCGCGCGAGCCTGTCAAACGACGCGCGCCAAAGCGTACGTGTCAGGCGCGTTGGCTCCCATGCCACCGAGCGGCGACTTCCACGGGCAAATCATCGCTGTTGATTGCGCAAGCGGTGCAATACTCGCGCGCGAGAGCTTCACGGTCGCGAAGGAGCAACTCATCGACGAGCTCGGGCGGGCGACCCAACGAATGCGGCTCGACCTCGGAGAGCCACGCGCATCGGTGGAGAAATCCAGCACCCCCTTGTCGCACGCCACCAGCGCTTCATTCGAGGCGCTGGACGCCTGGAGCGAAGGGCTCGATGTGTGGCGCAGGGACGGCCCCGCGGCGGCGCTGCCGCCACTGCAAAGAGCCGTCGAGATCGACCCGGCGTTCGCGGCCGCCACCTACGACCTCGGGCTCGCCTTCCGCAACTCGGGGCAGGAGGAGCGGGCGCGCGAGTTATTCACACGGGCATTCTCGATGCGCGAGCACGCGAGCACTCGCAAACGACTCAACATCGCGGCTCAATATCATGCCTTTGTCACGGTGGACGAGAGCCGCGCCGTGGAGTCCTTCAGGGCCTGGATCCGCACTTATCCCAGGGACTACAAAGCTGTATCCAACCTCGGCAGCTTCTATGGGGACATCTGCCGCTACCCACAGGCGATCGCGCAATTCGAGCTTGCGCGGCGCATGAACCCGGTCGACGTCATAGCGCACGAGGATCTGATGGAGATGCTGACGGCGATCGGCGAGTTCGCGAAGGCACGCGGGGTCTACCGTGACATCGTGCAGCTCAACCTGGATGATGACTCACCGCACCTCTACCTGTACGTGATCGCCGCGCTCGAGAACCAGAGCGGGGAGATGGCGGCGCAGTCGGCCTGGTTTGAAGATAAGAAAGAGCTGCAGCATGAGATCCTGTCCGAGGAGGCCGATGCGGCCGCGCTGTCCGGGCATCTCAACCGTGCTCGTGAGCTCACGCAGCGCGCCGTGGAAGCCGCGCGCGTTGCGGGAAATCTGGAGCAGGCGGCCGGCTGGTGGCTCAACTCGGCGTGGCGGGAAGAGCTGTTTGGCAACGCGCCGCTGGCACGTGATCAGGCCGAGCAGGCATTGCACCTCGCGCCCGCCAGCCGCGAGGGCGAGGCCACCGCGGCGATCATACTGGCGAGAGCGGGCGACATCCGGCGCGCGCTGGCGCTGATGGACGATATCGAGAAGCGCTATCCGGATCACAGCGTCGTGCAGACGTATTGGCTGCCGACCATCCGCGCCCAGGTCGCACTCACAGCGGGCGACCCGGCGACCGCCCTCAGGGAGCTGCGCACGGCAGCACCGCTCGATCTGCTCTACCCGCAGGTGTTCTTCTATTCCCTCATGCCTTCGGTCTTGCTGCGCGGCGAGGCCTACATGCAGGCCGGTGAGCCGGCTCGCGCTGCAGTTGAGTGGCGGACGATCCTGCAAAATCCGGGAATCACCCAGCTGAGTGCCACCGTAACATTCGCTCGGGTGCAGCTCGCTCGCAGCTATGCGGCGAGCACAGCGGGCAAGGCGCCCGATTCCCGGACTGCCGCGGCCTACCAGGATTTCCTGCGACGGTGGGACGAGGCCGATCCTGACATCCCGCTGCTCAAGCAGGCTCGGGCCGAATTCTCGCTACTCCGCTGAACTACGACTCCCAGCACAGCCACCACATGCAGCGCCTGCGGCACGTGGCGCATGGCGATCAATTCGAGAAGCTTGCCGGCACAATTGGGATCTCGGCGCCGCTTAACTGCCGCTGCCATGAGTTCCGCTTTGCGCACCGCCTTTGGCGCGCGTCGCATTTTGCATCGCCGTCTCCAGTCCGCGCATCCTCGGCCGTTGATTCCCTGTTGAGTGCGTCACTGGCGCTACATCTGCGGAGCTCCAGTCACCGGTCGGAGTATTTCGTACGAGACCACGAGGGCTCCCGAACCGGCTACGCTCGTGTTTGTTCGGCGTCGGTCTCGCAGGCATCATCCTGCCGAGGAGCCAATCAACCCGATACGAGAGTTCTCAGGCCGTGCGGCAAGGGACTGGGGAGGCCTGGCGGACGCTCGAAACGAGTCGCGCCATGGCGTGATTTCCGTAGTGAGAACGGGCGACCTACGTTCAACGACACCACACCTAAGGAGTTCGTCATGAGCAGTACTGAGCCTGGACGCGCAGGCGCGAGCGGTACGACATTCACCTCGTCGACCGAACTCGCGGCCGCACTCCGGCGTGCGGAGGCGGCGCACGCCGAGCACGAGAGGCGGACGGGTCAGCGGGACGCGGCCTGGGCTGACTGGTACGCCGCGTACATTGTGGCTGAGCGGGCCGGCAGGCCGCTGCCAACATGAATGGCGCGGAACGCCCTCCATGACGACCGCGACGACGAAACTCCTCTGGTGGGCCATAACGATCGTCGGCGCGCTGCTGCTCGTCGCGCAGCTCGCCGCCGTCGGGTTCGGCAGGCCCCTCCACCTTTACGACCCGATCAGCGGACTTCTTGTCGTGCTCGGAGTCGCAAACCTTTACCGAATGCGCAGCAGGCCGCCTTAGTCCTCGCCAGCAAGACTCAAGTCACTTGCGTATCCCGGAGCGTAACGGCAATTTTGGTGGCACTCCGGCGCCCGCCTCGATTCGCAGATCGGTTTCGAACTGAAACGGTCACATGCGCGGGAGACCACACCAACTACACCCCAAGACCGCCGTTAAATCAACGGATCGTACTTTTGCTGACCGGGGCTGCGTCTGAAGGCAGAATACCGTCACGCGACAGAAAGCCAAACACACAGAATGCCCTGCCCAGGAGTGAGGCTTTCGGAACGCCGGCGGGGCACTCACACCGGGGTATGCGGCATGCCGTACTATCCGACGAGGAAACTGACCATTCTCGCGCTCGACCCGAGCGTGAAAGACCGTGGCAGAATCCTCAAAACCCAGATCGATGTTCCAAACGAGCTGCTCGCACCCGGTCCGCGCGGGTACCGCGTCTTCATCATCGACTACGATTCGAGCACCGGCTCTTTTCGGCGCCCGAAGCGCGCGAAGCCCGCGGCCAGTGGCAGCCCGCCGTCCGACCCATTCGAGAAATACAGCGATAGCGATCTACTGAGCAGCCCCGAGTTCCGCTCGTTCATGACGTACGGAATTGTCATGAAGACGCTCTCACGGTTCGAGTATGCACTCGGTCGCAGACTCAGCTGGAGCTTCGGTTCACATCAAATCCAGGTGGCTCCGCACGCATTTTCCGATGCGAACGCTTTCTACTCGGATCGTGCTCAGGGCCTCTTTTTCGGATACTTCCCGAGCACGGATGGCCAGCGGACCCTGTACACGTGCCTCTCTCATGAAATCGTAGCTCACGAGACGACCCATGCACTGTTGGACGGGCTGCGCGAACGCTATACAGATCCCTCCTCACCGCAGCAGGCCGGTTTTCACGAGGGCTTCGCCGATATCGTGGCGATGCTCTCCATCCTGGCCGCACAGTCGGTTGTCGAGAAGGTAATCGACCTCGGTTTACCGCGCGCTCGCGGAGGCGCCATACGCCGCGAGGCCGTATCGGTCAAAAACCTGAAGAACTCTGGGCTTTTCGGCTTGGCGCAGGAGATGGGCTCTGAGCTCGCGGGGGTGCACGGCCATGCCTTGAGACGCTCTGTCCAGTTGCCGCCGCGCAATGACTATCTCCAATCTGGAGAGTACGACGAACCGCACTCGTGTGGGGAAATTCTGGTGGCGGCAGTCTTAAATGCGTACTTGGCGATCTGGGTGGGACGACTCAAGGCTCTTGGCGACGGCGACGCACTCGACCGCTCACGTGCCGCCGAAGAAGGCGCCGAGCTTGCCCACCTCCTCCTCGATGTGTGTATTCGTGCAATTGACTACTGCCCGCCCACTGACATCGAGTTCGGCGACTTCGCGAGCGCGCTACTGACCGCGGATGCGGAGCTGAATCCCATGGACAGCAAGTATCAACTGAGGTCTAACCTCCTGGATGCCTTTCTCGCGTACGGCATCGTGCCGACCTCGCAGGGTGAAGAAGATCGTCAGAAGGGCTCATGGGATCCGCCGCCCGACAAGAGCGCCTTCGTTTACGAGTGCACGCACTTCGAGAACATGAAGTCCGACCCGGATGAGTTATTTCGCTTCCTCTGGGAGAATCAAACCGCATTCAAGCTGCACCGGGAAGCCCATACGCGCGTGCTTTCGGTTCGTCCCTGCGTCCGCACGGGCCGTGACGGATTCATCCTGCGGGAAACCGTTGCGGAATACCATCAGCAGCTTCGATTGTACGCACGGGAATTGTCCACACTCGGGATTCGGAAGCCGCCTGACATGTCCGGCGAGAAGGAGATCACTCTGTACGGGGGCAATACCGTCATTTTCGATGAGTATGGGCACGTAAAGTACAACATTGGTAAGTCCATCATGGACAGCAACCGTCAAAGCAATCGCCTGGCCTACCTGTGGGCACATGGTGCATTTGACGCCGGCGCCGAGAAGGCACAAGCGTTTTCTCGCCTGCATCTCGGGCGCAACACGGACTGGTACCGTTCAATTCGGACGACCGACCCTCGCGTCTAGTTAGGGATGAATCATGGGAGCCGGCCCTCAATCTCTCACCATCCGCATGTACAACGTCGGATTCGGTGAATGTTTCCTTCTGACATTCAAGTATGCGCAGAGGTCGCGGCACGTGCTCGTGGACTACGGAAGCACCTCCGCCCCCAGGCGGGCCGGCAAAGACTACATGACGGTGATTGCAAACGATATCAAGCGCAGCTGCAGTGGCAAGCTTGATATCGTCGTTGCAACCCACCGCCATCGCGATCACGTGAGCGGATTCTCGACCGATGCGGGCACCGGTCAGATCATCGCAGCACTCCGCCCGGACTGCGTCATTCAACCGTGGACGGAAGACCCGAACGCGAAAACTTCCGCCCTTGCGGCCGTCGCAACGCTCTACAACCGGGGCAAAGCGGCGGCGCGTCAGCGCAACGCGCACTTCCTGGGTCTGCTCGAGGACATGCATGGGATCGCCGCCGCAGTGGCCGCCGCTGCGGATGGTGTGGGCCACGGGAAGTCCAGAGCGCACAGTCAGTTGAAGTTTATCGGGAAGGACAACATCAAGAACCCCTCTGCCGTGAAGAACCTCATGCAGATGGCAAAAAGGGGCAAGTCCTACTACGTCAACGCCGGTATGAAGCTGAGACTGCTTCCGGGCGTGAAGTGCACCGTGCTCGGCCCCCCGACGCTCCGGCAGAGCGACGCGATCCGCAAGGAACGAGCAAAGGATCCGCAGGAGTTCTGGCAGTTCCGTGCCTTCTGGGCTTTTCAGAACCTTGCCTTGACGCGGACATTCGCTGTCGCTCGGAAACGCATCGCTTCCAGAACGGCAGGCGCCCCCCCGAGCGTACGTTGGTTTCTGCGGCAGGCGCGTCAAATTCACGCTGATCAGATGCTCGGACTGGTGCGCGACCTTGATAGCGTAATGAACAACACCAGCGTCATTCTTTTGCTCGAAGTGGGCAAGCGCAAGATCCTCCTCCCCGGGGATGCCCAGATAGAAAACTGGGCCTACGCGCTCAGCAAGCCGGCATGGAGGAAGGCTCTGGCCAACGTGAACCTGTATAAGGTTGGGCACCACGGCAGTCTGAACGCTACGCCCAGGTCCCTGTGGGCCCTCTTCAGGAACAAAGGTACAGATGGCAGAAGGGGCCGCCTCGCGACTCTGTGTTCGACGAAGGCCGGCAAGCACGGATCTGCCAAGTCCGGTACGGAGGTCCCGCGTCGCCTCCTGGTCGCCGAGCTAAAGAAAGAGAGCGATTTCGCCTCCACGGAGGAGAGCAACGAGCCTCTCTGCCACATCACTACGCTCGCTTTCTGATACCAGGGCACGCCGCGGCGATCCCTCCGCTCCAGACCGTGCCCGGAGCAGCTCTTCCGTCACTGCTTCCATGAGAATGTCGATGAGCTGGTCCGTGGCGTGTGGCCGCATGGGGAGTTGAGTGCCCAGGCAATGAGCTGCACGATCTTCTCCCATCGCGCCAGGCGGTTTCATGCTTCGGAATCACCGGGATACCCGACACCGATGCAATACACGACGCTTTCTTCAGTTGCTTCGAGCTCGAGGGCGGCGTTGAGGTCGCCGTCCAGGTACCCGCCGACACACAGGGTCGCCAACCCTGCTTCCTGAGCCAGCAGGCAGATCGACTGCGCCACGTGCCCGGCCTCGAGCAGGATGTAGCGATAGCCGCGGGGTCCATACTTTCGCAGCGTGCGCTCGAACACCGCAGCGATGAAGACGATGAGATTCGCGCCTTCGAGAAAGGGCTGGGCCAGCAGCCATCGGGAGAGGTCGCCGACCCGAGTGGCCATGCGAAGCGGCTCGAGCTGGTGCGCGATCGGGTTGTAGTGGTAAAGCCCCTCTTCGACCCCGAGCGTGCTGTGGATGAGCGGGTAGAGCTCCAGCGGAAATAAGCCCCCCGCCGAGGGTACGCCGCGACTATCGATCTCGAGTCCGGTGGGGAGCACACTTTGGCGCAGCGGTGCGTAGGCGCCGCCAAGGATGCGGGCTGCTACCGAGAGAGGGAGCGTGCGGTCAGTGAATTTGCGGCACGAATGGCGCGCCCGCAAGAGAGGGAGCACAAGCGATGCCTCATCCGTGATCGACGGGAGGGCTAACACGGCACCGCCACCATTCAGCTCCTTGTATTGGACGCTATAGGCTTGACTGTAACCCTCCTCATTGAGCCATGGTTCTGAATTCAAGTGGTAAAAGAGCGGCAAGGATCGGTGGTCGCTGGTGCTGCAGTACATGCCGTATCTCCAGGCAGATTCACCCGGCGGGGTGAGGGCAAGGATTCAGTTCCGACGCGGTGCGGCGGTTGGTTGCAAACCCGAGCTCCCGGGCGATCGTGAATAGTCGCTCCCCACCCAGTCGCTCGTTGCCGACGCCAAAATGCATCGGCTGCAAGTGTGTCGCAAGCACACGCACCACCTTGACCGGGAACTCGGTGAGATCCGCTGTCGTCAAGTCCACATAGGTGAGCTCGATTCCCGCTGCTGCGAGGCTCCGGCCGCACGTCTCGACATCCTTGCGCGCGCTGTCCGTCGCGTAATTGTCCAGCGCGCTGAGTGGCACGTGGTTCGCCCCGTTCAGCAAGAAATCAAACTCGCGAAGATGTTCGGGCATCGCCATGAACAGCGTGTGGTCCTCGAGGGAGCGAACCTCGTCATAGCGTTCGAGAGCGGGAGGCCGCTCCCAGCAGCGGTGCACGATACCTGGACGCACCTGTGCCAACTCCATCACAGCGCGCCGAACCGCCGCAACGGGATCCAGGTCGCAGCCGAGCCCGACCACGGCGGCTGGCATCGAACCCTCACGATCGAAGCCAACGGCCATGCAGGCGTGGACGGGGAAGCCGTTGAGAAGGCGAAAGACCCGAACGTCGACGCCATGCCGAGCGTAGTGGCGAATCGCCTGACTGGCCGGACCGGTGAGCGAATCCAGCTTGATCTCCGGGGCCGGCAGCCGGTTCATCCAGGTCACGAGGAACGCGTCTCGTTCGAGAAGCTCGAGGACGCCTGCACGAATTGCCGAGTCCAAATCGGGACCTGCGGCGAGTCCGTTCGATGTCGACATCGTGAAGATCTCAGATCCGTCGGCGCCTTGATACCCAAAATAGACCATCGAGGCGGGCAAATACCGCGGCTCGTCACTCAACGAGAAGCCTGGAATCCAGGTAAGCGGCATGTTGGCTTCCGGACGCCGGAAGGGAAGCCGGGCGTATTGCTCGGTGGAGTAGAGGACGAGCGATGCGGGCTCGATCGCAGGCGCGGTGAGCTGAGAGGCAGGGGCGAAGCAGAGCGCACGAGTATCCACCTGAGAGCTGCAATAACGCTCGAGCGCCTCGCCGATCGCACTCGTCTGCGCCTGCAAGAGGGTATCGCCTTTCCCAGCGCCGATCCGCTCACTGGGATCGGTACGGCGGTAGTCGAAATTCGCGAGGATTGAACGACAAACAATCGGCAACTCAGGCTCGCGCCGGCCCTTCGAGATGCGCTCGAGCCGCCGCACGATGCCAGTGCGAGGGCTCACCAGGTCGATCAGTGAGGGCAGTGCCGCGCGGGTCACCGCTGCGCCTTGGCGGCGACGCCGCACGCGGGACAGTCGGGGACCCGCAGCACCCGGTGATGCGTAGTTATCATCTGTTGCATGTCGAGCACCATCAACCTGCCCGAGAGAGCCGATTCCCCGCCGATCAGGTATTGGAATGCCTCGTGAGCGAGCAGACGACCCATGATCCCGGAGCCGAATGCCAGGCCTTCGCGTGTCGGGCTCTCATCCTGATGGCGACGGTCCAGGGAGCGCGCATGGCGAAGCGCATCCTGAGGATCGTTGTGACACGCGACGGATCGCATGGTCGCGCAAACAAAGCAGGCCGTTCGGCCTGGAAAAACCGTAGGACCGAGCACACCCTCGAACGCCGTCGCTCGAGCCGAGCTCCAGGGAATGCCGCGGGCGAGACAGACCCGATTGAGCTTGTAATGCAGCGACACCATGCCCGCGTCGGCGGCACCGAGCGCCAGGTCGGCATTCGAGACGAAGTCGGCGAGATCGCTGTCGTCCTCGATCGGAGCAGTGAAGGTCTGGACGCTACAATCGGGATTGAGCGCAGCGGCCCGCTCGGCGAGCACCTCCACCCGCTTGCGCCCCACATCTGCTTGAAGGTAATGCTGCGTCAGGAAGCAATCGGAGGGTTCAACCGGCAGCGGATCCAGACAGCGGATCTTGCCAACGCGGCTGGCCACCAACGAAAGTGCTGCCGAAACACCGACGGCGCCGGCGCCCACGATAGCAACGGTCGCACGCGCGAGAGCGTCCATTGCTGCCACAGGGTCGGTGTGTGATTCCCGCAGGTAACTGATTTGAGGAAGGGCTCTGTGCACGGCCACCGGATCGAAGGCGAAACTGTCCGCATCCTCAATGATTCCTTGGGCGCTCAGCAGTCGGAGCGCGCCCTCCAGGTCGGTCAACGCGAATACATCGGCAACCAGGGAGTGAATCTCGTCGAGGCTGCGCGTTCCGTTGAGGAGGGGAACGACACGGTTGACGAATTCGCGAAAGTTGCGCCCCTTTACGACGACGCGGCGCGCTTCGGACACGAAGACGATCGCTTCTTCCCCCGATGGGTCCGGCGGCTCAGAGTGCAGTGTGTAGTGCGGTCGAAGAAGGAGTTTCATGCGCTGCCACCCGCGAATCTGAGAGGCAGCTTGCCCGCTCGCGGAACACCGGAAGACTCACGTAGTACCCGTTCTGCTCTTCGACCAGCCTGAGATCGCGCAGCCGGGCAATCGACTCAGTGATCGCCTCGGGCGGCACATCGGGGAGACGGCGCTGCACACTCAGCCAGCTGTGTACCGAGTCACAGATCTGGAGCACTGCGGCGTCGACGCCGTCGAGGTGGTGTTGCGTCTGCACGGCGGCCGCTCGGGTATCGGTCACGGTCACGCAGTCGCCCGTCACGTGGGCATCGAGCGCGGCGGGTCGGTCATCCGCTTGCTCGGCCCACCAACGCTGAACGGCCGTTCCGAGCTCCTGTGTGTACTCCTCCGGATCTCGACCGTCTTCGTAATCGTACTCGAAGAAGTAGGCGAGCCCCATGAGACTCTTCTTCTCGAAAGGGAAGACATAGTAGTAGGCATGGTTTGGCCGGATGCGCTTGAGACCCCGGGCCTGAGCTTGCTCGAAGAGCGGACTGAACCGGTCGAGTCGAATCTTCGAGCACGCGGCGGGTCGATCGAGGTGGGTCAGCTTGGGGAGCAGCTGGGTCATCCAGGCGATCTCGGCGAGGTCCTCGCCGGGGAAGCCGACCAGGATGTTCCACGACACCGAGATGCCGAGCTCGCGACACCAACGCAGCAACTGCACGTTGCGGAGCCCGGTGACTCCCTTGTCCATGAGGCGCAGGGCCTGATCGCTGAAGCTCTCGATGCCCGGCTGAATTTCCCGAACGCCGCCCGCACGGAGCGTCACGAGCTGCGAGTACTTGAGGTTACTTTTGACCTCGTAGAACAGATCCAGATCCAGGCCCGATTCGGCCAGACGCGGAAACACGGAGTCGATCAGGCGCGGATCGAGGATGTTATCGACCGCCTCGAACTTTCCCGTCTGCCACCGCCTCGCGAGCTCGGTGATCTCCGCGAACACTCGTTGCGGCGATTTCCTTCGATAGGCCATGGTAGCGCCGTTGAGTCCGCAGAATGTGCAGTGGTGTTTCGCACCCCACCAGCAGCCGCGTGAGGTCTCAACCTGCAAGCTCGGTTCGACTTCGCGCCACAAGCGCGAAGCACGCAACTGATCGAAGTAATCGCTATAGTCCGGGACGGGGAGTCTATCGAGGTCAGCCACCAGCTGCGGACGCTCAGGTACCCCAAGCCGCGCGCGATTCACCATGCCAGTTGGGATCGGCTCGGGTGCCCCCCTCAGGACCTGCTCGACGAACGCCGGGAAGGCAAGGTCCCCTTCCTGAGTGCACACGAAATCGATGCAGTCGAACTTCCGGAGGAGCTCGAGCCCCATCACCCCTTCGCAGTTCGCCCCGCCGAAGACCACCATCGGGGGATCGGGCAACCGCTTGAGCTCCCGCGCAATTGCGACGCAGGCGCAGGTTTGGTGGAAGGTGGTGCTAAACCCGACGATTCGTGGACCAAGACTGGCGATTTCGGCCGCCGCCTCGCGGACGAACTGCCGACATTCGCCGCGCGCCGCGGTCGCCAACCGCGCAAGTCCAGGGTTCTTGGTCAGTGCG
>Ga0126381_100008650_pt1 | contig 11386 bp, 22 predicted proteins | sample PanSoiMetPlot_28_FD_96465 | JGI IMG/M metagenome (GOLD analysis project Ga0126381, IMG submission 96465) | Tropical forest soil microbial communities from Panama - MetaG Plot_28 | ecosystem: Environmental > Terrestrial > Soil > Tropical forest > Bulk soil | place: Panama | collected 2016-02-17 | reverse complement strand
CGTGCCGGCAGCAATCGCCGCGCGCAGCATGTCGCCAGTGGAAAGCTGAGGAAGGCCGCGTGTCTCGGTGAGGATTCTAGACTGAGTGCCCTTGCCCGCCCCTGGGGGGCCGAACAGAACCAAATTCAACGGCGTGCCCCTCGCAATTTCGATTTTTTGAGCAGGCCTTCATATTGCTGGGCGATCAGGTGGCTCTGAATCTGCGCCACCGTGTCCATGGTGACTGAGACTACGATCAAGATCGAAGTACCCCCCAGCGAAAACGACAAATTGTACTCATAAAAGAGGAATTCGGGAATTAGACAGACGAAGGCCAGATAGATTGCGCCGATGACGGTGATGCGGGTGAGCGTGTAGTCGATGAATTGCGCACTCTTTTTGCCGGGCCGGATACCCGGAAAAACGCCGCCATACTTTTTGAGATTCTCTGCCGTTTCCTCGGGATTGAACACGACCGACGTGTAGAAGAAGGTGAAGAAGATGATGAGTGTCGCATAAAGGATCAGGTAAAGGGGCTGGCCACGGCTGATATACGTCACGATGATCTGCAGCCAACCAGGCAGATGCTGGGCGTCGAAGCTCGCGACGGTGGTGGGAAGTAAGAGGATCGACGAGGCGAAGATCGGCGGGATCACGCCCGAGACGTTGAGTTTCAACGGCAAATGCGAGGATTCACCACCATAAATTTTGTTGCCCACCTGCCGCTTGGGATAGGTGACGAAGAGGCGGCGTTGGGCCCTCTCCATGAAGACTATGAAACCCACCAGGCCCGCAGCGAAGACCAGGAAGGCCAGCAGCAGAAGCGGATTGGTGGCGCCGGTGCGGGCCGATTCCAGCGCCTGCCCTAGAATCTGGGGAAACCGCGCGACGATGCCGGCAAAGATGATCAGCGAAATGCCATTGCCCACACCGCGGCTGGTGATCTGTTCGCCCAGCCACATCAGAAGAATCGTGCCGCCGGTTAGCGTGATCATCGCGGTCAAGCGGAAGAAGAAACCGGGATGAATCACGACATTGCCCCAATGCTCCAGCCCGACGGCGATGCCATAGGCCTGCACCGCTGCCAGACCCACCGTACCGTAGCGGGTATATTGGTTGATGACCTTCCGGCCCGCCTCACCCTCCTTCTTCAAGGCCTCGAGTTCGGGAAAGACCGTGGTCATCAGCTGGATGATGATCGAAGCGGAGATGTAGGGCATGATGCCGAGCGCGAAGATCGCCATGCGCTGCACCGCGCCGCCTGCCAGAACATTGAACACATCGAGCAAGCCGCCGCCGGTCTGGTTGATCTGCTGCGCGAGCGCCGCCGGATCGATGCCGGGCATCGGGATATAGGTGCCCAGCCTGCAGATGATCAGCGCGCCAAGGGTGAAGAAGATGCGGTTGCGCAACTCCTGGGACTTACCCAAGTTGGAGAAGCTGAAATTGGCGGCCAATTGTTCGGCGGCTGACGGCATGTCCTGCTCCCGGGTCCCTCGCTCGCTTCTAATATAGCGCGCGGAGCCGCTCTTTCGAGCCGCCCCGCAACCATATTTAACCCAGGCGGCCCGCCCGTTTGGCGGCGGCGTCGCTGCGGCGTTTCTGGCGCTTGCCCGGCACGCCTTTTTTGTTGGCATAGACCTTCTTCTTGAAGGTCACGATCACACTGCCGCCCGCTTTTTCGACCGCTTCCTTGGCCGAGACCGAGGCGCCCGCCACCTCAATCTCGATCTTGGCCTTGATTTCACCCTTGCCCAGCAGCCGGATTCCGTCGCGGCTCTTGTGCGCCAGGCCTGCCTCGCGCAGCACTTGTTCGGTGATTTTGCCGTCATTCTTGAGGCGCTTGTCGTCGATCGCCTTCTGCAAGCGACCGACATTCACCTCGGAAAAATCGTTGGCGAAGATGTTGCTAAAGCCGCGCTTAGGGATACGCATGTGCAACGGCATCTGGCCACCTTCGAAGCCATAGACTTTGGTGCCGGTACGCGCCTTTGCGCCTTTGACGCCACGGCCCGAAGTTTTTCCCAGGCCCGATGAGGAACCGCGGCCCAATTTGTCTTTGCGCCGGTGCGCGCCGCGATTATTGCGGATTTCGTTGAGCTTCATGTCACTTTCCTTCCTCGACGATTTCGACGAGGTGCTTGACGGCGTTGATCATGCCGCGAACCGAAGGCGTATCCTCGAGCGTGCGGGTACGGCGGATCTTGCCCAGGCCCAGCCCGCGCAAAGTCTGCGCCTGGATTTCGGGCTTGCGGTTGGCGGAGCGGATCTGGCGGATCGTAACGGTCTTGCCGCCCGTCTCCGCTTGCTTGGCGGGGGCCGCCGCTTTGGTTTTCTTCTCGGCCATGATGTTTCTCTCTTGGTTTCTCAGGCCGACGCTTCGGCGGCAGGCTGGCTTTCGCGCTTGGCCAAGATGTCTGCGACGCTACGGCCCCGGCGGTTGGCTACCATCCGAGGCGATTGCTGGTTCTTCAGGGCATCGAAGGTTGCACGCACCATGTTGTAGGGATTCGAGGTACCAAGCGATTTGGCGACGACATCGCCAACGCCCAGGGCCTCGAACACAGCGCGCATTGGACCGCCTGCAATGATGCCGGTACCGGCTGGCGCCGGACGCAGCAGAACTTTACCGGCGCCATGATGGCCGCGTACTTCGTGGTGGAGGGTGCGGCCGTCTTTGAGCGGAATACGGACCAATGATTTCTTGGCGTCATCGGTGGCTTTGCGGATGGCTTCCGGTACTTCGCGCGCCTTGCCATGGCCGAAGCCGACCCGGCCATTTTGATCGCCCACCACCACCAAAGCGGCGAAACCGAAGCGACGTCCGCCCTTCACGACCTTGGCGACACGGTTGATGTGCACCAATTTGTCGATGAACTCGTTATCGCGCTCCTCGCGATCGCGGCCGCGACCGCGCTTTTCGTCCCGTTGTTGTCCGTCACGCGCCATATGTTTGGTTCCTTAAAATTCCAGGCCGCCTTCGCGCGCCGCTTCCGCCAGCGCCTTCACGCGCCCGTGATAAATGTAGCCGCCGCGGTCGAATACGACCTGCTTGACGCCCTTGGCCAGCGCACGTTCGGCGATCTTCTTGCCCACGTCGCTGGCAGCGTCCACGTTCCAGGTCTTGGCCGAACGGCCTTCCTTTTCGTTGGTCGAAGCGGCCGCGAGCGTCGCCGCGGTGCGATCGTCGATCACCTGGGCGTAGATATGCTTGCCCGAGCGGAACACCGAGAGGCGCGGCCGATCCGCGGCATTTACCGCGATCCGGTAGCGCGTGCGCGATTGGCGCTTCTTGAAGTGAGTGTTGGTCATCTTACTTCTTCTTGCCTTCCTTGCGGCGGACATATTCGCCTTCATAGCGCACACCCTTGCCCTTATAGGGCTCGGGCGGGCGATAGCCGCGAATTTCGGCGGCGACTTGACCCACCAATTGTTTATCGATGCCGGACACTGAAATCATGGTGGGTTTTTCCGAGGTGATCGTGATGCCGGCTGGAATGGGATAGGCCACGTCGTGGCTGAAGCCGAGCTGCAGATTCAAGTTTTTGCCTTGCACAGCCGCGCGATAGCCCACGCCCTGGATTTCCAATTTTTGGGTGAAACCAGTGGTAACGCCGGTGACCAAATTGTTGACCAGACTGCGCGAGAGGCCCCACATCTGGTCGGAACGTTCCAGGTTCTTGTCCGGCGTGATGGTGACGCCATGCTCATCTACCTTGGCCGAGACTTCACGCACCAAGGTGACGCTGAGTTCGCCCTTGGGTCCTTTGACCTTGACGGTCTGGCCGTCCACCGAGGCAGTGACGCCTTTGGGTAGTGCGACGGGCTTTTTACCGATGCGAGACATACGCGTTTTCCTTAAAAGACCTGGCAGAGGACTTCGCCGCCCACATTCTTTTCTCGGGCTGACTGATCCGTCATCACCCCTTGCGGTGTGGAAAGGATCGAGATGCCCAGCCCCTGGCGGTGGGGCTTGAGGTCATTCACCGAGGAATAGACACGCCGACCTGGCGTGGACACGCGCTTCAATTCGCGGATCACCGGTTCGCCTTCATGATATTTGAGCTCGATCTCGAGCTCCTTGTGACCTTTGAATTCTACCTCGGCATAACCGCGGATGAATCCTTCTTCCCGTAGAACGTCGAGCAGGCGGATGCGCAGCCGCGAATTGGGCGAGCGCACCTTGGACGAACGCCGCAGCTGGCCGTTGCGGATGCGGGTCAGAAGATCGCCAATCGGATCGATGATCATGGTTGCTCCTTACCAGCTCGCCTTGGTCATGCCGGGGATCTGCCCGAAATTGGACAGCGAACGAAGCGCAATACGTGAGAGCTTGACCTTGCGGTAATAGCCCTTGGGGCGGCCCGTGAGTTCGCAGCGGTGATGGATGCGCACCTTGGAAGAGTTGCGCGGCAGCTTGGCGAGCTTGAGGCGGGCGGCAAAACGCTCCTCTGCCGGCAGCTTCATGTCTTCGGCTTGTGCCTTGAGCACGGCCCGCTTGGCAGCGTATTGCGCCACCAGCTTCTCGCGCTTTTTGTTGCGGTTGATCTGACTGATCTTCGCCATAAGGGCCCTCAGTGCGTGAATGGGAATTGGAAGCCTTCGAGCAGCGCCTTTGCTTCCTCGTCGGTCTTCGCGGTTGTGTTGAAGACGATGTCCATGCCCCACACCGTCTCGGTCTTGTCGTAATCGATCTCCAGGAACACGATGTGTTCCTTGAGCCCCATGGCGTAGTTTCCGCGCCCGTCGAAGCTCTTGGGATTGACTCCGCGGAAGTCGCGCACACGGGGCAGCGCCATGGTGATCAGACGGTCGATGAATTCATACATGAGGTCGCCGCGCAGCGTGACCTTGACCCCGATTGCCAGGCCCTCGCGGATCTTGAAGGTCGCGATCGCCTTTTTGGCGCGGGTGATAACAGCCTTTTGGCCGGCAATGGCGGTCAGATCGTTCAGCGCCTGCTGGATTTTCTTGGAATCCGAGGCAGCCTCGCCCGCACCGATATTCAACACGACCTTATTGATCTTCGGCACTTGATACTGATTGCCGTAGCCGAACTTCTTCATCAAAGCCGGGCGCACCGTCTCGTTGTACCGCTTCTTGAAACGCGGAATATAGTTGGGGTCGTGCTGTTGCTCGCCCACGCCCACTTGCGTGCCGGTGTTGGCCTCGCGGCGCTTACCGGCGTCCTTTTTCGGCTTTTCAGCCTTTTGTTGACCAGTTTCAGACATCGATGACCTCACCGGACTTCTTGGCAAAGCGAACTTTGCGTCCGTCATTCAGGGTTTTGAACCCCACCCGTGTCGCCTTGCCCGATTTGGGATCGACATGGGCGAGATTGGACAGATGGATGGGCGACTCTTTGTTGACGATACCGCCCTGTTGCGTCTGGGTCTGGCGCTGGTGGCGCTTGACGACGTGGACGCCCTGGACCAAGGCGCGATCTTCCTTGGAGAAAATCTTCAGCACCTCGCCCTTCTTGCCCTTGTCGCGACCGGCAGTGACGATCACGCGATCGCCCTTCTTGATATGGCTCATTAGAGGACCTCCGGCGCGAGCGAAATGATCTTCATCTGGTTCTTGGCGCGAAGCTCGCGGGTCACCGGTCCGAAAATGCGCGTGCCGATCGGTTCGCCCTGCGCATTCACCAAGACCGCGGCGTTTCCGTCGAAACGGATCAGGCTGCCGTCCGGACGGCGCACGCCCTTGGCGGTGCGAACCACCACGGCTTTGAGCACTTCACCTTTCTTGACGCGCCCGCGAGGGATTGCCTCTTTTACAGACACCACGATGATGTCGCCGACATCGGCGTAGCGGCGATGCGAGCCACCCAGCACCTTGATGCACATCACGCTCTTGGCGCCGGAATTATCGGCGACATCGAGTTCGGTGGACATCTGAATCATGACTAAACTCCTCTGGCCGCGCCGTTACTTGCTGACGCGTTCCACCACTTCCCAAGTCTTAAGCTTGGAGAGCGGACGGCATTCCTGGATGCGGACTACGTCGCCCGCTTTGTATTCACCCTTCTCGTCATGGGCATGATACTTCTTGGACCGGCGCACGGTCTTGCCCATCGCCGGATGAAGAAAGCGGCGTTCGACCTTGACCACCACGGTTTTGGTGTTCTTGTCGCTCACCACGACGCCCTGGAGAATTCGTTTTGGCATGTCGTGCCTCTTTAAGCCTTGGCAGCCGCGGCGCGGCGCTGTTCGTTAAGGATGGTCTGGATACGAGCGATGTCCCGGCGCAAAATCCGAATCCGGCCGGTATTCTCGGCCTGACCGTTGGCGCGCTGGAAGCGCAGGTTGAACTGCTCCCTCTTCATCGAAACCAACTGGTCACCCAGCTCGTCGGTGCTCTTGGCGCGGAAATCGTCCGCCTTCGATGACGCCTTGGCAGAAGAACTCTTCTTCAGTTTTGTGGCTTTTGGTTTCTTGGCGGCAGCTTTTTTGGCCATTGTTACACCGTGCGGGCGACGAACTTGGTCGCAATGGAAAGTTTGGCTTGGCCAAGGCGCATGGCCTCTCTGGCGGTCTCCACATCGACGCCGTCGATCTCGAACAGGATGCGGCCCGGCTTGACCTTAGCCACCCAGAATTCCGGCGCACCCTTGCCCGAACCCATGCGCACTTCGGCGGGCTTCTTTGATACGGGCACGTCCGGGAAGACGCGGATCCACACACGGCCGGCGCGCTTCATGTGGCGGGTGATGGCGCGGCGCGCAGCTTCGATTTCCCTGGCGTTCAGACGCTCGGGCTCCAGGGCCTTCAAGCCATAGGCACCGAAGTTCAGCGAGGTGCCCGCCTTGGCGGGGCCGTGAATGCGGCCCTTGAATTGCTTGCGGAATTTTGTGCGCTTGGGTGACAGCATAGTTCTTCTCTTTATTCGGCGGCAGGCGCGGGCGCGCGATCGCGTTCTCGCTCGCGCGGAGCCTTGCCCTCCGCGGCTTCAACCTGGCGCTTCTCGGTGGCGAATGGATCGTGCTCCATGATCTCGCCCTTGAAGATCCAGACTTTGACGCCGCAAGTGCCATAGGTGGTGAAAGCGGTCGCGATACCGTAATCGATATCGGCGCGAAGGGTGTGCAACGGCACGCGGCCCTCGCGGTACCATTCCACGCGGGCGATTTCCGCGCCGCCCAGACGCCCGCCGCAATTGATGCGGATGCCAAGCGCGCCCAGCCGCATCGCGGTCTGCACCGCGCGCTTCATCACCCGGCGAAACGCTACCCGGCGCTCCAGCTGCTGGGCGATGTTCTCGGCAACGAGCTTGGCGTCGATCTCGGGCTTGCGAATTTCAACGATGTTCAAATGCACTTCATCGGCGGTGAATTTCTGGACCTCGCTTTTGAGCTTCTCGATATCAGCACCCTTCTTGCCGATCACAACGCCTGGACGGGCCGAATGGATGGTGACACGGCACTTCTTGTGCGGACGCTCGATCACGATGCGGCTCACGCCGGCGGCCTTGAGCTTGTCGCTGAGATATTCGCGGATCTTGATGTCTTCCTGCAGGAGCTTGCCATACTCCTTTTTGCCCGCGTACCAGCGCGAGTCCCAAGTCCGGTTGACGCCCAGACGCAGGCCGGTCGGATTGACCTTCTGACCCATTATGCTTTCTCCTTTGCCTTGGCGGACTTTTTCGCCTGCGGCTTTCTGGCGGGCGCTTTCTTGCCCGAAGATTTCGTGGCCGAGGGTTTGGCCTCGACTTCCGCTTCTTCCTTGGGAGCGGCCTTCTTCGCTTTCTTGTCAGCTTCGCGCTGTTCCTCGACCACGATGGTGATCTGGCTGAAGAACTTTTCGATGCCGCCGGAATTGCCGCGAGCGCGGGCATGGAAGCGCTTCATCACGAGGTTCTTGCCCACCGAGGCCTCGCGTACGACCAGATCGTCCACGTCGAGGTCGTGGTTGTTCTCGGCGTTTGCGACGGCCGATTGCAGTACCTTCTTCACATCGTGCGCAATTCGTTTCTCAGAGAAGGTCAGTTCATTGAGCGCGCGGTCCACCTTCTTGCCGCGGATCTGCTGCGCCACAAGGTTGAGCTTGCGGGGAGAGACGCGGATATTACGGCCGATCGCCATCGCCTGATGGTCGGCAAGCGCGCGAGCGCGGGATTCCTTGCCCATCAGGCCCTCTTCGCTTTCTTGTCGCCGGCAGCGCCGCCGCCTGACGCGGCCGAATGGCCATGGAACACGCGGGTGGGCGCGAACTCACCCAGCTTGTGGCCCACCATGTCCTCGGTGACCAGCACTGGGATATGCTTGTGGCCATTGTAGACACCAAAAGTGATGCCCACGAATTGCGGCAGGATGGTCGAACGGCGCGACCAGGTCTTGAGTACATCCTTGCGGCCAGACGAGCGCGCAGCCTCCGCCTTCTTGAGCAGATAGCCGTCGACAAACGGACCTTTCCAGACTGAGCGTGTCATGCGTTACCCTGTGTCTTGCCTTTGCGCGTACGCACGATGAATTTCGTGGTCCGCTTATTGACGCGTGTCTTGGCGCCCTTGGTCGGTTTGCCCCAGGGCGTCACCGGATGACGTCCGCCCTTGGTGCGGCCTTCGCCGCCGCCATGGGGATGGTCGATCGGGTTCATCGCCGTGCCGCGCACCGAAGGACGCTTACCCTTCCATACATTGCGGCCGGCCTTGGAGATAATCTCGTTCATGTGGTCGGGATTGGAAACCGCGCCCACCGTGGCCATACAGCTGAGCGGGACCTTGCGCACCTCGGAAGAATTGAGGCGCAGCAGCGCGTAACCGGCGTCACGGCCCAGATATTGCGCATAAGTGCCGGCCGAACGCGCCACCTGGCCGCCCTTGCCCGGCTTCATCTCGATATTATGGACGATGGTGCCCACCGGCAACGCAGAGAGCGGCATGGCATTGCCGATCTTGACATCCACCTTGTCGCCCGACACGACAGTGTCGCCTACAGCCAGACGCTGCGGCGCCAGGATATAAGCCAGCTCGCCGTCCTTGTACTTGATGAGGGCGATGAAAGAGGTGCGATTGGGATCGTATTCCAACCGCTCGACGATGGCGGGCAGGTCGAATTTGCGGCGCTTGAAATCGATCAAGCGATAGCGCTGCTTGTGGCCGCCGCCCTGCCAGCGCACGACAACGCGGCCGGTGTTGTTGCGACCACCCTTGGAGTGTTTGCCTTCCGTCAGCGCCTTGACCGGACCGCCCTTGTGGAGGCCCGATTTGTCCACCAACACCAACTGGCGCTGGCCAGGCGTCGAGGGTTTGTAACTTTTCAAAGCCATGGCTTAGAGACCCGTCGTGATATCGATCTGGTGGCCCTCTTCCAGGGTCACGATCGCTTTCTTGAAATCGCTGCGCGTATAGCGTTTGCCGCGGGCGAATTTTCGCTTGCCCTTGACCACCACCGTGTTGACCGCTTTCACCTTGACCTTGAACAGGTCCGCCACCGCCTTGGCGATTGCGGGCTTGGTGGCGTCAGCGGCAACCCGAAACACGACCTGATTGGATTCGGTCATGCGGGTGGCTTTTTCGGTGATCACGGGCGAAAGGATTACGTCGTAATTGTTGCTCATCCTAGGCGCGCCTCGATCGCTTTGATGGCGGCCGTGGTCAGAACCAACTGGTCGCTTCTCATGATGTCGTAGACATTAATGCCAGCAACTGGCAGCAGCGCGACATCGGCTAGATTGCGGGCCGACATCTGGAAATTCTTGTCGAACTCCCCATCCACCACCAAAGCACGACCGATCTTGAGCTTATTGAGTTGCTTGGCGAGCGCCCCGGTCTTGATCTCCTTGGACTTGGCTTCGTCCAACACGACGAGCTGGCCCTCCTTGGCTTTGGAGGAAAGCGCGTGCTTCAAGCCCAGCGCCTTCACCTTTTTGGGCAGGTCGAATTCATGGCTGTGCGACACGGGCCCCATGGCTTTGGCGCCACCCACAAACAACGGCGCAGAGCGCGCGCCGTGACGGGCTTGGCCGGTGCCCTTCTGCTTGTAGACCTTCCTCTTGGTGCGGTTGATCTCGCCGCGGGTAAGCACCTTGTGCTGGCCCGAGCGGCGCTTGGCCAACTGCCACACCACCACGCGCTGAATCAGATCCACACGCGGGTCGAGGCCGAAGATAGCGTCATTCAGCTCAACGTCGCCTGCGGACTTGCTGTCGAGATTGAGGACTTTGGTTTTCATCTCAGCCCTCGCTCTCGTTCGCGGGCGCTTCGGCAGCAACCGCCTTTTCGCGCTTCTTCACGGAAGCCGGCCGAGGTGCATCCTTATGGGGACGCTTGACCGCGTCGCGCACCATCACCCAGCCACCCTTAGAGCCTGGGACGGCGCCGCGCACCATAATCAGCCCACGCTCGACATCCACCTTGGCCACTTCGAGATTCTGGGTGGTGACATTGTCCACGCCGTAATGGCCATGCATCTTCTTATTCTTAAAGGTCTTGCCGGGGTCTTGACGGCCGCCGGTGCCGCCCAAGGAGCGGTGGCTGATCGAGACGCCATGGCTGGCTTCAAGCCCACGGAAATTCCAGCGCTTCATGGCGCCGGTGAAACCGCGGCCGATGGTAACGCCGGTCACGTCCACCTTTTGCCCAGCCACGAAATGATCCGCCTGAAGCTGATCGCCCACTTCCAGCACGTTTGCCGCGTCCACCCGAAATTCCGCCACCTTGCGGCGGGGCTCGATCTCGGCTTTCGCGAATTGGCCACGCACCGCCTTATTGGTGTTCTTGGGCTTGGCAAAGCCCGAACCCAAAGTCACTGCGGTGTAGCCGTCCTTTTCCTCAGTACGAGTGCCTACGACGGCGCAACCGTCGAGTTTCAGCACCGTGACCGGGACATGCGTGCCGTCTGCCAGAAATAGACGGGTCATGCCGATCTTTTGCGTGATGACGCCTGTGCGCACCTGACGCTCCTTACAACTTGATCTCGACGTCCACGCCCGCGGCCAGGTCGAGCTTCATCAGCGCGTCCACGGTTTGCGGGGTGGGGTCAATGATGTCGAGCAGACGCTTATGCGTCCGGATTTCGAATTGCTCGCGGCTCTTTTTGTCGACATGAGCTGAACGGTTGACCGTGAAACGCTCGATGCCGGTGGGGAGCGGAATGGGGCCCCTCACCTGCGCACCGGTGCGCTTGGCGGTGTTGACGATCTCGCGCGTCGAATTGTCGAGAATCCTGTGGTCGAAGGCTTTCAGCCTTATGCGGATATTTTGATTTTGCATGTCTGTCGTCCTTCGAACCGGTCCGCTTGCCTACTTGATGATTTTTGCCACGACGCCGGCGCCGACGGTACGGCCGCCTTCGCGGATGGCGAAACGAAGTTTCTCTTCCATGGCGATGGGAACGATCAGTTCCACTTCGCACGACACGTTGTCGCCCGGCATCACCATCTCCGTACCTGCCGGCAGCTTCACG
>Ga0126381_100008648_pt1 | contig 11389 bp, 9 predicted proteins | sample PanSoiMetPlot_28_FD_96465 | JGI IMG/M metagenome (GOLD analysis project Ga0126381, IMG submission 96465) | Tropical forest soil microbial communities from Panama - MetaG Plot_28 | ecosystem: Environmental > Terrestrial > Soil > Tropical forest > Bulk soil | place: Panama | collected 2016-02-17 | reverse complement strand
GCCTTCGAAGAACCGCCTTGTTCGGCTCTATTTTGCCCGTATAAACGGAATCCAGGTTACACCAGAGTCGCATGTCCGGTTACAAGGGAACCCAAACCACCCCCTCAGAAAATGGCAGTTTTGCTTGGGTCAGAACCCCGCTGACAGTATCGACCATGCCGTCAACGAAATATTACTGCTCTGGGTCGCCCGACATGTTCCGGAACGGCAGCACCGCGATCGACAGGCGCGGCGCAGCGCCGGGCTGCGGAAGTGAAGCGGTGGACGACACGCTTGGCGTCGGCGAGGCGGCTATGCACTCAGGTCGCAACGCATAGGCCCGCACCGGCCGCGCGATGTTCTTGACCTGCCGTTCGCCCATGTCCTCGAAGGCGTAATCCAGCCTGTCCCGCACCTGGTCCCGCACTACCCGGCTGACGCAGTTTCCACCAGGCTCGGCCAGCGCTTCCAGCCGGGCCGCGACATTTACCCCGTCGCCGAAGATGTCGTGCTCCTCACCGATCACGTCGCCGAGGTTGATGCCGATGCGGAACTCGATCCGCTCCTCTGCCGGAGCGTCCGCGTTGCGCTCGGCCATGCCGCGCTGGACCTCCGCAGCGCACCGGACAGCATCAACCACGCTCGCGAACTCGGCAAGGAAGCCGTCGCCCGTGTTCTTGACAATCCGCCCCCGGCGTTTCGCGATCTCTGGATTGACGAGTTCTGCGAGATGCGCTTTCAGGCGCTCGTGTGTCCCCTCTTCGTCGACACCTATAAGGCGCGAATACCCCGCCACATCGGCAGCTAAGATCGCGGCAAGACGGCGAACAGCGGGCATTGATCACCCGAGGCGATCAGTTCTCAAACGAATTTATCCTAAATTTGTACACGCTCCCATTCCGACGTGAATCGAGCCTTGCCACTTTAGGGCGCTGAGCGGCTCCAGATCCGAAGGGCTCACAGACGACCGATGTCTCGCGACCGGCGAACGATGGCTTTGGGTTTACCACTGCCACCGAGACCATCGATCGATGAGAGTTGCTCAAGGCCTTGTGGCTCCTTCCGGCGGGTCGGTCACCCAGCTCGCAAACTCGAGCGACGCGCCGAGCAAGCGCGCGTACTGGTTCCGGCTGAGCACCGATCAACCATGCAGTTGCCATAATCGCATGGTATTTCTGCGCACATCGGTGCTCACGATTGGGCGGGCGGTTCGCGTTGGAGGGAGTTGGCGATACCTGATTCCGACCTGATAAAACAGGCAAAACAGGTGGCGCTGTTACCGGCTTGATCGCGAATATCGCTACTGAGGTCGGCCAGGCCTCACGCTCGAGCCGGCGGTCAGTTTCTCGCGCAGTGCCCCGGAACCCAGGCGCCATAGCGGTTGCGATGCCTGCCGACCCAGTGAAAGCCTGGGCCGCAGCCCTGGGCGACCTCGACGAGATAAGGGTCGGAGCCCGCCTCCGTGCGAACCGATCCGGCCGGGAAGGCCGATGCGGTTGCCGGCACCGTCGTGAGAACGATCAGACCCACGAACAGCAAGATCGCTATCCGCATGTCGTGCTCCGTCAAGTTGCAAGGCAGGATACAGCGGGCGAGGGCGGTGCGATAGAATGTCGGCCGGGTTTCGCGGAGAGCAGGGATGCAGGACACGGGAGAATTCGACTTTATCATCGTCGGCGCCGGTTCTGCCGGCTGCGTGCTGGCGAACCGATTGACCGCCGACCGCACGACGCGCGTGCTATTGCTCGAGGCGGGCGGCAAGGACCGCAACCCGTGGATCCACGTTCCCGCCGGCTTCTATCGCAACATCTACCATCCGAAGATCACGTGGCAGTTCGAGACCGAGCCGCAGCCCGAACTGGCCGGCCGCCGCCTGCGTTGGCCGCGCGGTAAGGTGCTCGGCGGATCGAGCTCGATCAACGGGCTCATCTACATCCGCGGTCAGAGGCAGGATTTCGATCTGTGGCGCCAGCTCGGCAATACCGGGTGGTCGTATGAGGACGTGCTGCCCTATTTCCGGCGCGCCGAGCACCAGGAGCGCGGCGCCGACGAGCACCACGGCACCGGCGGACCGCTCTGCGTCTCCGATCTGCGGGCGCGTCACGAATTGCATGATGCGTTCATCGCCGGAGCCCAGGAAGCGGGTTATCGGGCGAACCCGGATTTCAACGGGTCCGAGCAAGACGGGGTGGGGCCGCTGCAGGTGACGGTCCGGCGCATGCGGCGCTGCAGCGCGGCGGTGGCCTATCTCCGCCCTGCAATGAAGCGGCCCAATCTGCGCGTCGAGATCCGCGCATTGGCGCACCGGATCTTGTTCGACGGCAAGCGCGCGGTCGGCCTCGAGTATTCGCAGGACGGGGTCGTCCACATCGCGCGGGCGCGGCGTGAGGTACTGCTCGCCGGCGGCTCGATCAATTCTCCCCAGCTATTGCAGCTGTCCGGCGTCGGCCCCGGGCAATTATTGCAGGAGCACGGGATTGCGGTCGTGCACGATCTGCCGGGGGTCGGCGACAACCTGCAGGACCATCTCAATTCCCGCGTCGTCTATCGCGCGCGCCGTGCCAACACGTTGAACGAGATTTCCCGCAGCTGGCTGCGGCAGGCCCATGCCGGGCTCTCCTATGCGCTGGCGCGCCGCGGCGCCTTGATGATGGGCGCGGCGCCGATCGGACTTTTTGCCCGCACCCGGCCGGGGCTCGACGCGCCCGACGTGCAATACCAGTTCCTCGCCGGCAGCTTTGTGAGGCCCGGCGGAGAAATGCACGATTTTCCCGCCTGTCAGGCGACCTGCATTCCGTGCCGGCCGGAGAGCCGCGGCTGGCTGAGGATTCGCTCGCCCGATCCGACGGCGCCGCCGGCGATCCAGCCGAACTACCTTTCGACCCAGGCCGACAAGGACACCTTGATAGCCGGGCTCAGGATAGCGCGAGGCATCTTCCAGACCTCGGCGATGCAAAAGTCCGTCGCCGACGAATTCTTACCGGGCCCCTTGGCCCAGAGCGATCAAGACTTCCTCGACCATATTCGGCAGACGGCGGGCACGACCTACCACCCGACTAGCACTTGCATGATGGGACCGCACGAAAGGGCGGTCGTCGACACCGAGCTGCGGGTCCGCGGCGTCGACGGGCTGCGCGTGATCGACGCCTCGATCATGCCGACGGTGGTGTCCGGCAACACCAATGCGGCAACGATCATGATCGCCGAGAAGGGGGCCGACATGATCCTCGCCGCCGCGAAGGACACCAGCGCCGCCGTCGACGCCAGGGCCGCTTAGCCCGCCGGATCAGACGCGCGTCGGGCTGAGCCTCGCCGGCAAAGCCAGCGCCAGGAGCAGGCTGACGACCGCGACAAGGCCCGCGACGAGATAGACCATGTGCAACGATCCGGCGACAGCTTCGCTCAGCCGGGCGATCTCGAGGGCCCCGAGGGCTTGGCGCGCCGCCGGCTCCAGCAGGCGGTTGACGGCATCGCCGGCGTCGGGGATGCGGCGGTTGATGCCGAAATTGAGGATCGCGCCGAACACCGCCGCCCCGACCGAATTGCCGACGATGCGCATGAACATGATCGACGAAGTGGCCATGCCGCGCTCTTGCCAGCTCACTCTCGCTTGGGTCGAGACGAGGAAGGACGTACTGCAAAACCCCATGCCGACCCCGATCAGAAGGGAGCCGAGCCCGGCCCAGACGAGGGTGCTGGCGGGACCGAGGCTCATCAGCACCAAGGTGCCGGCGATCAGAGAGATGCCACCGACCGTAGCCGCCAGACGATAAGACGTGCGGATCATCAGCCGGCCGCCGGCGACGCTGGCGAAGGTCCAGCTGACCGAGGCGGCGCCGAGGGCCAACCCGGCCGCGGCCGGGCCGCGCCCCATTGCCCCCTGCACGTAAAGCGGCAAAAAGGCGTTGATCGCCATCATTACCATGCCGCCGGTAAACCCGCTGAGACTGCCCACGGCAATGACCCGATCGCGCCACAGTCTCAGCGGCAAGATCGGCTCCGCCGCACCGCGCTCGTGGATCGCCAGGACCCAGAGAGCCGCGAGCCCACCGGCCGCCAGCGCCACGATCGTCGCGGTTCCGCCCGAATTCCCGACCTGCACCAAGGCCAGCATCAACCCGCCCACACCGAGCATCATCAACGCCGAGCCGAGATAGTCGACCCGGTGGCGGCGCGGCATCTGCCGCTCGTGCAGGAACAATCCGAACATGACGAACGTCACGGCGCCGATCGGCAGATTGATCCAGAACACCAGCGACCAGGTCACGTGCTCGACGAGGAGGGCGCCGAGCGTCGGGCCGATAATCGCGGCCACTCCGAACACTCCGGAGATATAGCCCTGTACCCGGGCGCGCTCGGTCGGTTGATAGATGTCGCCGACGATCGTCGTCGCGATCGGCTGGATCGCGCCGGCGCCAGCCCCTTGTAATGCCCGGAACAAGATCAGCGGCACCATGGCCCAAGCCAGGCCACACAAGGTCGAGGCAACGAGAAACAGCCCCGCCCCGGCGTAGAAGACCCGCTTTCTTCCATAGAGATCGGCGAGGCGCCCATAAATCGGAATCGAGACCGCCTGGGTCAGCAGATAGGCGGCAAAAGCCCAGCTGAACAAGTGGAACCCGCCGAGCTCGGCGACGATCGTTGGCATCGCGGTCGCAACGATCGAACTTTCCATTGCCGCCATGAAGGTGGCCATCATGACGGCCGCGAGCACCAGCCTTCGCGCCGATTTGGCCTCTGTCGACAGGGATTCCGCGAAATGTTCCCGCGCGGCAGGTTGATCGAGCAAAAGCCTATCCCGTTGCGTCGAGGCCAAAACCGGGAAAGTAGCGGGCGCTCCGCATGGCTAACAAGCGGGCATCGCGCGCACCAGGAATGCACCGAATTTAGGCACCCAGATGTTCGGCGCTCCGGCGGCGGGCCGGAGACCCGCCGCGAAATAATCAAGAAGACGCGATCAGGCCGCCTTCAGTGCATCGTAAACCGCGTTCTCGAATTCGCCGTAGAGCTTAACGGCCGTGTGGTCGGCAAAGGGCAGGATCTGGGTCAGGAGAACGCCGGCAACGCGTTTTTGCGGGTCGAGCCAGTAATAGGTGTTGAAGATACCGGCCCAGGTCAGGCTCCCGGCGCTGCGGCCGTTGGGCCCGGCCTGTGTGTTGATCATATAGCCGAGACCCCATTTGCACGGGATGCCGGGAAAGAAATCGACGTCGTCGGAGCGCTGCGGGTTCGCCGTCTTGAGGATGCCCGCGTTGATGTCACCGATCTGATTGCGTCCCATCAGCGCGACGGTCTCTGGCCGCAGCAACTGGGCGCCGTTGAAGCGCCCCTGACCCAGCAGCATCTGCAGAAACACCAAGTAGTCGCGTCCGGTCGAGAACAGACCGCCGCCGCCGCTCCAGAACTCGCGCCATGGCGGGTCCGGCGGCGCAACGGGCTCCAGCGAACCGTCGGGCTTGCGTTGATGCACGCTGACGAGACGCGACTGCTGCGCCGAAGAAATTACGTAGTCGGTGTCGGTCATGCCCAGCGGTGAGAAGATGTGCTCGTGAAAGTAGACTTCCAGCGGCTGACCGCTGACCGCTTCGACCGCGCGACCGGCCCAGTCTAGATTGATGCCGTATTCCCAGCGGTCGCCCGGGTCGAACACCAGCGGCAGCCGTAAGGAAGCCAGCTTGCCCGTGCTCGTCGATGGCGTGCCGCTGACCTTCACATAGCGGACCAGGTCTTCATCCCAGATCTCGTACCCGAAGCCGGCCGTATGGGTCAGCAGATGCCGCAGGGTGATCGGCCGCTTGGCCGGCCGCAGGCGCGGCGACCCGGCATCGTCGAACCCCTCCAACACCTGGGGCGCCGCCAATTCCGGCAGCACATTGCCGATCGGCTGATCCAATTGCAGCTTGCCCTGCTCGACGAGCTGCATCGCGGCAACCGAGGTCACCGCTTTGGTCATCGAGGCGAGCCGGAAAATTGTATCGGCGGTCATCTGCGGACCCTTGGCGAGATCGCGCGTGCCGAACGCGCCCTGATAGAAGACCCCCTTGTCGGTCGCCGCTGCCGCGACGACACCCGGCACCTCCCCGGCCTGCGCGGCCCGCCGCAGGACCGCGTCGATCTGCGCATTCGACTGCGGCGCTGCGGCGCGCCCGACCGTCGCGGGGAAAGAAGCAACGGTGGCGAGAGCCGCTGCGGTTTTGAGAACTTCCCGCCGGCTGTGTCGTCCTATAGTCATTCCCCTCCTCCTCCAGTTAGTTTTGTAATGCGTCGTATACGCCGCGCTCGAACTCGCCATAAAGGCGCACTGCGCGATCGTCGGCAAACGGCAGGATTTGCGTCAGGATTACACCCGTGACCCGCTTTTGCGGGTCGATCCAGTAATACCTGTTGAAGAGGCCGGCCCAGGTCATCGTGCCGGCGCTGCGGCCGTTGGGACCCGGCTGCTTATTGATCACATTGGCGAGCCCGTGCCCGCATCGAATACTAGGAAACAGATCGACATCGTTCGAGAGTTCGGGCATCGCCGTCTTCATCCCGCCGAGCTCGAGATCGCCGATCTGGTCCTGCGCAATCAAAGCGACGGTTTCGGGCCGCAGCACTGGGGCGCCGTTGAACCGGCCCTGGTGCAAAAGCATCCGCAGGAAGGCGAGATAATCAGGGCTAGTCGAAAGGAGACCACCACCGCCACTGAAGAACTCGCCTTGCGACCTCTCGAACGTGATCGCCTCCAGACTTCCGTCCGGCCCGCGGCGATGCACTCGAACGAGGCGAGCCGCCTGGTTCGCGGAGGGTACAAAGCCCGTGTCCGTCATGCCGAGCGGAGCAAAGATGTGCTCGCGGAAATAGGCGTCGAGGGGCTGCCCCGAGGCAGTCTCGACCGCGCGACCGACCCAGTCGATGCTGATGCCGTATTCCCAGCGCTCGCCCGGATCGAAAGCAAGTGGCATCCTCAATGCCTCGAGCTTGCCGCTGAGGAATGTCGGCACGCCTGTGACTTCGACATAGCAGATCAGCTCCGGGTTCCAGATCTCGTAGCCGAAGCCGGCGGTGTGGGTCAGCAAATGCTTCGGGGTGATCGGCCGCTTGGCCGGGCGCAGGCGCGGCGCGCCTGTTGCGTCGAAGCCCTCCAACACCGCGGGCGAAGCCAATTCGGGAAGGAGACCGCCGATCGGCTCGTCGAGCTGCATCGCCGCAACCGAGGTCACCGCTTTTGTCATCGATGCGATGCGGAACACGCTATCGCGCGTCATCGCTGGACCATTCGCAAGGTCGCGCGAGCCGAAAGCGCCCTCATACAGGGTCCCACCATCGGTCGCCGCCATCGCGACGACACCCGGCACCTCCTTCGCCTCGACGGCCCGGCTCAACGGGGCGCCGATGTGTGCGGTTGTTGCCGTCTGTCCCTCCTAGCGCCGGCGCGGCGAGGAGTCTTTGGCCAATTGCGAAGTGATGTCGGCGAAGGTGACTTCGAGCGAGGTACGGACGTCGATCACGGTCGGCGCGCGCGCCGCTAGCGCCTCGCGCAGGGCCGGCCCCAATGCCGCGGGCTCCTCGACGCGGATGCCGCGGCAGCCCATCGCCTTGGCGATCTCGGCATGGTTGAAGTCGTTGAATTCGGCGGCGAACCGACCCGAGCCGTGCAGTACCCAGCCGAGCGCCTTGTTGTTGAACACGACGGTGATGATCGGGATGTCCTGCTCGATCGCCGTCATCAGCCCGTTCATCGTCATCGCGAACCCGCCGTCGCCGACGACCGCGACGACCGGCCGGTCCGGATGGACGAGCTTGGCGCCGAGCGCCGCCGGGATGCCGAACCCCATCGGGCCGGAGCCAGCGGCCTGCAGAAAGCCCTCGTGCCGCTTCGTCTGGTAGAAATGCGTCATCATGATGCGGTTCTCGCCGGCGTCGCACGTGACGATCGCGTCATCCGGTAGGTTGCGCATCAGTTCGCCGATCACGCGCTGCGGCAGGACCGGCCGGTCGTCGGCGAAATAGGCTCGGTCGTTGAAGTAACCGAGCCGTTCGCGATGCGCGGCGACGCGCCTTTCGGCCTGTTGGCGGCGGTCACCGGTACGCGAGCCTACCTCCTCGATCAGCTGATCGAGGACGATTGCGGCGTTGCCGATCAGCACATGCTCGGCGGGGTAGTTCCACGAAGCGTTGCGCGGCTCGATGTCGAGCTGCACAAAGCTCTGCCGCGTCGGGTCGAGCAGGGCTCGGTTCTCCCAGGCCGTGTCGCTCGGCGACAATTTCGAGCCGATCACGAGAACGAGATCGGCTTCGGCGATGCAAGCATTCGCCGCTGCGGTGCCGAAGGTGCCGAACACGCCGAGCGCCAGCGGATGCGTCTCGGCAAAGCAGCCTTTGCCGGCCGCCGTCGTCGCCACCGGCAGGCCCGCTGCTTCAGCGAGCCGGCGCAGCTGGTCGTAGGCCTGCGCGATGCGAACGCCGTTGCCGGCAATCAGCACCGGATTTTGCGCGGCGAGGAGGGCGGCGGCCGCAGCCTCGACTTGCCGCGTCTCGGCCGGCGGGGGAGCAGAAGGGAGGTAATGCCGTGTCGGGTAGAGCATTGGCTGCGAGTCGGGCGCGACCGACCCAGCAAGGGAATCATGAGCATAAAGGACAGCGACAGGCCCCGGCTGTCCGGCGAGCGCATGCTTGATCGCGAGCTGCGTCGCCTGGACCGCGGCGATCGGGTCGTGCGCCTGCATCACATGTTTGGTAACGCCGCTGAACGCGCGCCGCGCGTCCCAGCTGCCCCAATCGCCGGTTGCCTGCTGGTAGGGCGCATGCAAGGTAAAGCGCGGCGCATCGCTGAAATCAGTGAGCAGCAGCATCGGCGAGCTCGACAGATGGGCCTCGATCGTGCCGAGCAGGCCATTGCCGAGCACCCAGGGACCCTGGCCCAGCAAGACGCCCGGCCGCCGCGTCAGCCGGCCGTAGACCTCCGCCATGACCCCGCCCAGCGACTCCTCGCGGACGAGCACGGTGCGGACCCGGTTCTGATATTGGCTGAGCCCCGAGACGATACGGCCGGTATGACCGCCCGAAATGCCGAATACCATCTCGATCCCGGCCTCTTCGAGCACCCGGGCGACCAGCGCATTCGCCGGCATCTCTTCGGTCAGCATCGGCTCGATTGTCATCCCGCCTCTCCTCCCACTGCGCCTCAATGGTAATTCTTCGCGCAGCTTGCCTCCTGCGAAGACCGAACACAACGTAGATGCGCTCAAGGCTGACTGACCCTCGTTGGGAGCGCGGTTTGATCGAACGGCTCGAGTCTCGGCTTCGAGAAAATTCCTGGCTCTGGGAGATGCTCCGGCGATTCGACAAAATCGGGTTGCCCGACAACTGGATCGTGGCCGGATGTATCGCGCAGACGGTGTGGAATTTGGCTTGCGGACGCACTGCCGCATTCGGCATCAAGGATGTCGACCTCGTTTATTTTGATCCCAGCGACCTATCGGCGGAGTCGGAGGCCGACCACGAGAAAAGGCTACGCCTTTATTTCAAGGATGTTCCGGTAAAGCTCGATGTCAAAAACGAAGCAAGGGTCCATTTGTGGTACGAGCGAGCCTTTGGCTACCCGATCCCGGCATATCGCTCTACGGCCGATGCGATCGCCAGCTTTCCCACCACGGCGACGGCGATCGGTGTGAGACGGGTTGACGGCAAATTCGAGTGCTGCGCCCCATTTGGCTTGGCTGACCTGTTCGCACTCAGAGTGAGGCCCAACAAGCGGCAGATCACGCCGGCAATTTACGCGGCAAAGATCGAACGGTGGCAGCAAATCTGGCCGAACCTCACGGTTCTGGCATGGCAGAATGGCGGCCACTGACGCGCGCTATCGGTGGCGGGAGTGGTTGGATTTCCCCAGTGGGTTCCGCGCATCATGGCAGAAGGGAAAGCGACTTGCAGATATTCCTGGGTTTCACGCCCTACCTCGCTTTCTTCGTCGGCATACGGATCGGCTCGGTAGACGCGGCGATGTGGATAGCATTTGTCGTGGCGGTGCTGGTCGCCCTTTACGGCAGGTGGCGAGGCCGGTCGGTAAAGATCCTCGAAGTCGGCGTTGTAACTTTGTTCGGAGCGCTTGCAGTATTTACTGGAGTAACGCATTGGGATTGGAGCCTCACGGCCGTTCGGTTTGCCGTCGACCTCGGGCTGTTGGCTATTGTGCTGATCTCGATTGCGATTGGCCGGCCGTTCACGCTGCAGTACGCACGCGAACGCGTCGCCGAAGGATATTGGCAATCGCCGCTCTTTCTCGCCATCAATCGGCGGATCACCTGGGTCTGGGCAGCTGCGTTCGCAGCACTCGTCACCGCGCATGCCGCCGTGGTGTTCTCGCGTGTCCCGGTTTGGCTAGACTTGGTCGTGACCGTCCTTGCATTCTCTTATGCGATCAATTTTACCGCGCGCTATCCGGAAAAGGCCCGCAAGTCAGCGGCTACCCAGAGAGCGGCCTAAGGAGACCATGTAATGGAACTGAGCCTGATCGTGCGCGGCCAGCATCGCGCGGGTGAGGACATGCGGGCACGCCTTGCCGACGATATCGACCTCGTCATGCAGGCCGAGGAGTTGGGCTTCAATGCACTGGTCAAGGGTTCGCATTACAGTGCGCACCCGCTGCAATCACTGCAACAGATCCCGTTTCTGGCGCAGGCGGCAATCCTGGCGCCGAGCATGCGGCTCGTCTGCGGGCTCGTGCTGCTGCCGTTGCACAAGCCCCTCGATATTGCCGAGCAGCTCGCGACTTTGGACATCATGTGCGGCGGCAAGTTGGTATTCGGCTGCGGCATCGGCTATCGCGATGTCGAATTCAGCGCGTTCGGCCTGACCCGGAAGGAGGCGGTGAAGCGCTTTGAAGAGTGCTTGCTCGCGGTGAAGCGCCTGTGGACCGAGGACTTCGTCGATATGGCGGGCTCGCATTTCGTACTGGACCACGCCAACAGTACAGTGAAGCCTTTGCAGAAACCGATGCCGCCAATCTGGATTGGCGCCAATGCCGATGCCGCAATCCGGCGTGCGGCGAGGCTCGGCGATTGCTGGTACATCAACCCGCACAGCACTCTGACGACGCTCGCACGACAAATGGAGATCTACAAGCGGGTACTGGACGAGTGCGGCAAGCCGTTTCCGGCCGAATTGCCGATGCGGCGCGAGGTTTTTGTCGCCGGCACCCGAGACGAAGCGATCCGGTTGGCGCGGCCCTATCTCGAAGTCAAATACAAGACTTATCGGGAATGGGGCCAGGACAAGGTCATGCCGGCCGGGGACGATTTCGACCACGAATTCGATGAATTGCTCGACGACCGGTTTCTGATCGGCTCTCCGTACGACGTCGCCGCGCGGCTGATCGATCTGCAGCGCCGTTTCGGCGTCAACCACCTCGTCGCCTCGGTACATTGGC
>Ga0126381_100008647_pt1 | contig 11389 bp, 7 predicted proteins | sample PanSoiMetPlot_28_FD_96465 | JGI IMG/M metagenome (GOLD analysis project Ga0126381, IMG submission 96465) | Tropical forest soil microbial communities from Panama - MetaG Plot_28 | ecosystem: Environmental > Terrestrial > Soil > Tropical forest > Bulk soil | place: Panama | collected 2016-02-17 | reverse complement strand
GCGCTGCGCGTGTAAGGCGATCAGCAGGTCGCATTCTTCCCCGTCCCAGCTTTTCCGGACGCTGACCTCGTGCCCGAGTTCAGTGAGCAACGCAGCCCAGCGATCCGCGGTCGTCCGGTTTCCTGTATGGACCTCAGCGGGGGCGGGAGTAACTTGAACGATTTTCACGCGTCGATGTTACGCCCGGCAGGTGCGGAATCCTGCCCAAACGTCGCGCCGATCCGGCGTGTAGAAATTCCGCCAAGTATTGCGCAGCAATCGTACCTGCGTCGGCCAGGCGCCCCCGCGCAGCACCTTGTGTGTGCCAAACCAAGGCTGTGAGTATTCGCGGTAGGGATCAATCTCAAACCCCGGGTAGGGGCCAAAGTCGTTGGCCGTCCATTCCCAAACGTTGCCGATCATCTGGCGGCAGCCAAAAGCGCTGTCGCCCGCGGAAAGTGCGTTGACATCCACAGCTCCCATGGCGCGCCAACCCAGGTTGGCGCGCTCCCGCGTGGGCGCGTCATTGCCCCAAGGAAAGCGGCGCTTCCCTTCCGAGAGTTCCTTTCCGAGTTGCGCGGGTTCGGCTGAGGCGGCCACTTCCCATTCGACTTCGGTCGGCAATCTGCGTCCCGCCCACTTGCAGTAAGCCTCCGCCTCCCACCAGTTGACGTGAAGGACTGGGAGATGCGGCTCGAGCGGCACCCAAAGATCAAAATTACGTCGCAACCAGCGGCCCGCAGCCTCGCGCTTCCAGTAGACGGGATGTTCTGCGGCGGCGCTTTGGCGCCATGCCCATCCCGGCTCGCCCCAGAATTCTTGCCGGCTGTAGCCCTTCGCTTCCACAAACTCGGCGAATTCGTCTTGCGTCACTGCGGCGCAAGCGATGGCAAAGGAACGCACTTCGACGGGATGCGCCCACTTTTCGTTGTCGAAAACAAAAGGCTCATCGCGAGACCCTCCCAGCAGAAACTTCCCGCCCGGAATTTCCGCATCGCCCCCATCACCTTTATTGCCCCAGTGCCCCCGCACCGCCGAAACAGCGCTAGGTCCAGTCTCGCCAGAACTCGCTGGCTCTAGCCCGGAAAAAACGGGTGCGCTCCACCCATGAGTCTGACGTGTGTACGTGAAAGCCTCCGTGTGCATGTCCTCGTGGAACACGCCCAGCGTAATGAAATAGCGCTCGTTCTCGGTCAGGTTTCCTTGGTCGATGCGCTCCAGCACCCGGTCGCGCACCGCCGTCATGTACGCGAGAGTATCCGCGCGCGAAGGAAGCGGCAGGTCCCAGCGAGTGTCATGCGCGATGGCAGCAGAGTCGTAGAGCGCATCCGCGTCCGCCCGGAGCGGCGACTCGCCCCCAGCGTGTCGCAGCGCCCATTTTTCCTGGAACCACGTAACGTGCCCGATTTCCCACAACAGCGGATTCACGATGCGCAACTGCGGTCCCATCAATTGCTCGTCGGATAAGTCCGCGACCACTTCCAGCGTCTTTTGCCGCGCGTCCTGCACCCACGCGGCGAGTTCCGCGTCGCGCTTCAGCGAACCATCGGCCGCAGCTTGTTGGGGAGTTGCCATGCTTCACCATCTCGACGTTGCGGATGTGCCCCGTGGCTTCGATCTTTTTCGATCCTTACGGATGCGGTCTTACTCTTACCAGTCCTGATATCAAGCCGCAACTACGCACTCGATGATATCAAAGTCCACGGTGCAGTTTGTAACGGGTCTCTTAAGTCGTGTGGTTGCTTCGGGACAGCGGAATAGAAAACGGCCCGTCCCCGGTTTCCGCCCTCACGGGTCAGCCCACAGAAACGACGGGATGGTGCAGAGACGCATAAAACAAAACCGCAAGCGTGGGCCGCCGGCCACCCGCCATTGGTTGGGATACAAAGCAGGGCGGCGGAAAGGAAGAGGCAATAGAGCACTGGTCTTGAAGGTGGCGGCACCCCTGGTTTTGAGCTTGAAGTTACCACTCGCGAGGTTTACGCTGACTGCAGCGGAAGGGCAGCCCTGCTCCGTATTTGGCTAAAGTCAAGAAGTCCTTCTCTCGGGAGGTCCCATGAGGCCATCCACAAGCTCCTTGAAAGCGCTTCGCTTGGCTTCGGTAGTGACTGCGGCCTTGTTCTGCGGAAATGTCCCATCCCTTCGCGCACAACAACAACCGGCCCCGCCGCCTCCCCCCGCAGCTTCCACGGACCAGCAGCCCGCGGCGGTCATCAAGAAAGAAACTAAGCTGGTGCTCGTCGACGCCGTCGTTACCGACAAAAAGGGAAATTACGTTCACGACCTCACACAAAATAACTTCAAGGTATATGAAGACAACAAAGAACAGCCGATTTCGACTTTTTCTTCCGGAGCCGAGGCAGTCACGCAACCGAACGGTCAGCGCCATTACCTGATTCTCTTCTTTGACAATTCCACGATGGCTGCCCCTGATCAAATCCAGGCGCGAGGCGCGGCCCAAAAATTCATCGAGGCGAATGCAGGTCCTGACCGCTTGATGGCCGTGGTGGATTTTGGCGGCTCGCTTCGCATCGTCCAGAATTTCACTGCAAGCTCCGTTTTGCTGCGCGCGGCCGTCTCCGGCATCAAGAGTTCCGCAGTGGATCCCAACGCGCCGCCCACGGATATCACTGTCGCTTCCAATTCCGCACCCAACCCCATGACCAACTCCATGCCAACAATTGGCATGTCTTCCCTGGGAAATGCCGCGGCGGATTTTGGCGCGCGCACTATGCTGCTTGCGGTGCGCAGCCTGGCGAAAAATCTTCGCACTATTCCCGGGCGCAAGATGTTGATTCTTTTTTCCGGCGGTTTTCCGCTGACGACGGAAAATCAATCTGAACTTACCGCCACAATCGATGCCTGCAACAAGTCCAACGTGGCCATTTACGCCGTGGATTCGCGCGGCCTCCTTGCCACTGCCCCCGGTGGCACTTCGTGGAACAGAACTGCTCCTGGAAAAGCGACGACCGTTGCAGCCTCCGAGCGTGTACGGCACGGGTTTGAAGAGAACCTCTCTAAGCGCTCTCGTAAGGAAGCTTCAGCTGCCGCAAAACGCTTGGATGCTTCGAATCACTGGCCGGCTCGCCAGCATTCTTCGGGACCGAGACTCGTCCTCGCAGCTTACCCATCGATGGGCATTCCTGATCCTCAGAGACCAGGAGGGGGTGGCGGGGGTACCGGCGGCGGTGGCGGCGGTGGCCGGCCTGGCGGTGGAGGAACCGGCGGTGGAGGAACCGGCGGTGGGACGGGCGGTGGAGGAACGGGCGGTGGTGGCCGCGGAGGAAGCGGAGGAAGCGGAGGGACTGGCGGGGGAACGGGCGGCGGTGGTAAAGGTGGTTCGGGCGGTACAGGCGGAGGGGCGGGGGGCGGAACGCGCGGGGGAGGCGGCGGAATGTCGCCGAATTGGAATCGGTACAATTCCACTTACAACCAGCCGCGGACCATCGTGCCGACTTTTCCAACTTCAGCGTCCACGAATCAGCAAATTCTGGCCGCTTTGGCGGAAGGAACGGGCGGCTTCACCATTTTCAACACGAACGATTTGCTTGGAGGACTCGAGAAAATCGGACGCGAGCAAAATGAATTTTACATTCTGGGATACGCCCCGCCGGATACACCCGAAGGCAGTTGCCACACGCTGAAAGTGAAAATGAATGAAGGCGGCATACACGTGCGCGCGCGGAGCGGCTACTGCAACGTGAAGACGGCGAACGTGCTCGAAGGCAAGCCGCTAGAAAAGCAACTTGAAGCGCGCGCGACAGGTTCACAGGCGGGTTCGATCCACGGAGTGCTCGAAGCTCCGTTCTTCTACACCGGGCCGAACACGGCGCGCGTGAACCTGGCGATGGAAATTCCCTCCGATTCGTTCCAATTCAACAAGGAAAAAGGGAAGTATCACGCCAGCTTGAACGTGCTGGGGATTGCGTACCGCAACGATGGCAGCATTGGCGCGAAGTTCAGCGATACCGTCAATGTAGACCTGGAAAAAGAAGAGTGGAAAGAGTTCACGAAAGCGCCCTACGAATACGCAAACCAGTTTGACGCCGCGCCGGGAGATTACAAGCTCACGGTGGTACTAAGCGCGGGGGGCGACGCTTTCGGCAAATTTGAATCGCCTCTTTCGATTGACGCGTACGACGGCAAACATTTCAGCCTGGGCGGCGTGGCGCTCACCAACTCCGTGCACAAACTGAGCGACATTCCCGAAAGCCTCGACTCGGTGTTGCTGGAAGACCGCACGCCGCTGGTAGTGAAGGGCATGCAGATCGTTCCTTCGGCCACGAACCGTTTCAAGCATACGGACAGCGTCGTGGTGTACAGCGAAATTTATGAGCCGCTGCTGACTTCGGAAAATCCGCCGGTGGTGGGCGCGGGCTACACGATTTTCGAGCGCGCCACCAACAATAAGATTTTCACCACCGGAGCGATGCATTGCGAGGACTTTATCCAGAAAGGGAACCCGGTAATTCCCGTCGGCTTTAAAGTGAAAGTGGATGACTTAAAGCCCGGCTCTTACCGCCTGGTAATGCAAGCGGTGGATTCCGCCAAGAACAACGCGCCCAACCGCACCGTGGATTTCGACATCAGCGAATAATGAAGCTCGGTTAGCGACGGTGGGATTCCTCGAAAGCGGGGAGTCCCGTCTTTACCGAGTTTTGCTGCCGAAGTTCCCCGAGTTTTCTCGCAAAAAATCCACAACCCGAAAACGTACTATCGACCGTCTTTACCGCCGGTCATATAAACGCGCCTTCCTTCTCGTCACTTCATAACCCGGAGTCGCCCATGTCCCGCTTCCCGGCGCTTTCCCGAATACTTCGTCGCCTGCGTCCTTCTTGCGCTATTCGGAGTTGTGCCGGCGCATGCGCAGAATTAGGTGCCCACGCAGCCGGACAACACGCTCACGCCGGCCGATCCCACCGGCATCCCTCTACAGTCGCCCACTGGAGGGACGTTCCAAGCGGTCAGCGACATCAACGGTGGACTTTCCTTCTTCCTTCCTGTGCTGTCTCTTCCGCAGCGCGGAGGCTGGTCTGTGCGTCAAGATGTGAGTGTGGTAGTGAATGAAAATGGAAGTGTGTGTGGCGCACCGAAATACTTCAACCTTCAGCTGCCCCCTGGCTCCGCGCAGAGCATCATGCGACACCACACTCTTGGGCGGTCCCCTTTTTCTGATTCATCCCGAGAAGTCAGTGTCCGACAGTTTTGGCGCTTGTGAATTCGCGGCTAGCAGGGAATTCACAAGAGATTTCGTGGGGCGCGGAACACCGCTAGTTGGGAATGACGACGGCGCCGTTACGGGCGGCCATCTGAGAGCCTTCCGCATCGCGCACCACGAGCCTGACCAGGTAGCTACCGGGCTTGACGTCAAAGCTGGATTTCACCGTAAGTCCGGAATGGCTGAGGCGCTCATAGGTCGTGTCGCGTAACTTCATGTCGATGATTTTCTCGACGCCAGTGACGTACTGCCCGTTCTCATCAAAAATTCCCGTCACGATGGTCAATTGGTCGTTGTTGCGGCCCAGGGTTTTGCGGAAGCGGACGCCTTTGAGGTCGAGGCGCGAGAGCACTGACAAGCGAGCGCCGGCCTGCTCGTTCTTGAAATACTGGGTCTGCAAGTCGACGGGAATATCGAGAATCTCTTCCTGGGAGAACAACGCTTCCTGGATTTCTTCTTTGGTGATTTGGGCAGGGTCGTTTGCGGAGCGCGGGGCAAAGTAGCCGTGGCGCGCCTGAATGTTGAACTTTTCTTTTGCGGTGAGAGCAACCTTGAGTGTATGAAAACGGCCATCGAACTTCAGATTCTGCGGGGAGAAACCAAGCACGTAAGAGACTTCCGGAGCCGCGGCAGCTTCTCGCATGGCCTCGTCGACATCGTTTCGATTGTGGTAGAACTTGCCGCCGGTGCCGTCCGCAAACTCGGCCAAAACGTCTTCCTGGGCGGTTTGGGCGGCGATGCGATAAGTTGATTTGTAGCCCCCGGTGCGGCCGAAATCGTTGGGGGGATTGGCTATGTCGCCCCCTATGTCGGGGACGTAAAGGCCGCGCGCATCGATAGTATTAATGACAATGTTGGCGCGCGTGGCGCGATCCACCAAGTCTGACGCCTCGTATTGAAGCGTGCTCAAGATAAAACCGGGCGAGACCAAGACAATGACGCGCTGGCCGGGCAAGCTGGTCATACGGCTGACGACCGATTCGAGATGGCGGTAGACATACTGAGTTTCGTTGTCACCTTCCGACAAAGCGCGCATTGCTGCCATTTGTGCCTGAACTTGCGCCGCCGCCCGCATCCTCTGGTCGTCTTGGAACGCACACTGCAAGGTTTCGTCCGTGGCTACCGCCAGTGCTTGAGTATCGTTCCTGTTGGCGATTAAGTCCGCCTCGTAATAGGACATGTCCGGGCAATCGTTCGTATCGTGATGCGTTAGAGGACGCGGGACGATGCCCAAGAGAGCTTTTTCGAGCAGGGAATGATCATCCGTAAAACCTTGCGTGAGCTGCCCGGAGGTGGTGTTAATCGAAACACGATCGCTCGGCGCAAGAGCGCTAAAGAGCCTGGTCGCGGAGTCGCGGACGAAAACGGCGTCTTCCATGGACATGTGCGTGTCGTCAAAAACCATGGAGACAAAGCGCTGAGGGAGGGCTGCCGCTTTGACCGCTGCGGGCTCGGCGTCTGGAGCATTTCCGCCCGGCTCGGGTGAGAAAGTCTTTGGTACGGTATGTGTCCGCGGGTTTTCGACGGCGAAGGAAGTGATGGCTTGTAACTTTCGCCCGTCGAAGAGCTGGAAATCTTCTTTTTTTAGGCTGCCCACGACTTTGCCTTGCAGGTCGCGCACAACGACGCGCACGAGCACATTGTTCACGCGAACTTTGAACGTCGGCGCAGTGTCCTGACTCGAAACTTCCTGAACCTCGCGCGCGGGAGCTTCCTGCGGGGACTTGGTGGCGGAATCGGGATTTGCGCTTGAAGGGCTTGCAGTCGGCGTAGGAACTGGAGGGGGCGGATTTTGAGCGAAAAGCGAAAGGACGCAGCCGAACGCGCAACAGACCAGAGCGGCGAGGGGCAGGAACCTGGATTCCGGTGATGACAATGAGCGAAACATCCCACGCCCTTCTGAAAACCACGTCCGAACGTCTGGGCTTCATCGCAAGGTAGACGGCGCTTGGGCAAACACGGAACAAGCGTTGAAACGACTATACGCCGTGCTTAATTTTTGTGTCAATCAGGGGCTTTACTAACGGGGAGAGAGGGCCGAGTTCAGTAGGGAATCACGACTCCACGATTCACGGCGGCCATTTCGGCGCCCTCGGAGTCGCGGACGACGACCCGCACTAGAAAGGTTCCGGGCTGCACATCAAATGTGGATTTGACTATGATGCCGGAGCGGTTCAAACGCTCCAGCGTCGCGTCTCTCAGCTTCATTTCTATGATCTTCTCTAATCCCGTCACAAGATTTCCGTTTTCGTCGAATAGGGCCGTGGCTACGGTCAGGTTGTCCTTGCTGCGATCCCCATCGCGTGCGAATTTTACCCCCTTGGTTGTGACATGCGCGACAACGGCCAAGCGCACGCCGGTCGGCGTCTTGAAGAATTGTGTCTGGCAATCCAGAGGCAGGTCTTGCAGCTCCTCCTGCGAATAAACTGCCTGCCGGATCTCTTCCTTGGCCAGAGTTTCCGGATCCACGTTGCCGCGAGGAGCAAAATACCCGCGGCGAGCTTGCAACCTCCCCTTTTGCTTGCTGGTCAGGGTGACCTTCAAATGGTGGTATTTCCCATCGAGTTTGAGATTCTGCGGGGTAAAACCCAATACATAAGAGACTTCTGGTTCCTGCGCAGCCTGTAGGAGTCCTTGATCAATGTCGTTGCGATTGTGAAAAAAGGTCCCGCCTGTGCCATCGGCCAATTCCGCGAGGATATCGTCCTGGATTGTCTCCTCGGTCATGATAAACGCAGCGCGCATCCCCGATGCAGCTGCGCTACCTCCGGAACCGTTGGCAGCGTCATAAATCGATGACACGTACAAGCCGCGGGCGTCGATGGAGTTGATGACGATGTTGGCTCTGGTGGCGCGGTCGATGATATCGCCAGATTCGTGCATCTGAGGGCTAACGAAAAATCCCGGCGACATCATGATGATGATGCGTTGGCCGGGGAGGGACCGCATTCGCGCGATGAGCCCGTCCAAATTACGCAACGAAAATTGCGTTTCGGAATTTCCTGCGGAGAGTTCCTGTTGCGCGGCCATTTGCGCCAACTGGGCTGCTGCCTGGGGGTTATTGGAGCACGCGGCCGCGTCCAAAGTGGCCACCTGCAAGGCAGTGGGGTCATTGGCCTCCACAATTTGATACGCCTCGTAGTAGGTCATCGGTGGACAATCGAACGAATTGCGATTTGATAGCGGACGCGGCAGAATCCGCCGCAGGGTCTCCTCAAGTTTGGCGTGTTCGGGGGTGAAATCCTGTTGAACTTGACCTGAGCTGGTGTAAATCGAAAGGCGATCGCTCGCTTGCATGGCCGCGAAGAGCTTCGTTGCGGCTTGGCGAGAAAGCATGGCGTCCTGCGTGGTGAGGTGCAAGTCGTCGAAAAAGAGGGTGATGAAGCGTTGCGGAAGTTCCGCTGGCTTTACTGGAGTTCCTTCCGTGGGAGCCGGGCCGGAGTCTCTATCCATTTTGACGGTAGTGACATGCGAACCCGGCGTCTCAACGGCGAAGGTTGAAATGACCTGGAGCTTACGATTGTCGGCAAGCTGAAAGTCCTCCTTTTTCAGGTTGGGAATGACCTTGCCATTGGGATCGCGCACTACGACTCGAACGAAAACCAAGTTGACGCGCACTTTGAACGTTGCGGGAGAGTCGTGGGAAGCGATTTCCTGGGTTTGACTTTGCAAAGCGGGCTTTTGGGCGTCCTGAGGGGGCGCAGACTGGGGAGTTTCCGGCGCGCTGGTCTGCGACGAATTGGAAGCGCTCTGGGCCTTTGTTTCAAGAGGAAACGCAGCAGAGAGAATTCCCGCAAGGAGAATGAGACAAAAAGCTCTGGGCCCGCCACGCGGACGCGAATTCAAGAGCATCGTCAATGTGGACTCCTCCCCGCTGACAGCATTTTTTGATGCTCGACACCAAATGCTTGAGACGCGTCTCCAGTTTAACGGGTTTCCGCGCGGAAGGCGCTCAGCGTCCAGACGTCCTGGGCTTCGGTGTGGCGGAGGACGTAGCGGTCGCCGTCATCGGTAAGCACCCGGAAGTAAATCTCGCCGGGGGAGTACCAGCGGTCTTCGACCGCAACAACGTTCAGAGTGCGGCCGCTGAGATGCAGGCGCAGAGGACGCTCGTCGGCTTTGAAACCGGAATAGGTTTCTACCCGCACGGACTGATCAGACATCAGAGTTGCCCTTGCCTCCCAAGTGTACTGTCGCGCGAGTCCACAAGAAAGGCGCAGCAAGGCTGCCGCGCTCCACACGACGGCTCAGGGAATTATGCAAGGGACAACATGGCGGCTATGGCGACGATAAACTCGAAAATCCTTGTCGGTCGTCAGGATTATCGGGTCTGCAAAAGTCTCGGTCATGCGAACGAGGCATGCATCGGCGAGACTCATGGGAACGTCGGAATACTTCTCCATCAACTTTGTGACCGGACCGATATTCTCACCGAGCTCAAAGGCAACAATCAAAGCGACGCGCCTGAGAAGGGCGCTTAGACTAGGGCCGCCGCGTGGTCCGAGAAGGTGGTAGGCCTCAGAGAACGCCGCTTCGGAGGTTGACCAAGGTGGACGCAGACCGCCGGCTTGAGACGCGGCCCAATGGTGATGGCAACCTCTAGGCGCTCGCGAACCACGTCGGACTTTGAAATCTTCCGCCCTCGGGATTCCTCTTCGATGTCCGCCACGAGTGGTTCGGGCAATCGTACGGTGAGAGTCTTCATGATCAAGTCGTATTACCCTTCTGCCGGAAGCGCAAGACAGGCAATAGTTCAGTCATGAAGACGGACGCGGCTTTGGGCCGATTCGGCGTTCCATGCAGCTCCGAGAAAAATGATGACTGCGGAGAGCTGCATCCAAATGATCAACCCGATGACGGCAGCCAATCCGCCATAGACAACACTGTACGGCACACGACGAACGTAGGCTCCAAATACAACGTCGGCAACCCACCAGAGCAGCGTCGCCACCGCTGCGCCGGGCAGCACGTTGCGCAGGCTGTCCTCGCGCGGACGCGCGAAGCGATAAATCATCGTGACTGCGGCCATAGCTAGCAGCATCGCAACCAGCGGAAAAAAAACGTTCCACCAGCCCTGAAGCATTGAATGCTTGCCGACTTCGTGCGCGATCCAGTGGCGCAGGGGTTTTCCAAGAATTCCGAGAATTGAGGCTCCCAGCAAGGGGGCAATGGTGATCAGCAAAAGCAGCAAGCCGCGGAGCTGTCGGTGAAGGAAACCTGGTTTTTCCTCGTCGCCATAAATGGTGTGAATGCCTTCCATCACAAGTTTCATCACCTGCGAGCCAGCCAGGAGCGTTCCCGACCAGCCTAGCAACGCTACTTTCCATGCGTCAGGCCCACGCTTTACGAGAAATTCAGATACTACGCCCTGGCTGCCGGGCGGAAGGAATTCCGTCAAGTCCTGGACCATTTCGAACAAGCTGGTTTTACCGCCGATGCGCGTGGTTGCCAGAGCTACAGCGATCAGCAACGCCGGGAAGAAAGCGAGGAAAAGGTTGAACGCTATGGCCTGAGCAATCATGCTGCAGCGCGGAAAAACCCGCGTGAACATGCCGTAGGTGCGCCTGCCGATTCTGGCAAATGAAATCATAAGCGGGCATTATACCTGCGGCAGTCGTCAGGTCTCACTCGTGAGCAAGAACGGGGGCATTCCGAGGAGTGGTCGAATACACGCACTGCGAATCACAATCGAGAGGAAATCATTTCGGCTGAGATCTTCGGGCCCCGACCGGGTCGGGGCCCTCAGGATGACACTTAATGGCGTTGCTTCAAACACCACCAGGTAATAAGAGGACAGACTAGTTTGACGTTTTTCCTGCGGCGAAGGCTTTCTGGATAAACTCCCAAACGTTCTTGTTATTGAACGGCTGCATGCGCTGTTGCATGTGGGCCGGCCAGTTGGGGCGGTCCTGATACATCTTGCGAAGGCCCGCAATGATTTGCGGATCACCGCCGGTGAAGCCTTCCCCCAGCTTTTTCCAACGGGCGGCCAACGCTTGCGCCTTTGCGCCCGCGGGATCTTCGCCGAGAGCTGCTTCCACGTCGCGGAAGAGATCCGTCCATTCCTTGGTCCAACGCTCCTGATTCTCCGGCGACCAAAGCTTTTTGCGTTCCTCGATTTTGGCTTGCGCTTCTTCGCTGTAATACTTCTTCGACCAATCCATGTTGTCCTGCATTTCGATCACCTCGATG
>Ga0126381_100008646_pt1 | contig 11390 bp, 10 predicted proteins | sample PanSoiMetPlot_28_FD_96465 | JGI IMG/M metagenome (GOLD analysis project Ga0126381, IMG submission 96465) | Tropical forest soil microbial communities from Panama - MetaG Plot_28 | ecosystem: Environmental > Terrestrial > Soil > Tropical forest > Bulk soil | place: Panama | collected 2016-02-17 | reverse complement strand
CTGTAGCGACGACGTGACCCTCTGAGCCTGCAACCAGCCATCGCAACAGTTGCTGCCAGAAGAGATCGTGAGACGGATCGCCCAGCGGTTGGCTCATCTGCCATCTCCATGTGCCAGACGTTGCCATGATGGCCGTACGGCCGTGGCCGTAATTTTCGGTGATAAGTAAAGGCAGCTTTCGGTGGCCAACGTTGATTTCCGCAAGAACTGATGCACCTGGTTTGGGGGTGCCTGCATCTTGGTAGTCCATTAGATAAGCTAATTTCCGCCAACGCTCTGCATTTGTGGCCTGGTCATCAGTGAGATGAGTAATCAGACTGTCTGCACCTGCCGGCGCCAGTTGAACAGTGGCAGCCTCGCGATGAAACGTACTCCGGTTGTTGGGTAGAAACGTTGGGAATAAGGCGGCGACGCCAGACCCACCCCATCCGCCGTCGGCGAGCGCGTTACGTCCTCCCAAAAAGAGTAGTCCTCCACCGCGACGATCCACAAATTCGCGAAGTAGCTCCTGCTGTAGTGGAGTGAAATAGCCCGCCTCTACCGATCCGATTATGATGCCTTCGTATTTGAAGAGGTCTTCGGAGCGAACCGGAAACCCGTCCTCCAGTTCCTTAGGATCGCTTATACCCTGACGGTAGATTTTGTTCTCCGTTGTCCGCAGCATCGAGACAAGTTGGATTGTTTGATCCTTGTCCGTTGCACGCCGTATGAACTTGTACTCCCATCGCGGCTCGCCTTCGACGTATAAAATGCGCCGCTTGGCATCGGTCACGTGTAGCGGCCGCGAGATAGTGTTGTTTGCCTTATTCTCTTCATTGGCCAGGGGTTCTACGGAGAACTCCAGGTTCTTGACGCCTGCGGTTCCTACAGTAAAGAACACAGTTTCGGATTGAACGGCACCGTCTGTTCCGAGAGTCACATCCCTGGACGCAAGAGTCTTATCGCCATCGCGTACGGAGAGAGTCGCCTTGTTCCCTGCGTACCCTCTTTGGGTGAAGCTTATTATCGCACTGATTCTGGCATCGACCACGGCGCGTGGTGCCACGTTTACATTGCTGATCTCGATATCGTGGCTAAGCTTCTCCTTACCAAAGCCGATCGTATGGACGGGTAATCGACGGTTGTGCAACGCATTCAAAGTGTCGATATCAATTCCTGACTCTTCCATTCTTCCGCCGGTATTCTCAGCGCCGTCGGTTAGAAGAACGACGGCGCCAATCGGAAGATCAGTTGTCTCGGTTGCGAATTGTTTGAGGCCATCGTTAATGTGGGTGGCTGCGGCGTCCGGCTTGATCTCATCCAAGGCGTTTGTACGGGCCACTGTAGTGTCGAGGCGATAAATTCGTGTTTGAAACCTGCGCTGCAATCCGGTAAGGACGCCATTCTGCATTGCCTTGATAGCAGCTGTTTCTCGTGAGGCAGTTCCGGTGCTGCCACTATCGGCGATCGACATACTGCGTGAATCATCAAGGATTACAGCAATGATGTTTTGGCGCGACGAGAGCTCCGCAACCGTTACGGCGGGTTGCCACAAGATCAGAAGAATGGTCGCGATCACAAGCGATTGCAGAAGCCAGATTATGCCGGCACGCCACGTTCGCAACTTCGGTGCTGCATTGTTCATTCGGATTCTGATGAAGACTCCAAGTGCAATGGCAGCCAAGGCGATCAGGAGGGCCAGCAACCATCCTGGCCAGCCACTGAGCAGGACAAAGCGCCCTCTGGTGAATACCGAAATCGGATACTTGAACAAGTGTTGAAACATTGAATCAGAGAACGCTGTGCTGAACTGTCAGTTCGCAAATCACTTCGACGTCTAGTGTGTCATGCCATAGATGATGTAATTCAGTCCTACACGAAAGGCCATTGACGCGAACGGCTCCGGATAGTCCGGATCGTCTGCCCACTCCCAGGCATCGCCAAGGTGCATATTGTGGCAGATAGCCACGATGATTCGGCCCTTATCGTCCCGAATCGCCCGCCATTTGGGGACGTAGCCGTCTTTTTCGTAGGTGCGGCCCGTGCGGACGTATTGCTCGCCAGGTATTTGCATGCGCTCGTCGATGTCGTAGAGAACGTGAAAGATCTCGTCGTTGCTTTCGAGGTCCTCGACAGGCCGATCGGGCAGAACCTGGCGCATGCCGTTCATGAAGTTTTCCCAGTCTGCCGTTCCATGGAAGTCGTCAACCATCAGGAACCCGCCCTTCAATAGGTATTCACGCAAACGTTTCGCTTCAGCATCGGTGAATGACCATGTCTGAACCTGTACCGCATAAATCCACGGATAGTTGAAGATCTCATCAGAGTCGAGATTAACAACCTGCTCGTAAGAGCGGCCCTGAATCCGGGTCAGGCGATGCATTGCGATGAGGAACTGGCGGTCCGCCTTAGGATAGTCGCGCGACCAGGTGTACCGTCCCCAATAGCCATATCCGCCATATGAACTCATGGTCGAGGTATAGCTGAGCCGCGACCAATAGAACTCTGCCTTTTCGTTCGCCGGACCTTCGCCATTCCCGAATCCAAAGTCTGCAGTTCGCTGGAACGCAGAAAGCACCTCGCAGAACATCAGCCCCACAAGCGTGGCGGAGACACTTCGCAGGAGCTTCAAGACGAAACCTCCATGAGCGGCGAGATTACCAGAATCGGAACCAAACCCCCACTGATAGACGAAGTGGAAGGGGGTGATGTTGCAGGTGTGCTGGGCTCAGAGTGATCTTACCGTTAGACAAATGCAAAACAGGGAAAGGTTTTGTGACCAATGCTCCCCGCCGGCAGTCGGTATGGCGCTTGTAAGCCTTTTTGCGAGCATGAGAGGATTTCGTTGCGGAGGCGTTTGGGCTCAGGTTATGGACCGACGAGATTTTATGAGACTGGGTGGGATGGTGGTGGCGCACGCGGCTTCCACGGGGCCGCTCTCTGCTCGGGTCCGGGTTGGTGGCCAGTCGCAAGAAACCGGCATGCGGATGAACCCGCCTCCGATCGAAACAACAAAGCCAGACTACACACTGCGTATCGCACCGGTAACAGTTGAACTCGATCAGAATCGCACGCTGAGCACGATCGGCTACAACGGCGTTTCACCGGGGCCGATTCTGAGAATGCGTGAGGGAAAGGCCGTCTCCGTGGATGTCATCAACGACACCGATGTGCCAGAACTGGTCCATTGGCACGGAATGCTGATTCCACCTGAAGTAGATGGCGTGGAAGAAGAGGGAACTCCTATGGTGCCGCCACACGGCCGCCGCCGCTATCATCTTACGCCGCACCCCGTGGGGTCACGATGGTATCACACGCATGCCATGGCAGAGGCGGACTTGCATAAGGGGACTTATACCGGCCAATTTGGCTTCGTTCTGGTAGATTCAGGTAGCGATCCTGGGCAGTACGATCAAGAGTGGTTCCTTACACTGCGTGATTGGGAGCCATTCTTCACGAGCACGATGGAAGATGATGATGACGATACGCACCATGGCCCCTTGCTTGAGAAGCCGGAGGTGCTGAATACGAATCCCAATGGCCTCGAGGTCAATTCGATGACCTACTCGATCAACGATAAGGCGTTGGGAGGTGGTGAACCACTTCGCGTCAAAGAAGGGCAGCATATTCTGATACACCTGCTGAACGCGAGCGCCATCGAGAACCGTCGTGTCGCCTTGGCAGGGCATAAGCTTAGGGTGATCGCTTTGGACGGAAATCCTGTCCCTTCCCCCCAAATGGTCGATTCGATATTCCTCGGTGCGGGCGAGAGAGCGGACGTCATCGTTGAGATGAACCAGCCCGGGGTCTGGATATTCGGCGCGAGCGAAGAGAATATTCGAAAGGCTGGTCTCGGCGTGGTCATTGAGTATGCCGGGCAGCATCATCAGCCGACATGGATCCAGCCCCCTAAAGTTGCCTGGGACTACACGATCTTTGGCAGAGCGGCCGAATCGCAACCAGCCAACCTACAGACGATCGAAATGGTCTTTGAGAAGATTCCGGGCGGTTCCGGTAAGTTCAACACTTGGCTCGTCAATGGAAAGCCATATCCGCATGATCGTGAGTTCGTGCTGCAGCAGGGAACTCGATATAGTCTGGTCTTCCGGAACCGGACTGACGATGCGCATCCCTTGCATCTTCACCGTCACCAACTTGAACTTGTCGAATTCAATGGGAAAAGGACTTCGGGTGTAATCAAGGACACCGTTGTCGTTCCTTATTATGGCCGTGCTGCAGTCAACTTCGTTGCTGACCAGCCGGGGTTGTCGCTGTTTCATTGCCACATCCAACAACACATGGACTACGGCTTTAAGGCGCTGTTTCGATACGTCTGATCAAGCAGTTCGAGCCGCTGAAATATCGATCTATCCGGCAACAGATCAGTCGAGAGCAGCCAGAGCTTCGGCTGGATCTGGCCGAACCCGGAAGTCGGCGTAGGCTCTGGAGAAGGCCACAGTTGAGTCTGGGCGAACTACGAAGACGCCAGGAAGGGGAAGGCGCCAGCTGGCTTCGGTTGCAGTCTGGTAGTTCAACCCGGCATTGTTGAATGGAATATTGATCAAGATGCTCTGAAAATATCGCCGCTGCGCTGGTGATACTGTATAAGCGATTCCAAACTGTTCTGCCACTTGGCAGCCGGGGTCGGCGAGCAGAGGAAAAGGAAGCTTGTGCTGCTCGTTTGTGAAGGCGTTCTGTCGCTGCGTCTGCGGTGAGATCGCTACCAGTAGGGCTCCCTTACGGCGTAACTCGGGATAGAGGTCGCTCCACATTTCGAGTTCGGTAACGCAGTAAGGGCACCAACGGCCGCGAAAGAAGTTAATAACCAGCGGGCCCAGAGCCAGCAGATCTGCTGAATGCACTGTTTTGCGGGCTGCGTCATGAAGGGTGAATTGTGGCGCAATCGATCCGATGGGCAGGATGAGGCTTTCAATTCCGGTCGCAAAGAGTTCGGCGATGGCGTTTTCTGAAAAAGCAAGGCGCTCGGCCTGAACGAGGCGCCGTGTGTTTTGGGTGATCAGGTCGAGCTGATCTTGAAGCGAGGATTTGTCAGCATCTTGCACCCTTCCATTATCGCAGCCACTAGCTGGCCGTGTGGCAGGAGGGAGACGGTGCGGGTCGAGGCCCCTTTGCGGATGCATGAGAAGAGGCAGGTGAAGACAGCGAGCTATGCGCCGGAGGCCGCAGTCCGGAGAGCAGTTTCGTCAGCCGGGCGAAACCCTCGTCTCTGGCCGTTTTGTTTGCCGGGTTGGTGTTAGCGGGGTCTTCGCCTGCGCGCATGAAGCCGTGGCCCGCACCCTCATAAGTGACTGGATCGAACTTTTTTCCGGCGGCCTTCATGGCATCGGTTGTTGCGGGCAGAGTGGCACCGATGCGGGCATCGTTGCCTGCGTAGAAGCCGTAGACCGGGGCGGTAATGGCGGTTACGTCAGAAGGGCCGGGGCCGTAGAAGACGAAGGCTCCTGAGAGATCGTGTCGGTGCGTCGCGAAGCCAAACGACTTGCCGCCTCCCCAGCAGAAGCCGACGGTTGCTATTTCGCCGTTGCCTGCCGGTATCTTTTTGGCGTAGTCGGCGGCGGCGTCCAGGTCTGCGGTGACGGTGTCGGGATTAAGGCCGGAGACGGCTTTTGTTGTTGCGTCCATGCTGGTGAACGAGTCTGAGTTGCCGCCGTTGGGGCCAGCTCCGCTCAGCAGGTCCGGAGCGACGACAATGTATCCGGCAGCAGCGAGCTCGTCGGCCATCTCTTTAGCCCAGTCGGAGAGGCCAAAGATCTCATGAATTAGGATGACCACTGGAACCTTCTGCTTGACCTCCGGGTAGACGACGAAGGCTTGGAGGGACCGGTCGCCGTGCTTCAGAGTGACATACTCGCGGTGACGCGGAGAGGCCTCGAGGCGGGTCTTTGCCCATTCTTGAGCGGGAGCGCTAAAGCAGGAAACCAGCACTATGAGGGGCAGTAAAAGGGTTGTGCGTCGCATGGGCGAAAGTGTAGACCCCGCAAGGTTACAGGAGCAAGAAAGTCTTTTCGATCGTTGTCCCTGGAACTAGAGGGTGTACCTGCGGCTTGCTTTGCGGCGCAGCGCTCCCACGAAGATGATTGCACCTGTCCCGAGCAGGAGCCAGCTGGCAGGCTCAGGGATGGGATTCGTTGTCACGTTGTCGGCGAATAACAAGGTATTGTCGAGGCCATCGATAAAGATGGCATCTCCATTGCTGTTGATGAAGCCGCCATCAAAGGAGCCAGTAAGGAGAAGTGAGAAGGTCTGTTCCGGTCCTACCCACACTCCACGCGTCGAGCCGGACTCACCTCCGAAGATCTCGAATCCCTCGTTGCAACGACCGCTAAAGACATCGTACTGCCCTCCGGGGCTGGGGGTGCAGGCGTAGCCGTTGTCGTAGATGAGGCTGGGGGCGGAGGTGGAGAAGACTGGGTTCGCCTGGCCGGTATAGTAAGTCTCAAAGCATTGCGAGAATGGCGAGACGGCAACCCCGCCGCAGGTCGGATGCATCCCGTACAGCGTATTTGAAGTGTTGACCGTGAAGTTGCCTGAAGCGTCGATGCCTACGAAGCTTTCGTTCTGGCTGAACGCCACTGTCTTTACGTCGTAACTGTCAGCGAGTCCAGAACTAGAGGCAGCTACCGCAAGAACGAGTGCGGTGAGAAGAGCTGCTGGGGAGATGCGATTACGGCAGAGCATAAGGACTCCTAAGGTCTCGAGCAATGTTAGATTTACGTGACGTGTGTGACTGTAACTCGTAAGTGTTAGTCAGTTAGGTCCGCAAAGAGTGCATCCTCTCCTTACTGCAAGTGAGGGGTGCCCCACCCGATCTTAATCGGCCAAAGTATTCGAAATATTTAGGTTAGGTCTGGACTTCCATGTTCCTCACGGCATAAACAAGAAAGTCCGGCAGTAGCCGGACTTTCAATCTTTCCTCTTGGTTAAGGCGGATCCGTTCGTTCTGTGGAATTTCCTTAGACGACCCTCAGGAGGATCAGGATGAGAACGATGGTGAGAATGAGACTGAGGCCTCCGCCACCGTAGTACCCCCAACCGGGACCGACGCGGTAGCCGCCATAGCCGGAAAACAGAATCAAGAGGATCAGGAGGAGGATCAACATAGTCGGTCTCCTGTGTGCGATAGTCTCGCTCTTTCGTATGGGTGAGATGCGCTATCGAGGCTCGGCTGAATCGGAGAAGAACAGTTCCTGTTGCTGTGATGAAATCGATGTTTTCAGTTCAGAGACAACCGATTCCGTGAGAAGGGTGTGACGCTCACCCGAGTGAACTGCGGTTTCGAGTCGAGATCGTTATAGGCTGGTAGGCGCGATAGGCTGGTAAGCGCGAGGTGAAGTTCAAACGATGATTGAGATGCCGATGATCGCCAGGGGTGCCGGGGAACTCTATCTGTTGCCGGGGATGACGAACCGCCATGGGTTGGTGGCGGGGGCCACGGGGACAGGGAAGACGGTCACGCTGCAGGTGATGGCGGAGGCACTGAGCTCGATTGGGGTTCCGGTGTTTGCGGCGGATGTGAAGGGGGACTTGTCGGGGATCTCGCAGCCAGGAAAGAGCTCGCTGAAGCTGGATGAGCGCGTGAAGGCGTTGGGGCTGGGGGAGTGGAAGTTCGCCGGGTGTCCAGTGGTGTTCTGGGATGTGTTCGGGAAGCAGGGGCATCCGGTGCGGGCGACGGTGAGCGAGATGGGGCCGCTGCTGTTCAGCCGGATCCTGAACCTCAACGATACGCAGACGGGGGTGCTGACGCTGGTGTTCAAGATCGCCGATGATCATGGCCTTCTGCTGCTGGACATGAAGGACCTGCAGGCGATGCTGCAGCATGTGTCGGAGAGCGCCAAGGAGTACCAGACGCAGTATGGGAACATCTCGGCAGCCAGTGTGGGGGCGATTCAGCGCGGACTTGTAGCGCTGGGGCAGCAGGGCGGAGACCTGTTCTTTGGTGAGCCTGCGCTGAACATTGAGGATCTGCTGCAGGTGGATTCGAACGGCAAGGGGGTGGTGAATCTTCTGGCGGCGGACCAGTTGCAGCAGTCTCCGCAGTTGTATGCGACGTTTCTGCTGTGGCTGCTCAGCGAGTTGTTTGAGAAGCTGCCTGAGGTGGGTGACCCAGAGAAGCCGAAGCTGGTTTTCTTTTTTGACGAGGCGCATCTGCTGTTCAACGATCTGCCCTCGGTGCTGCAGTCGCGGATTGAGCAGGTGGTGCGGCTGATCCGGTCGAAGGGGGTGGGGTGTTCTTTGTGACGCAGAACCCGATCGATGTTCCGGATACAGTGTTGGGGCAGTTGGGGAACTGGGTGCAACATGCGCTGCGGGCGTTTTCTCCGAAGGACCAGAAAGCAGTGAAGGCGGCGGCGCAGACATTTCGGTCGAATCCGAAGCTGGATGTGGAGAAGGTGATTACGGAACTGGGAGTAGGGGAGGCGCTGGTTTCGTTTTTGGATGAGAAGGGGGTTCCGGGGGTGGTGGAGCGGGCGATAGTGTGTCCGCCGCACAGCCAGATTGGGCCGATTACACCGGAGCAGAGGGCGGCGATCCTCAAGGGCTCGGTGGTGGCGGGAGTGTATGAGACTGCGGTGGACCGGGAGTCGGCTTACGAGAGGTTGAAGGGGAAGGTGGCGGCTTCGGCTTCGGGTGGCGCGAGTGCTCCCAGTGGCGGAGTTGCCGGGGCAGGTGGTTCGGGTTCTGGCTGGCTGGAGCAGGCAGGTGCGGCGTTAGGTGGGGTGCTGGGTGGAGGTGGGTCGCGGCGGGGTGACACGGTTGTTCAGGCCATGGTGAAGAGTGCGGCTCGGACGATGGGAAGCACGATGGGCCGGCAGATTATGCGTGGGGTGCTGGGGTCATTGCTGGGTGGGTCTTCGCGGCGTTAATTGGGTTTGGGTTGGTGTAGCCCTCCCCCTATCTCTCGCGCAAAGATCGCGATTGCCCACCGATGGCGCAATGAGACTGCACCATGAAACGGGCGACCCAATTGCTCATCTTATTTGCGGATTGCCACGCGGTACGTCAATCGACAATGTATGCCAGTCTCCATAGATTTCACAGTTGGAGGCCCGGGAGTTTGCGACTAGAAAGGACTCAGGAGTGGTATACGTGAAATCATTCTTAGGAGGGTTAGGTGCGCTGCTGCGGTCATTGGTGCTTTTTTCATCTGGATAAGCAGGCTGGCGCCTAAAGGTGGCACGGTGGGATTCTCTCCAGCGCACGCACCCTCTCCTGCCGACGTGCTTCTCGTGAGTCCGTGATCTTCTTAGCCGGCTTTGGAGTTGTCTGCGGTGAGTGATTCAGGCCACGGTCTTCCAGCGGACGGGAGTGAACGTCTGTTCGCTGCCTTTTTCACCACCAAGCCGCAGGGAACTGGTATGGGACTCTCCATCAGCCGCAGAATTATTGAATCGCACGGTGGCCGCTTGTGGGCGAGCGCCAATACAGTTCGTGGAGCGACATTTCAGTTCACATTACCCAGGGAAACAAACACGTCCTCACCTTCTGCTTCTTGATCCTCAACTGCCTACCTGGCGTGTGGGGCGGTGGTGCTTCCGTTGTAGAGCTGGAACTCGCGGATTGCGGCTGAGCCTGTTGTGGAGAGGAGGTTCAGGCGCACTCGCTGGGTGGTGGTCGGGGGGAAGATGTCGATCTTTTTGTGGCCGATGGCCTTGGCGTGGACGAGGGGTTTCCATGCTCCGTTCTGGAAGGCTTCGATGGTGTAGTCTTCGACCCGCTGGCCTTCGTTGAGCCACTCCATGGTGACGGCGCGGTCGAAGGTTGTGGGTTTGGCGAAGGTGACTTCGAGGGTGGCGTGGCGGGGTGGCGCGGACCAGAAAGTGGATGCGTCGTTGTCGGTTGCAGCGGCTGCGGCTTTGTCTTCTACGGTTCCGGATTCGGCGACGAGGTTGAGGGCGTAGATGCGGCGGATGGCTTCGCCGAACTCCTGGAGCCGTTTTGCGTCGGAGTCGGGGATGCGGCCAGTGTTGTCGGGGGCGAGGCCGAGCATAAGCTGTGCTCCGCGGCCTACGGTTTCGTTGTAGATGCTGAGGAGTTCGTCGATGGAGTGGAGGGAAGCTTCGTCGTTGGGGTGCCAGAACCAGTGACTTTTGCGGAGAGGCGTGTCGGCTTCGACGGGGCGCCAGCGGAGGTAGCCGGTGCGGTCGATGACGTTCCAGTTTTCGTAGGGGACTGTGCCGCTTTCGGTGCCGACCCAGCGGATGTCGGCGTATTTGTAGAGGGCGACGTCGGCGAAGACGAGAGTGTTGGGCTGGTAGGTGCGGAGCTCCTGGATGATTTTGTCGAAGTCGTAGGTGCGCCCAGCACTGCCGGCTCCGTCAAGCCAGAACTCGGTGAGGGGGCCGTAGTGGGTGGCGAGTTCGTCGAGCTGGGCGAGGTAGTATTTGTCGTAAGCGGCGGGGTCCGGGTAGCGCGAATCGTGGCGGTCCCAAGGTGAGAGGTAGATTCCGAAGCCGAGTCCTGCACGGCGGGCGGAGTCGGAGGCCAGGCGGACGAGGTCACCTTTGCCGTCGAGCCAAGGGCTCTTCTTGACGCTGTATTCGGTTTGCTTGCTGGGCCAGAGGCAGAAGCCGTCATGGTGCTTGGCGACGAGGACGACGTACTTTGCGCCGGCCGATTTGGCGGCCTGCATCCACTGGTCGGTATCGACGTGGGTGGGATTGAAGACGGAGGGGTCGGCGGTGCCGTCTCCCCACTCGCGGTTGAGGAAGGTGTTGGTAGAGAAGTGAATGATGACGCCGATCTCGAGGTCTTGCCATTGGAGTTGGGCGGGAGTTGGTTTGATGTCGGCGAAGTTCTGCGCTTGTGCAGAGATGACAGTGGCGACGAGAAAAGTAATTTTGCAGATGCTGCTGGTGTGTCTGCCGATTCGCATGGGGGATTTCAGAGTACCTGATGCGTTTGCCAACACTGCGACCATGGTCCTCTCCCTCCTCTATCTTGAGGCCCTAAGAATTCAAAATAGAGGTTTTAGATCTCGGCTTCAGCTTGGCTTGTCCATGAAAAATGCTCGACTTTGTGCGGGCCTTCCTGCTTTTCTCTCTAGTTTTCGTCTCTCGGAGGTGTCAAGGATTTCTGTGGAAGATCCCGGCGTGTTGGTGATGATGAGCGATGCCCGCTTTGAGATTCTGGGCTATGCGGTGGGATTTCTCGACAACGATTGCGGCGTGATCTGGCGAGAGGGTTTCATTGGCGGTCTCTTCGAAGAGGGCGAGCCAGCGCTCGAAATGGTTGGGATCGAGGGAGAGTTGAAGGTGCTTCATCATGGGGTCGCCTTTGTAGCGACCGGTGGTGAGGAGGACGGTGGACCAGAAGTCCTTGAGGAGGGCGAGGTGATGGGGCCAGTCGTCGACGATGGCGTTGAAGATGGGACCGATGTCGGGGTCCTTGCG
>Ga0126381_100008644_pt1 | contig 11392 bp, 14 predicted proteins | sample PanSoiMetPlot_28_FD_96465 | JGI IMG/M metagenome (GOLD analysis project Ga0126381, IMG submission 96465) | Tropical forest soil microbial communities from Panama - MetaG Plot_28 | ecosystem: Environmental > Terrestrial > Soil > Tropical forest > Bulk soil | place: Panama | collected 2016-02-17 | reverse complement strand
CTCTTCACTCTGGTCATCATCCTGCTCAAGGTGAATCCGTAGCCCCACCAGAAACAAGAGAGCGGGTTCGTCAATCTGGTGAGCCCGCTTTTCGACCGTCGATCCGGGAAAGATGGCGCTCGCACTCGTAACTTCCGGCCAACAATACGTCCGGAACGGCGTATTGAAGATGCATCGCTACGTGACGGTTCGGGCCACGCGCTTACTCTATCGGTATCTCGAGCGTTCCCGCTCTTCCAGTTTCCCAGTCGTAGACACCGGTTTCCAGGAACACATTTTTATCCGAGGGCAAGTCGATTTGGAAGTGTGCGGGAATGCCGGAGTGCTGAATTGCCGCGTACATATCGGGAGCAAGGATCATCGCGAGCGTCTCGCCCTCCCAGTTCAGTGCATGTCCATCGCGATCGTAGGCGAGCAGCTCCACCTGGACCTTGCCCGTGCGTTTACCACCGGCCACCAATTGCAGATTTACGTCGGTCCAGCGAATCATTATATCCACGGCGTAGCGTTTTACAGGTCCTGCCAGTTTGACGTTCTTACCCGCGTGGGATGCGCTCGTCGTCGGCTGCGGGTCTACAGGAGCCACCCGAACTCCGTAGAGGACTTCAGTGGAACTCGGCGCTCCGCGCATCATCAGCGACTGCAAGGGATTCAGAAAAGGGGTCTGTCTTCTTCGGCGAATCCTTTGACTGGCCTGGCGCTTGATTGGGATCGAGTGCGTAGTATCCCTTCCGGTAAGCTAACGTGTATTTCACTTCAGGGATACTCACTTCGATACTTCGGAATTGGCCGTCCATCTTCTGATTGCTCGGCGCGTAGCTCAATGTGTAGAAATGCGAGCCATTGTCGATCGCGTGTGCAATGGCTTTGCCGAGGTCGTTGGTGCCCGCAACTCTACTCACCCGCAGGCTTTTGCGCGAGTTTGCGAATCGACCTTGGCAGACTTTCACAGAGCGCCGCCCGATCGGCACCGATCAGACTGATGACGGCGCTCAAGTGTGTGGACAAGACGCTCATTCGGCCTCCCTGTAGGGCATTGAAGATTGCGCCTGCCACGGTCTCATCAGTCAATCGCGCTCTGACATCCGCATGCGTGAGCAAATCCACGGTGCATCCGACCTTGAGATCCTGATAGCGCTCTGAGCAGATTCGCCATGCTTTGCGCTCGTCGATATAAGCGACGCCGGATTGTTCGATTGCGCAGGCAATAGTGGCCGCTTCGCCGTCATCCAGCGTCTCAGCGGCAGACCCGATCACCAAACTCTCGAAATGCTGCACGCCGAGATCGCCAAGACTTACGATTTCGATAATGCCGCCCTTGACGAGTTCGTTGAATCTCTCTAAATCCGTCCTCCCACGCGCGCGTCCGATCTCCAATTCCGAAGGCACGACGTCAACGGCAATCAACGGCTGCGGCAGCGCCTCGATAATCGAAGACGCGACGCCCGTCGCGATCAGGTTGATGACGACGCTCGTGTCGACTACCAGAGGTGAGGGGCAGTTACTCAAGTATTTCACTGCCTCCGTCGAGGTCGTCACCCTCTTGCCCTTGACTGCCGAGAATCTCGCGCAAGTCAACCCGGTCCAGGTGCAGCAGGCGGGCCAATTGCCCTTCGCTCATGAGTCCTCGCCTGTGAGCCTCATATGCCAGTAGGTTTAGCCGCAAGGTCGTAGGCCGGTCGGCATCGGCTGTTTCCGCATCGGGGACGATCAAATCACCCAAAACCTGCCGTGCCTGCTCGTCCGTAATCCCGCCATTGGCTATGAACCAATCCCAGGTTCCGGCCTTCACTGACCCGAGTTCTTCGAGCCGACGAACCATTGCCTCTCTCGACACGCCAAAGAAATGCGCGAGGATGATGACATGCCGCCGCGTCATACGATCCGATCCTGCCGTCACTTCGTGAAACTTCTGAAGGACGGCGCGCGCAGGCGTCAGTAATGCGCGGGCGAAAGCGTTGGCGTAACGTTCCTCGCGCGAATTCTCGGTTTCGTCCAGATGCAGGACTTCGGGCTGCCGCCGCGTTGAAATGAAGTGACCGGTTTCATGTCCGCCGCTGGTATTTCTGCGCTCACGCGGATGGTTCGCGTTTAGCAACATGCAGGCTCCGAGCGCATCGTCGTATGCGAAAACCCCTGAAATGCGCCCATTTACACGGCGCACATACACCCTAACGCCAAGTTCCATTTCCAGAAGTGTGACGATATTCGGGACTGGTCCGATCCCGAGACCGAGCCGCTGGCGCAACTCCGTAGCGTCCTGTTCTGCCTGGACCTTCACGTCGCCGGGCAAAATCGTCCGTTCCGGCGGATAGTTCCGCTCGCGCTTGATCCCGAGCAAGTTTTCAAGCTCCACTTCAGCCTTCCCCAGGTCCGCCATCAGTTCGGCGGCCTCGGCTGCGGCCTCATCACTGCCGACCGTGCGCCGGAATCGCGGCGCTAGATCGACATGGACAGATTCCCGGCGCAGCAGGGCATTCACAGAGGTGCGATACAACTTCGCAAGTTGTTGCAGCTCGCTCGTGCGCGCGCGCCGCTCCCCTTGCTCCATCGCAACGATGGTCGTTCTGGCAACGCCGATAGCCTGCGCCGCGGCAGCCTGCGTGATCTTCGCGTTCTCTCGCGCGAGCCGCAGCCGCTCTCCAGTCTCCGCTGGCAGAATCTGGTCAATAGGAGTCGTCATTGCACACTCAATGCCCAATCGGCCAAGAAGGAATCACGTCCAAGAGAACCCATGAAATTTGTCCATTCATATTTATGTTGTTGAAGCAGGCGATGTAGTTTTGCCGAAGCCTCACCCTGCGAGAGGTTCAGCGTTCGTCCCAGCTGGACTGCGCTCAGCTTGAGCCGTCCCGCATTAGGGGCAGAATCCAGCAGTGCTGCCAAGTGATCCAGATGCAGGACGCCGGCAATGGCGTATTCGCGCTGAGAGCGCGTGATTTTATTCCGAGGAAAATCCGCCGCGGTTCCTGTCTCGAAGGTGTTGGCCGACAGGTCCTCCCAAACAAAGTGCTCCTTGGGTTCGAGCAGACCCGCAGCGTGTGCGCTGAGGCGTCTCAACATGCAGGCGGCGCAGATTCCGCACTGGCGTTTTTTGTGGTCTACACTTACCTGGCGGCTTTGCTGCCAACAGGACCACGTATCGGCCCAGGAATCGTCTCCGCCGCATTCATTCGTGTACGCCTTAAGCGTCTCCGCCTTCGTAGACCAGAGCCTCGGAAATGCAAATTGCACTCGATGATTGAGAATCGTAGCGAAAAATGCCTCCATGCGCGCGGTGAACAGCGGATGTCCTCGGAAATCCTCGTAAGCTTGGCCAACAGGGACCAGAGCGGGACCGATGGCGCCCTGACCGCTTTCCGGCAGGATGATCTGGCCAGCACCGGAGAGATACGCCGCGAGGCCGCTGATTACGGCGAATTTAAAACCGCGCGACCGCGCGGATGACTCTACGAATGGTCGGCTTCCAGGCTTCACCTGGTAGGGCACCGACGTAAATGGTTCGCGGCCGGCGGCAAGCACTTCTTTGCTGCGCAGCCTTGAACCCAGGCGGATACGCACGAGCCGATCTCCCATGCTGTGCTTCATCAGGCCCGCGACTGCTTTCGAATCGAGACCGTTGCTAAAGGGAAGAACTGCTTCCACATTGCTCGGTAGATTTAATTTGGATTGCTGCGGTGCATCCGCGTCCTTCTTGCGCTTTCGGAATTCAAACCGCCAGACATCGCCGGTGAGAAATGACACCGCGTCCGTCAGAGACTTCTTCACTTTGCCGTCATTCCATCGATCAGGGTTGTGAACCGGAACCAGCACCTCGAATTCCCGCCCCCAGGTAAAGCTAGGACGCCGTCTCGTTCGATCGGCGAACTCGACTGCTGCCGCGACAAGCAGGGCGTCGTAAGCGACGGGCTCCCACTTGGCGAAGAAGTATGATTCCAGGCTCTCCGTCGAAAACTCGACCTCTCGTTCGATCTGGCAGGCCAGCGCTCCTTTGCGTGGTCTTGTCCCTCGTTCGCACACATGGACTGTCAAATGCGGCATCGTGGGCGCTATCTCGTCTGTCGTCTTCATAGTGCGACCCCGTCATCCAACCCTTGCATTCTTACGGTCTGGCGAGCAGGTGCCTTGTCGTCGAGCTTCAAGATCTGCCGCGCGAGCGCGGCCAGAGGCGATGCCGCAATCGACTGATCGAGCCTTTTGCGCGTATTCACCGCGCGCGGCGCTGTCGCGTTTCTGTAGTAGTGTTCTTCGATCGAGCGGGCACTTCGTGCCGCGTGATCTTCCAGCGCAGCGGTCATGGCCGCAGCGAAGTCGTTGACTTCGGCAGCTCCGCTTGGAGAGAGTTCCATGAGATTGTTGAGCAGTGTGGTACCGATCCCGCAGCTGGCGACGTCGCGCAATGCTTCGAGGCGCGGCTTCGGGTCGTCCTTGAAGAGAGACGAGCCTTGATCGTCAACGACGTTGCGGATGCCGTCGATGAACTCGGGGCTCAACTGGTTTTCACAATCTTGCCGGAGAGCCGGAATTAAGACAGTCGTAATCTCGGCCGTTGAGAACGCAACATTTGCGCAACGCTCTGCGACGCGCTTCCAGCGCGGAGGCATTGGCAGGCTACGGTGTGGCCCGTCACTCATACATCCTCCCCGTATGTCAGCTACTATCTAATAAATATATGACAATGTCAAGTCATCGTTCTCCCGTTTACATAATGTAACAAAACACCCTTTTAGAGGGGGTTTTGTTGCATTCTATACTTGACCTGGGCTTTCTTATGTATTTATACTTCTCATCGAAACCCCCTCAGAAAGGGGGTTTCGATGAGAAGTATAAAGTCCCATGGAGCCGCCCATCCGATCTTTGTCGCCGCAAGAAAGCCGCGTCGTGCTGGCGCTGACCGAGCAGCGCCAGCGCACGGTGACGCGTGCCGAGATCGTGTCACTGCTTGGCGGCAGTGTTAAGGCGGCCGATCACGTTATCGAGGCCCTACGTCGCAAAGGTTGGCTCGAACGCGCAACATGGGGTGAGTATCTCTTGATCCCGGCGGAGCAGGGGCCGGACATTCTCGGTGACAGCAATCTTCTCGCGCGCGCGAGTCGCATCGCCGATCCGTATTACATCGGCTACGGCACGGCCGCAGCCCACTACGGTCTCACTACGCAACACCGCAACGTCATTCTTCTCGTCACGCCCATCCGATTGCGCCCGCGGGCCGCTGGTGACTCTCGTGTCCAAATTGTCAATCCTGCGCCGAACAAGTTCTTCGGCTTCGGACCCGTAGACGTGCTCGGATTCACAATCTTGCTCTCCGACAGGGAAAAGACCGCTATTGATTGCATAGACCGCCCCGATCTCGCCGGCGGAGTAGGTGAGACAGCGTCCATTCTGGCTACCGCCAGCCGCCGCCTCGATTGGCCCAAAGCTCTCACCTATCTAGAGCGAATGGGAACGGAGACTATCGCGCGCCGCTTCGGGTGGTTGGTCGATCACGTTCATGCGGATGTCCCGCAAGACATCCGTCAAGGAGTCATGAACCTCACCGGTCAGAGCAGCACCGCCACCCTAGGCCCTCCGCGTTCACGCAAGGTTCACGACGCGATCGGCTATGACAGCACGTGGCGCCTTTTCGTAAACGTCGCGAAAGATGAACTGCGTGACAGCGCTGGTTTAGGACGAAGCAAAACGATCAGAAGGGACACTTAAGAATGCTCACGCAAGCTCAAGTCCAACGCTACGCGAATGAATCAGGCTTGCGCGACATCATGATCGCCGAGAAAGAAATTGTTTTAACGTATCTGATTCAGCTGCTATCGGAGCGAGGTATTCTCGATAGGCTGGCGTTCAAGGGCGGGACCTGTCTTCGCAAAATGTTCTTAGGCGCTCAAGGACGCTTCTCTACAGACCTCGATTTCACCGGCATCGAGGAGCACAATCATGAAGAAATCATCGTCGCCATGATGGAGGCTTTTGAACAGCCCTATCACGACATCCAGTTCGCCATTCCGGGCGACGCCTACTACGAAACCCGGGACGGCCTGTCGTGGGGCGTCAATCCGACTTATATGCACGCGTGGAATCGTGCTGGAAGCGAAATCAAGCTTCAGATTAGCCGCCGCGAAATACCGACACTGCCCACTGAGCGAATGGTGCAAGTTCCGCAAAGCTACTTCCGGTTTTTTCCTTTCACGCCGACGGATGTCGTCTGTCTGGCATTGCCCGAAATCTTGGCTGAGAAGATCCGTGCCTGTTATCAGCGTAACAAGGCGCGCGACATCTTCGACCTTGGTATGTTCGCCACGCGGCCGCTCGACCAGGTCATAATCCGAAGTCTAGTCGTATTGAAACTATGGCAGGCTCGGGATTCCTTCGATCCCACGCGCCTCATGCGCAAATTCGAAGGTGGACGCGAATTCGATTGGGACGACCTGCGGCAGCTCACCAATCGCGCAATTACCATTGATCGCGACGGAATTACGCGAGCCTGTGTTAGAGGTTTCGCTTTTCTTGCAGACTTGACCAAGGACGAACAAATTCTCGCTGCCGATAAGTACCAGCGCGAGCGCGCTGTCGCGGAGCGAATTCGCGATAATTTGCACGTTCTTAGAAATTAACACCTCTTTGCAGTCGCTTAAGCTCAACGCAGGTGCACCTGATCGGAGATGAACATTGCGACAAACATCACGGTCGAATGAATCGATCGTCGCAAACCACAAATGCGCGACGCCGGCCTTCGGAGCCCTGGCCACTGGAGTCGTTCTTCTCGAAGCATTCGACGCCCGCATCCGCTCGATCTCGGCACTGCTGCGCGATCAGCTAGGCTCGTCCTCGGCGGCCGAGTAATGTGCCGACCGGCGGCAGCCTCGTGCTTCGGGCTGTCGCCTCTATTTATTTCGACTGCGCAGGTACTCAAAGAGCGAGCTGCAGCCTGTTCGTTCCAAGAGCGTGCAAGATGCGCGTCGCCGCGCAGGCCCTCGGCAAAATCGTCTCCATAGGTTTCACGCAACGTATCTATGCGCGTGTTGCCATTCTTCGCTCGCGTCTGCCCGTCTTCGTCGCGGGTCCGTCCGTCAAGGCCAGGTTGCTTTGCCATGGTTATCTCCTATTCTGGGTGGTGCTCGGAGCCGCCGCAGCGGCTCCAGGCGGTTACGGTTAGCCGATCAGCTTGCAGGTGCTGTCGCATTCAGGCTGGGTAAGCAGATTGTCGTTCCACTTGCCATCCGCATGCGTCCGCAGATACGGATCCTTCCCGGTTTCACGGACGACGCCGATATACATGCGTTTCCCGGTTGACCGGTCGACGGTGTAGTAAGCCTCTTCCTTCGCTTCGATCCTCTGGATCGCCACTTCGCGCGGTAAGCGCCAGCGGTCCGCGGGCTGATTGGTGATGTTGCCGATATGCGTGATGTGCTCGTGATAACTCATCCGGTCCTTCTTGTTAATGCAGGTGACCTGAAATTCCTTCATAAATGGGCCTCCGGTTAAGGGTGAAAGACATGGGATGCCGCCTACGGCAGCACCCCTCCTCGTGCGCAAAAAAAAACGCAAGGTCGGGAGTGACGCCGCAGCTTTAGGCCGCTGGATGCAGGTGAGCAAAGCGCTGCCGCAGCCGGTACATCTGCGCGCGCGCCGCCAGAACGGCAAAGCCCCGTTTTAAATGGATTTCCGCATACTCGTAACCGATGGCCACGCCCAGGACGAGCTCCCATTGCGCCGGCGTGAGGGTGGACTCCATCGCGCCGAGCGCTTCTCTCGCTTCGAAATGAGAGACCGGGTCGATTGGCGGCGGCGCCAACTCGATTTCATGGGCTTTCCGGAGATTTGCCCGGTGACGCTCGCGACGCGCCACGGTGGCGCGCAACCGTTCGCCACCGTGATCGCCTTGACTTATGTAGGTCACGGGGTCCGAGACGAAGAGATTCATCTCTTCTTCCATACCCCAGCTGAAACTGTCGATTCTTAAATTTCGGCTCGAACGAGCCTGAAGGCGGGCGTAAGCCCCCCACGGATGCGGGAGTTCACTCATGCAATGTCCTCTCTCTGTGCAAACCGCTGTGGTTTGCGGACCTTGGTCTTACCTCGATCGAAGGGCCAAAAGGCCCCTGCTTAGGACGCTGTGCCTGAGCAGGGCAAATTCAGCCCTTCTCAACTCGGTAAATCGAATGTAGCGCTGTTTCTCGTTTTTGAAAAGCCAAAACCGGGTTAAACCATCGACATTTGCACCCGGTAGGCCTCGGACCACTCCCGGCGCATCGTTTCGATGAGCTTGTGGGCGTCCTCGTTCGTTTTGGAAAGACGGCTCTGGGTCCGCGCCAGCGACAACAGCAGCAGATCGAGCGCCACGGTCGGCCCATTCTGCTCCGTCGACGCCGACGTGACATCATCATCGTCATCCGATGGCGCTGGAATGCCCATCTTGCTGACCGGATCGTACAGGGCAGTGAAGAAGGCATGGGCAGTGTTGATGGTAAGTATCACACGCCCGAATTGGTGCGAGACGTCGTAGAACGGCCAGTACGGGTCATGCTTAAACGCGATGATGTATTGCGACCGCTGGACACGCTCGTAAGCCTGCTCATCGGTCTCGCCGTTGCGCCGCAGCGTGGCCGCAAGGCCTTTGAGATTCGCCTCCATCTGCTCTTCCTCATCCGGCGTCAAGGTGGGCAGTGCGCTGGGCTGGAAGGCGTCGGCATCGGAAGCTTTCTGTTCGCTGGTGCTCGGTTTCGCCGGTTCCTTCTTCGCGTTCTGAGCGGCCTGGAAATACCGCACCTGGTCGTTCATATTGGTGATGTCATCGCCTATTGCTTGCTTGATTGCGTCCTCGACGTAACCTTTCAGCCGTACGCCCTGCTTATTGGACGCGACTCCGAAGGCTTCATCTAACAGTCCGGGAAAGTCGATTTGCACGCGGTACCAGTGCGTCACGCTGTGCCGCGTCGTCAGCTTTGGCATTGCGCCGGCGAAAACCTCACGGTCATTCCTCAACATTGATACAGTGAGACCGTCGAAGACACGAAGATCGTTCTTCAGCGTCTTTCGCGGCAAGGTGGACCATTCTTCGATGGGCAGCTTATAGATCTTGATCTGGATAGACGCGGTCTCTTTGTTCCCCTCGCTCAATGGGATCGGAATCACTTTCGGAACCGCGAGCGTGCTGGTCTTGGCTACGACGCCGTCAAGAAAGCGTGCGTGCCGTGCGTTCGCCATCGAATATGTCGGATCGAAGGCCTCAACACGGCGGTTGTTGACGAAAAGCTTGAGACCAGCCGCGATCTGCCGACGGTACACACGCGCCATCTCCTTCATGGCGTGGTCGACGAGCGTCTTGGGTTTCGCATAAGTGAGCCGATCGCATTCGGGCATGAAAACGAGCGTGCCGGAATTTCCAAGCCACTCATAAAGGTCAGCTTCGTTTTCAACCGCCCGCTCCTGTTCCATATGGTCAGTCGGGAAAGACATAAACGACGTAAATAATGACGCCTGGGCGGTTGGCAGCTCACCATGCAGTGTCGGGTCCGGCAAAGCGACCAGATTGCTGCGGTCGCGCCCAACCTCATCAATATCCAGCGTCATGCCGTAGATCGCCTTCGGTTCCTGCCAAGAGTACACGTCCAGCACCGGACTTAGGCTCAAGGCGGCCGTCTTCATACCCATGCCGAAACGGCCGATCCCCGTGCGGTTCCCGAAGTTGAGCGATCCGCCGAACGCCATGCAGGTCTTGAGCACGGACGGTGCCATTCCCTTGCCGTTGTCATAGACAGCGACATCGATAGCGCCGCCTTCCCGCTTTGCCGCTTGGCGGAAGAAGATCCGAATTTCGCTCGCTCCGGCCTGGTAGGCGTTGTCGACGTGCTCGCACAGCGCTGAGGTCGTGTGGTTGTACCCGACGTCCCGCAGAGACTGGATAAGGGTTTGCGCAAAGAAAAGGGGGACCGTTGAGTTCTCCTTAATCATACGGTTCATGACAGCTTTGCCGCCGCGCGGAGCGTCGCTGCTCCAGTTTTCCGTGATTTGGTCTGTGCCTTCGCGCGTGAGGTTCTCGGCCTCTTGCACATTCGGTTCGATTGACGGTTCCATTTCATTCTCCTGTTCTGTTGCGCCATCTGTTGGCGCGGTAGAGATGTGTCTCTATCTTCTCAGGCGATGGCGACGGCAAAACGTGACGCCGCAGATTGGAATCTTTTGCTCGAGGCGACCTAGTGAACCCGCGCCTGCAGTCAACTCCGCGCCAAATGACAGGAATGCCGTGTTGCCTGCGCTGCTGTCGCAGCGAATGAACTGTGACACAAGCACCTCCTTGTCACCCAAACGCTACTTCAGCCGACAACCTGCTCGGAGGCCCACGCGGCAGCGTGCGCCGCGCAGCGGCTTAGTGCTAACCGTCAAACCGGAAGCAATTCACTTTTGAGGCCACACGCGATGGCCTCGTCAGTCACTTGTTCTGATTCTTCCGGTGTAGGGTTTCTGTCAGCCCAGTCTTTCCTCAAGTGTTTCTGACAGGTTTCTTACTGTGGTGGTCCGGAATTTGTAAGGAGTTCTTCAGGTGCATCCCATTTCAGGTTCCAACCCGCCTTCCTGCTTACGACACTTGCTTGCAGCAAATCCAGCGGGAAAAGATCAGCCCACTCTCCCCTTGACATCTAGGGTACGGCGGCTATACGCTCTTTCTTACCCTTGACGACTAGGGTAAAGCTTTATGGCCAAAAATGACCTTCAGGGCACGCTCGATCTTTTGATCCTCAAGACTCTATCGCAACTGGAGTCCATGCACGGGTATGGCATCTTGATGCACATCCGGCGCGTCAGCGATGAGCTCCTGATTGTGGAAGAGGGATCACTTTACCCCGCGCTTCATCGCATGCAGCAGAACGGCTGGGTGCGCGCCAGCTGGGCCATGACCGACTACGGGCGCAAAGCCAAATGGTACGCGCTCACACGCGCTGGACGAGAACAACTGGTGAGCCGCGAAAAGAACTGGGCGCAGGTGGTCAAAGGCGTTGATGCGGTGCTGCGTTTTGCATGAGGTGAGGGATGGCACTGTTGCGAAGAGTTCTGTCTTTGAGAAGGCGCACTCGCATGGAACGTGAGATCGACGCCGAACTTCGCGAACACGTGGCCATGAGCATCGACGACAACATGGCCCAGGGCATGAGTCGGGAAGAGGCGGAGCGTGATGCGCGCAGGCGCTTCGGGAATCCGCGAACGTGTCTCAGCAGAAGATGCCACGCTTGGACTTGAGAGCCTGTGGCATGATGCGCGGAGCGCGCTTCGTGTATTCGTCAAGAGCCCCGGCTTTTCCTTCATCGTGGTTGCCACGCTTGCGTTAGGCATCGGAGCGAACACCGCGATCTTCGAACTTCTCGATGCGGTTTTGCTGCAATCACTCCCGGTGAGGAAT
>Ga0126381_100008641_pt1 | contig 11394 bp, 8 predicted proteins | sample PanSoiMetPlot_28_FD_96465 | JGI IMG/M metagenome (GOLD analysis project Ga0126381, IMG submission 96465) | Tropical forest soil microbial communities from Panama - MetaG Plot_28 | ecosystem: Environmental > Terrestrial > Soil > Tropical forest > Bulk soil | place: Panama | collected 2016-02-17 | reverse complement strand
CGATTTTGCTTCGAATCAGATGATCGGCTATGGCGTATTCTCGGCCAATGAGCTCCGCTTCCTGCTCAACGGACCGTTCAAGACGGGCGGCCAGCCTTCGGGCATCCAGGTCGATCCACGCGCCAAGTTCATCTACGTTTCCAATTCGCTCGATTCCACGGTTTCGGCGTATGTGATCGATTTGGCAACCGGAACACCTTCTGCGGCGGTCAACGCCACAGGATCGCAGACGAATAACACCGATACGCAGCCGGTGGCCGTCGCCATTGACCCAGCGCTTGGCCGATTCGTGTACACGGCGAACTTCCTTGGCAACTCAGTCTCCGGATTCCGGCTTGATCCGACCGCGGGCACACTGAAGCAGACGCAGGCAACCCCGTATCCGACCGGCATTCACCCCACTGCACTGGTCATGGCGCCGCATGGCAACCACTCCACCCAGAGCGTGACACCGTAGCAGGGAAAATAGGAAGCAGGGAGTAGCAAGCAAGGCCAGCGGCCAATGAGGCATGCTGGCCTGTTTCATTGTGCGTACACTTGGTCGATCCTGGCCCCGCACCGGTTTCGACGCCGGTTACTCCCTACTCCCTAATCCCTGCCTTTTCTCACTTCCACACGTGCATCCATCGACGAAGGAGACGCTGTGCGGGCTTCTCGATGAAATGCAGCGCGGCCAGCGCCATGCCGACCAGCAGGACATAGCTGATCCATGGATCGAAACGAGCCAGTCCCAGGTGATCGAGAATGTGCGAATCGTGAATCAGGTTCCACATGTTGAAATGCAACAAGTAAAGGCAGTAGCTTGCTTCGCCGACGAACACCAGCGGCGCGATGCCCAGGATCTTCGAAAGCGGATTCACTCCGGAGAGTCCGAGAATGATGCAACCGAACAGTGGCATAAAGAAACTGTCGTGCAACAGCGGGTAGGGAAGCCGATGTGCCTGCGTCAGAGTCGCGAACGTCGCCGCAAATCCGAAGATGCCGATCCACAAGCGCCGTTGTCCCAATCGCGGAACAATCTCGTCCAGTTCCGCCAGTAAGACGCCAAACACGAAGCTCGCGAGGTGCGGAATCGGCGTGAACTTGAGCGCCTGCAGCCACGGCCCATAGCTGAAGCGGTCGACATATTCCAGCCCATCGGGATTGAAGATGACATAGAGTGTTCCCGGAACCATCCCTAGAACCCAGACCAGTCCCATCTTCGCCAGATGCGGTCGCAGGTGCTCAGGCTTTTTCCAGCGTGCCATCCACGGAAACACAACGTAAAAGGAGGACTCCGCCGACATCGTCCACGCCGGCGTATTCAAAAAGGTCGCAATTTCCGGAATCCATCCCTGCAAAAGGAGAGGGGACAAAGCGACGCCGGACCAGAACATTGTGCGGGTATGCGCGGCCCACTCAATCGGAATCATCTTGAACGCGAGAACCAGGCTCAACAGGTAGATCGGATAGAGCCGGGTAAATCGCGCCTCATAGAAGCGCTTGGTGTTCAACTCGCCCGCACGCGCCCGGGCGTTGTAGTTGTACCCGAGGACGAATCCCGAGAGGAGAATAAAAAAGCTAACCGAGGCATATCCGGAATTCACGACCGGGGCCAGCGGACCGAACCAGTTCGGATTGGAAAAGTGAAAGAGAACGATGTTGACTGCGGCAAAGCTGCGCAGCCCCGTCAATGCGTTCAGCCGCGCTGGCTTGGCGATTTCCACCTGCTGTATAGACGTTACCTTGTCCTCGCGCGACACAGTTCCTGGCAGAATCAATACTCTCACCGATCAAAGTAATGTAGGCCAAGGACAACCGAGAACTGCGAACCAAGAATCAATAAACTGCCTTCACGCGGTGACCAGCGACCCGACCTTTTCGCCCATCACAACTCGCCGGATGTTTCCGGGCTGATTCATGTTGAAGATGACCATTGGCAGGTTGTTGTCCTTGCAGAGGCTCACTGCCGTCAGGTCCATCACTTTCAATCCCTGTCGCAGGATTTCCATATAAGTAATCTCGTCGTACTTCACGGCGTCCTTTACCAGAACGGGATCCGCGCTGAACACGCCTTCCACCTTGGTCCCCTTCAGCAGCACATCGGCCTTGATTTCCATGGCGCGCAAACTCGCCGCGGTATCAGTCGAGAAGAACGGGTTCCCGATTCCTGCCGCAAAAACAACTACTCGACCCTTTTCCAGATGCCGCACTGCCCGGCGCCGGATGTACGGCTCAGCAATCTGGTTCATGAACACTGCCGTCATCACCCGGCACTGCACATCGCGCTGCTCCAGTGAATCCTGCAGGGCAATTGCGTTGATCACTGTCGACAACATGCCCATGTTGTCGGCCGAGACGCGATCCATCTCCCTTGCCTGCTCGGCAACCCCGCGAAAAAAGTTGCCGCCACCCACCACGATCCCGATCTCTACGCCCAGGCTGTGGACTTCGGCAATCTCATCGGTGATTGAGGCCACTTTCGCGGCGTCGAGGCCAAATTTGTTCGGCCCGGCCAGGGCTTCTCCTGAAAGCTTCAAGACTATCCGCTTATACATGCTTTTTCGAGTATCGCATATGGCCTGCACTCGCTCTTTCCCCTCGAGAGACCCAGCCAATCCCGTTGTTGTCCAGATCCGGCGTGCCTGGAAGGCAGGGTTGACTCTTGCAGCTCCCGGTTCACGCACAGGTAACAGTTCACGTACGGTAACTTGACAGATCCCGCAGACTGCGCTACTTTGCACTGTAAAGTGAGTCTCGGATGAGCTTTCCGATCCATCCTCTGGACAAGGCACTCGGCGACATCTCCAGCATTCGCCGTCAGGTCGCCCGTACCACCGAATTTCACGGATACGGCGCTGCTACCCTGGCGGCCACCGGCATTTTTGCAATGCTCGCGGCTGTGGCCCAGGGCTTTCTGGTACCCGACCCGGCGAATCACATCGGGATTTATCTCCGTATCTGGTACGCCACGGCCATCGTCTCCGCGACGCTGATCGGCATGCAGACGCTGGCTCGCACGCGCCGCATCCACTCAGGGCTTGCTGATGAAATGATCCTGATGGCTGTCGAGCAATTCCTGCCCTCGGTTGGAGCCGGAGCGCTGCTCTCCATCGTTCTCGTTCGTTTTGTGCCCGGTTCTGTGTGGATGCTTCCGGGCCTCTGGCAGATCACGTTCAGTCTCGGCGTTTTTGCATCCTGCCGATTCCTGCCGCGGCCAATGGCCGCTGCCGGAGTTTGGTACCTGCTCACCGGCCTCACCTGCATCGGCCTGGGCGATACGCGCGCGCTTACACCCTGGACCATGGGCACCGCCTATGGCATCGGTCAACTTCTCGTTGCAGCGGTTCTCCTCTGGGGATCGAAGGAAGATGCCAATGAAAGCTAAACCCTCCGGTACTGAAGGCCGCTTCGCTTACGAAGGCCTGGACCGCGTTATTCATGAGCGAGCGCGTCTCAGTGTGCTCACCTCGCTCATCACCAATCCCAAAGGCCTGACATTCAATGACCTCAAACAGCTCTGCTCGCTTACCGATGGCAACCTGAGCCGGCACCTCAGTGTTCTCGAAGGAGCCAAAATGGTCGAGATCATCCGCGGTCACGATCGCAACCGCCCGCAAACCGTCTGCCGCATCACTGCATCCGGCCGGAAGCGCTATCTGGACTACCTCACCATACTCGAACAAGTCGTGCGCGATGCCGCCGATGCTCAGCCCGAAGCCGCAACCGCGCTGCTTCAGCATCTGACGCCCTCGCGGGCCTAAAAAAAATTGCCCAGTAGCTTTGCAGCGCAAAGTCATTCCGAAAATGGAGAAACTGCCTTGAACGACCATTCGATCTTTCAAACAGCCGGCGGCTTGAATATCAAACGGCGGTCCATGGGCCTGAAACTCTTCATCGTTTGCGCACTCGCCCTCGCCATGTCGATTCCCGCACTCTTCGTGGAGGACATCGTAGAGGACCGAACGCATCGCGCTGCCGATGTCGTGAAGGAGATCGGCGGTCACGTCGGCGGTCAACAGACGTTCCTCGGCCCCACGCTCGCTATTCCCTACAACATTCCAGGTGATTCTTATCCCGTGCGTCATGGTATCTATATCGTTTTTCCATCGCAGGCGTCAGCAACGGTGAAGACGAGAACCGAAGAGCGCCGCCGTTCGCTCTTCAAAGTGCCGGTCTTTCAATCCGATCTCAAATTCGACGCGTCTTTCGATCTCGCCGGAGTTCCTGAAGCCGCACCGCCAAACGCAGTTCTCGATTGGTCTCACGCGGAATTCATCGTCGGCGTCACCGACGCTCGAGGTGCACAATCCGATGGGATTTTGACCACAGGAGGCAAATCCTTCACGTTCTCGCCCGCTACAGTCGCGCCAAGTCTTTCTCTCGGCTTGGACCCGAGCCAGCAACTCAAACTCATTCTTTTCGGAGCAAAACCGGCCAACTTCCAGCCCGGCATGCAATTCGTCATATCAGCCTCGCTGCGTTTCTCGGGCGCGCAGCGTGTCGCAGTGCTCGCTTACGGAAAGACTACGCATCTTGCGATGCAGGGCGACTGGCCCAATCCGAGTTTCGATGGCGGCTTCCTGCCTGTAAATCGTACGATCTCGCCCTCCGGCTTCACCGCCGACTGGACCGTTCCCTTTATTGCGCGTGGCGTGCGCGCGGAAGGATCGAATGAAGCCATTACGGGCCTCGATGCGACCTCACTGGGCGTGTCATTTGTCGAGCTCGCGGATCCCTACCAATCTGTCACTCGGTCGCTTAAATACATTCTTCTGTTCCTGGGCCTGATCTTCCTCTCCTACTTTGTCTTCGAAGTCACCGCAGGGAAGAGCGTCCATCCGGCTCAGTACGCGCTCGTGGGAATCGCCCAGATCATCTTCTACCTTCTCCTGCTCTCGCTCGCCGAGCGCCTCGGCTTCGATTTCGGATTCCTTATTGCCGGAGCAGCAACCGTTGCACTTCTCTCCGCGAACGCTGGCTGGATATTCGTGAGCCACACTCAGGCTGTCCGCGCCAGCGTCGTTTTTACCCTGCTCTATACGCTCATTTACCTCCTGCTTCGCCTCGAGGACAACGCGCTGCTTGTCGGCGCCATTGCGAGCTTCCTCGCCGTGGCGGCAGCAATGTACTTCACGCGCTCTATCGATTGGTACGGTACCCTGCCCGATGCAGCGGCGCCCAACGAGTAGCAAGCAAGCTTTCCTGCGAGGTTTACTTCAGATGCAAAGCGAATCACAATCAGGCCTGCATGTCGCCATCATCATGGATGGCAATGGGCGATGGGCAACGCGCCGTGGACTTCCCCGCGTCGCCGGCCACCGCGCGGGAGTCGCGGCGGTGCGTCGTGTCGTCGAGCACGCACCGCAACTCGGCGTCGGGGTGCTCACGCTCTACGCGTTCTCCTCGGACAACTGGGCCCGGCCGGCGCAGGAGGTGCAGAGCATCTTCTGGATCATCCGCGCCTTCCTTCGCCTCGAGTGCGAACGACTGTGCCAGCAGGGTGCGCGCCTTCAGGTCATCGGCCGCCGCGATCGCATCCCGAAGCCATTGCTGCGCGAGATCGTGCGCACCGAATCGGCCACGGCCCCCGGCAACTCCCTTCATCTTCGTATTGCGATCGACTACTCGTCGCGCTTCGCCATTGCCGGCGCCGCTGCGGCCGCTGCTATCCAGACGGCAGCCAGTGAGCCCCACGCGGCCGAACCAATGCGATCGATCATTTCGCACGTGCTCACCTCCGACTGCGGCGAGGTCGATCTGCTCATCCGCACCGGCGGCGAAAAGCGGCTATCCGACTATCTCCTATGGGAATCGGCATACGCCGAACTGGTGTTTACGGATCGAATGTGGCCCGACTTCGATGGCTCCGACCTCGACTCCGCCGTTGGTGAATTCAAACACCGCGAACGCCGCTTCGGTGCGGTTCCGGCTCCTCCCGTTCAGTTCTCACCGCTCTCAGAAAATGCGCGATGAGCCCGAACCGTCGCCCGCTCCGCGTTAAGTTCATCCTGCCGGCGCTCACTGAAGCCACCGATCCCTATTGGCGTCCTATCAACAAGCACTTCTTTTATGCCGCCGGATGGAAGAAGTTCGAATCGCTATGGGATATCCTCATCCGCGCCCGGCAGCTTGCCCTTGTCACCCCCCTGCTCGAAGCCGTGCTCTCGCGCATCACCGGGGCAAACTCACAGCAGTGCTTCGATTCACCTTCAAATCCATTCCCGATCCTCGGACAGGCAAATTCAGCGCCCCAACCCTCTCGCCCGAACGATCATGTAACTTCTTGTGTTTCATAGAGCTCTCGTCTCGCGCCGACGGATCAACGCCAACAAGCTGCAGAGGCCCACTTTCGCTTTTTAGTAGTTTGGGGCTAATATTTACGATTAATGGGGAGTTGAGCGCACTCGCGGCATAGCTTCGATCCGCGAGAGCGTTGAGCTATCAAGTTCGCAGCTCCTTTTTGTTTGCAAGTACCCGGCACGCTTCTGACTGCATCCAAGTTCGGAAGTTGAGCTTCGAAAGTCGGGACTATCCGTTTAAGATCGCACGAGAACGCAGACTAAACGGTTTCACGTGGACTCCTCACAGCACGAGCACGTTATCCAATGTGGATAGGCACGAGCTAGTTGGGGAAATGGATGCCGCAAGCGCATCTGATTCCCATCACAATCGAGTCAAAGAGCGTCGGCGAGCGCCCGCGAATTCTCCCTTTCGTGGAGCGATTGCAGAGTCTTTTGCGCTGCGAACGATCGAGTGACGCGCTTGTCGTTGATTGATCGCCGCCGATCCTTTTTCTGCAAGTTCACCGGTTGATAAGAAGCCGGTGAGCCAGATGCTTCGCATATCTCTTTTCGCGTTATCTCCCGGTTCTGCCGGGATTTCTGGAGGAATTCGATGCAATCTCATATTCGTGTGTGGCCATCTTCCCTCGTTCGCTGCACAAGGCAGCTGAATATGGCCATTGCTCTCGCCGCAATCCTGATCGCCGTCGCCACTCTCTTCACCATCCCCTCACTGGCTCAGGTCGAAAGCGGAGTCATCGGAGGCACCGTCACCGATGAATCGGGCGCCGTGATACCCGGCGCTACCGTCACGGTGACAAATGTCGCCAGCAACATCAAACGTGCCACGATTACCTCTGCCACCGGAGCCTATTCAGTACCCGGACTGGCGCCGGGCAATTATCAGGTTTCAATCACCTCCGGGCAGTTCAAGGCTTACAACGCCAACGTCGAGATCACCGTGGGTGGACATGTGACAGTCGACGCCAGGCTCTCGGTCAGTGCCGCCGTCACCCAGGTTGAGGTCATGGCCGAAGGCGGAACCGCCGTGAATACCCAGACGCAAGAGCTGTCGCAGATGGTCGACACGCAGCAACTCGCCGGCCTTCCGAGCCTTACCCGCAACCCGTACGACTTTGTCGCGCTTTCCGGGAATGTGTCCAACGGCGATGCGTCGAACTCAGGGAGTTCTACATCGGCAGTGGCGATGAATACGAACTCTCAGAACTCCACCGTGCGCGGTGTGGGGTTCAACATTAACGGCCAGCGCTCGACCGGCACTGAGATTCTGCTCGATGGAGTTGAAAATCTCCAGCTATTCAACGACCAGATCGGAACCTTCGTGCCACTGGATTCCGTGCAGGAATACCGTGTGGCGACGAGCAACTTCGAGGCGCAGTTTGGGCGTGCTTCCGGTGGCGTGGTGAGTGTGACCACGAAGACGGGAACAAACTCGCTGCATGGGACTGCATGGGAGTTCAACCGGCTGTCCGCGTACACCTCGAATACGGTAACCAATAGTCAAGCAGACTTGCCCAAGGGAACCTTTACGCGAAACCAGTTTGGATTTGAAGTTGGTGCGCCGATCGTCAAAAACAAACTGTTCGGCTTCGGAAGCGCGGAGTGGATACGGGTACGCAGCAACGCAAGCCTGCTGTCGGGCGTGCCCACGCCGGAGTTTCTGGCCGTCGCAGCGCCGAACATTCAAGATTTCTTCAATAAGTATGCGGGCAGCAAGAAATTGAATTTCGCTCAGACTTTCACGGCAGCTGAAATTTACGGCTCAGCGAAGACTCCAGTACCCCCGGGCCTGGATCCTACAACGCCAATGATGGGGCTCACTCCGTATACCGCACCGACGAACGCAGGCGGTGGACTGCCAGGAAATACGTACAACATTGTTGCTCGCGCGGACTATAACCTTAGCGACCGGACGCAGATGTTTTTCAGGTTTGTGTACTACGACGAGGTGGATCAGCCGGGCACCCAGTACGCGTCTCCTTATTCGCAATACAACGTTGGCGCGACTGCGAAGAACCAGGCTTACCTTTTCAGCCTTTCGCACCAATTCAGTGCTTCTCTTGTGTCGGCGACCAAGCTGAGCTTCAACCGCTTTGACTTATTCAACTCGTTCAACACCAGCCTGCAGAACACGCCGTCGCTGGCTGTATCACCCAACGCGTTGGTCCCTGGCACCGGTGTGGGGATTCTGTTGCCGGGCTTTTATACCGCAAATCCGGCGGCTAACGGCGGTTTGCCCTTTGGTGGTCCACAGAACCAACCACAGATCAACGAGGACCTGACCTGGATGAAAGGCCGGCATTCGATGCAGTTCGGTGCGCAGCTTATTTACGTCCAGGAAAATCAGGCGTACGGCGCCTACGCGCAGGCCGCGGAACAACTCGGAAATAACCGAGCCGCCGGGTTGACGAATCTGTTTAATGGAGACCTGTTCCTGTTTGAAGCGGCGGCCGAACCGAAGGGAGCGTTGCCGTGCGTGAAGAATCCGTATACCGGAAAATTGACACCGACTGCCGGTTGCTCGGTGACTCTGCCGACGGGTCCCCCAAGCTTCGCGCGCAGCTACCGGTTCAAGGACTGGGCGGTGTACGCCCAGGATTCCTTCAAGATGACACCGCGACTCACGTTCAACTACGGGCTTCGTTACGAGTACTACGGTGTGCAGCACAACAACAACCAACACCTGGATTCGAACTTCTATTACGGCGCCGGCACCTCGATTCCTCAACGGATGAGAAGTGGGCAGGTATTCACGGTACCAAACAGCCCGATTGGCAGATTGTGGAATCCGAGCTATGGCACCATCGCACCGCGTGTCGGATTTGCGCTTGACATCTTCGGCGATGGACGCAATTCGCTTCGCGGCGGGTACGGGATCTCGTATGAGAAGAACTTCGGAAACGTGACCTTCAACGTAATCCAGAATCCACCGGCCTATGCCGTGATCGTCTTCAACAATACGACCGTGACCAGCTCGAATCTGGGACCACTGTCCGGATCGTCCGCACCACCGGGCTCGCCCTGCGGTACAGCAGTCTGCCTCCCTCCAACCAGCCTCCGGCACATTGACCAGAACATCAAGACCGCGCAGACGCAGTTCTGGAGCCTGGCCCTTGAGCACCAGATCAGCCGCAGCGCCTTTGTCTCACTGCAATATGTGGGGGCGCGCGGATTGCACCTCTATGACATCAAGAACTACAACGGGTATGGTTCTGGGAATGTGACACTTGGCGATCCCAATATTGATCCGGTTACCGGGAATTACGGACTGACTCGGCTCAATCCCCAGTACTCGAACATCAATAACCGGGGTTCCGAAGGCGACTCGATCTACCACGGCGCAAACGTTCAATTCCAGGCGAACGATCTGCACCACACGGGACTGAGTATCGTGTCGAATTACACGTTTGCGCATGCAATTGACGACCTGAGCACGACGTTCTCGGAAAGCAACAATGCATTCAGCCTGGGCTACACGGATCCGTTTAATCCGTCGCTGGATCGCGGGAACGGTGATCTGGATGTGCGGCACAGGCTCGCGATGGGGCCGATCTGGGCGACGCCATTCTTCAAGAATCAGGCCAACCTCAAGGGTGAGGTGCTCGGAGGGTGGCAGATGGCGGGCATTTACACGGTGCACTCGGGAACGCCGTTCTCGTACTTCGACTCCACGTTCAACTATTCGGGGTACAATATCGCGCGGTATACACCGGTCGGTGCAATCACGAAGCACACGTTCAAATCGATTCCCAGCGGCGTGTCAGGAGGCGGGACGAACTCGTATGCGATTGGATCGCTTCCACTGCCAAATTCGTGGGGGAATCCGAATCTTTTGCCCCCGGCAGCGGCCTGTGCCCCTCCAGATACACCTCTGACGGCGGATTGTGGACCTACCAACCCCGATCTCACGAATTTTCCGAACGGCATCTCGGATTGGGGCCCGTTCCCAAGCAATATGGTTGCCCGGAATTCCTTCCGCGGGCCAGGGTACTGGAACTTTGATATGCAGGTGAGCAAGAAGTTCCCGATCCACGAGCGGGTGAACCTGGAGTTCCGTGCGGAAGGGTTCAACATCTTCAACCATCACAACCTGTTCCTGCAGCAGGCGGGGAATGACGTCGCCGCCGGCAACATCGATCCGATAACTGGTTTTCCGCTGGTGATTGCATCGAAAGGCGGCATCGGCAACAACGGAGGCGCGAACGATGAGCGGCGGTTCGGGCAGTTCGCGCTGAAGCTCAACTTCTAAAACAGTTCACAGTGAAAATAAAACGGGAGCCTTCCGGGCTCCCGTTTTTGTTGGTGCCTAAATCGCGTTAACACGATCTCAGCAGCTCACTTTTGCGTGACGAGCATCGAGATGCGGCGATTTCTTGCCCGGCCTTCCTCGGTCGAGTTGTCGGCCACCGGATGGTCCTGTCCATACCCCCTGGCGTCAAGCCTGTCCGGAGCAACCCCGAGATTCACCAGCGAGTTCATTACGCTATTAGCCCGGTCGTTGGACAGCGTCAGATTCTGATCCGCCGAACCGGTGTTGTCCGTGTAGCCGCCAATCCTCATATGCACATTGGGATAGGCCCTCAGGATGGACGCAATGTTTTGCAACTGCTCGTTAGATTGCGGTTGCAGTGTCGCCGAGCCGCTGTTAAATAGCAGGCGGTCAAAATCGAACCACGACGTCGAATCCGGGGCGCGATTCGGATCGCGGATAAAGGCCAGCAATCGGCCCTCGACACCATTTGCCGGAACATGAAGTACGTTACCGTCGGGTAGAGCCATGTTAATGAAACTGCCGAGGTTCGGCATGAGAACGACCGGCCTGGGCCTGGGCCGAGCCGCAAACCAGATAAGGCCAAGAAGAACGGCCAGCAATGGAAGCAGCCACATCCACGGGGACCTGTGTCGCGTCTCGGCATAAACCGCTGGTGGGCTCGTGGCAGCCGGGGCCGCGGTACGAACAGTGAAAGGAGGCGGCTCCGTCGGATGTGCTGTCGGTATCGCCTCACTGAAGCTGGCCGGCAACACGGATTTCAGATTGGCGCCTTCACGCTGCAGAAACCCCGAGAGCCCCGTCGCGGTCATTCCTTCGTCGCGAACACGAGAGCCAAGG
>Ga0126381_100008640_pt1 | contig 11395 bp, 9 predicted proteins | sample PanSoiMetPlot_28_FD_96465 | JGI IMG/M metagenome (GOLD analysis project Ga0126381, IMG submission 96465) | Tropical forest soil microbial communities from Panama - MetaG Plot_28 | ecosystem: Environmental > Terrestrial > Soil > Tropical forest > Bulk soil | place: Panama | collected 2016-02-17 | reverse complement strand
CCCACTGCGGATCGCGCTCGGCCGTCTGCCGGGAAGCAACCATGCAACGCGGCTCCGGCTGACTGGCCTGTCGCGGCACGCGGTTGCCAGGCTGACGGGCCCCGCCGATATCAGTGCCCGCGAGCTGCACAGGTTGACGTCCGGGAACCCGTTCTTCGTCACCGAGGTGCTTGCGGCCGACACGACGCGCGTGCCCCACACGGTCCGCGATGCGGTGCTGGCTCGCGCGGCCAGGCTCGGCCAGGCCGCGCGAAACCTGCTGGACGCGGTCGCGGTGGTGCCAGGCCGCGCCGAGCGGTGGCTGCTCGACGCCATGGTCCCGGAGGCCGCGGAGGCGCTGGATGAGTGCCTGGAGCGCGGAATGGCGGTGCTGGCTGACGACTACGTTGAATTCCGGCACGACATCGCACGGCAGGTGATGGAGGAGTCGCTCCCTCCGGGGCGGCGGGCCGCGCTCAACCGCGCCGCCCTGGCCGCGCTGGCCGCGCGCGAGAGTCCCGACCTGGCGCGGCTGGTCCACCATGCCGAGGCAGCGGGTGACGCTGACGCCATGCTCCGGTTCGGCCCGGCTGTCGCGGAGCGGGCGGTTGCGGCCGGTTCTCGTCGCGAGGCTGCCGCCTTCTACTCGCGGACGCTGAAGTTTTCGGCTGGGCTGGCCACACGAGAGCGCGCCGAGTTGCTGGAGCGGTTCGCGGCAGAGGCGTACTTCACCGCCATGGGCGAGCAGGCAACTGAGGCGCTCCGGGAGGCGGAGCAGATCTACGAGCTCGCCGGCGACGTGGCCGCACGGGGCAGGGCGCTCCGGCAGCTTGCGAGGCAACTCGGCCAGGATGGCCGGCTCAGCGAGTGCAGGGCCGCGGCACTGCACTCCATCGCGATATTGGAGCAGCTTCCGCCGGGACCGGAGCTCGCCCGTAGCTACGCCACGCTCTCGGCCACGTACTACGGCCTCGGGGAAGACGCCGAGGCCGTCCGCTGGGGAGCGCGCGCGATCGAGCTGGCCGACCGAGTCGGCTGCACCGACGCGCTCGTCTATGCGCTGAACAACGTCGGCACCGTCGAGCTGCGCCGGGGCGATCCCGATGGCCTCGCGAAGCTGGAACGCAGCCGCGACCTCGCAGCGGCGGCGGGTGATGAAGCTGGGGTCGGGCGGGCATACCTTCACCTGGGACTCGTCCTAGCCGGGCGCCGGGAGTGGCCACTCGCTGAGCGCTTCCTCGGTCCCGGCATCGATTACTGCCGCGAGCGCGGCATGGAGGCATACCAACACTGGCTGGCCGCGCTGCAGGCTGAATCAGCGCTTGCCCGCGGGCACTGGGACGACGCGGCCGTGATTGGTACATCGATCCTCAGCACCGCGCCGGAGGGACTCGTCCTTCCGCGCTGCAGCGCCTTGATCGTGCTGGCCATGGTCCAAGCCCGCCGCGGCGAATCCGCATGCTGGCCGCTGCTCGACGAGGCGACGCGTGCCGCCAAGGCGGCGAGCATTCCGCTCGCCCTGGCGCAGGTGGCATGCGCGCGCGCCGAGGTGGCATGGCTGGAGGCGGCACCTCAGCAGCGGAAGGAGGCGGAAACCGACAACACCCTGGTCGCCGAGGCAGCGGGCGTCCCCTGGTTGGCGGGTGAGCTGGAGGTCTGGCGACGGCGATCGGGACTGCCGTGGCGTGACGTAGTCCATGTCGCTGAACCGCATCGGCTCGAGATGGCGGGTGACCGCACGGGCGCAGCGCAGTGGTGGGAGGACAGAGACTGCGCGTACGAGGCAGCGCTCGTGCTGGCTGGTGGTGACCGCGCTGAGCAGCGGCGAGCACTGGACATGCTCCAGTGGATGGGCGCCCGGCCAGCGGCCGCGCTCGTGGCGCGGAACCTCGCGGCACAGGGTGAGCGCGGCCTGCCGCGCGGTCCGCGGCCGGTGACGGCCGCTCACCCAGCAGGCCTGACCGGCCGGGAGGCGGAAGTGCTGGGCCTGCTCGCAGTCGGGCTGAGCAACGTCGAGATCGCCACGCGCCTGGTGGTCTCGGCCAGGACAGTCGACCATCACGTGTCGGCGATCTTGCGGAAGCTGGGTGTCCGCACCCGCGGCGAAGCCAGCGTGCTGGCCGCACGCCTCGGCGCGGCCGGTGCAGGGGTTACCGCGGAACGCTAGCTGGGCTGCTGGTTCGGCCGGAATAGGTAGTTGCGCTGCTCCAGTGAGACCTGACTGGTCCGCTGCCAGCCGTCATGCCAGGTGTACATCGCGTAGTCGCGCTCGATGAGCCAGTTGACGATGTCGTCAGGGGCGTACTGGTAGCGAGCCGTGTGGCGGGCCTCGATCTCGACCAGGAGGGCAGGCCGGAACTCCTTGACGGTTCGCTCCCCACCGTGCAGGACGTGGAGTTCGCCGCCTTCGACGTCGATCTTGATGAAGTCAAGCCGCGTGACGCCCGTCCGCGCGATCAGCGCATCCATCGTTTCGACCGGCACGGGCACCTCTTCATGGCGCACGAACTCGGCGTTAGGCCCGAGTCCGGACGACCTGCCCGTGAGGAAGGACCGGCCGGTTACTGGCACTCGGCGGCCGAACGGGACGCTCATTACACCCTTGCCGGGCTCAGCGTCGAGAGCCATGGTGTACTGACTCAGGTTCTTCAGGCTCTGGATTCCGAGGACCCGCCGCCATGCCGGGTGCGCGAACTGCAGCGGTTCGATGCTGTGCACGTGACCCGAGGGGCCGACGAGCCGGGACAGCACGAAGCTGTAAAGGCCCGCTGCAGCGCCAACATCGAGGCAGACGCTTCCCGGCCCGACCAGGTCAGCCAGGCCGAGCATTTCCGACTCAAGGTACGGTGTCCACCTCGCGAGGGCCATCACGGCTCCCTGAGTCACGCCAGCCCGCACACTAGTTCCAATCACTCGCCGGGATACCGCCCGGATCCGCCGATTGCGGCCGGAGGCGCAGAATTCCAGACCCAGGCCGCCAGGTCCGGACGCAAATGTAAGCGATAAGGCCCAGCCCGGCAACAGCAAGCAGTTGGCGACGGCCGTGACCAGGCCGTGCGCCTCGTAGTCACCTGCGGCTCCGACGTGCGGGTCCGCCACATCGGCGCCAGGCCGAAGATCACTCCGCATGGGACAGTAGAGCGAATCCGACCCAGCCCAGGATGCGGTATGGCTCTCCCCGGTCCGGCGGCTAGTGTGCCAGGCACAGCTCAAGGAGCAGACATGCCCCACCGGGTTCCTGTTGCCTACCGGGTGACGCCGGTACAGGCGGCCACACCAGACGGCTACGCCGCGTGATGGCCCGTAGCTTCCGCCCGGCCGTGCGGGTGCCGCCTTCGGTCATGCGTCTCGGCGTGCGCTATCTCGGCAGGCGCTGCCTTGACCCGGCGCTGCCCTGGGACGTGCAGCGTCGCAGGCTGGACCGGCTCAGCCGCGGGGCGGTACTGCCTCGTGGCACAACCGTCGCCAGGCAGGTCGTCGGCGGCGTGCCGGCCTACGTTGTCTCGGCCCGTGCGAGCCGCGGCGAGCCGACAATTATTCATTTTCACGGCGGCGGCTACTGCGTGGGCTCGGCGCGGACGACGCGGGCCTGGGCGGCACACCTGAGCGCGCAGACTCGCTGCCGGGTCGTGCTGCCCGAGTACCGGCTTGCGCCCGAGCATCGGCATCCGGCCGCACTCGAGGATGCCTGTGCCGTGCTGCGAGCGCTGCGTGATGAGGACAGAACGAGCACCCTGGTTGTCTCGGGCGACTCGGCTGGCGCCGGGCTCGCGCTCGCCCTTACTCTGTCGCTGCGTGACGACGGCGCGGAATTGCCCGCCGGCTGTGTGCTGCTATCGCCATGGCTCGACCTCGGCAGCGACCGGCGCGCCGCCGCCGATCTGGTACGGCGCGACGTTCTGCTCAGCCCCGACTGGCTCGACGCATGCGCGCGCGCATACGCCGATACGGCGGACTGGGCGGACAGCATGGTGTCGCCGCTCTGCGCCTCGCATGCGGGACTTCCCCCGCTGCTCATCCAGGCCGGCACGGACGATCTAGTCGCGCCGGATGCTGCCCTGCTTGCGGCGAGCTCCTCGGCTGCCGGTGTCGACGTCACGTACACGACGTGGCCTGGCCTGTGGCACGACTTCATGCTCGAGCCCGGTCTGCTGGCGGCCGCTGACAGCGCGGTCAGGCAGGCGGCCTGTTTCGTCGGCCGGATGGCAGCCATCTGCTGACCGGAACGGCAGCGCCTGACGGAGCGTCAGAACTTCTCAATGACGGGGATGACGCGCTCGGCCATGAGCTCGAGCGGGCGCAGCGAACCGACGTCAATGACCGCGCCATGCGCGACCTCGATGCCAAGCTCAGCCAGTTCGTGCAGGTGCTCGATGGTCTGCTGTACTCGCTCGCCGTTCGGGCCGAGGTCGAAGCGGGTCTGCACGGTCTTCTCGATCTCGCCATAATCCCGGCCCTCGGCGACGCAGTGCTCGCGCAGCACATCCAGCTTGTGCGCGAGCTCACCGGAGTCGAAGATATTGCACGCATCGGCGTAGCGGGCCACCAGCCGTAGTGTCTTGCGCTCGCCAGAACCCCCGATAAGGATTCGCGGGTGCGGCCGGGTGAGCGACTGCGGCGAGTTCAGCGTACGGCCGAGGTGGTAGTGCTTTCCCTCGAACGGCGCGTCGTCGCCGCTCCACATCTGATGGCAGATTCGCAGCGCCTCTTCCAGCCGCTCATACCGCTCCGCCAGCGGCGGGAAGAACAGGCCGAGCCCATGTGCCTCGGCCTGGTTCCACGCTGCTCCGATGCCAAGCATCGCGCGCCCGCCGGACAGCACGTCAAGAGTGGTGACCGCCTTGGCTAGGAGTCCTGGTTCCCGGTACACCACCGCGGTGACCACGGTCAGCAGCGTGACTCGCTCAGTCCTGGCAGCCAGGAAACCGAGCGTCGTGTACGCCTCGAGCATCTCGTGCTCGGGCGGTCCCAGGTGCCCGATCTGCCAGACATGGTCCATCACGCTGATCCGGTCGACGCCCGCCTGCTCGGCGTGCTGCGCCACCTCACCGAGGCGCTGGCGCAGCCCGGCTGGCCCGCTGTCCCAGGTGAAGTCCGGTATGTGCAGGCCAACTTTCATCGAGCGGCTCCTTGTCGTCCGGTTCCCGCATCACGATAATCGCGCTTCGCCACGCCGTAACGTCGTCAGAACTCCAGGATGAGGCGGCCTCGAGTGCCCCCGGCTTCGAGGATCCGGTGGGCCTCGGCAGCGCGCTCAGCGGGGAGCGTACGCGCGACCCGGAGAGTAATCTCACCGGCCTCCGCCTGGCGGCGGAGCAAGTCCAGCTTTTCGTGCTCGCGCGCGTAGCTGCGGACGAACACCGGGTGGAACATGATGCCGCGCTCGGCCTCGCTCGTATAGCCCCGGAGGCTGGCGATCCGGCCGCCGTCGCGGACCGCAGGGACGGCGAGCGCGTTCAGCAGCGCGGCGTCGATGAGCCCGTCGGCTCCGTTCGGGGCCACCGCGCGGACGTGCTCGGCGAAGTCCGGTCCGCGAGGCACGACAACGTCGGCGCCGAGTTCCTTGACGAGCTGCTCATCCTGTGCCGCGGCATCGGCGATGACCTGCAGACCCGCGACCTTCCCTAGCTGCACCCCGTAGCCGCCTACCGCGCCTGCCGCGCCGGTAATGGCGAGCGTCTGGCCCGGGTTCAGGCCGAGCAGATCGAGCGCAAGCCGGGTGGTCAGCCCGTTCATGGGCAGGGTCGCCGCCTCGGCATCGGTCGCGCCGGCGGGCACCCGCGTCACGGACTCAGCCGGAACCACGATCAGCTCGGAGTAAGCCCCATGCGAGCCTGACGGCACCACGATCGCCATGACATGGTCGCCAACCTGGAGGTCCGTCAGCGTCTCAGGGCCGATCTGGTCCAGGGATCCGGCTGCATCCATGCCGGGCACGTATGGCGGCGGGATGTCCTTGAGCTGCGCGGCGCGGCCGCCGCCGCGCAGCCCGGTGTCGGTTGGGTTCACCGCCGCTGCGCGGACCCGGATGCGGAGCTGCCCGGGTCCCGGCTGCGGATCGGGCAGGTCCATTATGTGCAGGACGTCAGGGTCGCCGAACTCTGTAATACCCACCGCTCTCATGCGAGTCGCAACCACCCGAGCCGGATCGTATTCCCGTGAATTACCTGCCCGGCTTCCTGGCCGAGCGCTGGCGCCGGTCCCGCGCGTAGATGATGGCGGCTTTGCCGTCGCCAGGGCTGCGCCGTTCCTGATCGAACAGCGAGGTCGCGGCCACCAGATCGCTGAGCTTCGCATAGCCGTAGGTACGCGAGTCGAAGTCAGGGCTCTGATTGGTCAGGATCTGGCCAACGGAGGCCAGGGGTGCCCAGCCGTCCTCGTCTGAGGCAGCGGCCACGGCATTGCGCAGCCTGTTCACCAGCGTGGCGTCCGCCTTGAGCTGGGTAGCCGAGGCTCGCGGCACGGGCGCGAGGGCGGCGTCCGCGGGGGCCACCGCGTCATCGGCGTAGCCGAGGTTCTCGACATAGGTGAATCTGTCGCACGCCGCCACGAACGGCTTCGGCGTCTTCCGCTCTCCGAAACCGTGAACAGTGAGTCCGGATTCGCGGATACGCGCCGCCAGCCTGGTGAAGTCGCTGTCGCTGGACACGATGCAAAAGCCGTCGAAGCGCCCCGAGTACAGCAGGTCCATGGCGTCGATGACCATGGCCGCGTCCGTCGCGTTCTTTCCCCTGGTGTACGCGAACTGCTGGATCGGCTGGATTGACTGGGCCAGCAGGTGGTCTTTCCAGCCGCGCAAGCTGCCGGTCGTCCAGTCGCCGTAGGCGCGCTTGACATGGGCGGTCCCATACTGGGCGATCTCGGCCAGCAATGCCTCGACAATCGCCGGTTGCGCGTTGTCGGCGTCAATCAGCACCGCGAGCCGTGCGGAGTTCTCAGAGATGACTGACATGTTGCTCCCATGACGTCCGCGAACGATACTGCTGGAAACGGGGTCCAGGCGCCCTTCGGCAGGTGCCGACAACGCAATCGGTATTCTGAGCGAACTTTGCCGGGGAAATCTGCGATCCGACAGGAATTCTCCGAACTGCTCATAAAGCCCCGGTATTGCTATGACGACCACAGGGCAAGAATTGCTGGCCCGGCCGGCAGGAGACGGCCTTTGGCGGCGTCAGGTTGGCGTAACGACGGGTGCTAAGGGGTGGATGACCAGATGGTAGCGGAAGCGGCATCAGCCGACCCCGCAGGCCGGGTTGATGCCAGGACCGAGTTGCGTGGAACCCTGGCAAGGCCAGACCTAGCTGGACGCGATCAGGACTCCTGAGGTGGGAGGTGAATAAGAAACGGCAGCTGCGTGATCTAGCGCTAGATGCAGCTCCGTTCGCGGTGCTCGGCCTCGACGCCGACGGCACTGTGATCATGATCAACGCCCAGCTGCGGAACTTGTTCGGGACGACGTCGCGTGACGTCGGACGCCCGTTTCATGATCTGGAGATCTCCTACCGGCCGATTGAGCTGAGGTCGTTGATCGAACAGACCTATGTCGAGCACCGCACGATCCGCGTCAGTTCCGTCGAGCGCCGGATGAGCTCTGACGACGTCCAGTACCTCGACATCCAGATTCAGCCCCTCTGGGGTAGCGACGGACTGTCGGCCGGGACCCTGCTCATGTTCTTCGACACCACGATCCGCGCCAAGCTCGAGCTGGAGCTCAAGAGCAGCCGGGAGGACCTTGATACCGCCAGCGAGGAACTCCAGTCCACCAACGAGGAACTGGAGACCACCAGCGAGGAACTCCAGTCAAGCATCGAGGAGCTGGAGACCACCAACGTGGAACTCCAGTCCACCAACGAGGAGCTCCAGTCGGGCAACCAAGAGCTTGAGATCATGAACGAGGAGATGCGAGCGCGGGCTGCGGAGCTTGACGAGGCGCGGACGTTCCTGGAGGGCGTGCTCTTCAGCGTCGCCGCGGCTGTCGTCGTGCTTGACCGGGATCTACTGGTCAGGAGCTGGAACAGGGGTGCCGAGGAACTCTGGGGCTTGCGTGCCTATGCGGTGCAACATCAGGCGTTCTTCAACCTGGCATTCGGACTTCCGACCGGGGAGGTGCGCGGCATCGTCCAAGAGTGCCTGGCGACTGGTCAGCGGACAGGTCCGGTGCAGTTGCCGGCCATCAACCGGATCGGGCGATCCATCACCTGCACGGTGACGTGCTCGCCGCTAAGGAGCAATGGTGACGGCGAAGGCGCCGTGCTCCTCATGGAAGAGTCCAACCGGCACTAACGGGCTGACCGGGCGTGGCGGACCTGGTTCGCAGCGACCAGTTCGTGTACCGGGAGCTCGCTGCCCGCCGCTTCCCTGCTGCTGGCCGGAGACGGGACCGCCGTCGCAGCCAATGAGAGCGTTCTTAGCCTGCGGATAGGGCAGCGGCGATCCGATCGATCATCTCCGCGAGGACGGGCTGCGGCGTGGCAAAATTAAGCCGGAACGCCCCCTCGCCGCCGGGGCCGAAGGCCGGCCCGTCCACGACCGTCACGTGCGCGCGATCGGTCACCAGCGCGCCGGGCGAGTCGGGCAGGCCCATCGCCGCGCAGTCGAGCCAGGCGAGGTAAGTGCCGTCTGGCGGGCGGTAGCGTACCTGCGGCAGATGCCGGTCCAGCAGGCGGGCCAGCAGCGCGCGGCTGTCATCGAGGTAGGCGACAACCTCGTCGAGCCATGCCTCGCCGTGACGGAAGGCCGCGATGCTGGCGGCGACGCCCGGATTGCTCGCCCCGCGTACCGTGAAGTGTCCGAGCTGGTCCCAGCGGTCCTGGTCCGCCGGACTGCTGAGAATCACGGCGGCGCACTTCAGGCCGGGCAGGTTCCAGGCCTTCGAGGCCGAGGTGGCGGTCAGCGCGTGCGCGGCCGCCGTTGCAGACGTCGAGGCATAGGCGATGTGCCGGCCGCCGGGATAGACGAGCGGAGCATGGATCTCGTCAGCGAATACCCGGCCGCCGTGCCGGTCTACCACGCCGGTGAGCTGCGTGATCTCGTCGAGCGTGAAGACGCGGCCGAGGGGGTTGGACGGGCTGCAGAAGATCAGCAGATGGCCGCCGGACCTGAAGGCCTCGTCGATCGCGTCCAGGTCGAGCGTGAAGAAGCCACTATCCTGCTCCAGCATCCTGACCTGGATGATCTCCCGGCCGAGATCGCCCGGCACGGACAGGAACGGCATATAGGCGGGCGTGGGCAGGATGACAGGTGATCCGGGGCGCGAGAAGTAGGTGATGGCAATCTCCAGCGCCCTGATCACGTCCGGGACCGGGTGGATGAGTTCCGGCTCGATGTCCCACCCGTACCTGCGCGCAGCGAACTCCGCGCAGGCCGATGCCAGGTCGTCGGCCAGCCACGCCGGCAGGTAGCCGAAATTCGCATCTGCCGAGAGCCTTGCGAGCGCCTCGAGAACAGGCGGTGCTGCGCCGAAATCCATCTCCGCCACGCCGGCTCCGTATCCGTCCGGACCGGGAGCGGTCCACTTTGCGCTGCCGCGGGCCCGCAGTACCGCCGTGGTCGTCGCGTCAATGGCGTGCCGCAGCGGGCCGGGTGCGCCGCCGCCGAACGCAAGTGCTGCCGCCGGGTAACCGGTCTGTGTCATGGCGTCCGCTGTCCTTGACGTCGCTTCGCGCGTCTTTTTAGCGTAGTAGTTCGGCACGCGAAGTAAGTCCCGGCCGACTTCGGCTACCGCTGGCCGCCGTAGATGACGTAGTCCAGTCGCTTGAAGTAGACGTCAATGCCCTGGAATCCGGCCGCGCGCAGGTAATCAAGCTGCTGCTCCAGCGGGATCATGTAGCGGACGTGGTTATGGTAGCGGGCGAGTTCCGCAGGCGTCCGGTGGTGCCGCTTGCGGGCGGCCTCTGGATCAGCGCGGTCGGTCGCGCGCTCCCAGGTGGCGGCGACGACGGGATCGTCAGCGCGTACGGGGTCGTAGTTCAGGTACCAGCCGCCCGCCACGAGTCGCTGGCGGATCTCCGCAAACAGGCTCTGCTTCCGTGCATCTGGAAGGTGATGGACGCACATCGACGTCACGACCGCGTCGACGGCCGCCGGGATCGCAGCCGGCCACTCGCCGGCCAGCATGTCGAATTCGGCGTACTGATAGCGGCCGGCGAAGCGACGCATCTCGAGCTCGCCTGCTCCCATCATCTCGGCCGAGAAGTCCGTGAGGATGGCGGTGGCTGCCGGGTACCGATCGAGAATCGCCTGGGAGGCATTTCCAGTGCCCGCGCCGAGATCCACGAAGGTAAAGGCATCCTGCTCGGCGAAGGGCAGCAGCTGCGCCATGAGCTGCCATTGCCCGCCGTGATTGCGCTTGCGGGCGGCTGCCTCGGCTGCCCAGGTCGACACTATGTGATCGGACTTCCAGATCGCCGCATTCGTATCTGCCTGCTCCACAACGAGCAGGCTAACCCACGACGCGCGCCGCCTCGGCGACCTCGGGCTGAGTTGAGCCCGGCTCCCAGGGGAAGGACGGAGGACAACGGACAGTCTGCGCTGACTTAGAGGAGGGGTCATGCCGCTACCCGCTCGCCGGCTAATGCCGCCGGCCCGGTTCCCCGACCTGCTCGACTGGCTGGAATCGCCATGGTCGGCGATGATGCCGTTCGGCTCCAACCAGACATTCCGCGTCGAGGACTACACCGACGACGGCACCTACATGATCCGTGCCGAGCTTCCGGGTCTCGATCCCGAGAAGGACGTCGAGGTCACCGTGGACGCCGGCACGCTCACCATCCGCGCCGAGCGGCGCGAGGAGAGCAAGCAGGACCGGCACAGCGAGTTCCGATATGGCTCGCTGACCCGATCCGTCCCGCTCCCGGAGGGTGCTGACGCGGGCAAGATCTCAGCGAGGTACGACCAGGGAATCCTGGAGGTAACTGTGCCGGTCCCCAAGCAGCCCAAGGCGGGACCGCGACAAATTAATATTAGTCGGACAAAGTAGAATCCTGCGTCGCTGTGCCGGGATGCTGACAAGCACGGCCGGCCCGGCCACCCGAGGGTGGCCGGTCCGGCGCGATGGCGGCCGCGTTACTTATTGATTGATGATGAGCGGGATCTCGCTACCGCCGTTGTCGTAGATGCCCGCGGCCCATAGCTGGCCATCAACACTGGTGATGCTGCCGAGAATGTTGCTGCCGCTGCCCGGGTTAGGGGCGGGGTTGACCGTCCAGGTGCCGTCGGTTCCTTGCAGCGCGAGGGTGTTGTTGCTGTCGGTCGCCGGGTCCACGTACGTCCCGACCGCCCAGACGCTGCCGCCAGCGATCTGGATGCCCCACATGTTGGTCCAGTTAGCGCCGTCGGGGACGGCAGGCAGTTGCGGAATCGTCCACGTTCCGCCCTGGTAGCCGGCGACGAACGGCTGTCCGCCGCCTTCCGGGCT
>Ga0126381_100008637_pt1 | contig 11397 bp, 14 predicted proteins | sample PanSoiMetPlot_28_FD_96465 | JGI IMG/M metagenome (GOLD analysis project Ga0126381, IMG submission 96465) | Tropical forest soil microbial communities from Panama - MetaG Plot_28 | ecosystem: Environmental > Terrestrial > Soil > Tropical forest > Bulk soil | place: Panama | collected 2016-02-17 | reverse complement strand
CTGCGCCTCGACTTGTGCTTTCGCGCCGTTGCCGATCCCAACCATCGCGATCACCGCAGCGACGCCGATAATTATTCCGAGCGCGGTCAGGACCGAACGCATTTTGTTCCGACGCAGCGCGCGCAACGCGATGTTGATGGTCGATCCGATTTTCATAACGGATTGTCCGAATCGATCGGTGCAATTTTCTCCAACTCAGTGGCAGCTTCGAGTCGTTGCCTAACGTTGAGATCTTTCAGAATCAATCCGTCGCGCATCACGACATTGCGGCGGGCGTAAGAGGCAATGTCCTGTTCGTGTGTCACCATGATGATGGTAATGCCGCGGTTGTTCAGCTCTTGAAAAATTCCCATGATCTCAACGCTGGTTCGGCTGTCGAGGTTCCCGGTCGGCTCGTCCGCGAGCACAACTTCGGGATCGTTCACGAGCGCGCGCGCGATTGCGACCCGCTGCTGTTGGCCGCCGGAAAGCTGACTGGGGTGATGATCCTCGCGGCCGCCGAGCCCGACCGATTCCAACACCGCGTCGGCTTTTTCGCGTAATTGCGCATTGCTCAAATGACGCGTGCCGTAAAGCAGCGGCAGCTCCACGTTTTCGCGCGCCGACGTGCGCGGCAGCAAATTGAAGCTTTGAAAAACAAACCCGAGCTTGTGATTGCGAATATCAGCAAGCTGGTCGCGATCGAGCGCAGAAACATCGGCGTCGTCTAAAACGTAACGGCCGGAAGTCGGGCGATCGAGACAACCGAGAATGTTCATCAGCGTCGATTTGCCGGAACCGCTCGCGCCCATCAGCGCGACAAATTCGCCGCGCTGGATCTCCAACGAAACGCCGCGCACCGCATGAACATCGACATCACCGGTGTGATACGTCTTGTGAACGTCGATCAACTTAACGGCTTTGCCGTTTTTCATGGAAATCTCCGCTGACCGCTAAACGGATTCGTCGGCGGCGAACTTGAAGGAGCTGCCGACGACGAAAGTTCCGCGGTGATCGCGCGATCGCCCTCCTTTAAACCATCAGTGACTTCGGTCACGATTCCGTCGCTGATTCCAGTTTTGATTTGGGCTGGCTTCCGCCGGCCAAACGACAAAACATAAACCGTGCGGCCCGCTCTGCGCTCGCGCGCGCCGCCGGTTGGCCGCTGACTGGGAGAAGACGCACGCCAGGGCTGCTGAGCAGGAGCCGCAGCAGCATCGGCCGGTCGATAACGCAACGCCGCGTTCTTGAGCTGCAGCACGTTGTCTTTGTGCGCGATGATGATTGAAACATTCGCGGTCATTCCCGGCTTCAATTTCAAATCCTTGTTATCCACGCCGATGACGGTGTCGTACGTCACGACGTTCTGGACGGTGATCGGCGCGTTGCGCACCTGTACCACTTTGCCGTGAAACGTGCGTGTCGGAAACGCGTCCACGGTAAAATCAACATTTTGACCGACTTCAACCGCGCCGACATCGGCTTCGGCCACGTTTGAGTCGATCTGCATCTTCGTCAGATCATTCGCGATCTGGAAAATCACCGGCGCCTGCAAACTGGCGGCCACGGTTTGGCCAACGTCGACGCTGCGCGAGATTACGACGCCGTCGATTGGCGAAGTGATGGTGCAATGGTCGAGATCGGCTTTCGCTTTATCGAGCGCGCCCTGTTTGATTTTCACGTTGGCTTCCGCTTGATGAAGGTTCGCCATCGCTTGATCGACATCTTGCTGGGACGAATTTTTCTCACCGAAAAGTTTCTGCGTTCGCGCAGCGTTCACTTTCGCCAGTTCGAGCGCGGCCTGCGCGCTCGCGAGGTCGCCTTCTGCCTGCGTAACCGTGGCTTGAAAGAGTGCCGGATCGATTTGAGCGACCACCTGGCCGGCTTGCACCTGAGAATTAAAATCGACGAACAATTTCGCAATATTTCCCGAGACCTGACTGCCCACTTGCACGTTCACCACTGGGTTGAGCGTCCCGGTCGCTGTGACTGCCTGGGTAATGGGACCGCGCGTTATTTCTGCGGTCTGGTAATTAGCGACGCGACTGCTCTGGCATTGCCGCACAACGAGCACGATAATTAACAACCCCGCAATAACGACGGCCCAAGGGAGGAAGCGTTTCATTCAGATCGCGATTAGTTTGTCTGTTCAGGCGCGTCATCCCGAACCTGGAACGCCTTCGGGGTGAGGGATCTCCCCAACATGCCGCTGATCACACGGGATAGATAATGTGACTTCGAGGCGCCTGCGGAGTCCCTCCCTTCGTTCGGAATGACAAGGCGGGTAATTCATTGTGCTTAAGTAATTGCGCGTAACTATATGTTAAGACAGTCAAACGCGATGCACCGCTACATCGAAATTTACTCTATTATGCTTCGCAACTCGCTTATCCGCGAGATGAGTTTCAAGGCAAACTTCCTGCTCTGGATGGTGGTCGAGATCCTGTGGTTCTGCGGGCAAATCGTTTTCTTCAGCATTATCTTTGGACAGGTCGATCACATCGGAGATTGGACGAAATGGGAAGTAGTGCTGCTCGTCGGCACACACCAAATCATTGCGCAACTTTTTCAGGCCTTCTTTTTTGTCAACGTCGCAAACATTCCGGAACTGGTGCGCACCGGAAAGCTGGACTCCCTCCTGGTTTTGCCGATCGACAGCCAGTTTGCCGTCTCGACTAAGCAATTCGCGCTCGACAGCATCGTGAACGCGTGCCTCGGGGGGGTGGTAGTGTGTGTATCCCTGTCGCAGCTTGGGATCGTGCCAAACCCGATGTCGATCCTGCTGTACCTGGTTGCGATGGCATTTGGCGTCGCCGTGCATTACTCCATCATGCTCGCGCTGGCGGCAGTGAGCTTTTGGATTGTCCGCGCGCAGGGACTCGTTTACGGCTATTTTAATTTTCTTAACATCGCGCGTTATCCGGACGTGATTTTTCCGCGGATTTTCCAGATGATCTTCGGCTGGGTAATTCCGGTAGTAATTATCGCAAATATCCCAGCCAGGCTGCTCATCAAATCATTTGGACAACCATTTCCGTTGATGCTCCATCTTGTCGCTGCGTCGACCATTATTTTCTGGCTGTCCCGCGTTTTCTGGAGGTTCGCGCTGCGGCATTACTCGAGCGCCAGCTCCTGAACCATTTGCAGCGACGCCGCGCTGGCTCCTGAAGGCTCTGCGCGGTCGACGCAGCGCGCCGACCCTGCCAACCATTTGCCAATATTTTTGGGCAAATCCCCTTGCGCGACCGAAGAAATGTTCTTAATTAAGCGTCCATTTTTCGGCGCCCAGATTAAAGGCACGCATAACGTTATGGCTAAACCAAAGAAAAAGAAGGGTTCTGCAAAGAAGTCCGCTGCGCATAAAACGCGATCAGCGCGCAAGATCTCCAAGTCCGCCCGCAAACGCGCCGCCAAAAGGGCGGCTCCGAAAAAAGTCGTGCGGGCTTCGGCAAGGGCGAAGCGTTCTGCAAAACCTTCGAAGTCGAGGCGCAGAACTGACCTCGTAAGCGACCCGCTGAAACTAATGGGCAATAATCATCAACGCGGACGCAGACTCGATCCGTTCACGCGTCAACAGAAGGAAAAACTCCTCCAGCTGCGCGACGCCATGGTGGATTCCATGGCCGGCGTTGCTCAGGATACGCTTCGTTCGCGCGCTGAAGGCAGCGAAGCCTCGGCATTCGGCATGCATCAGGCCGATGCGGGCTCGGACGCTTACGATCGCGATTTCGCGCTGAGCTTGCTTTCGCAGGAACAAGACGCGCTCTACGAAATCGATCAGGCCCTCAAGCGCATCGAGCTCGGCACCTACGGCATTTGCGAAATGTCAGGCAAGCCGATCCCCCACACGCGTCTGGAAGCGATTCCGTTCGCACGTTTCACGGTCGAGTGCCAGTCACAGCTTGAAAAACAAAACAAAGCCGCCCGCGTTCGCCCGTCGGTTACATCCCTGTTCGGGCTGACGGAAGAAGAAAGTAGCGAATCCGAGGAAGAAGAAGCCGTCGCGCCAACCGAAGTGAAAGAATAGCGAATATGGCGCAGGAAATTATTACTCTCGAATGCACCGAGGCGAAGGCGCTCGGCAAACCGGTGTCGCGTTACATGAGCACGCGAAACAAGAAAAGCCCGCGCACGCCAAATCGGTTGGAGAAGAAAAAGTACAATCCCTTCCTGCGCCGGCACACGCTTCATCGCGAAACGAAGTAGTCACTCGTGCAACCCAAGACCCCAAAACGTCGTTCTGCCTTCCGAAGGGCCAACCGCCCCATGCCTCGCCGCAGGATCGACATCGCCTTCGAAGCGATCGATTACAAAAATCCCGACCTGCTGAAGAAGTTCGTGACTGAAAGCGGCAAAATCCTCCCCCGCCGCGTGACCGGCATGCCGGCGCATTTGCATCGCAGAATCACCCGCGAGATCAAGCGCAGCCGCTCGGCGCTCTTGATGAAATAGTTCGCCGCAGAATTCCGTATCGCGGCAGCGCTTACGCCCTCCGCGTTCTCTCGCCTTCCTCGATTAGCTTCCAGAACTCGCGCGTTTCGCCCAGCTGCGCGTCCTCGGAAACTGGCAGTTTGCTGCGGAAAAGAAAATCTCGAAACGTGTTCTTATGCAAAACGCGATGGACCTGAATGCCTTCGTCGGTCTTCGCGAAATAAATCCGGTAATCCTTCGCCCGATAGCGATACAGTTTTTTGCCCTGGCGCTGGAGCACGCCAAACCGATCTGAATCGAGATGGTCCAGGTCTTCTGGCAAAATTTGGAATTCCGCGAGCAGCTCGAGCTGCAATTTTTTCGGCAGGGTCGAGATCTCTGCCGCGCTCAATTCGTTGAAGATGATCTGAAACATCATCTATACATAAACCCGCCGCACACGCTCGCCAATCCGCGTTGTAATTTCCCAGGTAATCGTGCCTGCTTTCTCGGCCAGCTCGGTGCATGAAACTTCCTCAATTCCGTCGCGACCCATCAGAACGACTTCGTCGCCTACTTGCGCATTGTCGATCTTGCTCACATCGATCATCATTAAATCCATTGTTACCCGGCCGAGCAGAGCGCAACGCCGGCCACGAACCAATATCGCAGCGTCACCATTGGAAAGATGCCGCGGATACCCGTCAGCGTATCCAGCAGACACAGTTGCGACCCGCATTTTGCGCGGCGTAATAAATGTGCGGCCATAACTGATGGAGCTGCCCTTCGGCATATCGCGGATCAGAGCGATCCGTGTTTTCCAGGTCATCGCAGGCTTGAGAAGTTTTTGAAATTCCGGCAATGGCGAAATTCCATAAAGCATGATGCCGGCGCGCACCATATCAAAGATCTGACGGCTGAAGGCCAGCGTGCCCGCGCTTTGCAGTGCGTGCACCTGATAGCTCTCCGGAACGGCAGCTCGAAATTCCTTCACGATTTCGCCAAACCGTAAAAGCTGTTCGCGAGTGTATTCTGCGTCCTCATTTGAGACCGGCAAATGCGTCGAGACACTGTGAATTTTTAGATGCGGCAAACCGGCAACCTTTTTAAAGAGGTCCAAAGCCTCATTTTCCACAGCACCCATCCGACCCATTCCAGTATCGATTTTGAAATTGACGGCTACGGTCGCGCGGCCCGCCAACCGATCGAAATCCTGCCCTTCTTCAAACGTGGAAATCGAAGGAATGAACCTGCGCTGGGCGATTGCCGATCTTTCTTCCGGCAACGCGGGACCAAGGATGATGATCGGATGCGGAAGCGCCGCGCGCAGTTTAATCGCTTCCTCAAGATTCGCGACGCCGAATAACTGCGCATCATCGGCCAGGGCCTGCGACACGCCAACCATTCCATGCCCGTAGCCGTCCGCCTTGACCACAGCAAGCATCTCGGCCGACCCAATCCGCTCTCGCACGACCTGCGCGTTGTGGCGCAGCGCGCTGCGCTCGATCTCGGCCCAACATCGGTATTTCTCTTTCATTTTGATGAAGCAGCTTTTGGGATTGTGACGTGCGGCTCTCGTAAATACATCGGCTCAAGCGGCGGCAAAGAAAAGTTGTGCTTCGGGTCCCGTGCAAGCCGTGCGAGCACAACAGCCGAAGGATATTGGAGCCCGGCGCGCTCAAATTGCGGCAACGATTCCGAGCAAAAGACCGGCATGTTATTTCGAAGCCCGGCAAGTTTCGTCTTCAATTCTTCTCCGCCAAGCAGATCCGGTCCCTCAGTCAATTCATTGGCACGGACGCACGCGAAGAAAAACGATTTCCGCCGTGCGTCCCCGACCACGCAGTATTCCTTCGCGTCGCATTCGATTGCGCAGATCGATGGGAAACCGACCAAGCGCGCTCCCGACGAAATTTGCAGCCCAATTGCGGCTGAAATCGCGATACGTGTTCCGGCGTACGAACCCGGCCCCAGCCCGACCACAATGATCTCTGGCGGGCCAGATTTTTTCGTGACCTCTTTCAGGTTCTCGAAAAAGGGCCCCGAATTTCTCCGATCGTTAGACCACTCCCGCGCTTCCTGGATCTCGCCATGCAGCCACGCCAGGCTGCCGCGCGCAGTGGAAAGTTCGAGCGCGAGAATTTTCATCTCAGGCTGATCGCCCGGGCATTTTCCGATTTTATCTCGAACAAAATCCAGCGAGCGCGCTCCGGAACATAATCGGGAAACCGATCGGCCCATTCGATCACGGAAACGCCGTCGCCGAAAAAATAATCGTCGAGCCCCAGACGGGCGACGGATTGTCGATCTCCGAGGCGAAAAAAATCGAAATGATAAACTGGCAACTGCCCGCCTGGATACTCATGCATAATCGTAAACGTCGGGCTGGTAACGGCGGCGTCACTTCCCAAGCCTGTCACCAGACCTTTGGTGAACAGCGTTTTCCCGCTGCCCAGTTCCCCTTTGAGGGCGAAAACCGAGCCCGCCTCGAGATTTTTCGCAAATCGCCGGCCGATCGTCTCAGTCTCAGCCGGACTGTTGGAAATGAACGTAGCCACCTGGCAGAAGTTGATAGTTTTTAGTTGGTAGTTGAGAGAGCGAACCGATACGCGTCAGCGGGAGTCTTGGGAATTTCTTTCGCCATTCTCGTTCCAGGCGCTTTCTATCGCGCGGCGAAATGGCGAAAAGCAACTCGTAATCTTCGCCGTCCGAAATTGCATTGTCGATCGTGGCGCCACGGCTGAGCGGCACATTGTTCAGCTCGATTTCGAAGCCGGCCTTGCTGGCTCGGGCAAGTCGCGGAAGATCGATACCGAGTCCATCGCTCAAATCCATCATGGCGTGGATCGAAAAATTTTTGGTGAGCCAGCGCGACTCCGCAATTCGCGCAACGAATCGCAAATGTTTTCTCTTTATGGCGCCACCGAGTCGTCCAGTGACAAAAAGATTATCGCCAGCTTTGCCGCCGCGGCGCGATGGGCAGCGGTTTTTTTCTACGAAGCCGGCTACGCTAACGGAAATCGCGATGGGGCCTAATGTGCTGCTCGTTTCCCCGCCGACGATGCTGACCTTGAAACGTTCAGCAGCGCGTCGCAGACCGCGATACAGCTTCCTCACCCAATCCACCTGCGTTTCCTTCGACGCGATTAGAGATATGAGCGCAAACTGAGGCACGGCTGAAGCTGCGGCGAAATCGCTGAGCGGCCGCATCAACGCTTTCCAGCCTATATCCAGCGCGTTCGCCGCGGTCGCAAAATGGACGCTCTCGACAATGCAATCGGTTTTGAGCACAAGAAAGTTACGGGCTCCCGGAGGTTCGACCAGGGCGCAGTCGTCGCCGGCGCCAGTCACGACCTTTTCTCCTAGCCGAAGTTGAGGCAAGAGTTCGTTCAGCAGCCGGTCCTCGCCGACTTGTCGCAGTTTCATTGCGGAAAGAGATCCGGGAACGCGAGAACGATCAGCGACACCATGTTGAAAAGCGAATGCATTGTCATCGCAACAAGAATCGAGCCGCTCCATTCGTAAGCAATGGTGAAGCAACTCCCCAAAACGAATAGTGGGACGAAAGAAGGGAAATGCGTGTGTGCAGCGGCGAAAAGCAGCGCGTTGGCGAAGATGCCGATAAGACGGCCGAAATAGCGTTTGAAAACGCCGTAAAGAAAAAAGCGAAACAGAAATTCTTCGACCACCGGCGCAATCGCCACGGCGAAAACGATGATCACAATTCGCTGCACGATTGTGGGCGAGGCACTGAAGAATTCGACGATATTTTGCTTGCTTGAACCGCTTCCGAAAAAGGTCTGGGTAATGGCCTCGGCCGCCGCAATCAACGGATACGCTGCTAAGATCAAAAGGATGCCGGTGACGACAGCGCGAAGAAAACTGATCCTGAAAAATCCACCCAATGCGCTGAGATTAAATCCGCGGAGCCGCAGAAACGCCACGACGATCAGAACGATGACCACGGTAAAGATGAGATTTGCCACCAGATCGCGCGTATGAAGCTGAACCAGGGGTCGCGAAGCTGACGCGCTGATGGCGAGCAAAAGATAACAAACCAGCGCAGCTGCGAGTATGGCTTCGGGCAAACCGAAACGTTTTACGGGTTCGGCGCTGGACTCCGCTGTTCGAGCGCTAATTTGCCAAATCAGCGAAATGTAAACGCAAACGCTGAGAATACAGTAAAGAGCGAAGAGGATATTTGGAAGCAGGCTGGGGGCGGCTCCGAATGCCGCGAAAAGGCTGCCGGATCGCATGTGTTGCCGTCTCTACGGCGCGTAATAGCTCGGCAGGAAATAGGCACGGCCCGATTCCAGCTGTGGAATCAGCTGTTTCGGAAGTTGCAGTTCGATTTTTGAATCCGCCTGTCCAAACATACGGAAGAACCTGCTCAGAGTGAACGGCGGACCATATTTGACAACTTTCGCCCCCGGCGCGTTTCCCAATTGTTTCGCCTTACCGAACGCGTCGTCCAACTCGCCAAGTCCATCGATTAGGTTGTTCTGGAGCGCGTCTTTTCCAGAGAGAATGCGGCCATCCGCAATTGTGTTGCGCAGCAGATCGGCAGGCAGATTCCTTTCCTTCGCCACAATACCGAGGAATTTATCGTAAGTTTTCATGATGAAACTTTGCACCAGCTCACGTTCTTCGGGCGTAATTGGTCGCGCGCCGTTGAGCATGTCCTTGAACTTGCCGCTTTTGAACACAACGGACGCGAGGCCGACTTTATTGAACAACTGCTCGTAGTTCAGAGTCTGGATGATCACGCCGATGCTGCCGGTGATGGTTGTTTCGTTGGCCATGAGAAATTTGCCACCGCAGGAGACATAATACCCACCCGATGCTGCCAGCGAATCCATGTAAACGACGACAGGCTTCCTGGCACGCGCCTTGACCACAGAACTGTAAATCGCGTCGGAGGCGGTCACCTCGCCGCCGGGCGAATCGATTTCCAGCACGATCGCTTTGACGCGACTGTCGTCGCTGGCTTGTTGCAGCGCCGCACGCATGTCATCAACCATCGAATCCGTCACGTTACCCGGCAGCGACGAGCTGATTAGACCGCGCATAGTGATGACAACGACTTTATCTGTGACGCCACCAGTGCCGCGTTGAAGAAGGATCTCTCGGAAGCGCGGCAGCGGTTCGATTTCACGCACGCCGGCGAAACGCTGAAACGCGGCGGCCGTTAGCAAGAAGTTAACGAACAAGCTGGCACAAAGCGCGACGAACAAAAAGATGCTGAGACAACCGAGCCTGCGATCTGCTGCCATGACGAGACGAAACTGCCGGAGAACTGCTATGCGCACAAGGGCTTTTCACCGGCGAGCGGAGGACAAGCCGTAAAAGCGGGCGTTCGCGGGAGCGTTCAACGGATTGGGTCCTTTATCAAATTGCCTGGACTATTCGTCCAATCTTATTTTCCCAGCACCAGCCTGGCGTCGCGAGAAATGCAACGCTGGAGAGAATTGAAATCCACTTTTCATCAGGATTCACGATGCTGGCACGGTCGAAAGTCGCATGTGTACCCTGAGCGAAGAAAAACATTTCCATTGCGCCCAACGCGACTGCGGCAAAACGCGCGCGCGGTTCCCGCCTGGAGAAATCCAAAATGATGCCGAGAGGCGCACAAACTCCGGCGGCGACAAAGAGCGATTATGGCTGCGCGATGCTGCGATTGAACAAGTTGAGCAAGCGTTCGCAAGCTGCCTGTGACTCCTGGAAAAATTTCCGGCTCGATTCGGGTTGCGACCGATGTGAAGGAATCTCCTAAGATCACGATTCCTGTAGTAGCGGAAATTAGTAGGACTGGCCGCAGCCGCAAAGAGATTGCTCGTTCCAATAGGACACGAATCTATCGAATCCTTTGAGAATCATCCGATTCGATAGACTGTAATTTTGTCTAATCTACCGAGACGGCGGCTTACCACTTTTATTCCAAGCCGCCTAGCTATCACGCGAACACCGTCCTCGCATCCTATGGGCCACTCGGATGACTCTCCGATTTTCATTTTGGAGAAGGCTTCTCGAAGTTCGACGTAAATCCCGTATTTGATTTTGCGTCTCCCTCTAAATCCCCGCGTTGGAATCTGCGTTCTCAACTTCAACATGGATTTGCCAATACCTCACGCACACCTAGATGCGTGAATGTATTTGGGGGGACACACAGCCGCTTAGGTGAGGTCGATAAACTGGAAGAAAGTCGCTTGCGCGCCATAGACAGTGTGTGCTCAAGGTAGCATTTGCTATCAGGAATCATGCCAAGTTTGCCAAAGACCACTAAGTCGATAAGAATGACCGTGGCGTTTGTTGCTGGACGAGAGGTGCTTAAGGAGCCATCCCATTACAAAAATAGACCGTCTCCGCTTTTCGAGCACTCAAACCTCCCGGTTCCATTTTATGGCTGCCCGGCTCATTTTTAGGCCAATCGTGCCTGATTTTTGTGCCATCCTTTAGGAGACGGGGAGGCGATTACCTTGCTAACTGCATCCGGTTCGCGGTACCACAGCCGACCGAATGGGAGCGCATCGCTAGTCAGATCGAAACTGCGTTGATGCGGTCGCTCCAGTTCGTTTCGGTCAGCCGAGTCAGGCAAAGTCAGCTAAATCAGCTTCAAACGAAACCGCGATAATTGATGGAAAAGTCAACTTGGCAGGGCTTACAAAAACAAACAAGGTGAAGCTTTCAAGAAGCTTTGCTCGAAAGAGTACTATGGCGAATATGCCGAGGGGATTAAGACCTTGGACGGGGAAGTCGCGGACATGGCGAAGACCGATCTGCGCGACTATTCGCTTGCCGACATAAAGGTCGTCTTCCCCAGCACTGACGTTGCCGTGATTACGTACAAAACGACGATGCAGCAGACTTCCGAAGGCAAGGACATGTCTGGTGCATATAACAGCGCGAGCGTTTGAGTGAAGAAGGGCGAAAAGTGGCTCGGCGTTTTCCACACCGACGTTCAAGCTCAGTAAAACTGAGTGATTTCCAAATGAAGATTAACTGAGTGCG
>Ga0126381_100008636_pt1 | contig 11397 bp, 11 predicted proteins | sample PanSoiMetPlot_28_FD_96465 | JGI IMG/M metagenome (GOLD analysis project Ga0126381, IMG submission 96465) | Tropical forest soil microbial communities from Panama - MetaG Plot_28 | ecosystem: Environmental > Terrestrial > Soil > Tropical forest > Bulk soil | place: Panama | collected 2016-02-17 | reverse complement strand
GCGCTTCCAGAACGGATCGCGGTGCGACACGTAGCTCAGCTCTTCGGACAGCACGGGGATTCCATCGCGGTTTGGCCCCGTTCTGATAGCGAAGATTTGTGACGGATACACTGACGGATGGGCTGTCGTCCCCGCTTGCGCGACGCGAAAGCGGGGGCGTGAGGGAGGGCCCAGCGAAGGGCAGGAAGGCGTTGGACACGCCCGCCGGATCTACCACCCGGTCCTTGATGGCCGCGGACATCGCGTTCACTTGCTCGCTTCTCCGGCCGGGTAGGCCTCTTTATCCGGGTCTTGTCCATCGGGCCGCGGCTTTGCTCCACGCTTCCTTCAGACCCCACCTCGCGGCAACGCCCTTGCGCTTCGCTAATCCTTCGCCCCCATCAGGCTGGATAGAGGACTTTCACCTCCAAGCTGTCGTTCATGCTCGGCACACAAGAAAACGGGCGGGCCCGTCGGACCCGCCCGCCGCAACAAGCTATGCGCCGTGGCCTACTTCGCCTGCGCCTTGAGCGAGGCGAGCTCGGCTTCGCTGCGCAACGTCATCACGCCCATCTGGCTCGCGCGATAGATTGGCACGATCACCTGGGTCTTGCCGTCGCGCTCCATCAGCGAGATGTGGCGGATCTCGGTGCCGCGCACCGGCAGGTCGAACATGGTCCACTTGTTGGTGGCCGGATCGAAGCGCACGATCTGATCCGAGGTCCACAGGTTGCCCCACACATTATGGTTCTGGTCGACCGTGATGTGGTAGGCCTGCATCGTCTTCTCGGGGAACGGGACGATCGTCGCCGCCATGGTCTTGGTGTCGATGCGGGCTAGGCTCGCACCCCACGAATTGCCGACCCACAGCACGTCCGCGTTCTTGTCGGTGCCCATGCGGCGCGGTCCTTCCGACCACGGCAACGGGTTGCCGTTCGTCACGTCGTTGAAGTTGTCGTAGAAGGTCTTCTGCTCGGGCGTAAGCTTGTCCATCTCGCTCTTGAGCAACGGCAGCGAGACTTCCGAGGTCTTGCCGGTCGTCGTGTCGGCCTTGCCGATGGTGTCGAACGCCATTTGCGCCCACCAGCCGTTGCCGTCGCGGTCACCCGCGGCTCCGTAGGTCGAGTTGGTGCCCTTGGCGTTCTTGAACGGGATGAGCGACTTGAAGTCGGTGAAGGTCTCGGTCACCGGATCGAACCGCAGCACGCCGTCCGGGGCCGACGCCCAGATCTTGCCCTTGCCGTCGACGTCCATGGTCACGGCGCCGCCGAGCGGCGACATTGTGTTGGGCGTCTGGTAGACGGTCATCTTGCCGGTCTTCGGATCGAGCTTGCCGAGGCCGCGGCGCCCCGGATTGACGTCGAACCAGAAATTGCCTTCACCGTCGCGGGTGAGGCCATGCGCGGTCGCGGCGCGGCCGTTCGGGCCATCCACCTTGAAGTAGCTCACCTCGCCGGTCTTGGCGTCGACCTTGCCGATGGTCAACAGCGTGTTGGGATTGTTCGAGGTGAAATACACGTTGCCATCGAGGCCCATGCCGCCGTCATGCGGCAGCTCGCCGAGCTTCGAGGTGGTGCCGAGCGACCAGTCGCTGCCATCATTGGGATTATACTTGGTGCGGATGCCGATGCCCGCATCGGGATTGAGCGGCACCTCGTAGGTTTGCCAGACCACGCGCGCCGCATCGCCGGTCGGGCGCGGCCGCGGCTTGAACTTCATCGAGGTCTCGCCGGGTCCACGGGCGCGCGCGAGATAAGCGGCGAGCTGCTTCTGGTTATAGTCGATGATCGCGTTGGCCTTGGCGTTCGGCCCCGGATAGATGCCGGTGCCGGGGATGACCTTCATCAGATTGATGATCTTGTTCCACCCCGCCTCGTCGAACTTGAACTGCAGCGGATAGCCGGGGGTGTGGCAACCGGTGCATTGATTGGTGAAGACCTTCTTGATGCGGGCGTCATCCGGCGTATCCTCCGGCAGCGCCGCCACCAGGAGCTCGCTCGGCAGCTGGTGGACCATCGCTTCCTGGTCGCTGATCGGCTTGAGCGTCATGTCGGCATGCGAGGCCGCGGCGAGGTCGACATTGGCCTTGGCGGTCTCGAAGCCGAGCGCCTGCGACCAGAGCTGATATTTGCCGGCCGGCAGCGGTGGGAAATAGTAGTTGCCGCTCTCGTCCGTATACACGGAGGTGGTGATGGTCGAGCCTTCCTGCTTGGCCGACACCACCACGCCGCCGAGCTTCTCGCCGGACGAGGAGGCAATCGCGCCGTTGAGGATTTGATCGGCCGCCAGGCCGGGGGTCGCCGCGCCGGCGATGACCATGGTCGCGACGCTCGCCAATAAGATGCTACGCACGTTGGTCATGAGAGTTTCTCCCTATGAGAGTTCATTTCCTTGGGAATTTCAGAGCTTTTTACGCGTAAGCGCTTATGGGGCCGGCGCGGCCGCCGGGGCCGGCACCGTGCGCACATACGAGATGATCGCGTCGATGTCGGCGCTCTTCAGGTAAGCCTTGAAGGACGGCATGCGCGGTGTGCCTTCGGTAATGTACTGGCGCATGACGTCATCGTCGCCGCCGCCGGCGTTCTTGTTGAGTGCCGGCCCGTAGGTGCGCGCCCCGCGCTCGGGCGGCAGGTGGCAGATGCCGCACGACTGGGCGAAGAGCTGCCGGCCGTGCCGTTGCGTTTCGTTGAGATTGTCGCCCGCCTGCTGGGCGGACGCAGCTTGCACCCCTGCGGTAAGCAGGAACAGCGCCAAAGCGACGCTACGCTTCATCGGGTTTCCTCCTCGTTGTGCACTTTTTCCTTAAGCTTACGCCCGTGGGACGGGCAAGAAAAGGGGCCTCCGGATGGGGTGGTCATCAGCGCGATTTTGAACCCAAGCCGGGCGACAAACGCCTTCCTTCCCCTTGTGGGGGAGGGTTGGGGGTCGTGCAGCAAACATTGACCGAACTTGTGGCGCGACCCCCATCGCCTCCCCACGCGAAGTCGGGTTTACCCGACTTCGCCGTGTGTGGTGATCGATGTCGGATAGAACCGACTTCGATTGGGGTGAGGGAGTTTGCGACACCGACACCGCGCCGCTCGCTCGCTTCGTCGGCGCATTTGGTGGCGTGGGCGTCGCGGTTGATCACTTGCAGATTGGGAACGCCCCAATAAGCGAGCAGGCGCGGCCAGCCGCTCTCGCGATGCTCGCGCCACACTCGGTAGAGCGGCACGCGATGATCGACCTCGGCGGACTTGCGCAGGCGCTTGCCGGTTGCGGCGCAGCGATGCGCCTGCACGCGCTTGAGCAGCGGCGCGAAATCGCTCGGCGCGCTCCATAATTGCCAAGCCACCACACAGGCGGCGTGCCAGCTCGCTTTGCTGTTGGGCCCGGCATCCCAGAGATCGACGTGCCAGCCGAAGCGGTAAACGCCCTGCCCACACACACAACACACGCCAGGACCGGGCGCGAAGGCGTCCTCGCGGAACGGCGCGGGGGGCGCCCGGAATGTCGTCGGCAACTCGCCACTATCGCCAAGGCGCCAGGTCCAACCCACGGGAGCGCCGCTCTTGGCTGCCAGCGCGCGCGCAAGCCGCTCGGCGCGCAGCGGGTGCGCCCGCCAATAGCCGTCGATCGCCAGGCGCGGCATCGGCGGTATGAAGGGGCGGCTCAAGGCGCGCGTCAGCACCGGCCGGGGAAAGATTTTTGGCAATGCCTTCTCGAGGCGCGCCAGTGCGCGCTGGTTCCGTTCGTCCCGCCATGCCGACATTGCGTGTCTCCGGACTGGTCCGAACATCGTGCCACCACGCGGTTAACGAGAGCTTGCCCTTGCTGACGGACGGCAAAAAACGCATCCTGATGCGGCAGGCGGATCACGCATGAACAAGCTCGCCGCTCTCGCGTTGGCTTTGACGTTTGCGGCTCCGGCCGCCGCCGAGACTTTTCCCAGCCGGCCCGTCACCATCGTGGTACCGTTTCCGGCCGGCGGGCCGACGGACGCGCTGGTGCGGATCTTGAGCGAGAGCATGCACCGCTCGCTCGGGCAGCCGCTGGTGGTCGAATATGTGAGCGGCGCCGCCGGCACGCTCGGCGTGACGCGGGTCGCGCGCGCGGCGCCCGACGGCTACACCATGCTGATCGGGCATCTCGGCTCGAACGTGGTGGTGCCGGCGCTTTATTCCCTGCCCTTCGATGTGCTGAAGGATTTTGCGCCGGTCGCGCAGCTGCCGAACAATCCATTTCTGATCGTCGGCCGCAGCACGCTGCCGGCAGCAAACCTCGCCGAGCTCGTGGCCTGGCTCAAGGCCAACCCGGACAAGGCGTCGGCCGGCACGCCGGGCGCCAATTCGCTGCCCCATGTGGCGCTCATCCAGTTCCAGAATCTGACTGGCACGCATTTTCCGTTGGTGCCCTATCGGGGCGCCGGCCCCATGATGCTGGACTTGCTCGCCGGGCGCACCGATTTCGTCTTCGACCAGGTGCAGAGCTCGCTGCCGCACATCCGCGACAAGACCATCAAGGTTTTTGCCGTCACCGCGCCGGAGCGCCTGCCGGTGCTGCCGGAGGTCCCGACCGTGCACGAAGCCCGGCTGTCCGGCCTCGACATCTTGCTGTGGTACGGGCTGTGGGTGCCGGCCGGCACACCGCCCGAGATCATCGCCAAGCTTAGCGCCGCCGCCATGGAGGCACAGGCCGATCCGGCAACGCGGGCGCGCCTCAAGGAGCTCGACCTGCAAATCCCGCCGCCCGCGCAGCAGACCGCGCAGGCCCTGCACGACCTGCAGGAGGCTGAGATCAGGAAATGGTGGCCGGTGGTGAAGGCCGCCGGCCTCAAGCCGGAGTAACCTTCGTAAGATCGTACAGCTCGCCGTATTTGCGCGTGAGATAGGCCATGTAGGGCCGGATCGTCATCGGCTCGCCGGTCGCGCGCCGCACCACCTCGTCGGCTTCGAACTTGCGGCCGTGACGGTAGATATTCTCCTGCAGCCAGCCGTGCAGCGTGGCGAAACGGCCGCTCGTGATCTCGGCGGGAATCTCCGGGTGTGCGGCGAGCGCGGCGGCGTAGAATTGCGCGCTCAGCACATTGCCGATGGTGTAGCTCTGGAACGCGCCGCCGATGCGGCCGCTGTACCAATGCACATCCTGCAGGCAGCCGTCGCGATCGTCGGCCGGGCTGACGCCGAGATCGGATTGGTAGCGCGCCCGCCAAGCCTCCGGCAAATCCCTGATCGCAAGCCGCCCTTCCAGGAGATCGAGCTCGAGCTCGAAGCGGATGATGATGTGCAGATTGTAGGTCACCTCGTCCGCCTCGGTGCGGATGAGCGAGCGCTCGACCTTGTTGATGGCGCGATAGAAGGTCTCAAGCTGTACCTCGCCAAAACGGTCTGGAAACGTCGCGCGCAGCTCCGGATAGTAGTGCTGCCAGAGGCCGCGGCTGCGGCCGACCACGTTCTCCCACAGCCGCGACTGGCTCTCGTGGACGCCCGCCGACGTGCCGCAGCCCGCAGGCGTCCCGTCGAGCGCCGGCGCCACGCCCTGCTCATAGAGCCCGTGGCCGGTCTCGTGCAGGGTCGAGAACAGCGCCTCGGTCAGATCGTCGGGATCGACGCGCGTGGTAATGCGCACGTCACCGGTGGAGAAGCGCGTGCAGAAGGGATGGGGCGTGCGGTCGAGCCGGCCGCGGCCGAGATCATAGCCATAGGCCTTGGAGATGCCGAGCCCGAAGTCGAGCTGCTTTCCCTCCACAAAGCCGCCGTGCAAACAGCTGTCGTCAGTGAGCGGACGCTCGCCGATGGCGCGCACGAGCGGCACGAGCTTCCGGTGCAGCTCGCCGAACAGCGCGCGCACCGCCGCGCACGTCATGCCCTCGTCCATGTCATCGATCAACGGATCGACGACATGCTTGTAGGGCGCGAAATAGTTTGCGTATTCGCGGCTGAGCTCCAGGGTCCGCTCCAGGAGCGGCCGCATGCTGGCGAAACCGTTGTTCTTCCGCGCCCGCGTCCAAGCATCGTAGGAGGCGGAGCCGTGCTGGCTGAACTGCTCCACGAAGCGCGCGGGCACGCGGACGGCCTTGGCAAAATCGCGGCCCGCCACCGCAATGACCGCCGCATCGTCATGGTCGGGCGGCAGGCGCTCCGCGTATGGGGCGAGCGCGTCGATGAGGCCGCCGAGTTGCGGATCAGTCCTGCGCTCATGCACCAGGCGGCTCAGCAAGGCCGACTGGCGGCCGCGCGACGGCGCTCCGCCGGCCGGCATATAGGTCGATTGGTCCCAGGAGAGGATCGCGGAGGTTCCTTCGAGATCGCCGATCTCGGCAAGGCGCGCCTTGAGCTCCGCCAGCAGCGCGTCATGCGAGCGCCGCGCCTTTTTGGCGCGGGAGCGTGCCGGCTTTGCGGCCTTGCGGCTCGTGCGCGCCGTCGTCGCGACGGCCTTCTTGGCCTTCTTCGCTTTCTTCATCGCCGGGAGCTTCAGCGTGCCGCGGCGGCGACTGAGGCGGCAGTCTGGCCGAACAGGATGGCACGCTCTTCCGCGGTGCGGATGCCCGGCGGATTGGGGTTCACATCCTTGGCCTTGTCGTAGGCGCGCGCCACGGCTGGCCGCCCGCGCACCGATTCGAACCAGCGCTTGAGATGCGGGAAATCCTCGAGCTTCTGACCCTGCCGCGCATAGGGCACGATCCAGGGATAGCTCGCCATGTCGGCGATTGAGTAGTCGCCCGCGATGTAGGGACGGTCCGCGAGGCGCCGGTTGAGCACCCCATAGAGGCGATTGACCTCGTTGCGATAGCGATCGATCGCGTAGGGAATCTTATCGACCGCATAGTTGCTGAAATGATTGTTCTGCCCCGCCATCGGGCCGAGATTGCCCATCTGCCAGAACAGCCACTGCGTGGTCTCGGTGCGCGCGCGCAGGTCGATGGCGATGAAGCGGCGGGTCTTGTCAGCGAGATAGAGCAGGATCGCGCCCGACTCGAAGACCTGGATCGCCTTGCCGCTGCCCCCCGGCTCATGGTCGACAATCGCCGGGATGCGGTTGTTCGGAGAAATCTCCAGGAACGCACGCGCGAACTGCTCGCCCTTGCCGATGTTCACGGGATTGATCCGATAGGGAAGATCGGCCTCCTCGAGAAAAATCGTGATCTTGTGGCCGTTCGGCGTAGTCCAGTAATAAACGTCGATCATGGTGTCTTCCATCCGCTTGGCGCCAAAATTAAGGGATTTCTGCAGCCATTGGCAGGTAATGATCTATCCCACCTGCCGCCAGAGCGCGTGGCTGGACGCGCGCTTGGCAGCCATGCGAATTGTAGCACCCGCGCATCACCCGGATCTGCCATGGACATGAATGCACGCGACGAGCTTGCCCTTGCGTTCGGCAGCATCGTGTCGGAGGCCGGCCTTCTCATCAACGCCCTACGGGCGAGCGATCCGGGGGCGCGCCGCAAGCCCGACGGCTCGCCGGTCTGCCGCGCCGACATCGAGGCGGAAGCGCTCATTCTTACGCGCCTGGCCGGCATCATGCCGGGCGTGACGGTCATCGCCGAAGAGTCATTTGCGGCCGTGGACGAAGTGCCGAGGCGCTTTCTGCTCGTCGACCCCATCGACGGGACGCGCGAGTTTCTGGAGGGGTACGACGACTTCACCGTCAATATCGCCCTGATCGAGGCCGGCGAGCCGATTGCCGGCGCGATCTGCGCACCGGCTCGCCGCGAGATTTATGTCGGTGGCTCGGCGGCGGCGTTTACCGCGAAGCTGGCCGCGGACGGCGCGCTGCCGAACAGCGCCTTACAGCCGATCGCCACCCGCGCGACCCCGCATACGGGCCTCATCGCGCTGACGAGCCGCTCGCACGTCGACCAGGAGACCGAGCGCTGGCTGCTCCGGCCGGGCGTCGCCGCGGTCGAGCGCACGGGCTCGTCGCTCAAATTCTGCCTGGTCGCGCGTGGCGAGGCCGATGTCTATCCGCGCCTCGCCCCCACCATGGAATGGGATACTGCCGCCGGCCACGCGGTCCTCACGGCAGCCGGCGGCGCCGTGCTCGCGCTCGACGGCGCGCCGCTGCGCTACGGAAAGCACGATCTGGGATTCAAGAATGCGGGATTCATCGCCTGGGGTGTCAGACCAGCCGCATAGGCCGATGGTGCGCGCCATGCGGCCGGAAGATGCGACCGCGGTCCTCGCCATGGCGCGGGCGCTGGCCGCCGCTGTTGACGACCCTGAGCCACAACTGACGCCGGCGAACCTCATTCGCGACGGCACCGGCTCCGCGCGTTGGTTCGATTGCCTGGTGGTGGAGACAGACGGGCGGCTCGTGGCCTACGCGCTCCTGTGCAAAGGCTTCGAGGCGCACACCGCCAAGCGGCGCCTGTGGATCGGCGATCTCTACGTTGCGCCTGACGCACGCCGCCGCGGCGTGGGGCGTGCCCTCATGGCAGCGGTCGCGCGCCATGCGCTCGCGCTCGGCTGCGACGCCGTGTATTGGGAGCTGTGGCGGATGAACAGCGCGGGCGAAGCCTTCTACCGCAGGCTGCACGCGGAGACACCCGGCGATCTCGCCGTCATGCGCTTCGGCAAGGAGCGCCTGGCCGCGCTTGCGGCGCAATCCGACTGAACGACTGCGGCCATCAGCCGGGAAGCGATCGTCAATAATCCTTCAAGAAGCGCTCCACCGGGAAGCGCTCGCGCACCTCGATCGGCACGTCGAGGCGGGTCGCCCACGGCCGGCGCATCGGCTTGGTCGCGTCGATGATCATCTTCGCGGTCATGATGTCGTCGGTCTGCGAGGGGTCGAGCGTGTTGCCCTTGGAGTTCTTGATGATGTCGACGTCCTCGCTGGCCTGGGTGCGGGTCGCGACCGCGTACATGACCTCCTGCTCGTTGTAGGGATCGATGTCGCCGTCGACCACGATCACGTTCTTGACGAAGTCGACCTCGCCGAGCGCGATGAAGGCCGCCTGCTTGCTCTCGCCGTCGACGCGCTTGTCGATCGAGATGTAGCAGTTGAAGCGGCCGACCCCGGAATTGGGCAAGTGCACGGCCTTGACGCCCGGCACCACGCCCTTGATGCGGTTGTAGAGCGCGCCTTCCTTGGGAATTGCGCCCATCACCCAGTCGTCGGCATGGCCGACGAAGATGTCCTGGTAGATGGCGTTCGAGCGGTGGGTCATGGCCTTGACGTCGATCACCCAGCGCAGGCGCTGCGGCCCATAGGTGCCGGGGAACTCGCCGAACGGCCCTTCGACCTCACGCACGTTCGGCGGAATCTCGCCCTCGATGATCATCTCGGCGTCCGCCGGCACCATGAAGTCCTCGCCCCAGGTCTCCGACGGCACGAGCCGAATGGGCTCGTTCATCATGGCGCCCAGGACCTCGTAATCGTCGGTGCCGAACGGCGCCACATTGAGCGAGCCGAGGTAGAACGCCGGATGATGGCTGACAATGATGGCGGTGGGGGTGGGCTGGTTCTTCAGTTCGTTCTTGCGGCACATCTGCCAGTTATGGCGCGGCGACATGTGGATGCCGAGCTTGCGCGGGCCTTTGTACATCATGCGCAGGAACGCGATGTTGTAGTGGCCCATCTCCGGATCGCGCATGATCGGCGCCATGTCGATATAGGGCGCGGGGTCCATGCGGTGATGCCGCACGATCGGCAATTCGCGCAGATCGACTTGATCGCCCGTTTTGATCACCTGCTTGACCGGCGCATCGGCCTTGGCCATGCGCACGGGCTGAATACGGCGCTGCTCACGGCGGGAATATTCGAGGCTGAGATCGATGCGATCTTGCGTCGCCTTGAGACCGAGCGCGAGCGCATCGCGTCGGCGCGAGGAATAGATGTTGGTGATGAGCGGGAACTGCGAGACCTTGCCGAAGAGGTCGAGCGGCCGCTCGAACAGCACCATCGGATTGATGCCCATGGCCTCGAGATTGGCGAGGATCGCGGTCGCCTCGAAGGTCGCCGGATTGATCTCCTCGGCGATGCGCAAAATTTCCTTCGGGTAGTCGCGCTCGATCATCGCGATGTAGTCGCGCAGCTCGCTCGGCTTGGCCGTGGTCGAGGATTGGGGATTGACCTGGATGTTCATGGCTGACCTCGTTGGATTGCTTCCTCCGTTGTCATTGCCGGGCTTGACCCGGCAATCCATCCTTTTCGCGACGAGGATGGACCTGCGGGTCAAGCCCGCGGGTGACGAGCGCGCTAATGCGCGTGCGACGCCTTCTGCTTGGGATGCGTGACGGTGCCGTCGTGCTCGACCAGCGTCTCGCACTCGTCGACAAAGAACTCATGCTGGCAATAGGGGCAGAGCAGCTTGATCCCGGCGTAGCGCAAATCCTCGTGGTGGACATGGAATTTCTTGTTGCACTTGGGGCAGCTCGGGTCGAAATGCTTGACCATTGGGCGTTCCTTATCTCTATTTGCTTTCTGATTGACGTTGCCTGATGGCGCCGGCAATCGCCTTTTGGCTCGGCCGCGGGCGCCGCAGTCGCTGCGGGGTGGCCGAGACGGTCGTGATCCGTTGGCTCAAAATGTTGATGTCCTGCGTCATGATGCGGCGCGCTTCCTCGGCGTCGCGGCGGCGGCACGCATTGAGCAGCTGCCGGTGCATGATGAGCCCAATCTCGGTCGTGTCCGCGCTCACGAGCACCTTAACGCGGTCGTAGAGCACCAGCAGCACCGTCTCGCCCATGATCGCCATGAGCGGATTGCCGCCGAGCCGAATGACCTGGCGATGGAAATCGATGTAGCGATGGCGCACGCTATGGTCGGCGCCGTGCTCGCGCTCGGACTCGGCGATCTTCTGCTCCAGCATCGCGAGGTCGGCCGTGCTGCCGCGCTCGGCGAGATGCGCCGCCGCCTGCGGTTCGATCAGAAGCCGCATCTCGAAGAGATGATCGAGCTTGAGCTCGCCGCCCGCAAGCAGATTGGTTATGGTGTCGACGAGCGGCCGCTCATAGTCCTGGGTGACGAAGATGCCGCCCTTGTGCCCCTTCTTGACGCTGACGAGGCCGCTTGTCTCCAGCGCCCGCACCGCCTCGCGCACCACCACCCGGCTCACCCCGAACTGCGCCGCGAGATCGCGCTCGGAGGGCAGGCGCTGGAACAACGCGAGCTTGTCCTCGAAGATCTTCGCGCGAATGCGCTCCGCCACCTCGAGATAGGCGCTGCGCCGCCCGAGGCTCTGGAACAGAGGTTGCGTAGAAGGGGTCATGGCCATTGGTCTAACCATAGACCAAAAGCGCCAGACGGTCAATGACGGTCACATTGACAGCAACGAAAATTGTTGCAACTGTTTCCCTTAGAGTTTTTTATTGCACGCGAGTGCCTTGAGCCGGGAGGTCGCTGTGCGGGTTGTCGATGCCATTGCTGAGTGGTTCGAAGTCGCTGGATTCCATAAGTATTTTGGCTATGCGGGGGGCTCGATCTGGCCCTTCCTGG
>Ga0126381_100008635_pt1 | contig 11399 bp, 11 predicted proteins | sample PanSoiMetPlot_28_FD_96465 | JGI IMG/M metagenome (GOLD analysis project Ga0126381, IMG submission 96465) | Tropical forest soil microbial communities from Panama - MetaG Plot_28 | ecosystem: Environmental > Terrestrial > Soil > Tropical forest > Bulk soil | place: Panama | collected 2016-02-17 | reverse complement strand
CCCTGCCGCTAGGGCCTGCGAGCGATGGTTGTTGCCGGACCAAAACCGTGCCTCCCGCGCTGCGGAGTAAAACTCGGCGGTCCCGCCTGGGGACTAAAACATAGGCAAAAGGGGATCCCCAAACCGATTTGACTGAATGCCAGCGTGGCGTACGCTTTCAGCTTGCCGTGTCAACCTCAAGTCGACAATCGATCGTCGACTAAATGTCGACGCAGCATGCTTGAAAGTGCGCCACATCACTCGATTTCCGCCCAACAAGACCAAGCACGCTCTTCTTAGCACCCGATGCCGGACGAATTTTGCGAGCTCCTGTGTCGATCGGGCCGCGGGTTGCCAATCTGCACTACATGGCTGTGACATAATGCTGCGGCATGAAGACTGGGTTCGTGTTGGCAGTTTGTTTACTGAGTGGGTGTACGGTTACGAAACAGACGGAGGCCCCGATCGCATTGAAGGAGATGGGCTCGTTCCACATTGGCGGTCGGGAAGTGGTCATTAAGGGAAAGACTGCACCTAAGGTCGAGCTGACTCCCGGAGTGCCTTCGAATATTGACCCGAACGAAACTTATGCAGTCGAACAGATGTATGCGCAATATTTTGTGCCTTCGACGGTTAAGTGCAAGTATCCTCTTTTGTTATGGCATGGGGCTTGGTTGACAGGCGCTACTTATGAGACGACTCCGGATGGGCGAGAAGGTTGGCTCAATTACTTCGTAAAACATGGATGGCCGGTTTATTTGTCGGATGCCGTGGAACGCGGACGAGCGGGGTGGGCTCCATTTCCCGATGTGTTTACAGGCGATCCAATTTTTTTGACGAAAGAGAATGCTCGGGCAAGATTCCGGCTGGAAGGGTCACAGTTTCCTATGGAAGCCTATGACCAATTTGTGAAGCAGGCTGTGCCCCGGTGGACTACGAACAACAAAGCCACAATCGCCGCATACACGCAATTGGTCGATAAGGTTTGTCCTTGTGTAATTTTGGTTCATTCGCAATCCGGGTTGTTTGGGGCTATGGTGGCCGAGGCGCGGCCAGAGAAGGTTAAGGCTTTGGTGATGGTGGAGCCTGCGAATGGCGGCGCGAATCCCGCGGCTTTGAAGAATGTGCCGATTTTAGCGGTATACGGGGATTTTATTGACCAGGATCCCCGTTGGTCGAAAATCAAGGCCGTAGTGGGTAAGTATTACGAAGCGGTCCGCATGGCCGGCGGATCAGTGGATATTTATGAGTTGCCGAAGATGGGGATTAAAGGGAACTCGCACATGGTGATGATGGATAAGAATTCTGATCAGGTGGCAGGGGTGATTCAGAATTGGTTAACGAGGAGGGGGCTATACAATTAGCCCGCTGGATGTCGCATGCTACCTCGCTATATCTTTCCATTCGCGTTCGTAATAACGAACCAGGATTTGATCGTTTAGGCGGTTGATTTCGGCATCCACTGGTTGCATGTCCTGGGGGAAATGGAACAGTTCTGGCACCCCTGAAACCGTTAGGAATTTTAAAGATGGCGGGAGGGACGTTGGCGGCTCCCAGTTGTCGCCGGCCAAAGTGAACCCCCATTCGCCGAAACTCGGGACGTAGACATGGTAGGGCCAGGTTTTGAAGCCTGCTTGTTTCAGGGTCGCTACGATTGACCAGTACGATTGCCTTGCGAACATCGGGCTGGTGCTTTGCACTACTACAAGCCCCCCGGCTGCGACATGCTTCTTTAACAGGCGGTAGAAGGTGGTGGTGTAGAGCTTGCCTAACGAGAAACTGGTAGGGTCAGGGAAATCTACGACGACGAAATCCCACACCCCCTCGTTTTTATCGAGCCAGACAAAAGCGTCGTCGTTGATGACGTGGACGTGCGGATCTGAGAACGAATGTTTATTTAATGGCGCCAGCATCGGGTGCTCCGTGAAGAGCTTGATCATCTCGGGGTCGAGATCGATCAAGGTGATGCTTTCGAGATTCGGGTATTTGAGAAGCTCGCGGACCGCGAGACCGTCGCCGCCTCCGAGCACCAGCGCTCTATGCGCGTTGGGCAGCGACGATAGACCTGGATGGACCAGAGCCTCGTGATACCGGTATTCGTCTCGGGAACTGAATTGAAGATGGCTGTTCAGAAAAAGCCGCAGGTCGTCTTTCCATCTGGTGACTACAATGCGCTGGTAACGAGTGTTGCGCTCAAAGATAACTTCATCCGCGAAGAGCTGATTGTCGGCTGAGGAGGAAATCCAGTCGGCTGCGAACATTCCTCCGGTTAGGATCAACAGCACAACAGCGCACATGCTTCGGAGGGTCGCCAGGGATGGGAGTTGGTCTTTGAAGATGAAGGTCGACCACAGCGCTACTACGGCGTTCATGATTCCGAAGAGGATGGCGGCGCGGACCAAGCCAAGTTTGGGAACTAGCCAAAGAGGAAAGGCTATGGAAGCCGCCAGAGCTCCGAGGTAGTCGAAAGTGAGGACGTTGGAGACGAGATCGCGCAGGTCGAACTGGTCTTTCAGGATTCGCATCAGTAGCGGGATTTCCAGCCCAACCAGGACGCCGACTGCTACGACGACGAGATAAAGCGCTAGTTCGAAGCTGCGAGTGTATGCGAAAGCCAAGAACAGTGCTGACGAAGAGAACCCGCCGACCAAACCGACCATCAGCTCGATGCTGACGAATCTTGCGACCAGCGCGCCGCGCAGGTATTTGGACATCCAGCTTCCGATGCCCATCGCGAATAAGTATGTGCCGATTACTGTCGAGAACTGTAGGACGCTATCGCCCAGGAGATAGCTCGCGAGCGTGCCCGCGATGAGCTCATAGATGAGGCCGCAGGCGGCGATCAGTAAGACGGATAAAAAGAGTACTACAGGCACTTAGTGAATGGCTGCGGCGATGATGATACAGATTCCGAGCGCTGCGGCGCCGACCATAATTCCCAAAGCCATGTTCTTGTCTTCGCAGATTTCCTTCCAGAGGTCATAGGGGGTCATCTTATCGAGGAGCGCGAAGCACAGAGCGAAGATGATGACTCCGGTGATCGCGTAGATGATTGCGTTGACGAAAGTGCCTAAGTGGAAATCGGTCATTTATTTTCCTCCGGTATAGCGGGGGTAGTAGCTGTAGTGGGAGCGGTAGGCCCCCGGGTTGTCGCGGATCGTTTTGGGCACGTCGTTTACCTGGTTCACTTTCGTGAAGGACCAGCCTTCGTATTCGGCGTAGGTGGCCCCACCGAAGAGCAGGGCGCTGTACAGGAGGAAGCCGGGGTAGTTCATTGGTTTTCTATTTTAGTAAGGTGGCTGCACTTTGTGCGGACGGGATTTTTTGAATGGGCCGATTGCCAATCTGCCGCAGGTTGCCAACCTGTCCGACATTAGTCATCGCTGCTGCCTCCGATTTTTACTCTTGGATGGTCGCTATTCGCCCAGCGGCCGTTTTCGAAGGATGCCGAGCGGATTGATACCCAGATCGGGGGGATGATCAACAAGAACATCGCCATGAGGAACCAGATATAAGAGGTCGAGTTATGGATCAGCGTAAGTTGGTAGCGTACGGATTTGGCTGCAACGGATTCAGTATCCATTTCTGGCTCTACGCGCAAGTAATAGTGGCCCGGTGGCACCTTCGGCAGCGAGATTTTCTCTTCGGTGTTGCCTTCGCTCCAGCTTCCGTCGCTGTCTGAGCCGAAGTAGTAGCTGACTTCTTTGCCGAAGTTGTAGGCTTGGCCGGTGTCTTGATTGATGAGCGCGAAATCGAAGTAGGCGGATTGGTTGGAAAGATCGGTCAAGACGTCGAGTTCGACCGGGGCAGCTCGGCCTTTTAGTTCAAAGGGAGCGGTGACAAAGCTGGGCTCGCCTTTTTCGGCGGCAGAAAAAGTATAACGCTCGTTCAGCACGACGTCGTGCGAGGACATCATGCTGAAGCCGGCTATCAAAACCAGTAGCAGCAATTCCATCAGAAAAAACATTTTCCAGATGCCCGCGACCCGTCCTTTATAAGGCGATGGCTGGTTGAGATAAACGCCTTTCGCTGCAGGAGCGGACCCGGGGAGTTGGAAAGCTTTCCAGATTTCGGAGCCGGGGATGTACTCGCCTTGCGACCAGTTGATTTCGTTGTTGGTTTCTTCGGCCGACAGGATCAGCGGAGGATCTACGTAATCGGAGGCGTTACAGAGATCGCCGAGTTTGACTCGCCAGGGAAATTCTCCCAGAACGAAGGTCGTCCGGGCCGGCGATGTCGAAAAGTGTTTGTATATGTGTTTTTCGAAGTAGGCTCTATTCCCGGCGACGGTAGGCATCGGCTCAAGCGCGGTCACGAAGCTCCAGTGCCCTTCGTACTGGATGAGATAGCGGAAGCCCTTATAAGGATTGAAGAGAAGGTACTCTTCCCATTCGAATGTTTCGTCGTCTTCCGTAACCGCTCGGGTTTGAAATCCGATTACATCCCAGGTAATTCCTTTGAGGGCTCCGCGCGTTCCGAGAGGGACGACCGGTTCGCGCTGATTCTGTTCCTTCTGAGTCTTATAAAGAACTTCGAGGACTGGATTGGATGAATCGAGCACCGATTTGCATTGCGGGCACACAACGGTGACACTGCGGCCAAAGGTGCGGAAGTCGATGGGGCCTCCGCAGTTGGGGCATGAGAGAGATTTCGCTCGCGCAACCGGGGGAGCAACTAAGGGAGAGGCCATGCGTTATGACCATCCTTCGAAGCGGCGCAGGTTCTTAAGCTGAAGCTCCTCGAACTCGACCCATTCGCCTAAGAAGAGGAGCGGATTGCCTTCGCTGTAGTCTATGGTGCCGAAGTTGCGGCCCTCCGTCCGGAGGTCGCAGAAAAGCATGTCCTTCTTGCCGTAGAAGGGGAACGGGAGCTCGCCTTCAACCCCTTTGTAGCTTGCGACGGTCAGGGTGGAAACCCGGTATTCGACATCTCCAAATTCGAATTTTTGGTTGGTTTGGACGGCGTTCGATTGCGGCAGTGCTCGGCCGGGGTTGGTCCAGAAGGAGACGGCGTATTGAAGCTGCGCGTCAGAAAGCCAGCCACTCGCGCCATCGGAGAAGACGATGTGCCATTCGTTCCATCCGCCGTCTTCGTATTCGTAGATGATGCGGCCGATGACTTGAAAGTTCTTGCCTTTGTACTGGCCTTCCGTCCAGAGGTTGATGGGTGAAGGATCGGGCGGAAGGTCGGCGACTTTACCTACGTTGCGGAGATTCAGATCGTCGCGAACGAGGATCGATTTGCAGAAGGGGCAGACAGTTTGGACGGCGCTCGACCAGCGGAATTGGACGGCGGCTCCGCAATTGGGGCAATTGGCTTGCGGAGCACTCATGCGGTGGCCTCAGTGGCTTGAAACTGACGGTCGATACGACGAGTTTCTACAGAAGTGGCATGGAAATATTGCAGTAGATCAGCTTCAAAGCGCCATTCTTCGCGCGGACGGCAGCAGAAGACGTTTAAGCAAAGCGTGCCGTATTCAGGAAAAGTGTGACACGCTATGTGGGATTCGGCCAAGAGGCAGAGGCCTGTGATTCCGCCTGTATTCGGGAACTGATGCCATTGGGTTTCGGCTACGGGGTGGAGTGTCATGCCTTGTATGAGGCGTTTGAATAGAGCCTGTAGATCGGGCAGCGACGCCAGCTTCGCGGCTTCGCAGCCGTGGGCTTCTATGATCCACTCTTGGCCGGACATGGTTTCAGTTTAGGGATTACTTGAGGAGTTTTATTGGCGGATTGCCAATCCGCCGCAGGTTGCCAACCTGCACTACATGGCTCTCCACTACTGTTGGGCTCCGCCGCATTCGGGGCAGAACTTGGACTTGCGCGGGATGGATTTGCCGCATTCCATGCAGAATTTGGTCTCGGCCCCCGGGGTGGCCGGTGCTCCGCCGCCCGCTGGAGCTGTTGGCGGGGGAGTCGGCTGTTGAGAAGTCGCGTTTCCGCCGCCTTGCTGCGGGTTCATAGCATTCATCATTTGCTGGCCAAAGGCCATCCCGGCCCCCAGCCCCACGCCGACTCCGGCAATCCCGCCTCCGCCTTCATTCGCCGCAGCGATGGGCATAGAATTCGCTACCTGGTACTGCGTGTAGCGCTGCATGTCCCCGATCATGTTCATGCCGACCCGCGTGTCGAGCATCTTTTGAAGTTCCTCGGGCAGCGAGAGGTTTTCAACGACGAACGTATCGAGTGAAAGGCCCAGATCGGCGAAGATCGGCTTCAGGCCTGCAGTGACTTTCTCTCCAAGCTCAAGCTGGTTGGCGGCCATGTCGAGGAATGGGACTCCGCTTTCGGCGAAGGTGTCGGTAATACGGCCGACGATAGTGTTGCGGAGCTGGCCTTCCAGATCCTCGACCTTATATATTTCGCGCGTGCCGCTGAGCTTGAGGTAGAAGACTTTCGGATTTTCGATGTGCCACGAGTAGATGCCGTAACCACGCAGTCGTACCGCGCCGAAATCCTTGTCGCGGATCGTAATAGGCGTAGCAGTTCCCCAGCGCTGGTCTGTGCGCATACGCGTGGAGAAGAAATAAACATCGCTTTTGAAGGGCGACTGGAACTTCTTGTCCCAGTTCATCAGGTTCGTGAGGACTGGGAGGGTGTTAGTAGTCAGCGTGTAAAGGCCCGGGCCAAAGACATCGGCGATGCGGCCTTCGTTTACGAACGCCGCTGCTTCAGATTCCCGGACGGTGAGCTTGCCGCCGTTCTGGATCTCCATGTCCTGCATGGGATAACGCCATGCGAGTGTGTCCTGATCCGACTCAGTCCACTGGATGACGTCAATAAATTGCTTCGAGATGAAATCACGTAGCGACATGGAATTGTTTGTCTCCCCATGAAGTATAACGCTCAGCCAGGCGTTATTGTTCCATTTGGCGGTTATTGTTCTATTTGAAAGATACCCGCGAGAGTAGGGTTAAAGGTACGAACGAGCCCGGGAGACTATTGCATGTCGTACGTATGAATCTCCTTGCCCTGAAGATACTTATCGAACCAGGCAAGAATGTGCTCTAGGCGCTCCACTCGATGCGTAGGCTTCCCTGAGCGGGAAAGCTCGTGCGTTTCTCCTGGGAACCGAATCATCACCGTCGGAATCTTGCGATACTTCAGAGCGCGAAACATCTGTTCGCCACCCGCCGCGGGAGGCGTCCGGAAATCCGACTCGCCCTCAATCAACATTAAGGGCGTTGTGATCTTCGTAATGTAAGTAATCGGCGAACGAGCCTTGAAGTCCGCCTCCTGCTCCCAAGGGGCTCCCTTAAACCACGTGGGAGTAAACAGCGTGAAGTCCGCCGTGTACCAGAAGTCGCTCCAGTCCGCGATGTCGCGCTGTGAGACCGCGGCTTTGAAGCGCTGCGTCTGGCCGATCACCCAATTCGTCAGCAGGCCGCCGCCGCTGCCGCCCGTCACGCCGAGCTTCTCCGGATCCACCCACCCGCGTTTGATGAGTTCATCGACGCCGGCCATCAGGTCGCGATAATCATCGCCGGGATAGTGATATTGGATGATGTTGCCGAAGTCCTGACCGTAACTCGTCGAACCCCGCGGATTCGGATACAACACCACGTACCCCTTCGCCGCCATCCACTGAAATTCGTGATCGAAAACGTAGCCGTACGCGCTGTGCGGACCGCCATGGATATCCAGAATCAGCGGATACTTCTTGCCCGGCTGGAAATCCGGCGGACGCTGGACCCAGGCTTGGATCTTCTTACCGTCAAAGCTCTGATACCAGATCATCTCCGGCTCCGTGAGATTCAGCTTCGAAAACAACTCTTGATTCAATTGCGTGATCTGAGTGGTCCGGTGGGATGCAATATCCAGTAAATAAAGATCGCCAACATTCGTCGGACCGGAAATCAGAAGTACAGCCTTTGACCCGTCGGGAGTTCCGTCGTAACCCTGGATAGCGTAGTTGCCCGTGGTTTCGGATTCCACCTTACCGCTCTCCGTATTCACGCGCTTCAGATTGGCGCGGCCCTCTTCCGAAGCCGTCACGTAGATCGATGATCCGTCCTTGCTCCAGAACAACGGTGAAGCGCGCCCTCCTCGCGGAGGAGCCTGATCTCCACCGATGCCACCCGTGATGTCGTAGTCATAGGCGGCAGTCAGATTCTTCGGTGTCGAGCCCGGCTCAATTGATGTCACAAAGAGGTCGGGCTCGCTGTAAGAGCGCTGCACTCCATCGGCCCCGAGTTCGATGGCGCCGGCGAACGCCAACCGCTTTCCGTCCGGACTCAACGACAGTGCGCCGATCCCACCATCGAGTCCTAGGATCTTTCGAGGCTGCCCGCCCGCAATTGCGGCGACATAGAGATCTTCGTGCGGCGTTTCGTAATAGGGCTCAAGCACTCTCTGCGATGTGAAGTAAAGTTCCCGGCTATCGAGAGACCACGCCACGTTGCCTTCGTCGAAGTTGCCGGAAGTAATCTGCTTCGCGTTCTGCGGCGCGGTCACATTGCGAGGAACTTCGACAGTCCAAATGTGCTGGCGGCGATCGAAGTCGAGATAGCCCTCATCGTTATCCCGATATGCCGCGCGAGTAATGATTCGAACATCGCTCTTTGTGGGCTCGTCTTTTTTGGTTTCGAAATCCGTTGCCTGGGTAGACGATGAAAAGGAGATCAGCGCGCCGCTGGGGGACCAGTTCGGCGCTGCAGCACCCTTGGGCATATCGGTAAGCTGGCGCGCCTCCCCGCCCTCCATCGCGAGCAGATAAATCTGCGGAAGCTGGGGCTTCCCATCCTTCTCTACTGACCGGACAAACGCCAAGGCTTTCCCGTCGGGCGACCAGCGCGGCGACGAATCCCGCGGCCCATTCGTCAATAGCCTCGGCGCGCCGCCAGTGGATGGAACCAGCCAAAGGGCCGTCTCATACCCGTCGTGCTTCGAATTGACAGCCACATGAACGAACACTACGCGGGAGCCATCGGGCGAAATCTGCGGATTCGCCGCCCACTGAAACGAGTAAAGATCCGTCTGAGCAATGGGCCTCCGGTCATCTGCGGAAACCATCGCACAAACGCCCAAAAACAGCGATAGCCTTTTAGCAGTTTTCATGCTGCTAAAAGGCTATCAACTCTGAACGATGTTGGCTGCGTTACTTCGTGAACCGCGCCGGATCAATCGTCGTGTTAATCTTCACGTCGTTGATCTTGAACTGGTCCCGCCCATCCAGCCACGAGAACGTATACGCAAACGGGAACTTAATGCCGTTCACGTCACGGTAGTCGTCGTAGTCGACCTGCGTCGGAATGTGACCGATCGGCGAAACGCTGTAGCGCACCATGCGCACAAGCAGCCCGGTCTTTGTGTCGAAATACAGCGTCGCAAGGAATCCACGAGGCCCGCTGCCCTGAACCGGATAAACATCGTGGTCTCCAATCGTGTCCGGAGCGCCCACTACCCAGCTCGTCAGGTCCGTCTTGATCTGGCCCGGGAACGAGAGAAGCGCGTCCAGTCTTGCGCCATCGAGTTCGCTGCCCGTCAGGTCATACTCGCCCAGCAATCCGCGAGGCGACTTGATCCAGCCAGCTTTACCGGTATAAACACGGGTCGAATCACCGCGCTCCGGGTGATCTTTAAACTTGATCTCAGTGATGCGTTGATCCGGAGCCTTCGCGATGATCTGGAACGATCCGCCCCCGCCCAGCCCTTCATAACCAAGGCTGGTTCCGGTTGCGATATAGCTCTGAAGCGTCCCGAGCTTCTGCGCACCGCCCATCGCCGCAATGTACTTATCGAAAATCTGCGTGGCGCTCGGGACGCCCTGCGCGGCCGTGATGCGGTCATTATGTTCCGGATTCGGAGCGCTATACAGCGTGTCGAGCGCGATCGTCGTGGCTGGTGTGTCGCGGCCATGATGGCACGTCCAGCAGGTCACCATCTGGGCGCCACCGAAAAACGTCTTATTAATGTTCGCGACCATCTCCACCATGCGGCGCGCGGTGCGCTTCTTCGGAGTATCGAAAACCCAATCGACCTTGTCGGAGCCAGCCGAAGGGTGGCAATCTGCGCAGTCATAACCAAGAGCGGCTGCCATGACACCCATCGAACCCAGGAAGTCGCTGACCGTGATCTCTTTGAGCGTACTCGTCGTTACGTTCTTGAAGGCCGTTCCCGCCTTTTGGGCGGCCGGTGCGGCTGCCGGAGCCGGCGTCTGAGCGACGGCTCGGTCGGCCAGCTCAACTCCCGCCAGCCAGCCGATCGCCAGAGCGGCGGTCGTCACTGCCAAGCTCTTTTGCCAAAACTTCATAAATCGAAATGCCTCCCTAATATATGGACGTAACGTTTTATCCTACTAATCACAAGGGTTTAGCGCAACCTCGCCCCTCTGCCGGAAGGCAGAGCTTTTGGCACCCTCAAGGCAACTGCGGCCGCGCCGTGGAAAGCGTCTTCGCAATCCATTCCGCGTGCGGAAGTCCCGAATATGTCAACGCTTTCAATTCTTTATCTACATCGTATTCAACGCGCCGAACGACCGCTGTGTTGCCATCGACCGGGTTCTCGTCGATCAAAAGATAGGCCGCGCGAAAATCCCCGTCATAGGGTAGGCCAGCGCTGCCCGAGTTTGCGATCGTCATATGTCCGATGGTTCTGACGTACGGATAGTGAATGTGGCCGTAGACAATCATCCTCTTACGAAGCGTCGAGAACACCAACTCCAACTCGGTTTCCGCGGCGTCCTGATTGGGCGCTCGCCAAGCATATCCGGGACTCGCGTGGACCAGCGCGATTAAATCAAGGACTTGCCGGTCCGGTAACGCGCGGAGCCAGGCGAGCCTTTCGTCGCCTAATTCCTCCCGTGTCCAAGCCGCCATTTCTTCGATCGTCGCGAGCAAAGAATGCAGCCCAGGAGCGTGCTTTGCAAAATCCCGCACCGATTCGGGCCGAAACAGCATTTCGTCCGTATTGCCATAGACGCCCTTCCAGCCAAGTTCGCGGATGCGATCGATGATCTCGAACGGGCTTGAACCGTTGTCCGCCAGATCCCCTCCATGCAGCACGAGATCGGGCGACGAATCCTTCAAATCCGCAATTACGGCTTCGAGCGCCGTCAAATTGCCGTGAATATCGGACACAACCGCGATCCGCATTAAAGGTAGCGCTGTTGAAGAATCGCCCGATGGTGAAGCTCGTGCCCGGCAATCACGTAAGCAAGTGCACGGACACTCACAGGATGACCGCTGGCCGGCCCTGTGCGGCTCCAGGCCTCTCTAGGAAGATTGCCAAACAACGACAAACTCGCGGCCCGCACCGTAGCAAATTCGTCGATGATGCCTCGCCAATCACGTGAGTCGGCGGCAGAAGGGCCGATGTAATCGTCCTGCTCAAACCCGGGCAAAGGCGTCTGGTCCGCACGGGCAAAGCGCAAGGCGCGATATGCAAAGACTCGCTCCGCGTCGGAGATGTGCAGCACTAGCT
>Ga0126381_100008634_pt1 | contig 11399 bp, 9 predicted proteins | sample PanSoiMetPlot_28_FD_96465 | JGI IMG/M metagenome (GOLD analysis project Ga0126381, IMG submission 96465) | Tropical forest soil microbial communities from Panama - MetaG Plot_28 | ecosystem: Environmental > Terrestrial > Soil > Tropical forest > Bulk soil | place: Panama | collected 2016-02-17 | reverse complement strand
TCACCGCGATCTGGCAGGATCTCCGGGCCACACCTGCCAGCAGTACCGTGCAGGCCCCGCACATCCCTTCACCGCAACCGTACTTCGAGCCCGTCAGCCCAAGTTCGTCGCGCAGCACATAGAGAAGCGGCGTATCCGGCGCATAGTTCACCGCGTATTTCTTCCCATTAATTTCGAGTGGAATGCTCTCGGCCATAGTGGATTCCCTCCCGTCGCCAAGCGGGCAATCAGTGTTTGTGGCAGGTGTCGCAGGAAGCCTTCGCGTGATTCATCTCATGGCAGTTGAGGCAGCCGTACATAGTCGTCACGCTGGTCGCTTCCGACATCGTCGCCATTTCCGCCACTTCACCGTGGCAGGTCTCACATTTTACTCCCGCGGCCAGGTGTGGGCGATGGCTCCACCATACTCCGGGTAAAACCTGATAGACGCGCACCCACGGAATCGGCTCCTTCGAATTTGCGTACAAGGCCAGCTTCTGGATGGCAGGCTTATCCTTCGCAATCGTGGCGTGGCACTGCATGCACACAGAAGTCTCGGGAAGCCTCATCAAGTTGCCCGGCTCAGGATTCATGTGACATCCCTTGCACGTCAGGCTGAACGCCAGATGCTGTTTGTGGCTGTACGGAATCGGCTGCTCGGGCGCGGGGTGCGGACTCGGATTATCCGGCACCATCTTAGCCGACTTCTGCGCACATGTGGCACCGCACAGAAGCGACGTTCCGATCAAAATAAGTCCGCCCATTCGGCAAATCATCGCGTCTCCTCTAGGCCTTCTTTCCGACCACCTCTTCGATCGAGGTCCCAAAATCCTTAAAAATCACCGTAGCCGCATTTCGTCCGGGCCCACCGGTTACCGATCCGCCTGGGTGTGTGGTCGCGCCTGTTTGATAGAGACCAGGAATCGGCATTCGATGCTGCGCCCAACCGGCCATCGGCCGCAAAGAGCCCGTCTGTGCCGCATTTTGCGCGCCTGCGTGCGCGCTGCCGTGCCAGAAATGGGGATTCATCCGTTCCAGGTCCAGTGGGCTTTCAACGAAGCGCGCCAGAATCTTGTCCTCGGTCAGATTCGGCGCAAAACGCCGTAAGTATTTCAGGTTGGCGTCGGACACGTCGTACTTTATCTTGTCCCAGCGTTCCGGCCCTTCCTTTAATTGATAAGGCTGCCAGCCGAGCACCTTGACGGTGTGCTTCCCCGCCGGGGCGCGGGTCGGGTCCACAATGCTGCAGCAGATCACCTGTAACGGAGGCTCATCCAGATTCACCACACCGCGTGTGTCGTCAAACGCAAAACGCAACGCGCGGTACGGCGACGCCAGAATCCCGGATTCGACTGGCGAAAGCGTTCCGCCATCCACCTGGTAAATCGGAGGCTCGCTTGTCGCGTAGTGCGTCACGAACATGGCGTTTTCCGCCTGCCAGGTGTTCACTCCGTAGACGAAATCGTCGCCCCACAACTCTTTAGGAGCCATGTCCACCAGGTGCTTAATGTGGATCGTAGAAACAACGGCCTTCGACGCGCGGTACGAACTTCCATCGCTGCATTCGACGCCTACGCATTTTCCGTTTTCCACGATCAGGCTCTTCACCCACTTATTCACCAGGATCGTTCCGCCGTGCGCCTCAACAAACCGTCCGAGCGCTTCGGTCAACGCTCCTGATCCACCTTTCGGCAAAGGTCGTCCGCTATGCTGTTGGCGCGGTGCTCCGTAGGCCAGTCGCCCCGTTACGGGTGCGTCGGGGGGCTCCGCGGCTAGGTGCGACATGTACAACATAAATGTTCGGCAGTGGTCGTCCTCGAACGTGTCGTGGATAATGTCCCACGCCGACATGGCCAACCGCCGTTGCCACAATTTTCCGTGCGGCACCTGCCCCAGTTGATCGTTCAGCGGCTTAGCAAACCCGATCGGCGTGAACGAACCGGCGGCAAATAAGGAACGCACGGCGTCGAGTTCCACAAGCATCTTCCGGTATGCAACCGCGTCGTTTTTTGAAAATTTCGCGAATTCTGTACATGTGCGGTCCAGGTCCCGCCACTGCGTCAGGTAAGTCCCATCCGGAAATGGAACATGAAAGATTGGATCGGGGTCAATGTACTGGAGGCCGTAGTCAGCGAGCTTCAGTTCGTCATTCTTAATGAGCGGATTGTCCTGAATAAAAACATGCGCGGTCGAGCAACAATCGTCATGAAAACCTTTGAGCGTCAATTCTGCCGTTTTCACGCCTCCGCCAATTTTTGGCCTTCCTTCCAGAATCAGGCAGCGATAACCGGCCTTCGCCAGGTACGCGGCGGTAATCAGGCTGTTGTGCCCTGCTCCAGCAACCACAATGTCGAATTTCTCTGCCGCGCCCGCTACCTGCCGCATCGCCAGGTGCTTTACCGCCAAGGGCGCAATTGCCGCGCTTTTCACGAATCCGCGCCGTGTAACTTTCTTCATTCCCGATCCCTCGATGTTTCTCTACGCTCTTCTCACCACTTCCTCAATGCTCGAACCGAAATCCTTAAGCATCACCGCCGCCGCGTTCCTTCCGGGCCCGCCGGAAACCGAAGCTCCCGGATACGTTGTCGCGCCCGTCTGGTAGAGTCCCGCAATCGGCATGCGATGCTGCGCCCACCCCGGTACAGGCCTCAATGCTCCAGCTTGGGCCGCGTTTTGCGCCCCGCCGTGACACGTCCCGTGCCAATTGTGAGCGTTCATTCGCTCCAAATCGAGAGGGCTCTCGACGATGCGCGCCAGAATCTTGTCGTCGGTCAGGTTCGGCGCAAACCGCCTCAGGTATTTGAGATTCGCGTCTGAAACCTGGTCCTTGATGGCATCCCAGTGCTCTGGCCCCTGGTTCAATTCATACGGTTGGTTGCCGATTACTTTGATCGTATGCATTCCGGCGGGCGCACGAGAAGGGTCGGCGACCGTGCTGCAAACGATCAGCAGTGGCGGATCTTCGACGTTGACGTTCTTCATCGCAAAGTCGTAGGAAACGCGCAGCCCGCGTTCCGGCGTGGCCATCATCCCAGCGGCAACCGGAGAAATCGCGCCGCCAGAAACCGGAAACTTCGGTGGCTCGGTAGTCGCATAGTGGCTCGCAAAGAGGGTGATCCCTGCTTTCCACGTTTGGACTCCGGCCAAGAAATCCTCTCCAAACGCCTCTTTCGGCGCCATGTCCACCAGATGCTTGATGTGAATTGTCGAAAGGACGGCCTTTTGCGCTTTATACGAACTTCCGTCGGTGCACTCTACGCCGGTGCTCTTGCCGTTCTCAAGAATCAATCTCGCAGTCGTTTTGTTCGTCAGGATGGTCCCGCCATGTGCTTCGATCAATCGCGCCAGGGCTTGCGTCAACATGCCGGAGCCACCCTTCGGCGTCGTCCAACTCCATTTCTGCCGTCCCGCGCAGATCGAATACGCCAGCCGCCCCGTGGCCGCGGCCTCGGGAGGCTCCACGGTTTGATACGCCATCCACACCATGAACGCCCGCGTGTGCTCGTCTTCAAAATTGTCGCGAATAATCTCCCAAGCGGACATCGCCAGTCGCCGTTGCCATATTCTTCCCTTGGGATGCTCCGCAAGTCGCTCGCTTAACGACTTTCCAAACCCGATCGGCGTATATGAAACCTCGGCGAATAGCGGCTTTATTTCTTCGTACTCCGCCATCATCCGCCGGTACGCTTCGGCGTCCTTCCTGGAAAATTTTGCGAATTCCTGGCAGGTGCGCTCCAGGTCGAGCCACTGCGTGATGTAACTGCCGTCGGAAAAAGGAAGATGAACGACGGGATCGGGCAAGATGTATTCGAGCCCATACTGGCCAAGACCCAGTTCGTCGTTCCGCAGGATCGGACTGTCTTGAATCAGAACATGGGCCGAAGAACAAACGTCGTGCTTGAATCCACGGAGAGTGATTTGCGCGGTCTTGACGCCTCCGCCCACCATCGCGCGGCTTTCGAGCACCAGGCACCGAAAGCCCGCCTTCGCCAAATACGCTGTCGCGATCAGGCTGTTGTGCCCCGCCCCGGCGACGATGATGTCGAATTGGTCGGGCATCCCGCGCGCAATGCTCCAGTCTTGGCGCGAGCCTGCTTCCGCTGCTACACCTTGACGGGAGAAGAGAAACAAGCTCGCTGAGCGGACCCAAGAAGCTCCCAAAAGGATGGAACCGGTCTGATTACTATGCCATCATACGGGACGCTCGTCAAGGATTTGGTAGGTGTAACCCACTCAAAAATATGACACTCACCGCAAGGTCGTAGATTAGACTCAAGTGGTATGACCTTATAACAACTCGAGACAGTACCGGCGGACTTGCTTTCTAGCTTGCCGCCTGTTCGGTTCTCGGTTCTTGCTCCTGGGACTTCACTTGGATCGACCGCACCGGCAGGACACAATCTAAGAACCGAGGCTTCTCGCCGCCCTTGCCGCCGAAACTGACAGTGAGAGGGAAGCGATCCAAGCTCAGCAAGTTGTCTTGACCCGCGGCAACCGACGTCACTCTGCGCAGGATACCAGCGTCCGTTTTATCCGCACTGATTCCTGCCGAAGTCGTCGCGATGAAGCTCTGGGTTTTCGGTGGCACCGCACTCATGCACTCCGAACACAAACCGCGACACGGCAAAGTGCTGCATGTCACGCGTTTGTTTGAGAACCAGGATGGCCGCTGGCACATCGCCTTCGGCCAACAGACCCGGTGTAGAGTAATTCACGCGACGCTCAACTCTTCTCCTTAATCACTTCTTCAATGCTGGTGCCAAAATCCTTGAGCATCACCACGGCCGCATTGCGTCCAGGCCCGCCGGTGACCGAACCGCCGGGATGCGTCGTCGCTCCCGTTTGATACAGGCCGGGAATGGGCATTCGATGCTGCGCGTATCCCGGCATGGGCCGCAGCGCTCCGGACTGTGCCGGCCCCCAACCGCCTGCATGACAGCTCCCGTGCCAGTTGTGGGGGTTCATGCGCTCCCAATCAAGGGGACTTTCCACCGTGCGCGCCAGGATCTTGTTGTCGGTCAGATTCGGAGAAAAACGCCGCAGGAATTTCAGATTCGCATCGGCGACCTGGTACTTGATCGCGTCCCAGTGCTCCGGACCTTCTTTTAGCTGATAAGGCTGATACGCCACGATCTTGACCGTGTGCATCCCCGTGGGCGCCCTCGTGGGGTCCGCCACACTACAACAGATGACGTGAAGCGAAGGATTCTCCGTGTTCGCGGTGCCACTGCGGTAATCGAGGCTCATTTGCATGGCCCGCTCCGAACTTACCATCATCCCCGAATGCACAGGCGAAAGGTCCCCACCGTCGACCTTGTATCTCGGCGCCTCCGTCGTGGCATAATTGCTCGCAAAGAGAGTTAACCCAGCCTCCCAGGTTTCCGTGCCCTGCAGAAAATCGTCGCCCCACAATTCTTCGGGCGCCATATCGATCAGCTGTTTGATGTGGACCGTCGAAACCACGGCTTTTGCGCCGCGATACGAGCTGCCGTCGGCACATTGAACGCCCACACAGCGCCCATTTTCGATGATCAGCCGTGTAACCCACTTGCTTGTCAATACCGTGCCTTGATGTGCCTCAATGAACCGCACCAGTGCCATCGTTAACGCGCCCGAGCCACCCCTCGGCAATGGCCGGCTCTCACGTTGCTGGTGCAGCGGAATGTAGGCCGCCCGCGCCGACGCCGGATCGAGCACCGGTTGCAGCGAGTACGGGCATCCCAGCATGAATGCGCGGCAGTGATCGTCCTCAAACGTGTCTTTGAGAATTTCCCACGCAGACATGGCCAGTCGCCGCTGCCAGATGTTCCCCTGCGGATGCGCAGCCAGCAACTCGTTCAGCGATTTCCCAAATCCGATCGGTGAAAACGCCACCGTGCCCAACAAAGGCTTCACGGTCTCGTATTCGGTGATCATTCGACGGTACGCCTCGCCGTCCTTTTTTGAGAATTTCGCGAACTGCGCGCAAGTACGATCCAGATCGCGCCACTGCGTCAGGTATGACCCATCGGGAAACGGCATGTGAAATACGGGGTCGGGATAGATGTATTCAAGCCCGTAATCACCCAGCTTCAACTCATCATTCTTCAGCAGCGGATTGCCATGTATCCCGTTATGCGCCGAAGAGCAGACGTCATGCACGAAACCTTCGAGCGTCAGATGCGCCGACTTAACGCCTCCGCCCGCGATCGGCCGTCCTTCGAGCACCACGCAGCGGTATCCGGCCTTGGCCAGATAGGCCGCAGTAATTAAGCTGTTGTGCCCAGCCCCGGCAACGACAATATCAAAGCTTTCTGCCATCGGCCTGTCTCAAGCGCCTAGGCCAGTCAAGCGCCTTAGTAGCGTCGCTCCATCCACTTCCCGCTCCCACCGCGACACCACCACCGTCGCCACGCCATTCCCGATCATATTCACCGTCGCGCGGCACATACTCATGAACCGGTCAATCCCGAGGATCAACGCCATCCCTGCCACCGGAATCGTCGGGATCACCATCAGCGTTCCCACCAGCGCGATGAACGAAGCCCCCTGCACGCCACTCGCACCCTTCGAGGTCAACACAGCCACAGCGAGAATCGTCAGTTGTTGGATCAACGACAAGTGGGTGCCGGTCGCCTGCGCCACAAATAGCGCAGCGAGCGTCATGTAAATCCCCGTTCCATCCGTGTTGAATGTGTAACCGGTTGGAACGATCAATCCCACCAGCGCCTTCGAGCAGCCCAACTTTTCGAGCTTTTCCATCAACGTCGGCATTGCCGGCTCTGACGAACTCACCGCCAACACCAGCAGAATTTCCTCCTTGATGTATCGCAAAAATCTCAGAATCCCAAATCCACAAAGCCGGCAAATCAGACCCAGAACCACCAGCACGAACAGCAACGAAGTCAAATAAAAGATCAAAATAAGTTTGAGTAGAGGGCCGAGCGAAGCCAGCCCGAATTTCCCAACCGTAAACGCCATCGCGCCGAACGCGCCCAGCGGCGCCAACTTCATCACCAGGCGCACCACGCCGAAAACGGCATGTGTCAGCGCATCAAACAGATCGACCAGCGGCTTACACTTCGGGCCGACGATTGAAAGTGCAATCCCGAACAAAATCGAAATCAGCATCACTTGCAGGATGTCGCCCTTCGCAAAAGCATCCACCACCGAAGTTGGAATGATGTGCATGATGAAGTCAGGGACGCTTTGTGATCTTGCCTGGCCCGCGTAATCTGCTACGGCCTTTCCGTCTAGTGTCGCCGGATTGATGTTGAATCCCTCCCCGGGTTTGGTCAAATTTCCCACGAACAGTCCGATGATCAGTGCCAGGGTGGACACCACTTCAAAATAGATGAGTGCCTTGCCGCCAACGCGGCCCACTTTCTTCATGTCTTCCATCCCGGCGATGCCCGTCACCACCGTGCAGAAAACAATCAGCGTGATGATCATGGTGATCAGCCGGATGAACCCGTCGCCCATCGGTTTCATGGCCATGGCGGCCGCCGGATGGAAATAGCCGAGCACAATCGCGGCGGCTACAGCAAAAAGGACTTGTGCAGTTGGATTGGCGTACAGAGGTTTGTTGCTTCCGGTGGGCGCGGTCATAGTCTGGGCCGGGTGCGCGATGCAGCCGGGCAATCTATACCCCTCTCCGAAAATTCTTGCGAAACTTGACTGCCCTACAACCACTTTTCCGGTTCGCGGATGGCATTCACCAGCTCGCCCAGAAATTCCGCGGCGCGCGCACCATCGACAACGCGGTGATCGCTCGAAAGAGTCATGGTCATCATCGGCCGGATGCCGGGTTTCCCGTCCACGGGGACCACCGCATCGGCGATCGCGCCAACAGCCAAAATCGCACATTGCGGCGGCGTGATAATCGCGCTGAATGCATCCAACTTGTACATTCCCAGGTTGCTCAACGTGAATGTGCCACCGATGATGTCGGTCGGCCTTAACCGCCCAGCGCGAGCGCGCTCCGTCAATTCCCGCCGCAAAACGGAAAGCGCCACAATCGTCTGCTTGTTCGCGCCGGGAATCACCGCAGCCACCACACCGTCTTTCACGGCCATGGCCACGCTGATGTTGATCTCCGGATTCAGCCGTATACCATCGCCAGTCCAGCTTGCATTCATCTTCGGATGCTTTTCGAGAACGCGCGCCAACAGTCCAATCAAAATGTCGGTGATGGTGGGAACGGACCCTGCCGGCCTACTATCCGCGCTCAATTTCTTTTGGAGCATCTGCAGCGAGCCGGCGTCCACCGTTTGTACAAGGAAGAAGTGTGGCACGCTCGTCCAACTTTGCGTCGTGCGTTCCGCCATCAACCGCGCCAGTTGGCTCAGCGGCTCCTCCGCTCCGCCGACAGCAGTCGCAGCGGAAGCAGCCGGAGCTAGAGCGGAAGTTTTTTTCGTGGCCGCCGAGGCTTGCACATCGTCCGCTGTGATTGTCCCATCGGGTCCTGTGCCGCGAATCTGCGTGTAGTCCACCCCAAGTTCCTTTGCCAACCGCCGCGCCTTTGGGGAAATCTGCACAGACGCTGGCGCACTGGCCGTCTTTGCCGAGGCCGGGGCAGCAGCGCTAGCCTGGGCCCCAGCGCTTGCCGTCCGCGCTCCCGGAGCTGCCGTCGCCGCTTTCGCCGGTGGATTTTCTCCCGGTGCCACCAGCCACGCTATCGTTTCTCCCACAGGAATCACCGCGCCTACCTCCGCCGTAACTCCCGCAAGAATCCCATCGTCGGGGGCCTCCACCTCCACCACGGCCTTGTCCGTTTCAATTTCCAGCAGCGGCTCGCCCTTTCTGACGCATTCACCTTCCTTCTTGCGCCATGCCAGCAGCTTGCCGTTTTCCTGCGCCATTTCGAGCGCAGGCATCACCACGCTAATCGCCATAGTTTTCCCTGGAACGCGAACGCTGCCTCAATCGGAGGCCATCGCTCCTTCGCGTCTTGCGCTTTCGACCATTTCCTTTACCTGGGAGTTGGGTGTCGCTTCTTGTTCACGAGTCGTCGATAGCGGTCCATCCACGGTGACGTAGTGCGCGCCTGCCACCATCAACTTCTCCGCCGGGAACCGGGTGATCACTTCGTGCCCGGTCTCGGTTACCACGATCTCTTCTTCGATGCGGGCCGCGCTCCAGCCGTCCTTCGACGGCCAGAACGTCTCGAGCGCGAACACCATCCCTGGCTTGATCTCATGCGAATGCTCCAACGAAACCATCCGGCTGATCACTGGCTTTTCCCAGATCGCCAAGCCGATGCCGTGGCCGAACTGCAATGCAAAGGCCGCTTCTTCATCCGGGAAACCGAACTCCTGCGCTTTCGGCCACACCGACGCAATTTCCGCCGTCGTTCGCCCCGGCCGCACCAATTCAATCGCGGCATCCAGGTAGTCGCGGCATCGCTTGTAGGCGTCGATCATCGCGTGCGAGGCGTACCCGATTGAAAAGCACCGGTAATAGCAGGTGCGATAGCCCATGTAAGAATGCAGAATGTCGTAATAAACCGGATCACCCGGCCTCAGCACGCGATCGCTGAACACATGAGGATGAGGATTGCAGCGCTCACCGGAAATCGCGTTCACCGCCTCCACGTACTCCGAACCCATGTCGTAGAGCACCTTGCTAGCCAAGCCGACCGCCTGGTTCTCGCTCATTCCCGGCTTCATCGCGCGGTACAGTTCGTCATAAGCTGCATCCACCATCATCGCCGAGTGATTGAGCAGCGAGACCTCGTCCCGGGTCTTGATCACGCGCGCGTCGGACATTAACTGCTGTCCGTCCACGATCTTGATTCCTTCTTTTTGCAGCGCGAAAAGAATGGGCGGCTCGACAACATCAACTCCGAGGGCCTCGTTCAACAAACCGCGCTTCTCCAGCTCCACCCGGATCTTCTTGGCCACGTTTTCAGCGCGCCCCATCTCGGGCGACATCGCGCCGCGCAGCAGAGGAATCCCCGGCCGCGAACGCTCACCCAGCCAAGGGCAATTCTGCTGGTGGTGCCGCGCCGCCGAACCGAAGTCCCACAAAATCGGGTCGTCGTTTTGCGGCAATAGGCAGAAACGGCTGATTTTGTCCTGTGCCCAGGTACCGATGTGCGTCGCGGTGATATAGCGCACATTGTTCATGTCGAAGCACAACAGTGCGCCCATGTCGGACTTCGCGAGCAGCGCCTTTGCCCGGGCCAGGCGTTCCGTGCGCAGCCGCTCGAAATCGATGCGGTTTTCCCAATCTACTGCCATCGGGCCGTACGTCTTCAGTGCCACGTTGGGCCTCCCATCCGAAAATGTTTGATCATTTTCCGCAAAGCTTGCGCGCCTCTTCGAAGACGCTTTGGTCGGTCGGCACCGTCTGATCTTCGAGCGGCGGCGAAAACGGGATCGGCACATGCATCGCTCCCATGCGCTTCACGGGAGCTTCCAGGTTGAAGAACGCACCTTCGGCAATTACCGAGGCGATTTCGCCGGTGACACCGTAGCGCCGGTAGCCCTCGTCAATCACGATGGCCCGCGAAGTCTTCTTCGCGGATGCTACCAGCGCCTTTTCATCCAAAGGCCACAGCGTTCGCGGATCGATCACTTCGGCGCTCACGCCTATTCCACCCAAAAGCTTGGCCGCCCCAAGCGCCACCTCCACCATGCTGCTTGTCGCCACCAGCGTGACGTCTTCGCCTTCGCGCTTCACGTCCGCCACTCCAAAGGGGATCGTATACTCCTCGGCCGGCACCAGCCCTTTCTGCTTGTACATCATCTTGTCTTCCAAAAAAATCACGGGATTGTCGTCGCGAATCGCGGTTTTCAAAAGGCCCTTCGCATCGTACGGCGTCGAAGGCATGGCCACCTTGAGTCCTGGCACATGGCACAGCCAGGCATGCAGCGACTGCGAATGCTGCGCCGCTGAACGCCGCGTCGCGCCGAGCGTCGTGCGCAGCACCATCGGCACCTTCCATGTTCCTCCGGACATGTAGTGAACTTTCGCCGCCTGGTTCACCAGCTGATCCATGGTCAGCGTCAGAAAGTCGCCGAACATGATGTCCACAACCGGCCGCAAACCCGTCATTGCAGCGCCCACGCCCATGCCCGTGAAGCCGGCTTCGGAAATCGGCGTGTCCAGCACGCGATCCGCCCCAAACTCTTCGACCAGACCAGAAAGAACCTTGAACGGCGTCCCGGCTTCCGCAACATCCTCGCCGAAAATGCACACACGCGGGTCACGGCGCATTTCCTCGGCAAGCGCCTCGCGAATCGCTTGCGCGAATGTCATTTCCCTTTGTGCGGTCACTGTTTCAGGCATAAACGTCTTGATCAACCTCTTCAACCGACGGATAGGGAGCGGCAATCGCGAACTCGACGGCGGCCTTCTTCTCTTGGCGAACTATCTCTTCGGTCCCCTGCAGGGCAGTGGTGTCCGCGATTTTTTGTCCGGTCAGCCACTCCCCCATA